>Ga0209318_1000805_pt1 | contig 25715 bp, 29 predicted proteins | sample RifGroE1_FD_183999 | JGI IMG/M metagenome (GOLD analysis project Ga0209318, IMG submission 183999) | Groundwater microbial communities from Rifle, Colorado, USA - Groundwater E1 (SPAdes) (version 2) | ecosystem: Environmental > Aquatic > Deep subsurface > Groundwater | place: Rifle, Colorado... | reverse complement strand
TAATCTCATTTGTTAATATTGCAAAATCTCTTCCTTCTTTCATACCTCTCTCTTGCCATTCATCTGTTAGTTCTTTTCTTACTTCAATACTCTTTAATCTTTGATTAATCCAATCTCTTGAATATCCTTTGTTTAGATATGTCTTCATTGCCCTATCAAATGCCAATTCTGGATCTTCTGTTTCTTCAATTCTTTCATATCCTACCTTAGCTAACCAAACTTTAAATGGTTCGGCTTTAGGCGAAGGAATTGATTGAATTAGTCTTAAAATTGTTTCTGTATCTGCTACATCTGTTAAATAAGTCTTACCATCAGTAGATTTTAGTCGCAGTCGTCCGATTTTTGCGGACAACTGACTTCTTTCTTCTTGTTGTAACTTGATTTTTAAATCATTCCAATACTTTTTGGGTCTAGAACTTTGAGTTAATACTTCAATAATATCAATAACCGAAAAATACCAGAGTTCTTTCTTTTTATCCCAATGTCTTCGTATTGTTTTTTGATTGAATAGTATGATGGATTTTTCTTTCATATTTCTATTATATATCATTCCGTGTATTTGGAAGAAGAATTCATAATTAAATTGAGGCTTTTTTAGTAACGCAGGAAAGCAGGGAGAACTCACTTAAAAAAGTATATGGGTTCTCCCACCTGTTGTCTTTTTGCTTTATAGCTCACACACTTCGCGCCCTCGGATTGAATATTTTTGCAAAGGAATCTCTTCAATACTTGGGAAAAACAACCCCTCAATCATCACTACTTCTTGATTTTCAGAATAGATTCCCACCAGATCGTACCCTCTTGAAGAGAGAACATCTTCCTTCTTTGCGACGAGGTATATTTTACCATTTATGCTCGCGGCCTCTATGATGAAACCACCCATCTCCACAGTTGAGAGGATTTCAAACTTCTCCAGAATATTTACTTCTCTTGCAGATGAAATTCTTACCAACTCACAGTTGGGAAGAGAAATAAAATATTCCTTCCCTTCTTTCTCTAGAACTTTCAAAATGCCATACTCTTTTACTACTTTGGATTCCATAAAGCTCTCCTAATTTTCATAGAGCGACAAGGCACAAGCTACAAACAAAAAGACATCCATATTCTATGGGATATCCGTTTACTTGTAAATATCTACTACAACAGTATTTCTTTTGAAAAATTCTTACTTATTCGCAAGAATAATAATATAATCACCATCATTAACAATATAATCCTTACCATGATTCTTAACCAACCCCAATTCCTTAGCCTTAACCCAACCACCAGCATCCAACAAAGCATCAACATTAACCACATCCGCCGTTATGAAGTTATTTTCTAAATCAGTATGAATAACTCCAGCAGCCTCCTTAGCATTAGCCCCCTTCTCAATAGTCCATGCATTACATTCCTTCTCAGAACCAGTATAGAAAGTAATAAGATTTAGAGCATCATATGCTCCCTTAATAATATCCTTAACAGACTTAGGAACATAACCCAATAATTCAGCATATTCTTCAGCATCTTCCATCTCCCCTACCAATTTCACATCCGCCATTATAACTAGATCACCAGTTTTCTCTTCCAATTCCTTCTTCCATACCTCAATCTTTTCACTTTCTAACCCTTCTTTACAATTCAATACAAACATTCTCTTCTTGCTGGTTAATAACCAAAGATCATATACATACTCCTTCTCTTTTTCATTCATCTCCATATCAACTACAGGAATACCCATACCAAGATTCTTTTGTATCTTCTCCAATATATTCATCTCTAATGCAGCATCTGCATTCCCTATCCTTGCCATCTTGTTTACAGTAGCTATCTTCTTTTCAACAACCTCAATATCTTTGAATATGAGCTCTGCTTGTACAATCTCAAAATCTTCAACAGGATTTACTCTCTCATATACATGTACAATCTCTTTACTTTCAAAAGCTCTAAGTACATACATAATGACATCGGTTTCCCTAATATGTGAAAGAAATTGATTTCCTAATCCTTCTCCTTTCGATGCTCCTTTTACTAATCCTGCAATATCTACAAATGTCATAGCTGAAGGTACTATCTTCTTAGCATTGAAATATGCAGACATTCTACCTAATTTTTCATCAGGTATTTCTACTACTCCTACATTTTTATCTATGGTACAAAAAGGAAAATTTTCTGCTGGTACTGTTAATTTGGTTAGTGCATTAAATATTGTAGATTTTCCTGAATTAGGAAGTCCTACAATACCTAGTGACAATGAGTGTGATCTTTTTACTGACATAATGGTGAATTATATCCTAATATTAAGGTTTTGGATATATGAAAAACCTAACTGTGAGCTTCATAGTATATATGAGGCTCACAGATTGAGCAGGTTTTTATTGTCGGCATGACAATAGGAATTTCTTGATCTTTTCTCTTTCACCTACAGCTATTACGTTTTCCATAATAATTAGTTCTAATTCTTCTTCTGTAATCGTTTTTGTTTTCTTTGCAATTAGTTTATGAATTTCTACATCTTTAATAACATGGCAATCTTTGTTGCTACTAATTTCCTGTACAGCACATACAATATCTTGTGTCGTACGACAAAGCTTAAACAAATACCAGACGAGAGTATCTCTCATCAAAAGATCTTCGTGAGGAATAGTCCAGATAAGATTATAGACTTCCTTCGAGCTGGGCTTTTCTTTCTTTAGTATTTCTCCTATCTGGCTAACCAAGGCGTATCGAACAGGCCCAGTATCTGCCTTCGTTCCTGTTCCCAGCCACCACACTACCTTGAGGTAGTATTCCACAGTTGCATGCATTAAGAGAAAACCATAATTTTCCATTTTCAATCCCTTCTTTTTTATGAGCGAATTTTGCCGACACAGTATTATAGGTTTTTGTGTTCTACTTTTCAATTCCTCCAGCTTTAATCAACCAACCTGGTTTAAAAGAAAATTCCTTATTCTTAATATTAAGTTTGGAAAAGCTCCAGATTACCAAGGGGTCTTATATTTATTTTAAGACCCCTTGGCTGGGCAGTGATGAAAAACGCATTCTATTTTGAACGAAATATTTTGGGAAAGAGAGAAACAAATCTTGCGATATCATAATCTTTATTTGTTTCCGATTCTCTAAGCCCCAAGAGCTCTTTCCTAAGCAATGGCAAAGATTTGAGATTATTTAGCCGAGAAACCAGTGCCTTTTCCTCTATGCTTCCACTAGATGTAAGAAGCATAATTGCAAGAAAATATTCTTTCGTTGTAGAGGCTTTTTGTAACATCACTTCCCTTGCTGTTCTTTCAAACATGGTCAAATATTCTGCCTTCGATCTAATTTCTAGAATTTCTTCAAATCCAAATTGCTCTAGAAAACTTTTGAGTCTACGTTTTAGTTCTCGTCCAAGAGACTCGTCTACAAAACCTGGAATTTTTGCCAACGTACTAAATGCCTCAGCCATATTACGCGTATTCTCGTCCATTTTATTCTCCTTCTTTTTTAACGATCCTAATCGAATGTGTTTGTTCAATGGTAATTATAGGTTTATACATGGATATTATCAATATTTAATATGGAGATAACCAATCTGTGAGTCTCTATTGCGATGGAAATTAATCCAATCTTAGAGACTCACAGTCAGACAGGTTTATTCGAATTACACATCCTCATATGCTCCAAGATGGAGTTTGGCATTAACCATTCTCTCAGCACCTGGATTGCTTTTTGAAACTTCTAAAGTTTCATTCAATTGGCTTTTTGTTTTAGCTTTCTTAGCTAACAAAATAGGGATCATATCCCTTAAAAGTCCTCTATCAGAACTTTTATACTTCAACATTAACTCTTCCCAGCTAAGATTTTGGGCTTCAATATCATTAAAAGACTTTGCAACCTCTTCATAGCTTGGGCTATCTAAAACAATATTCACTGTTTTATTTCCTTTCTTTGTGCAATTCGAGCCCTGATTATAGGTCTTCTTCCTTCCTTTTTCAATAATTGCTATTATATTAAATACATTAAATAGCCCAAACCAAAACAATGAAAAAACTGTCCATATATATCCTAAGTATAATATCCCTCTTCCTACTCTTCTCAACTAAAGTATTGGCAAAATCCTCAGACTTCGTCATAGATTCAAACACAGACATTGCATATACCACAGGAGAAACATTTGTATCAGTAGTAACAAAGTACACCAGAACAGTAGCCAACAGTGACTACTTCTACCCTGCTACAGGAGAAAAGGTCTTCAATATCCCTGACCTACCAAGCAGTACACAAGAAGAAATAACAACTGAGAGAAAATACAAACTAGATTCATTAAAGGTAACTAATTCCTTGGGAGGAACAGTAAAATATACCATTGAAGAACAAGCGCAAGGTTCAGGAATATATATTAAGGTTCCTAATTACAAACAGACTACATCAAGCTCACCATATTCCATACAGATTGCATACAATACCCATGACTTTGTTACTAAAGTAGTAAATTACACAACTTTACAAGCACCAGCATTACCTAAGGATGTCATATTTGAACAAACAGATACTACTACAAATACACAAACCTCCTTTAACTATGGTTTGAATATAATTGTAGATGACAAGATAGCTCCACTTGCAAAGGTATATCCTTCTCAATTCACCCAATCTACAAAAAATGGTAAAACAACATACTCCTTTGCTCAAGAAAATCGAATTGGAAATTCACCATATATGGAGTTTGGAACATCAGTTACATACAAATTTGCGTTAACATATACCACACCAAAGACCGATACGTTGGTTCCAGAAAGCTTAACTAATGTATTTAAATCACTCTCTACAAATATATTTGAGATCTCTTTACCTAGAGAATTTGATGAAACAGATCAAAAGGTATATTTCACTAATGTATCTCCTACTCCATCAAATATATACAAGGATGATGAGGGGAATATCATTGCATCATTTGAAGTACCAGCCAATACAATTGGAACTATAACCCTAGAAGGATATATTGTTACCAATCAAGATGCATACCAAGCAGGATCCGCTCCAGTAAATATGGATTGGACTTCATACAAAGAAGCTATTTCTAAAGCTTCATATCTCAAGAACTATTTAACACCTACTAAATATTGGCAGAGTAATGATACAAATATTAAAGGGGAAGCTGAGAAGTTGATGGCTGACAAGACAACAGTATTGGATATCATCAAAGCTGACTATGCATATATTGGTGAGAAACTTACATATGATGACAACAAAGCAAATTCTGAAAATGAAAGAATCGGAGCAAAAGCAGCACTCGAGGGTGGGGCTTCTGTATGTATGGAATATGCAGATTTAATGATTGCTCTACTTAGAGCTCAGGGTATTCCTGCTAGAGCAGCTTTAGGATATGCAAATATTACTGAGACTCAGGAAGCTCAAGTTAGGCATCAATGGGTACAGGTCTGGATTCCAGACTATGGTTGGTATTCTGTAGATCCTACTCTAGAGAGTAATAACATGAGGTTGGGACAGAGTATTGATCGTGTGCTTTGGGAAGTGTTTAATGGTGATACACTTTCAAATATTAAGGTGTTTTCTGCAGACAATATTGATGTGTTAACTACAGATGGGTATAACCTAAATATATATGGTGTTAGTGATACAGATATTGATTTTACAAAATTAAAAACATATGTAGATATTGTTCCGAACAAGGGGTATGAGTCTACAGAGGATATTCCCTCTGCTAGTAAGTATGGGTTTGGTCAATGGTTAAATACATTCCTTAAGACTACTACCATTGGTAAGGCAGTTATAATTACGGGTCCTGTCATTATTCTTGTATTGGTAGTTTCAGTTATTGTAGCTGTTACTAAGAATACGGTTAGAAGAATGAAGAGGAAGAAATTGAATAATACACCTATTCAACAGTAAATATCATTTATAAATACAAAAAGATAACCAGGGGCATTCTATATATAAATATATGAGAACACCCCATGGTGCATTATTTGGTTACCTCCTTCCTAGAGCTAGTTAGAATCAATATAATGATTCCAATAATAAAGAAGCCTATGCTTCCGACAAGAATCCAAACGAATCCCTGATGACTAATCGTCAATGAATTGGTTCGATTGGCTCCAATCAAAAACATGACAAACATAAAATCAAACGGTAATAACAGCGCTAAGAACTTTTTCATAATATTCCTCCTCAGGAATTAAAATACAGATTGGGATAACCAAAAACAAAGAGATGATTACATCTATATGAATTAAATTCATAAGGAAATCTCCTTGTATTTATCAATGATATTTTTAAAGAGCAGTATATTATTAACTACTCTATTATACCTTTTTTAGAAGGAAATCTCAATACTATGGGTCACGTGGCCTAGGTTATCTCATACATCTTTTCTAGATCTACCGCCTTTTTACCATTCTCTAACCTATCATCAGCAGTAGCATACATTGTAAACAAAACATCTCCCTTAGCTACAGATTCCCCTGGCATCTTATGAATATACAAACCCGCCTCATGAATACGAGGACAACCCAAGGCACGAGCAATATTTACAATCTCAATGCTACTAATAAGCTTAACCGTACCACCCTTAGTAGCGACAACATCTGCACTAAGATGTCCCGGCTTAATCTCAATAGACTTAGTTATCTTCTTTGCACCCTGTGCAAAACCAATCTCCCAGAATTTGTCATAAGCCTGTTTAGAATCCAAAAGCGTTTGAGCAAATACTTTCCCCTCCCCTTCTTTGGATATACCAGTAGCTTCAAACAGTATCCCCGCCATATCTATGACCACTCTCTCCATTTCCAACGATGCACGACTATCTCTCTCAAGAATTCGAAGAGCCTCAATAATCTCAAGGTTAGGGCCAATGCCCCTACCATCAGGACCATTAACCTTACGAGTAGTCGTTTCACACTCAATACCAAATTTCTTAAACAGTTTCTTGAATTCCTTCGCTAATTTGAATACATCCTCAGTAACCTCAACCTTACTACCCTTACCATATGGCAAATCGATCAAGATATTCTCAATACCCAATGCAACCTTCTTAGCCACAATACTCACAAGCACCTTCTGATACTCCTGAATACGAAGAGATCTTTCAACATTAATAATTACATCATCTGCAGGAGAAATACTCAAAGAACCACCCCAGAACAAACAACCACCAGTCTTCTCTACAACATCCATTATTTCTTCCTCAGTGAGCGATACAGGCATAACAACCTCTAAGATGTCTGATGTGCCAGATGGAGACGTAATTGCTCTAGAAGAGGTATTAGGGACGATCAAACCACCAGCTACAAGTATTGGTACTAATACGGGAGTAACACCCTTTCCTGCAACACCTCCAATGGAGTGTTTGTCAGCTATAACACTACCCTTACCCTTAAATTTCTTAAATGAAAGAGAATCTCCAGACTGTGCCATACCCTGTGTCATCCAATATATCTCTTCCTCATTAAAACCAGGATTAAAGAAAGTAGAGATAAAGAACGCAATTTCTGTTTCTCTTAATCTTCTACTCGCAATATCCTGCATAATTAATTCCAAATCTTCCTTGGTAAGATCATGGCCGAGAAGTTTCTTACTAATGGCTTCTAACGATTTAGTTCTTTCAGGAATATCTACAAATACAGTACTACCTTCAACTACCATATACTCCTTCCATATCTCTTCAAACAACCCAATCTCACCTTGATGTACTCTATCCTCAGTTTCCATAACATTGGCATACAAATCGGCGTCTCCTATTCCAAGGTAAACTAACTCACCTTCTTTGACGCCAATTTTCTCGGCATCTTTTCTATGTAAAACAATATTAAAGCTATTATCCTCGCCTAAATCCAACACTTTACTTCTTAAGTAGAAAGACATAACTAGTTAGTAAAAAATTATCTATCAAATACCCAAGGATATTTCTCCTTGACTACAGAGTCAACCTCTGAAGGTTTAACTATACCAAATTCTGTCACAAAACCAGTAATTAGGACATTATCCACAATCTCAAATGCCGGGTTATATATCTCCAAACCCTTTGGAGCATCTGGCCATATCTCAGAGTCTTCTCTTACCTCTATCTCGACATTCCCTATGTATGAATCTTCATCTATTTTGAGCAAAGGAGTAACCACATACAAAGGCTTATCTGCATAGTGAGCGCTCATGGCTATACTCCAACTTCCAATTTTGTTAATTACATGTCCACCTTTCACAATTTGATCACACCCTATCAAAATCATGTCCACAGTTACATTACCCCTATTGATTATGAATGAATCAGCAGCACTATCCGTTATCATTGTAGTTTTGATTCCAGCATTCACCAAGTTCTTCGCAGTAATCCTTCCCTGTAATCTTGGTCTAGTTTCTGTGCACACTATCTCAAAATTTTTATCCCCTTGAGACAATTCTTTGATCAATGTTTCTACCGTAGAAGAATGACAATGTGTAAATATTTTGTCATGATTTTTGAGATATTCCCGAGATTTCGCTACCATACTTTTCTTTGATTCGGAAATCATCCCAAGATACTCAGTACATAGCTCATCAAGCCTTGGTTTCATAGTGGACACCTCTGGTAAAACAGGGAATTCTTGTTTGAAGAAATACTTGATAAATTTGACCCCATTTTTTGCTAATGGTTCATTGGGCCTTGCTGTAGCAAGTCTATCCCCTACCGCAAAAAATTCATCATGTATCTTTTGTTTATCTGTCTCTTTAGTAAGTGCCAGGTACAATTTCATACCTTCAAAGGTAGAAAGTGCAACATTAGTCGCACCCTGTATGTTCAACTTTTGTATATCCCCATATATTTTGTCTATCTCTGTGTATACTTCCATGTTACTTTAATTCAAATTCTTCATTAACATTAGGTACTATGGTCTCTATCTGTGTATCCTTGTAGATCTTATCTGCAAATTCTTCTGCTACCTGTTCATCCCCATGGGTTATGAATATCTGTTTTGGAGTATGCCCAAAACTTCCTAACCAGTATGACAAATCTCTTTCGTCGCCATGGGCCGAGAATCCTCCTAAGGTATGTACCTTGGCATTGTTTTCATATTCTCTTCCAAATATTCTTACCATTCTTTCCCCATCTACAATTCTTCGCCCTAGTGTACCTTTAACTTGATATCCTACAAATACGATATGGGTTTTGGCATTTTCAATATTGTTTTTTAGATGATGCATAATCCTTCCACCTGTACACATTCCACTACCTGCCATAATGACTATACCACGCTTGGATATGAGTCGTTTTGATTCTTCAGCATCCTCTACTATGTGTAGTCCTGGGAATTCAAATGGATCATCCCCTTTATTTAGTAATCGTTTTGCATCCTCATCGTAGAAATCAGGGTACTGTTTAAATATTGCTGTAGCTTTTGAAGCCATTGGACTGTCTAGATATATTGGAAGTCCTGAAAGTAGCCTTTGTTCTACAAAGAGATTAACCTCATACAATATCTCTTGTGTTCGTTCAATTGCGAAAACTGGAATGAGTACATTCCCTTCATTCTTTTGGGCTGCTTGCAATATGGCTAGTAATTCTAAAAGCGTTTCATTCCTGTCTCTGTGTATTCTATTCCCATATGTGGATTCACAAATGACATAGTCGGCTTCTCTGATTAGATCAGGGTCTTTAACTATACGTGCACCTGGTTGACCAAGATCTCCTGAGAATACGATTTTTCTAGTTCTCTCTGCTTCATTTTTCACCCAAAACTCTATACTTGCTGAACCAATGATGTGTCCTGCATCTCTGAGTCTAAATTCAAAATGATTGTTAATATTTACTGATGTGCTGTATGGGTATACCTCAAAGAGTTGGGCCATTGCTTCGACATCTTCGATAGTAAATAGTGGTTTTCGGTTTGTGTAAAAGGATTCTTCTTCAACTTCTGCTTCTGTCATTCCCCCTTCTTTTGCCCTTGATGTCCATCTTTCGTAGTCTTCTGCCTGGATGTGTGCAGCGTCTAGAAGTACTACCTTTGCCAAATCTCTAGTTGGTTGTGTACATACTATTCTTCCGTGGAAACCCTGTTTAACTAATACAGGTAACCTTCCACAATGGTCAAAGTGTGCATGTGTTAGGAATACAAAATCTAAATCTGCAGGATTAAAAGGAAAGGCTTCATAGTTCATAGCTTCATTCTCACGAGATCCTTGGTATGCACCACAGTCTACGAGGAATTTGAGCTCTCCGGTATCGATATAGTAGCATGATCCAGTAACAGTTTTAGCAGCTCCACAGAATTTTAACTTCATCTAGGCAGTTTTAGTTAATTAAGCTATGTACATATTAAAGGAAAAGAGACAAAATTTCCAATTTTACTTGAAAGACATTACCATAAACCCTAGTTCATCTATGTCTTCTTGGCTCCAGAACTTAAGATCTTTGGTTTTCATAACAAAGGTAACTGTTTTCTCCAACTGTCTTCCCGTATATTCGTTCATTTCAGGATCCCATTCTCTTAGAACTAATATATCCCCTACTTCGCATCCGAATTCAGCTATTCTAAGATCAAAGTTCTTTTCCCCATTTAATACCTTTTCAAAAAGCTCTGGAATTGTTTTCTTCTCAATCCTTCTCATATATATAGAAAAATTAATTTAAATATTTGCTAATTTCTTAGCATTTTCTATCAATTTTTCTTTGGTATTTACCATAGGATCTTCTAATACCATCTCAAGAAGTTCTTTCAATATTTTTCCCAACTGTGGTCCTCTTTCGATACCAATACCAACAAGATCTTCTCCACTAATTTTCAAATCGGAAACCTTCAGGGCCATATCTTCCTGTAATACTGCTGATATTCTTTTTTGTAACAAGGTTATCTCCTCTGGTTTGAATGCCGTCATTGGATTAGACTGTGCATCTGCTAATCGTAATTTAAACAAATCATCAATATTCTCAATCCCCACTCTTTGTATGAATCTCCTAACTGCAGAATCTGTCCATTCGTGTAACTCAATATTTTGTTTCTCTTCTTCTGTCATTCCATCTTCCATGTGTGGGTAGTAGAACATATGATTCTTTATGAGCAATACCACTCTCTTTACTTCTGCTTGTGGGAATTTCATTCTTCTCAATATTTCCTCTACCATCTGGGCTCCCATTGCATCATGTCCATAGAAATGACCGTTACCCATATCTGTTCTTGGTTTAGCAATATCATGAAGTAAGGCTGCAAGCTTTACACTGTCGTGAGCAGAGTCACATGTTCTGAGGCTATGCCAGTATACGTCATCGCTATGGAACATTTTTTGCTCTACACCTAGACCTTCTAGAAGTTCAGGCATGAACAATTGTAGCAATCCGGCCTTACGCATGAGATCAATCCCTACAGATGGCTTAGAAGATCTCAAAAGCATCTTCATGAATTCATCTCGGATACGTTCCATGGATACTTGAGCTGCTACTGGTACACACTCCGATATTGCTTTAAATGTTTCTTCATCAATCTCGAAATTTAGCTGTGATGCTAACCGACATGCCTTAAATGCTCTCACTCCATCCTCCTTGAATCTTTCCAAAGGTGTACCCACTGCTCTGATTTTTTTTAATTCAATATCTTTAACTCCACCGAATGGATCATATATTTCTACTTCTTTAAGATCATCTCCTCCATCCCATTCCATATTGGTCAAATCAATTGCCATGGCATTAAATGTAAAATCTCTCCTTCCAAGATCCTTGTCTATCTCTTTCACAAATTCAACATTGGTTGGCCATCGGCCATCCACATAGTCGGATTCACTCCTAAAGGTAGTAACTTCTACTTCCATTGTTTCTCCCTGGCTGTCTTGGACTAATGCCATAACGGTGCCAAATTTCGCACCAACAGATACTGACTTTGGAAATATATTTAGCATTTCATCTGGGAGTGCATCTGTAGCGAGATCATAATCGTGAGGATCTAAACCCATTACAACATCACGTACAGCGCCACCCACAAGGTAGCATTCAAAGCCCTCCTTACTGAGCATTCTACTTACTTTTTGCACATACTCTGGAATTTGTATTTTTACCTTCATAGTTCCTCCTTAATATATACACAGAATACCAAAGAAGCATATCCACAACAAGTAAGCCCAAGAAAAGCCAATCTACTTCCCCTGTCTTAGGCAATATATTTCCTGTAGCAGATATTCCAAGCACATCCCCGTTTTCTTCTTCCTCAATATTGCTATCAATGTTCTTTGTTTCTGTTTGTTCAATTTCATTTAATACCATAGTGTCCGAAACCATAGTGTATGGTATTCGTTTAATGCAAAAGCTCTCAACTTGGGGTTGTACAGAGACACCTGGAACAACATTTTCTCCCCTATATGCAAGGGCCGGTATAGAATCTGTTTGAGTATATGTATAGTAAGGAGAACCATACACTGAACAAACTTGTTTAATATTTGGATTATATATACTAAATGTACCCAACTCCTCCGGGATATCCAGTGTTGCGAATCTTATCACATGCTCTTCTTGTGCAGACAGATTGAATATCTCTTCATGAGGACCATATGTAAATTTCAGATTATTCAGATATTCATCGCCATTATTCTGTATGTATATTTCAAAATCGACCCCACTTTCGCTATTTAATGCCACCTTGACCTCATCAATATTTAATGGATTTTTAACTTTCACACTATCCAAGACATATACTCCACCTACTCCATTCTCGATATTCCCCATACCGGGGTATTCCTTGTATATTCCAGATTTAATTAGGTTCTGGTGTGAATATTTGTAAGAGAGATTCTCTTCTGTATATCCATTGATATCAAGAAGATCCGCCAAGTTCCCATTCTCTACAATATTCCGACTCAGAACCCAATTAACCTTAGAAATATTTACACTATGCCCTGTGCTATTTTTGTACAGGTAGACAATGTCTACCTGTGTGCCGGGCGGTGCATCTACATGATCCGCTACCATTGGAATACGCCTAGTATTGTCAAAATCTGTAAAAGATTCCAATGGAGAATTTAATACCGATTGCGTACTTTCAGCTATGAAATTACTTTGCTCATACAAAATGTTTGAGATATGGGGATAGTCACTTACAGTGAATGCAATTGTTTGGAAATATTGATTACTAGACGTATCCCCTGTGCCATCGAAGTTATCTGCATATACTGGTTTAGCGAAGATAACGAAGAAGTAAAGGATCATTTTAAGTATTTTGAGGAACATATGTTTAAAACTAATAATTTAGTATTTAAACATTACAGTACTAAAATGACATTTCCCTGAATTTATTTTTTATTCTTATCCATCTTCACCTTCTCAGTGACATAGAAGTTTCGCTTAAACTTTGCCAAACCTAACATCATCTCGGTTTGAGCTTGTACATATGGTATAAATCCAAATGTAAGCATATTAACGGTAACCAAGAATGTTTCAGCGAAGTCTAAAAGATGTCTCCACCATTTCCAATTCTTCGGGACAGGAGAAAGCTGTCTTCTGAATATGACGATTGGAATATTGGTTAAGGTTATAATGGCGAATATGTAGCTTAGGGCTCTTTGAAGATTGTATGCTAATACCGTAAATTGATAACTTGGACTTAACCATCCCATTATGATTAACCCAAATGAAAGTATGAAGACAACCGTCATATACCACACCTGATATTCGAATATGTTTTTCAACATAAAGGCTCTTCGATATATTGGGAATTTCTCACTTTTTGAAAAAAGAGATGCCATAGTTATGGCGACATTTACTGAGCCCCATCCCCATCTGTGCTGTTGTTTGTAATATGACACATGGGTTTTGACAAAGGATTCATTCTCTACTGCGTCGTTGTAGGTTGGAATATATACTTCCTGGCTTTTAAATGTACCTTTACTTCTAACCATCGCGTTCCAGTAAAAAGCAGTATCATCATTGGCAATTTCTGGATCCCAAAACTCAATTTCCTTAAGTGTTTTCAAATTTACAATATATGACGAGAATGTATCTTTGACATATATTCTCTCTCCTAAAAATGGTATTCGCTTGAACTTATCCACTACCCAGCCTTGCAAAAGCACCAAGGTCAGCATATTTGATTGGGCTCTGATTAAAGGTGGTACTCTCCAAATATTATTGTTAAATGTATGTACAGCAGATGCATAGTAGGTATTATCTCTATCCTCCACCGTAAGATATTTGTACAATACCGCTGAGAGATATTTAGGATGTGGTCTTAGGTCTGAATCACAGGTTATTACCATGTAGTTGGCAATATCTTTCCCTTCCTTTTCAAGATCTTCTACATAATGCCTAGCAGCCCAATTAATGTTTGCTCCTTTAACTCCAGCTACTTCTCCTTCTATACCTGCAGGGTGAATGTAATATCTCATACTACCAAACTTCTTTCCATACTTCTGCTTTAGATGTTCAAAATTGGCTATTTGGAGATCCTTCTTCTTTTCTTCCATTGCAACCACTACATCTATCCTGTCTGCTCCAATATCACTCTTGGACCATGCCTCAAATGTTGGCTCCAAGGTGTCTAAGCTCTCACTGACGACAGGACAAAGATACATAAATCTTACTCGTTTTGATTCCTCTCCTATCTCCATGTCTATTTTACTTACCCAATCGGTATTCATCTCCACATTTTTTCGTTTCAATCCAATTATTATACCCACCATATATTTTATTGTTCTCAGAGACCAATATGCAACCAAGAAAGCTATATATATTGCAAATGCCTGATCCCATCTTAGGAGAGCAAATATGAAAGGTGAAAGAAGGAACAACCACATCACAAGCCCAGGGACAAATTCATACAACCTTCTTAGGAATGGTGATATACCCTTTGGAAATCCACCATCTTTATCCTTTGGTTTGTATGGGTTTTCATACTTTATTATTCCTCCCAAAGTGCCATAGAGGCGACTACTTACATCATTCAATTTGTATCCTAAATTACGCGTAAAAGGTATCCTAACCATATTCACAGATATTATCCCCAATATCGCAGCAAGAACTTCTTTTATACCTCCTATTAGATTCCCTTTTCTAGCCTCTCGATCATTAACCATAAGGCCAACTTTTGGTGCAAGCACCTTATACTTAAACCCTCTTGATACAATCCGTTGTATCAACAAGAAATCTTCCATATACTTCAGCTCTATTGCAAATCCGCCAACTGATTCAAATGCATTGCGGCTTACCATTATGAATCCAGCATAATCCCACTTCAAACCCTTAAGGGGAGAAAATGCACTGATGTCTTTTGCCACATTTATGAATTTAGTTGCCAGTCCTTTTTGAAAGGATTTTTCACCAATATATTGAAAATGCGAGGTAGCGCAATCTAATTCTTGCTCCACAAACATTTTAACAAGATCTTTGAGACTGTCTTTTTCAAGAAACTGAACATCCGCATCCATGAAGATTACAATGTCCTGGCTGCATGCATTGAAGCCATTATTTCTTCCAATAGCAGGCATTCCACCAGCAACAACCTTCGCCCCATACTCTTTTGCAACCTTTACAGTATCATCTCTTGAATCTGCATCTGAGAGAATAATCTCAAATGGTTGATATGTTTGCGCCTTGATACTCTTAAGCAGAATTTCAATGTTTTTCTCTTCGTTTTTAGCAGGTATAACTATGGATACGGGAAGTATATGTTCATTCATTCTATTTTATTTTCTTAAATATATTTAAAATCCACTTCTCGATCTTTTTCTGGTATGTCTTGTAGATTATGAATATTATAACAGCTATTAGAACTACAATTCCTAATACCTTGAAAATGTCATATACCTTTGCAAATTCACCTACTCCCTTACCTACCATATATCCTAGAAATGATAGTAATGCAGCTCTAGTTCCAGCAACGATTAGTGCGTATTTTATAAATTGGAGAATACTTAGTGCTTTAACCTTGCCCATGTAAAGAATTCCCGGAATTGCTAATGGGCCTGCAAATTTAATAGTCATTAGGGTTATTCCAGGATGTGCTTTATATGCTCCATCTAATGTTTTGATGAATTCACTCTTATTCTTGTCTGTAAATTTCTTAATGATTTGAGCATCAGAGACCTTTCTTCCTAAAAGGAAGTAAAACATATCAACACACATTTCGATAGCTATTGCAGCTCCCCCTATTATCCATATATTTAGTAATCCACTTCCTGCTAGTGTTGAAGCTATGAAGTTCGTAGATGAGCCATCTACAAAGAACATTAAAAAAATGACTGGGTATTTGGCAGTTGAAATTATTTGTGTTATGAGTGCAACAAGATCCATAGTTATATATATATTTGGAATGCATTCATGATACTAATATATAGGGATCTTTACAAATGATACTTGTTTACAATCTTTAGTGGAGATGGGGATAATTTTTGTATTTTCTCAAAATCTTTCTTGTCTCTGGTAAAGATATAATCACAGTTATTTACTGCTGAGAAGTATTGTAATGTATCTTCAAAATCTTTAAATGCAATATTCATAGCTGAATTTACGATTTCCCCTGTTAGAGGAATAATGTTAACCCTATCGAATAAACTTTTTATATCTAAAAACATCTGAGTGTTGAATTTCACTCTTAAAACATAAAAAATAATATGTGCAGAAAGTCCTGAGACATAGATATTACTCGTATCTATTTCTTTTAGCAGCTTCTTTATATCGGAATCTTTTGTCTGCCTATCAAGGAAGTAATCAATTAAAACATTCACATCTAGGAAATATTTCTTCATTTTTTTAGATATTTCTTTTCAAGGAGCTTTCTGTAACCCTCCATGTAGTCTTTTTCATCCTTAATCTCATCTTTAAGTTTCGCACATCCCTGCAATCTATCAACCAGTTCCTCCCATTCTACTTTGGGCATCTCACCCATTTTCTCTCTTTCAATTTTATATCCATTCTTAGGTAGTAAATACGCCAAAGAAATACCTCGCTGAGTAACCTCATAGGCCTGTCCAGAGGCTAAAGAATCTTTTACTTGTGTTAAATTTTGTCTCAAATCTCTAAGAGATATTTTGGTATAGTCTTTCATAATGTTAAACAATAGTTTAACATTTTAAAAATGAGAAATCAAAAATTTGAAGATTAGATTTGTGAAGCGGAACCAGTGGCTTAGAAAATATAAGCCACTGGCCCACCTTGTAAATCATTAATTAATAGTCCAAATCTCCATCATCCACGTCATCTGGCCTAATATCGGGATTCCGCCAAAGAAGTAACATGGTGATTATACCTATGACCATTGTAATTGATGATACCCAGGTTAACCACTTAATCTTCTCGATTATAGAGATGCAATCCAGAAGGCCTAGGACTAAAGTAGCGGAAACCGAGGAAACCCGATAACCATTTGGCTTACCATTGACACACATTCTATATGTGAGATATGCGAGCCCGAGAAAGACAGCTCCCAAAGCGATTCCAATTACAATAGTTTGTTCATGTAATATTTCTAACATAACAGCCTCCCTTTTTAATGATCGTACAAGATTATAATTCCCAGTGGAATTACTACGCTATTATACCGCGATTACTATGAGTTTTCTAGGTTTAAGTATATATACATAAAACAAAACCGAGCGTTTCCGCTCGGCTATGATACTAACTTAGAAATAGGAATTATTCTGTAATATCTTCCTTTATCTCTTTAGCTTTCTTTACTACTTTCTTTGCTGTTTTCTTAACTTCTTTAACTACTTCAGCAACTTCTTTTTCAATAGCTTTCTTAGTAGCTTTTACCTCTTTAATAGGCTCAAGAATACTAATAATCTTGTCTAATTTCTTGTTTAAAGCCTCAATATCAGCTTTACAATCACAATTACATCCACCTCTGCTGCTACCACCATTGCTCTTGTTTCCTTCTTTACCTTCGAAACATTTACTACAATAGATTGGTTTGTTGCTAGATGGTTTGAATGGAACTTCACATGTTTGTCCACATTCATCACATACTGCTTCAAACATCTGTTTCTCTTCTCTGTCTCTGAATCCACCTCTATCAAAACTTGGTTTTCTATCTCTACTCTCAAATCTTCCACCTCTTTCATCTCTTCCACCTTCGTCTCTCTTTGATTCAAAACAATCACTACAGTAGATAGGTTTGTCTCCTGATGGTCTGAATGGGACTCTACAGTCCTTACCACATTGATCACATACTGCATCAAACATTTCTGGTCTATCACTTCTTCCTCCACCACCAAAGCTTCTTCCACCACCACCAAAACTTCTACCACCTCCACCGAAGCTTCTTCCACCACCTCTGCTACTTCCACCTGATCTATTAAAGTCTCTCATTGTATATATTTATATTTATTTTAATACGGACAGTAGTGAGTATATTCTAAAATGATTAGAATAACAAGGATGGGATATATATGGGGTATGGTTGTTAAAAGAAAAACGGCACCCGCGTTTGTTTACGGATGCCGTAGTTCTTTAAAAAAGTTGTGATTATTTCATGTTGCAATTTCTTCGCAGGGGCCAAAGGTTTCGTCTATCCATTCTATCTTACTTGTAGGATCTTGACATCCCCATTCAATGAAAAGAAGCTTTTTCGAAGGGATTTTCACCATCAAGTTTGGCCGCGGCAATGGTAACTGAGTTCGAATAGCTGAATTTAATTGCATGTCAAGGTCAAGCCCGGGAATAACCTTGGAGAAGCGAGGAAATCGAGTAATAATGTTTTTTTCTGCTTCAGAAATTATCCCAATGAAGTTATTCACCATGTCTTGCTGAACCTCTGTTTCTGGCATCAATATAGTCAACAACGCAGATCCATCAAATCCCAAAATAAAGTCGAAGGTCAACCCTCCCATCACTCCCATTCCTGAACGATTAGGATATCTCTTGCTATCTGATGGATACAGCACGAATTCAATACCCTTAGTTTTGAGCCTCTCTTCTATTTCTTTCCAATGAATCTGTGCCTGATCAATCGCTTTTAGTTCCATTTTTCTCTCCTTATCCAATCTGATTATGAATTCAACTTTTTAAGTTCTCTGAGCTCCATCTCTTACACTACACTTATTAATTGAAAACCAATCTTCTTCCGTTTCTCAACAACTAATTCTAACAAGTCGTTAGTACTTGCGAAGATTGTTTCGTGCTTGAGAACATTCTTGCTGTTAACTCCTAAAGAAATAGCAGGAGTTTTTAAAATGGTCACTAGAGCATCTTCTAAATCCTTGAGCCTTTCCTTAGAACTAAGAATGCAAAAATCTTCTCCTTTTGATAACTCGATATAGAAACGTACCCCTCGAAGTTCTCCATACCAATCATTTTGTGAGATTTTTCTTGTGCTTCTGAGATACCCCCTGTTCCCCAATTTATGAATTGGAACTTTCCTGTACTTTATCTTCTCTGATAGTTGCTCCCATGTCATATTCATTTTATTTCCTTCATAGCAAAGTTTTTTTATCCCTTAAGTGGATAAAATTTAAAGTGTAAAACGTACTTACACTAAAAATAATATCCACTTTTTCATCACAACTTGTTAAAGAACAAACAAGATTGAAAATATGTATATACATATATTTATATAATCCTGTATAGATAGGGATTATATCTAAAACGCATTAAGAAATCCATATTATAGGGTTGCATAATATGTATATAAAAGAAAAACGGCATCCGTGTTTGTTTACGGATGCCGTCATTCTTTAATACATGCCTTGAGTAAATTGCAGATGAGCTTTCCCCATTTTTTCTAACATTGAGAATCTAATCATATGTACATCTGTCGGAATCCATTCCCAGTACCAGAATCCATTATCAATATAATGGCAGAATGGCCGATATCCAATTCGATCCGAAAGGACATTGCATAAAGCACAACTTCCTTTGGGAAGATTTCCATCCTTCAAAAGCTCAACGGAAATAATCAAATGATTTGGAAAAGAAAGAATATTAAACTTCTTTCCTTTGCTAATGCTTCCACTGCAAGCAAAAGCTAATTTCGCTTCAACTGCAATGTGGTGCACATGGCGCCGAACTTCTTCAAGAACTCCCTCTAAATTCAATTCTTCTAATTGCATGTTATCCTCCTCTAGTGGACAAAGCTTTAAATACAAATTATTTGTATTACAAGTAATATCCGCTGAGGAGATTTATTAAAGAACATAACAAAATTGAAAGTATGTTAGCACATACATTTGTATAACCTTGTTACAATAAAGATTATATATAAAACACATCAACAAATCTATATTATAGGTTCTACTTAACCGGTAATATCTGATATTCAAAAGTATATCCTCCACTCTTTGCTACACCTTCTACCTTACTTCTAATATCTTTGTAATCAAATGTATATTCATATTTCTTACCCAATAGATCAGATTGTTCTTGTATATTACCTTCTCTACCACCATTCATAGTATTGTATGTTTCAGTTTTAAAACCAAATCCAGTAGACATACCATCATCATTTCCTCCTGATGTGAATCCACTTCCTGCTTCCATTAACATTTCAGAGAATTTTACTATCTTCGTATCTTCATCTATTCTCATTTTAAAGGAATATGTTAATTTCTTTGTAGAAAGAAATGCTTTTCTCTCTGCTATGACTGATTTAAATTCATAGAGGCCTTTCTTTTCTTTCCATTCTCCACTGTAACTATCTAAGGACTTTTGTATATCGTCGAACATATTAAATATATAAATAATTTAAATAACTGAATGATTTTCTGGATTAAATTCTTCTGCAAATTCTTTTACACCAGGGAAAAGCTTAAGTTTTAGGGCTTCCTCAGAAGTAAAGAATCGTACTTCTACGCATTCATTCGAAGGTTTGAAATCAAGGTTTTCTACACGAACTTCATACACTACATTGCTCTTCCATGTACCTCGAAGATTTAGTGCTGTTACAAAATATGATGGTCTTTTATCCATATATGTTATTTCTAATCCCATTTCTTCTCGTAGCTCCCTTCTTAATCCGTCTTCGGGTTTTTCTCCGAAATCTAATCCTCCTCCTGGTAGTTCCCAATACCCGTCTTCTTGCAAAGCTAATAGGAATCTTTTTTGATTATCTAGTATTAATGCTTTTATACTTGTTCTGTAGAAGTTTTTAGGAACGTTTTCCATATATTTATTTTAAGTTTTAGATATATATTTATTTATCTTCTCCAATACACCCTCTAAATTCTCCCATGATAATATTTTTAATCCTTCCTCTATATCCATCCATAATATTTCCATACCTGAATCTGATTCTGCATTGGTTAATGTTCTTTCTATCTTCTTTTCACTCTTAAGTATGGCTAGGAAATAGTGATCTGTTTTATGTACATCCTTATTCCAAGATACTAAATAATCATTTATCCCTACTGGTTCTATTATCTGTATATCACAATATCCTGTTTCTTCTGATGTTTCTCTCTTAGCGGCTTCTTCTAATGTTTCTTTTCCTTCTACATGTCCCTTAGGTAATACATATTTCTCTTCGCCTAGTAGTTTGGTTCTATGTATTACTAACAGTTCATATCTATCATTATTCTTCCTTAAAAGATAACAACCTGCAGATGTATGTTCTTGCATATGATTAATTATATTCCCTTTGCAATATATTTGCGATACACTATAAGTAATAAAATAATATATTAAGGCTATGCCTGACGAAACAGAGTATACGTACGAGAAGCAAGATGAATATGACACCCTACTTAGCACTCTTTCAGAACCTGAAAAAGATGCTTGCGATAATATGGCCATAGTAGACAGCACAAGATTTGGAATAATGTCAGATACCCTACACAAAGCCTTTAATATTAAAGATGTAACTCTTAATTCCCTTGTAGAAAAAGATGTTTTAGAATCAAAACCTCTATGGGAATTTCATAAAGAATTTTTAGATACATATGGAGAAACAATTGAAGCTATACGTAAAAGAACCAATGAGGGGTACTCAAACAAGTCAATGTATAGGCGTTCACACTCAGAGCAAAGCTTGTGGGATATATACTTCATAAGTAAAAATATTGTAGAGAGACAAAGCACAACTCCATCATATCGTTTTAAGGACCCTGATTTAAGAGAATACCTGAAAAGACTTAATCATCAAGAAGAGGAAAATAATCGTATTGATGTTTCTGACTCTTCAAAATAATAATTCAGTATTTTCCGCTAGCGTTTTTCTTTAATCACAATTACAAGTACATTCGCTAAGACTATTAACACTCCCCCTACCAATGTCATTACTGTAGGTATTTCAGAATATATAATTAAACCAGCTAATACAGCTACCAATATCTCAGATATTGAAACAATGGTTGCAGTCTGTGCTTCTAAATATTTAAAACCATTAAACATAGATACATTAGCAACAACCGCAGCCAAGCTATATATCACCACCCATATCCATGCAGGAGATACAGCTAGAACAGGTACCGGTTCTTTAAACATAACTGCCCCTATTACTGCTATCACAATAGCCGCAATACATGAAAGAAAATACATGTATATTGGGTGATAGTCGGTAGAGAGTTTCTTTGATGAAAGACTAAATACTCCGATACTTAAACCTCCTAAGAATGATAAAGCCATGTATGGTATTGAATCAATACTAATCGTGATATTCGATATGTAAATTAATATGATACCTACTACAGCTAGTACAAAGGAAAGTATTTTTACAAGGGTTAGTTTTTCTTTAAAGAATATAGCTCCCCCTATCATTCCTGTTACTAACATACCACTGTAATACAAGAACAATACTGTTCCTAATTGTAGATGTTGAAATGGTGTAAAGAGAAGGATACTGATACATCCAGAAGCGAAGAGGAATAGTGAAAATGGAAGGATATCTTTCTTGTTAATTGGTTTGAATTTTATTTTTAATATCAATATTAATATTAAAGAGGTAATACCACTTACAATACATTGGGTATATTGTTGTGAGAATGATCCAAAAGTTCCTTCTAGTTGTCTAACGATGAAACCACTGACTCCATATATACAGGCAGATAGCAGGATGAGGAAGAAACCTAGATATTTGGTATTTTTCATTTGTTCACGTCTTGAATAACAATATGATCTTCCTTAGTCCAGCCAGGTATTGAATGTATTTGTACCCAACATTCTTCTCCCTTAGCCCAATGTACATTATTTGGTTCTATTGTATATTTATCACCTTCCTTTAGATTTGTTATTTCATCTTTATAATGTAACTCCATATTTCCTTTTAGAATGGTGTAATACTGAGTCATTTTAATATGCACATGTGGTTTACTATCTATTATTACCTCTACTGCCTTATCATATTCTGGATGTTCAGTTACTGGTTCAATCTCACATACAAAATGTAAACCTCTTCCATCTAAATCATATGTTGGTTTATTAGGATATTTTTCAGATAACTGATGAATGATTCTTTCGGACCTTTGCTGTAAGGTTTCTTCCATAATTATTAGTTTACTACATTTTGTGGAGTACCCTTTTCAAACATCTCAATATTTGAAATAAATGTCTCCCACTTAGTCATATTAGCTTCAAAAGTCTTAAATGCAACAGGAGGATATACAATACAGTTAGGGGTATCCAAAAACCTTTTAGCTAAGGCAGAATCTATATCATCTGAATGATCAAAAATGAATGTAATATCTCCATTCTTAGCTCTTTCCATAACAGCTTCTTGATCCACTATCTGAGGAGGAACAAGGCTTACAAAAATACAACCTTTCTTTAACAAAGCTATCTTTTCTTTTGATATCATACCCTGAGTTTCACTATTCAAGGCTAACCTCAACGTTACAACGTCACTTTGAGAAAGCACTTCAACCAATTCTTTCTTTACAGCACCTTTTGCATCCAATTCTGGTTTATTACTTCTAGAAGAATATATAACCTTCATACCAAGACCTAACCCTATCTCAATAATTCTAGAACCTATTCTTCCTGCCCCTACTACGCCAAGTGTTTTGCCACATAGATCGGTTCCCATGAATTTGTCATATGAATAGTCTTCATTCTTTACTTGTTCCCTTGCTTTTTCTAATTCTCTAACTTGAGCAAAAAGTACGGCAAAAAAGAATTCTGCTACGGATTCCGTACTATATCCCCCAATATTGCTTACTGTGATATTCTTCTCACGTGCATGTGATATATCGATAGAGCTGAATCCTGTACTTGGAATTGTTATGAACTTTAGATTTGGCGCAGCATCTATAATCTCTCTATCTACTACTGCTCCCATTTTTGCAAGAATTACGTCAGTATCTTTAAGTGAATCAAAAAACTTGGGATTATCTTTGGAACTTAGTTCGTAGGTATTAAATAGTTTTGTTAATCTATCAAAATACTTTTGTTCAATATCACCTTCTTTAAAATCAAGAAATAGTGCTTTGTTTAACATATTTACATTTTAGTTATTTAAAAGGAAAATATCAATAGTAATAGATACGAGGTCATTAACGATGTATACTTTGTCTAGTATTAATTTTATATATTAATATATGAAGAATGCAATCATACTCCATGCCATGGGTAATACTCCTAATGATTTCTGGTATCCATGGTTAAAATCTAACCTAGAACAAAGAGGATATGATGTCTGGGCACCTCAATTACCAGATACAAATAATCCACAAATATCTAATTGGGTTCCATATATTATTAACAATGGGAAATTCAATGAAGATACCATCCTCATCGGTCATTCCGCTGGTGCTGCTGTTATACTTTCTGTTTTGGAAGAATTAAAGGTTAAAATATCACAAGCAATAATAGTATCAGGATTCTCTACCTATCCTGGTGGAGATGGGATTTTAAAACCTATATATGATTGGGAAAAGATTAGGAACAGTGCAGAAGAAATAGTCATTATAAATTCAGATGATGATCCATATGGACATAATGATACTAGAGGTAGGATTATGTTTGATATGTTAGATATGCCTAATAGCGCTCAAATCATTCTAAAGAAACAAGGACATATGGGAACAGAGGAATTTAATCAAGAATACAAGAAATTCCCGCTTCTACTGAGATTAGTTAAATAACTGTATAATATCCATATCTAAATTATTCTTTCCAATTATGAACGTAAAACTCTTTAAACCAAATGAAAATTTAGTAGACATATTTAAAGGCAAGTTCATACCTAACGAACCAGTAATCATAAAAATGCACTTTGGAGAACCAGGCAATGAAACAGCCTTCAAACCAGAAGATATAAAACCATATGTAGAAGCATTAAAAGAATTAGGACATGAAGTACTAATGATGGATACACCAGTAGCGTACAATTCTCCAAGAAATACAAAAGAAGGATATGAGAAAGCTATAAAGGAAAGAGGATACGATACCGTAGGAGCATATAAAGTAGTAGATGAATATGTAAATGTAGATATAGATAACATGACCTTTGAAGTAGCAAAAGACCTCTCTGAGGCTAAAAATGTTTTAGTCATATCCCATATCAAAGGACATGAATGTGCAGGATTTGGCGGAGCTATTAAAAATTTAGGAATGGGAGCACTCTCAGCTAAAACCAAAAAGATAATACACAATGCTTCTAAACCAGAAATAGATCCTGAAAAATGTATAGGATGCGGAGTATGTGCCAAACTATGTCCTGCGAAGGCCATAGATATCATAGATGAGAAAGCCAATCCCGATTGGAATAAATGTTGGGGTTGTTCCATATGCGAGATTAGTTGTCCTCAGGAGGCACTTACACCTAATCTCAGAATCTTTGATGATGCTCTCGCCATGGGTGCATGTGCAGCTATTAAGGTTATGCCTGAGAGTACATTTTATGTAAATATCATAAAGA
>Ga0209318_1000803_pt1 | contig 25726 bp, 31 predicted proteins | sample RifGroE1_FD_183999 | JGI IMG/M metagenome (GOLD analysis project Ga0209318, IMG submission 183999) | Groundwater microbial communities from Rifle, Colorado, USA - Groundwater E1 (SPAdes) (version 2) | ecosystem: Environmental > Aquatic > Deep subsurface > Groundwater | place: Rifle, Colorado... | reverse complement strand
AATCTTTTATGTCAAAGCAAAATACGAATTTAAATCATTCTCCTATTGGTGGAGAGTTAGATACTTGGTGGACATTAATTGCAAAGAAAGGAGTAAGTTTAAGACCACTTTCTGCATGGAATAGTGTTACTGCTTATGTTAATAATCAAGATTTTATAGACATTGTATATTCAAATGGAAGTGCCTTTTACTGTATTCAAAGTCATACAAATCAACAGCCGTCTCAGGCATATCCTCCTGTGGATACATTATATTGGGGAATATTATCAAGTAAGGGAAACACAGGGCAAACTGGAGCAGATGGAAGTCCCGGAATCGGAATTAGTTTTGTCGGAACTTATAGTACAACAACCTCTTATGATAAAGATCAGGCAGTTTATTATAGTGGAAGTTTATATGCTTCTTTGCAAGATGGAATAACTGGATTCTTACCAACCGACAATACAAAATGGTCTTTGGTTGTAGCACAAGGAGCTAGTGTATTATTTACAACATTAAGAAGAACTATATCTGTTAGCACAAGTGTAAGTAATATTCAATTTCTTGGCGGAGCAATTACAGCATTTAATCCTGTAAATGATTCATTACTTGTATACAAAAACTCAACTTATATTGAACAAGGACAGGATTATAATATTAATGCTAATGGAATTTCTATTGATAAAATTGGCGAAGGAAATTGGGAAGGGACTGTTGGGGTTCCTATAACTTTTAATTTTGTTGTAATTAAGAATTTAATTCAAAGTATTACTTGGACAGATGGTAGTTTGATACAAGCAGGAAGTATAACTGCTGACAAATTAGTTCAATCTGTACAAGATTCAATTGATTCTATTTCTACATTATCAAATGAAATCTCTGTTTTAAATGGTGCAGGGGAAATAGTCGAGAAAGCAAATAAGAGTGCTTTAGATACAACCAATACTAATGTGACAAATTTAAGTAACACTGTTGTGTCGCATCAGGCGGAAGAAGTATATCAAACGGAAGTCCACGGACTTCGAGTATATGATGGGAATTTCCAATACTATAACGGAACGGAGTGGATAGATGTGGGGGGAACAGATTGGAGTAAATATACACCAAACCCGAAAGAGATAAGTAAAACTATTGCGGTTGGTGGAACATATGAAACGGCTATCGAGATAACTGGTAAAGGATATGTCTCCAGATGTATATTTGTATCAGGAATTGGTGGCAGTAGTGCTAAATTAAAGATTACTTTAGATGGCACTATTGTTCATAGCAGTATGGCTCAGGCCACATTAAGCGGGATAAATCAATTAGCAGATGTTAGCGGGGGTAGTACCGCGATTACGCTAAGAAAACCTACAGCCGCATCTGCTACACCCTTGCAATTTAATGGGGCAAAAACTCATCCATTTGTGGAGGATACTGTTGCAGGTATGGTATTTTTACCACAACCACTTTTTTTTAATACTAGCTTATTAATTGAGGTTACAAACACAAATAATGGGGATAGTGTTTTAATTAGTTATGCAGGGGGTATTGAGCAATGATAATTAATCAATACGAGGATGGCGATTTTATTGTCACGGAATATTCTGGTGGGGTAATTGAGAAGGTGGCAAAGTCATCAATGATCGAATTATCATTAGCTGATGCTAAAACTGCCAAAATAGCAGAAATTAATCAATCCTTTACAGAAGCGTTAAATACTCAATTCACTTCAGAAGCAACAGGAATCATTCTCACCTACGACTACAGCGAAGAAAGCCAAAAGACATTTTCTAAGTTAGCTATAGCTATGATTTCAGGACTACAAACTTACCCTGTTGATATTTCGTTAGCTGACGGAGTAACTTACGTTGAGCATAATCAAGCACAATGTCAACAGGTCTTAGCTAGTATTGCTGCATCTGAAGAACCTCTTAGGGATAAGAAAAAGACACTACTAGAAGCTGTTGCAGTTGCCAAAACTGTCGAAGACTTGATGACAATTGTGTGGTGAGTCGCATGAAAAAATATTTTTGGAATCTATTGATATCGCTCGATCAACTAATTAATACAATTCTAGGTGGAGATCCTGACGAAACCATATCTTCCAGAATGGGTAAACGCATAGTGAAAAGGGATAGTCGTATATGTAAAATTATCTGCATGGTACTAAATAAAATTGACCCAAATCACTGCATTGACGCAATTGAAAAGGACGAAGGATTACCTATGTAGTTATGTCGGAGTTGACGAATTATGCGCACGTAAAAAGATAGTTTATATTTTGCTATGTATTATGAGTGCATAGCAAAAAGAAGAGTAGATTAATTTCTACTCTTTTTTTTGATAAGTTAAACTATTATTTAAATAATAAATTAATAATAGACTGGGAAGCTGTTGCCACAACTCCCAGTCAGACCGTAGTACACAGCACATCTTATAAGCGTGCTTCAATTATCATTACGTTTGGGAGTTAGAATATCAGGGGGTAAATAATAATAAATATAATTATTCTCATACCCACTAATATCAACAATGAGAAACGTATAGCACGATCATGTAAAGAAGAAATAAATATCAAATGATGAGAAAATAATGATGAGAAAATAAGAAGCTGATTTGGTGGTTTTCTTATTTTATTTATTTTTAAAGGAAGGCGAAGTAAAATGGTTCAAAGCAAAGGTACAATAAATTTTGGACATGGTGAAAAATCAGATGGAACATTTGATCCTGGAAGTGTAGGTCAAACAGGACTTAAAGAATCAGATGTTGTAAAAGCAGTTGGAACAATAGTAGTTTCTGAATTGAAAAGATTGGGTCATGATATTAATTTTATTCAAAGTGGAGACTTATGGGCAGTAGTTGACTCATCTAATGATTTTGGTTCAGAGTGGTTCGTGAGTATCCATAACAACTCATTTTTTAATGCATCTGCACATGGAATTGAAACACATGTATCTGCATTAGGTTCAAACGCAGAGAAAATGGCAAGAGCAATTCAATCTAATTTAATCAACGATACTAAACTAACAGACAGAGGAATCAAGGTTGGTGGTCTGTATGTAAATAAATACACAGATTGTCCTAGTTGTTTAGTTGAATTGCCTTTTATTAGTAATCCTACAGAAGAAAAATTATTAGCAAATCCAGATTTTCAAAGAAAATGTGCTATTTCTATAGTTAAAGGGATTCAACAGTATTTGGGGTTGGAATATGTAAAAGAACAATCAAATCAAAAAACTCCAATTCTTGGTGCAGAATCAATCACAGTTGAACAATGCAATCAATTTATTCGCAAAGTCAATCCTAACGCAATTAATATTGCTCAATACTATAAAAAATATGGTGAAATACTTGGAATTAAATGGGGATATGCTTTTTCACAAATGATTAAGGAAACGAATTATTTGCGTTTTGGAGGTGATGTCGTATTAACTCAAAATAATTATTGTGGCTTAGGAACAACTGGAGGTGGAGTAAAAGGAGTATATTTTAATGCTCCAAAGGAAGGTGTTTTAGCACATTTAGAACATTTATATGCTTATTGCTGTAAGTATTCATTGCCATCTAACTTACCAAAAATTGATCCTAGATTTGATTTAGTTACTAGAGGAATTGCTCCTTATTGGGAAGATTTAAATGGGAAATGGGCAACTGATCCAGATAACTATGGAGGAAAAATTGTAGAAATCTATAATCAGATTTGTAAAGAAACTGCAACAGTTGTTCAACCAGTTCCAATTATAGTTACTCCTGTTGTTGCTCCTATTGTATCATTACCCTCATTGATTTTTACTTATCCAAACAATGCTAAAATAATTAATGATGATTTGTATATTAGGGATATGAATGGAGTACAAATACCTAACAGATATGTTTCAAAAGGTGATGATGTTACGGTAATAGAAATTTTATACGAAAAACAACTTGTTTTTTTGGAATATCCTACGAGTAGCGGAGTTAAGAGCGGTTATGTTAAAAATATTGTAAATTGTTTTTCTTATTATTATCAAGGAGCATTTAAAAATGGTTCAACTCCTGAGATAACATATAATGATAATAATATTGCTTTCGGGAAATTAGACCCATATGAGTTGGCGACTCCACTTTATCGTAAAAACGGATTTTTAAAGATTATGTATAATACATCTAAGGGTCAGAAGACAGGATTTACCCATTGGAGTGGTGGGTTCGATAAGTTTTGATAAGTTTTAAGTAATAAAATAAGGAAATTAAATGCCAGTTAGAGGTGTAATTTTATTTTACACCTCTTTGTTAACATTAAATATTATTTATATTCAGTTGTTTATGTATTCGCAAGCTCAGAACTGCCCGATCTGAGACTTGCTAGGTAAAACAAAGTACGAGCTTTGTTAACCTTAGTTGGAATAATATCATAAGAAAGGGGCAAAGTCAAATGTCAATTGTGAAAGAGGTGGATAAAAATAATATGTGGGATGAAATATATTTACAAGCATTAGATATTACCACTCGTTTTTTTGACAAAGGAATACTTATTTTAAGTTTTATCTTTGGCGTCTTTTTGAGTCAAATTGGTTATCCAAAAGAAATCGTTGTTTTTATATTAGTTTTATCCATAGTTGATATTTTAACAAAACATATTAGTATTGTGATAATTAATTATAGTTCATTGAATTTCTCTAATTATTTTAAAGCATGGCAAGAAAAAAAACTGACAAGTAGACAATTAAAGAATGGAATATCAGTAAAAGTCATTTTGTATGCAATATTAATGTATATTTCTAACCAATTATGTGTAGTAGATGGGATTCTATTTGGTAAAGAAATTTCAGGTGTCATATATAGCGCAATTGTGTTTGTAGAAGTTTCAAGTGTTTTAGAGAACGGTATTGCTATGGGAGGATCGGGTTTAATACCTGTACGTGATTTCATTAAGAATAAATATAAACAAATATTAGGATTAGATAAAAATAAATAAATAAAATTTAAGGAGAATGATTTTGTTTAAATGAAACTAGAATTTAGTTCCTACTCCCTTCGTCTTGCAGGGTATTTAATGTTACAAGGCTTTGTACTTAAATTAATACGAGATGATATAAAATCTAAAAGAAAAATATTTATCTTTAACGATAGTCCTGATTTGCAAAATGCGATTCAGGACTATTTGCGTTTTAAAAACAAATAATTAGGAGGAATGTTTTAATGTTGATTACAAAAGAGGTTGAGGTTGGATTAAAACCACAAACTGTAAAGTGGTATGAAGACAAAGGGTATAAAATACCTAGAATATTTAAAAATGGTAAAATGGTTGTTGAAAGATTTGCAAAAATTATAGTAAACGTTAATGATTTACCAGATAATTCTCATGTTTTAGTTGATATTAAATGTGATAACTGTGGAAAAGAAACATTAGGAATGGAATTACGAGCATATAGAAAATATATGCAAAAGGATGGTAAATATTTTTGTCATGAGTGTGTCAGGAAATTATATGGGGATGAGAATCGTAGAATATCAAGATTAAGAAATGGTAAATCATTTTATCAATGGTGTATAGAAAATAATAGGCAAGATGTGTTAGATAGATGGGATTATGCGTTGAATAAATATAAACCAGATGAAATAGGACACGGTTCAAATATAAAAATTTATTTAAATTGTCCAAGAAAAATACATAAATCAGAATTAAAAAGTGTGAAGGCTTTTACTAATGGACAAGAAGGCAGTATTAAATGCAATCAATGTAATTCATTTGCACAATGGGGAATTGATAATCTTGGGGAAGGTTTTTTAGAGAAATATTGGGACTATGAGAAAAATACTGTTAGCCCTTGGGAAACAGATTATGCTAGTAAAACAACAATATATATAAAGTGTCAGGAGAAAGATTATCATGGTAGTTATGATACAAAATGTGGAGAATTTTCTGTTACTGGTAGAAGATGCCCTTATTGTGGCAACTTTAAAGTGCATCCATTAGATTCTCTTGGGGCATTATATCCAGATGTGTTAAAAATATGGTCGGATAAAAATAGCAAATCACCTTTTAAATATTCATATGGAAGTGGGCAAGAGGTATGGTGGAAGTGCTCAGATGGGAAACATAAAGATTTTAAACGATCTATACATGCTTCTAATACTTACAATTTTCGTTGCCCAGAATGTAATTATTCTAAAGGGGAGGAGAGAATTAATAACTATTGTACAGATAATAAAGTAGAATATGAGATTCAAAAAACATTTGATGGATTGCGTGGGATTGGCAATGGTTTATTGTCTTATGATTCTTATTTACATAGTTATAATTTACTTATAGAATATCAAGGCGAACAACATGAAAGATATATACCAGGATTTCATAAATCAATAAAGGATTTTGAAAAACAAGTTGAACATGATAGACGTAAAAGGGAGTATGCAGAACAAAATAAATATAATTTTCTTGAGATATGGTATTGGGATTTTGGCAACATAGAAGAAATTTTATCTAAAGCACTATCACTCCAAAAGAGTGATTTTTGTATTTTAAAGGAGGAAAAATAAATATGGATATTGCAACAGCATTACAAAGTTTTATGATGCTCGGAACATTAACGCTCGGAATAACACAGGTATATAAAGAAGTAATTTCTGATAAGAACACTCAAAAAGCTAGTGTAATTATTGCTATGATTTTATCCTTAGTTACAGGAACTAGTATTTTACAACCTTTAGGATTTATTCCTGCTCATAATTTTGTAGATTTAATAAGCCAATTTAAAATTGGATATGATGTACTTTATTGGATGGCTGATATTGCGGTCACAGGATTTTTAGCAAGCAAAGGGTCAAGTTTTACTGTTGATTTGTTTAATAAGAAAAATATGGTTGAAACTACATCAAATATATTAGAAAAATCACTAATTAACAACCCTGTAAGCGATTCAAAAAATGAGAGTGGCACAATTAGTCAAACAGATAATTCTGAGTCAAAATAGAGTGCTTTTTATGCGAGTAGTGATATTATAGTTTCTGAAAGTGTTGTGGTTGTAGGGTTTCAGGGATTGTGAAAATATGGTTTTGAACAAAAATTACCACTCAAAGATAAGGATAGGTACAAATATATTGATTCACTTCAAAGCAGTAATATTTTCAATCATAATCTATTCTGTTTATATTATGTGGATAAGTATTCAAGAACATAAGACATAAATAAATTACATTATATACCATTTAAAATTCCGTTTTATATTACGAGGAGAGGATAAATTTATATATCCTCTCTATTTCTATGTCTAGAAGGAGATTTAGATATGAATGTTTATAATTGTTTCTCTCAAAAATTAGCCGGATACCTCTTGACTAATGGATTCTCTATCACAGGAATCAAATCAGATTTAAAAAATACAGGTAGAACAATTTATTTGTTTCAAAACTGTGAGTTACTTCAAAAAGCAATTACAAAATATAAAACTGTTTAATAAAAGAAAGAAGGTTTTGTTTAAATATGTCTAAACCAAAATCTGGTGTGTATTGGAAAGCTACAAAAACATATGATGGATACATAGAAATATTTAAATTTGCATGTGAAGAATTAGGAAGATCAATAACTCCATCTGAATTAGATAAACATAAATTTAATTTGCCTTCTGTAAAATGGTTGATTAAAAATTGTCCTAATCAAAATATAAAAACACTTAATGATTTATTGGAATTACTAGGGTATAAGCCAATAAAAGGACACAATAAACACAGAAAATATACTTATGAGATTGCTCGTGAAGAATTTGAAAAACGAGGATTAATTTTACCACTACAAGAATATACGAGTAGTGCTATCCCTTTAATGTATATTTGTCCTAAACATCCAGATATTATTCAATATAAATCATTAAATAGTCTATTATCTGGTAAGTTCGGCAAATGGAATGGTTGTAGACTTTGCTATCTTGATATTAATGTTGGTAGTGGGCATGTAACTTGGAAAGGTGGTATTTCTTCTTTAAATGTTTATCTAAGAGAATGTATTGATCAATGGAAGAAAAATAGTATGGCAAATTGCAATTATAAATGTGCAATTACTGGTGAAAAATTTGATGACATTCACCATTTGTATTCTTTTAATAAGATACTTAGAGAAATAATTAAAGAATGTAAATTACCTGTTTATACCGTAATTAATGACTATACAGAAGAAGAATTAATTTTATTACAAAAGATAAATATAAAAATACATAATAAATATCCATTAGGTGTTTGCATATCTAAAAAGATACATAATTTATATCATCATTTATATGGAGACGACAATACTCCTGAACAATTTGAAGAATTTAAAATAAGATATAATATTGGAGAGTTTAAAGATTATAATTTCCCAGAAGAATCAAAACGTAAACAAAAGGTAGTTAATCTGAACGGTAGAAAAGAGTTTAATTCCAAACAATTAGTAGAAATTAGAAATAAATATACCAATGATAATTGTACGGAAATGGAATTGGCTGAAGAATATGAAGTTAGTAAAACAGTAATTAATAATATTGTAAATTTTAAAAGAATATATGGGTATATAGTGGTTGATGACAATTAAATTAGAAGAAGCAAATTAATATAAAATGGACAACGAAGAAATAATGTTGTTATTTAAGAGGGATTTATTTTCATAAATCCCTCTCTTTTATTTACCATCCAAATTTATCCTTCTGTTTCAGCAAAACTTTAGAAACACTACTTGCTTTTCTATATTTTTCTTTCTTCAGTTGAATTTGTTCAACACATAATATTTCATGTACTTTTTGCTTATTAAGTTTATTAACTTTTTCTGGATGAAGTAATAGAAATTGTTGTTCTTTTGAAGTCAAAAGAATGTCTTTAAACTCTTCATAATCCATATTTTTTCTTAATTGATTACAATCATAACAACAACATAAGAGATTTTCATGGGTATATCTACCACCTTTACTCCTTGGTAATATGTGATCAACAGATTCATCAGTATGTTTACCACAATAATGACATTTGTAATTATCTCTCTCAAGAACTTCATATCTTACTATCCAATTTTCGTCTTCATGGTCTGTTTTGTAGATCATGTCTGGTTTATACACTTGTGCTCTGCCCTCTACAATATATTTAATAGCTTTTTCTAGTGACACGGTGTAAGTGGCAGTTAAGTATTTACTTTTAACAATGATTTCTTCTAATGATTTATCTAAATTTTCTAATCCAATATCTGTATATAAGAATTTTAACATCTTTTCATAAACTTTTAAAGATTCGCATTTCATACAAATATCATTTGTTAATTTTCTGAATTGATATAATTCTTTAGGAGTATTGCATTGTGGGCAAGTTTTCATTTGGATGCCTCCTTTAAGGATGGTTTGTATATGGAATATTAAATGTATATGAGTCTATTATATCGTATTTTTAATAGTTTTATAACTAGGAGTTGCAAGAATTGTGATTCTTTTATTATGTTCAATTTTAATCAATCATCCAAAAATCACTTAGAGAGTAGTGAAAACTATTCTAACATTTCTTTCTTTATTCTTATTTTATTAGTAAGAAACTGCGAGAGAGGAGTTAGGATTTTCTTGACTTTTCTCTAAGTGGTTTTTTGTATTCAAAAATGATGCTTCGCAGTGATTATTTTGAATCTGAAATTACTAAGAAAAAAGAAAGAAGTGATAAAATGAAATTATCTTTAGACAATGTATGTTACAATTGTAAACCACAAAAGGGTGAAATCGGAATTATAAGTAAGCGTATACCAGAAAATATAGTTGATATGAAAATTGAGGAAATAGCGAATAATCTAGTTCAACCATATGGTAAAAGTTGGTGTCCAGCAACATTTAAAGACGGAAGAAGATTAAATGAAAACTTTATGTCTCAGCAATTATTTGGTTTAGATTTTGATGATGGAATTTCTTTTGAAGAAATGATAGAGAGATGTAATAAATACAATACATTACCCGCTTTTGTTTATACTACATTTTCCAGTGTAGATAATAATAAATTCAGAGTAGTTTTTGTATTAGAACATGATGTGGAAGATGTGAGAGTGAGAAATTTAGCACAATTATCATTAATGAATTTGTTTCCTGAATCTGATAAAGCATGTAAGGATGCAAGTAGATTATTTTTTGGTGGATTGGAATTAATATATAGTAATTATGATAAAACAATCAATGTTCCAGATTTAATAGATAGTATGATTGCTTATTTGTATTTTACAGATAAAACACATGCCGCTAGGGATGTAAAAGACTTATGCAAGAGTACAGGTGTAAATATGATAAATGGTTTACCTAATATAAAAATAATTGATAGAGATGAGTGTAATATTATGGATAATAATTGTGAGATTTTTGGCGAAATGAACATCAATCCTAATATTATAATAGGAGTGTCGGACAATTCGCCAAAAATCTATGGCATTGATTTTAGTCAAGAAGTAATTATGGAGAAAAAGATAACAACGAAAACTACAAAACCAACAAAAATTAAATATAATATATCAAATACAATAGAAACAAGAGAAAGTGTTATTAATCATTTTAATTGGGAGGATTTAGAAGATAATTGTAAATTATATAAGGAATTTTCTAATGGTACTCATTGGGCTTATCACTTAGAATTATTTGGAATAGCAACTAATTTGCTTGCTATTGAAGGTGGACGAAAGAAATTATTTGAAATATTAAACCAAAATGAAAAATATGATATAAAGAATTGGGATTATCAATGTAATTATATTGTAAAGAAAAATTATGCACCACAAAGATGTAATAATTTTATGACAAATTATTGAATATGTGATATAATTTTAATATGGTTTTTTAATGAGGTTGCAAACTTATTAAAAGTAAAACGGGAGAAATTGAATCGACCTTTACGACTTCATAACTCTCACTCCATTTCTCTTATTAAAGGAAGGAAGATGTGATAATATGTTAAAAACAAAAGAGGTAGAAATACAATTAAATCCAAGCAATACGAAATATTTCGAAAGTTTAGGGATTGAAATACCAAAATGGACAGACAAAAAAGGTAGAAGAGTAGTTAAAAAAGGAACAACAATTATAGTTAATGTAGAAAATTTATTAGATGGTTCTAATGTATTAGTTGATATTGAATGTGATGGATGTGGAAGAGAATTAAATAATATTAAATGGACGAATTATAAAAGATACGTACAGCAAGATGGAAAATATTATTGCAATAAATGTGCTCAAAATGGATATGCAAAATGGATTAATTTTGTAGAATGGTGTTATAAAAACCTTTCAAAAGAATTGGCAGATATTATAATAGATAGATGGGATTATGATTTAAATATTAATAAAGATGGTAATGTAATTAATCCACAAGATGTAAGCTATGCTTCTGCTGGTATCAATGGAAAAGGTTATTGGTTTAAATGTTTGGATTATTCAAAACATAAGTCAGAACAGAAAGATATTCGTCATTTCACAGAAGGACATAAGGGGAGTATTACTTGTACTCAATGTAATTCAATATCAGTAACCAACCCTGAATTAAAAAAATTTATTGTTAATATAGAAGATTATTATAGGCATTCTAATGGTTCAAACAAAATGATTCCCGTAAAGTGTCCTGATTGTGGATTTGAGAAACATATGTTAATTCAAAACTTAATAAAACAAGGGTTCGGATGTTCTAAATGTGGTGACGGAGTTAGTTTCCCAAATAAATTTATGTTTAATGTTTTAGATCAATTGATTAATTTAAATAAAATGAAAAATTTTGATACAGAAAAAAGATTTAATTGGCTTGTGTATGAATTTAAAGAAAAATTGCGAAAAGGTAAATTAGATTTTTATTTTGAAATAAATGATAATAAGTATGCTGTTGAAATGGATGGTAGTTTTCACAGTATAGATAATAATATGAACGGACAAACAGCAGAAGAAAGCAAATTTATTGATGATGAAAAAGATAGATTGTGCGAAGAGAATAATGTTAAGGTTATCAGGATTGATTCTGAAAAATCAGAATTAGAATTTATTAAAAATAATATCATAAATAGTAGTCTTGTTAAAATACTTGGTTTCAAAGAATCAGATATTGATTGGTTGAAATGCCATGAATATGCTTGTTCTAGTCTAGTTAAGACAGTTTGCGATCTATGGAATGATAATATTAGAAGTGTCTTGGAAATAGCACACATACTAAAATTAGCAAAAGGGAGCATAATTAAATACCTAAAACAAGGAACAGAGTTGGAGTGGTGTTTCCCTTCCTATAATCCTAAAGAACAGATTAATATTAATTTAGAATATATCCATGAAAAAAATAGTATAAAAATACAGTGCATAACTACTGGAGAATATTTTAATAGTATATCAGAAGCATCAAAAAAGTATAATATAAATCTATCCGATATGTCTGATTATTGTAATACAGCAAATAAGTTAGCATATCTTAATTTAGAAACAAATGAAAAAATGGTATTTATGTACTATAACGAATATCTTCTAAACAATAAAGATCAAATTAAAGATATTATTAATAACGCAACTATAAAAAAATATAGACAACAGAAAATTATTTGCTTGACAACAGGAGAAGTGTTTGATTCACAAAAAGAAGCATCTATTAAGTATAGTATTGATTCATCGAGTATATCTGCTTGTTGTTTGAATAAAAGAAAATCAGCAGGTAAACATCCCACCACTAATAAAAAAATGGAATGGACATATGTGTAATTATGATTGGTACACCTCACGTTTCAGAGATTGTATATTTATTATTTGCTAATGCTTTGGGTTTAAAACCAAAATTAAATGATGCGACAATGCATTATACAAAAATAAAAAGAAACGGTTTCGAATATTTTTTCAACACCTACAGTAATGATCTCTTATTAAGAGAAATTCAGATTAGTATTATTGAATCAGAGTTGATCCAAAGTATTGGCAGAGCAAGATTACTAAGAAATGATTGTACGGTAGTAGTTTTGAGCAATTTACCGATTCAGCAAGCAGAGTTTGTATATTTGACAAATGAGGAAATCGCTTTATTGAAAAAAGGTAAAGTTAAAGAGTAATCTACATAAACTAATAAATAAATATTCCTTTGCTTTTATTGCTGTATGAAGTTAAAAGAATTATTCAACAAATGCAAGAAGATATAAGTGATGATGATTTTTATGATTTGTTGGGATAGTAAGTAATAAAAAACAAAAAGAACAGAAGATTTGGCTGTACAGCACCAATTCTTCTGTTTAGCAGAAATAATAAGACGATAGAAGCTTGATAGAAGCTGTTGAGTTGCATTGACAAAACTAGAGTTACTAGAGGAATAACTCGTGCAACTTTGCGTTTATTGTAACATGGGGTTGTAGGATTTGCAAGGTTTTTGGATTAATTTAATATTGGAGATGAAAAATGAATAATTGTAATAATAGTAATTGTAATAATAGTAATGATAGAGTATTTATTGTTTGCAAAGAAAAATCAAAACAGTTTCTAGAGGATAGGAAAAAGAATGTGATTAGTCCTGAGTTTTTGGAGAAGTGTTTGGATTATAATAGGTTGTTGAATAAGAAGAGGGAATAGGAGGAATTATTATGTCTGGATTAACACCCAAAAAGCAAGAAGAATTAAAACAGATGATGGGTAAATATTCAGGTAAAGTTGGATTGAGTTTGTTGGTGAGGGAGAATAGGGATAGAGTTGTTGTTTCGATGGAAGATGGTTTGGAAGTTTTAGATGGTTTAGAGGATATTGATTGGGTTGATTGGTCTGATTGTATTGTGATTGGTCTGAGGATGTTTTGAGTGGTAAGAAGAAGGTTTTGGTTGTTGGGTGTGAGAGTGAGTTTATAGGAATATAAGAAATAATTTATAGAATTTTATATTGATTTAGTTTTGAGAGCTGTTGAGGCTCTTTTTTATTTGTAGTTTTTTAAGTTGTAAAATAAATATTTGGTTGAATTTCTGAATTTGCAAGTTTAGCAATTTGTAATTAATAGACTTTATATCTTGTCAATATAAAGTCTATTCCCATTTTCTGTGACGAAAGAAAGGAATGTGTGCTTATTATGGGTTTGATTAGTACAGAGGTATGGGTTTTATTGCACCCAAGTAATATAAAATGGTTTGAAGGTTTAGGTTATAAAATACCAAAAGAAAAAGATAACCAATATAGAATCCGCATACCAAAAGGAACAAAATTATTGGTAAAAGTTGAAGATTTACTCGATACCTCTAATGCTTTAGTTAAAGTAAGATGTGATGAATGCGGGGAAATAGAAGAGATTGGATGGAAAACTTATAAAACTAATTTAAAAGATGATGGCAAATATTATTGTAAAACTTGTTTTGATTTGAAATATAAGATATTTTTCAAACAATGGTGTTATAAACATTTACTCAAAGAAAATGCAGATATAATAATATCTCGTTGGGACTATGAGAAAAACATTGACAAGGATGGGAATATAATAAAACCAGAAGAAATATATTACAATTCCGAAGGGTTTGATCGAAAGGGTTATTGGTTTAAGTGCTATGAACATCTAGAACATGAATCCGAGTTAAAAAGTATTGCCAATTTTACAAAAGGACATAATAGTTTAGAATGTAATCAATGTAATACAATTTCTATTACTCATCCTTATTTAATAAAATATTTAGTAAATAAAGAGGATATGTATAAATTTTCTATAGGAACAAGAAAGAAAGCACTTGTAAAATGCCCAAATTGTGGACACGAAAAAGAAATCAAAATTTTTGAGTTAGTACACAAAGGGATTCGTTGCCCAAAATGTTCCGACGGACTTCCGTATTCAGAAAAATTTCTATTTAGCTTTTTTGAACAGGTATTAGATAATAATTTTATAGTACAAGTTTCTAAGAAATATTTCAAATGGTGTGAAAAATATAGATATGATCTTTACATAAATAAAATAAATGGAATTGTAGAAGCTCATGGGATTCAACATTATGAGGAGATTAATAATAATTGGAAAACATTAAATGAAATTCAAGAAAATGATATATTAAAAGAAAATCTTGCAAAAGATAATGGAATTGATAATTACTTGGTAATTGATTGTAGAAAATCTGAATTAGAATGGATTAAAAATAGTATAATGAAATCAAGATTACCTAAATTATTGAACTTCAAAGAAGAAGATATTGATTGGTTGAAGTGTCACGAGTATGCTTGTAATAGTTTAGTTAAAATTGTTTCAGATTTATGGAAATATACAACACAAAACATACCAAATATAGCAACAATATTAAAACTAGGAGTTTCTACTGTTTCAAATTATCTTAAGCAAGGGACTGAATTAGGATGGTGTGACTATGATCCTTATAAAGAAAAAGGGTGTAAAAAGATTATATGTTTAAATACCGAAGAAGAATTTTATAGTATTTGTGAAGCTACAAGACAATACAATATAAAATCAACATCAACTATAAGTGCGTGTTGTAATAAATATTTCAGATATGCAGGAAAACATCCAGAAACGGGAGAAAATTTGGTTTGGCTGTTTTATGATGAATATCTCACAAAAACAGAATATCAAATTAAAGAAATTTTAATAAATGCCCAAGTTGCCTGTAATGCAAAGAAAATAATATGTATAACAACTGGAGAAATATTTGATAGTGTAATAGAAGCATCGAATAAATACCAAATAAATCAAAACAATATTTCTTCTTGTTGTTGTAACACATTAAAAGAATACGCTGGAAAACATCCTGAAACGAAACAGAAAATGATATGGATGCACTACGATGAATATTTAGAATCAATAGCATAATTTTAAGAGACTACACTTTCCTTAATTGGAGGTGTGGTCTCTTTTTTTATCCATTTGCCTATTCTAAAACTTTAGCCAACATTATTGAGGCAATATCTTTTTGTACCTTTGAAGAATTTATTAATTTTGAACCCTCTCTAAGGCAAAATCTAAAAGTTGGATTATCTCTACTCAAGAAATCTTTTTGTGCCAATCTCTTTAGTCTCTCTTTCCAATCATCCATCCCTTGAATTTCTTTTGCTAAACTGAACAGCGAATTTACGAACATCACCTCGCCAATAAATATCTTAGTTCTCTCTTCATGTCTCACTTCTGGCGAAACATTGCCAAATATTTTGGGGAATATTTCCACTATTTCATTAAAATAAGAACACAAGAAACTTCCTACTTCTTCTACTTGACTAGGTGTTTCAGGAGACATCATAGAACATCCTTTTGATAATGTATTAAATGTCATTACACAATTGCTTGTTTTCTTCAAACTATTTGAAACCAATTCAATACGTCCACGAAGGAATGAATTGTTCATAACTTTTTTTGCAATAACATTGTTTTGGTTGTATGTGTCGTGAAAAGCTATCCTTGTCTTCGATACGGGGAGTCCAAGTGAATTTAAAGCAACAAAAACATTTTCTGATTGTTCTTGTGTCATGTTAAGAATTGTTACTGAAAAATAGAAGTCATCAGGGTTTTTAACTTCTAATATATCACGTTTGAAAAGCTTATACCACATAACACAGCTTTCGAGTCTATGTGCCCCGTCATTTACCGATAACGGAAATTGAGCAGAGAGTGTATTGGTTATTTGGTCATAGCGCAATGGTGTTGGATTTTCTTTTGCATAATTTAAATATATCGTTCCACCATCCACTTCTGAATCTTCTAGAACGGCTTTCAGAAATTTTTTACTGTGAGCTATATTTACTAAAGGAATATTCCCTTTGGACTTTGTAACTTTTTCCCCTCTTTGTGTACTTTCGTCATAAAAGATTTGATTTGTGACACTATACATTTCAGCTAATTGCAATGCTGACAAAGATAATTGGTATTTAAATGGCACGCCACCATCTCTTGTCGTAACTAAACAGTTATCAAATGACCAAGATTTATCGTTGCTTTCTTTTTTCAATTTTAATTGTTTTTCTCTATCTTTAAATTCTTTTTTAAATTTACGAATATCTTTTTGCCTTTGTTTCTCTTCTTTCTCCTCACTCTTCATCTGTTCCTTACCATCATCATCATCCTTTTCTCCACCCATTTCCCTTTCCTTTTCAGACTTCCTCAATTTGTTAGCCAAAATCTGCTCATCTTCAGACTTATATTTTTCCTCTAAACTATTAAAATTCACTACATTACCCATATTTCTTTCTCTCATTTTCTCCTTTAATTCCTCATCAGACATTACTCCTTTATTACTCTCACTATCGCCATCATCCTTATTCTCCCCACTAGCCCCAACAACCCCGTCTCTACTCCCTTTGTCCCAAATTTTATCACTCTCAGATTCCATTTCTTTAACCAATTCCATTTCATGTTGTTGAACCATATCTTCCTCGTCGTCATTTAACGACTCAAATCCTACAGCTACCTGAGTTTGTGCTTCACTCATTTCACTCATTACCTCTTCCTTTACCTGATTAACCAAACTAACATCCACCTGTTGAAACTTATCCTTATCCTTATTACTTTTCCTTCCCATATCAATATCACCTTCCATTCTCATATTTTCCATATTTCCACTTTTATCAAATTTAAAAATCATCTCAAATCAACCCTTTCACACTATTATAATCATTTCTATGTTAAATGCAAATATTTAATGACTGGTTCTTATAAAATATATTAAAAATATCTACAAAAAGAAAAGAGCGACAATGCACTCTAATCAATAAATAATTCCTTTCATTCTAAGAAAAATCTCCTCTGTATCTAAAATCAATTCAATAATTCCTCTATCAATATGTGTTTCTTCAACTATAAAATCAACTAATTCATCAACATCAATTTCTGGTTTGCTAAACCCACTAAGCAAATTTCCTATAAATCCCATTTATTTCACCTCCTGCTTTTATTCTATATCTTCCAAACTACAATATCTGGAATCAACCTTGCCCTTTTCATATCAGGATATCTTGTCCATAAATAAAAATTTTCTCTCAATTCTTCAACTTTTGCAATGTTAACAACCTTGTCCAAACTAATTAATTTTCTGAATCCTAAATCGTTTGCCAACCAAAACAATTGAGGAAATCCTTTTACTGCTAATGATGCTTTTTCATAAACATTAATTTTTTCTCTTAATTGTTTCTTAGTTTCTGTCCCTGCATCTATTTCAAATAAAACAGCAGTTTCATTTCCATCTTTATCCAAAACAACTAAAATATCAGACCTAAAAATATATCTTTTCCCATCATTATCTTTAAATGTATAGACAAATTCAGGTTTATATTGCTTTATAATAATCTTTCTTAAATTTTGTTCTCTGATTAATAAAGCATAAATCTCATTAACTAACAATTGGTGAGTATAATCCGAAGGTAATTTAGATATATATGTTCCCCCTGCTAAACAAAGAATCTTTCCAGCAGTAATTAATGACTCCCCATTTAAAGTAATAGGAGTCCTATTGATGAATCCTAATTTCTCAATCTTTGCTAATCTACGATTACAGATAGTTAAACTTTGCTTGGTAGGGAAAAACATAATTTGAATTTGACTTCTTGAAACTATCTGCAAATCTCTAACAGTTCTAATTATCTCTAAATCGCGGTTTGTTAAATCTTTGTGTTTTGTTCCTGAAGTCAACTTCTTCAACATTAAATCTTTGTTGTTCATTATGATTCACCTCAATGCTAAAGTCTGGTTCTGGGATATAATCAAACTCTGCAATTTCATCGAGAATTTCTTCAACAGGACGCAAATAATTTTGACTATTCTCAATTACAATATCAGGGATCTTTTTACGAAAATGTTTAGCAGTATTATTAGTATGAAGCAATATTACACTTTTATCACTTTTGTATAAGAATCTACACATTGCATGATATTTAGGAAGATTAAGAATAGCATATCTATTAGCCATATCTTTTTCTGAATCACCTGTTTCAAATTCTCTAGATAATGTTTGTGCTCCTCCTCTACCAATAGAAAATGATATGATTTGTGGACGAACTTCTAACATCATTCGTATTACTGTTTGAATTTGTGCTTGTTCTGGAGATTGAAAGAAGAAGTGAAGTCCAAGCCTATATTTTCTCATTTCAGTTAGCATTTCTTCAATCCCTACTGAATTTAAATAAGACTGAGGTTCGTCACAGATTAAAAAAAATGGTCTACGTTTATCCTTATCAGTGGTATCAAATCTAGATAATGCTGATATCCAAAATTTTGATAAAATCAAAGGTATTAGAATTGAAATATTTATTGGCCCTACAGCAATTTTAGGTGCTTTTATAAGAAGTATCTTGCCTTCATCCATTATTTTTCTAAAATCAATAGTAGAATGATTCTGGCAAATGATGGATTTTAAATAGTCATTAGTGGTTAAATTACCTACTTTATTCATAATTGGTTTAATCATATCTCTTTTGACAGAGGGAGATTGCCCTTCAAACTTTTCCCAATATCTAATTGTTGAAGAATTTCTCTTGTTTTTACTCAGTGATTTTATTACTTTCTCACGATATTCTGCTTCTGAAAGCATTTGCATGATACTAATAAGTGTTTTAGGATAATCTGTTTGTTTTAGAACTGCATTTAAAGCATTTGCTAATATATCTTCAGATGCAAATCCAATTTGTTCACCAAATCTACCTTTAAAGAAAGATATTATCTCTCCATGAATAAAATGCGGATATTGCTTTTCCACTTGTTCTCCAAATTCTAATAAATTAATTCCTGGAAGAAATTCTTTATTTGAAAAATCTAGCAATATAACATCTTCTAATCTATTTTCTGGTAAACCATTCATAATATTATCAATCAACATTCCATCTGCTACATCAATAGCACAAAATCCTGCTGTTTTAAAGTTTGGCAAATTGTTTATCTCTGCAATTTGGATTCCTTGGTTTTCAGCCAAAGTAGTTTTTCCGCAGCCTGGATCTCCTACGTATATCCATGTTTTGCACAGATCATCAAAACAATTTATTGGAAATCTAATTACATTGCTTGATTTATAAAAATCACTTCCAAGATTTAAACCATCTTTTTTAAGAAGGAATTTACTTGGATTTAAAACAATTCTATCTTCAATATCTACTTTATCATCACCAAACTTCAAATTAGGCAATTTATAATCTGGAATACCTTGACCTAAAATACCATTTGAAATCATTTGAACGGTATAACCAAGACATCCTAATACAAATTTACTGCTATAAAGAGCAGAATATTTCCCTGATTTAATAGCTAAATCTTTAATCTTATTAATTTTATCTCCCACTATACTCAACCCCTTTCATTTCCTCATAATTGGTATTGAATAGAAGATATTCTTTATTATCGAATATTGGCCTAAAAGCATATTGTTTAGTTCCAATAATCATCCAACCTTGACCTTTCTCAATTCTAGATAAGTAGTCAATAATGCGAGGAGGTATATTCATGTAATTACTAATATGTTGCAATTCTAAAGAAGTTAAATGAAGAATTAAGGTATTGGCACAATTTTTAATAATCAATTCGATATCATCCTTAGACATATCAGTTAAATTTTGTGTACAAATTATCACTCCCACTCCCTTCTTCCTATACCCTTTAGCAATTGCTACTACTCTCTTTATAACTGCATCAGTTTTTAAAATATCCCATGCTTCATCAATTACAATAAGACAATCTTTAAATTCAGTTTTGAGTAAGAATTTTTCAAAATCCTTAGATATAATAACAATATTTTTTGATGCCATTTTTGCATATTCACCAGTGATATCAAGAATATAAATTCTCTTATGTGCAGATACTTTCTTTACAATACTCTTTACGGCAAAACTTTTGCCACTTCCTGAAATTCCAAAGATGAAAAATGAATTATTAAATGTCTCTGAAAAATTAATTTTAATTAATTGATGGTTCTGATAATCATATCCAATAGTAATACCTTTCTCAGAAACATATCTTACAAATGGATAGAAATTACTAATTGCACTTGTTAGAAAGATTTTCAAATCTTGTACATAATCAATTTCTTTATATGCTCTGAAATTCTTGAAACAATTAAAATGTTCACAATTAGCAAACTTAAATCTTATTTGCATACCATCTAAAAGCATTGATATTTGTTTTGCTTTAGTTTCTAAATATTCAAGTGTTTGCCCTTTAATTAATATATATAATCCAATCATGCAAAGTTTTTCTTCATTTCCCATAAGATCGACCATTGTTTTTTGTAACTTCTCTACAATTTCATCTTCTACAAAAAACTCTTGATTTGGGTTCTTTGAGGCTTTCCAATTTACATTTGCTTCAGTAGTATCTAATCTTTTTTTTACGGTCTTTACAGCCTCTTCTTGTGGCAATGGAAAGATAGTAATAGCAATCTCCGTGTCAGGAATCATTAAATTGTTTATGAATCCCACAGAAAGCATTTTAGGAAATTGGACAATCTTAATTAATTTAGCAAAATATTTTTCATTATTTTCAGTAATAGAAATATATTTCCTAGATTCTTTAATTTTGATATTGCTTGAAGTTGAACATCCAGATTGAGTATAGTCCATCCCTGAATTACTTAGGTTTTCACAAATATCAGAATTGGTAAGTAGATAATAACTTGATTCGTTTATTTGTGTGTCTTTGTTTAAATAATTTAAATCAGTTTTACAAATTATTCTTGATGAATCATTTAGAGAATTTAGTAAATATTTAAACTTGGATCTGAGCAATATTTGTTCTTCTTTTGTTGCTAAAAGATAGTTTGCTTTTGGGTAAAGTTGATATTGAAACATTTTGTTTTGTCACTCCTCTCCACTTAAATTTAAAGAAAGATATTACCCCTTGGTCTATATCTGTTTTTGTAAGAATTGCAGTAGGTATTCCAATGTTAGGTAAAATAAATAACTTTAAATAGATAGGCAAAGTTGCATTAAAAACTGATAATCCAAGTATAACTCCACTTAGTAGATAAATAGTTTGTTTCCCTGTGAGTCCATAAAATATTTCATCTTTCATTTCAATTATTTGATTTGTGTCAAACATTTCAGTATTTAACATTAAATTACCTCCTTCTCATAGAACTTCTTCCCCTACTCATCATACCTCCCATTCTTCCAAATCCACCATATCCAATAAGTTTTCTAGGACTTAAGCCATATTTTATTTCTCGGAATAATTGTACTGGATTTGGAGCTTGGTGGCCATGACTAATCCATTGTTGTACATATGAAGGTGCTTTAAGCATGAATGACCCTGCTGATATACATAGCATAATGTGATAAAATCCTCCATGATTTGATTTTGATATTGAAGATTCAAACCCTAACCAAATTACCATAATAATTGCATGAATAATTGGAGCAATTAAGTTATCTAATAATTCATCAATCCATACCTGTCTCATGTTTTGATGTTTTGGAAATAAACATAGATAGAAAAATATAGGTGCAGTAGCAACTAAAAACATAATAGAAATCATTCTCATGAAATAAAACCATATTAAATTGACTAGTATCATTGCAAAAATTAGAGTGAATATAATTAAACCTAAACCATACTGAGGAGTTAGAGCTTTGACCATTTGTGTCTCTGAACCACCTAAAGATAGAATAACAATTGTAAATTTGTTTGCTGTATCTATTAGCATAGGAAGTGCAATAATTGCAATATTTACAATTACCATTGATTGAGCTATTTTTACAATATATTCTGTACTTTGATATTTACTACCTTTATTCATAATTTGCATAATTCCAAAATATACAATTCCTGCTATTGAGAATATCATTATGATTTTTAAGAAGAAATAATATAAAGATAATATTGTAGGATTTTCCGCTAAAACATTAGGTGTATGAAGAAATAATTGTGTAAAGTTTTGAACTAGAGAATCAGTAATAAAATGTTCTAATCTTCCATTTACTGTAGAAATATCTTGAGGTGTAGGTGCATTAAATAAAACATCATTAACATTTTGAACTGTTTCTGGGGATGGAGGATTAAATAATGAATCATGTACTTTTTCTTTTGTTTCTAGGGATGGAGGTGTGATAAAAAAATTAATTATAGCATCTCCTGCTTCTTCAACAGTGAGCAATAGAATCATCCCCTTTATGAAGTTATAATAATTTTAATTTAAAATTTTGGCATTGTTGGGAATATTCCTTTAAGTATTGTCCAGAGGATCTTCACAACCCAAGGCCCAACAACTATAGTTATACATCCACGTATTACTGATTCCTTAAGTTCCTTGGATTGTGTTTTCCATTGACCATTGCCAATTACGTCCATGACACCAGCCCAAACGATCATGATCATAGCTAAACCAATTCCTAGTGCAGATAATGATAAACAAATTTTTGTTGACCAACTCGTAAATTCATCCATGATAAAAACCTCCTTGAAAATTTAATTTTTCACGCCTCTTTACTAAGAAGACCTAGATTTTCAAATCTGAATCCCTTGATTCATGCGGTCTGTAGAGTTTAGGGTGTATTAATGATAATATAAGGGGTTAATATAGGGTTCTTGTCCTGATTTTACAAATATTCATGTATAATCGACAATGTTTTAGTAAATAATATGGTCAACGAAATAAATTAAAGGAGCGTGAAATTTAATGTTTTTAATACCAATGTTTGTTGTAGGAGTCGGATTAGTTGGATATGGAGCATATGAATTAGTTGATATAGCACAACAATTAGGGAAACTTATTCAATAATAAAAATTATATGCTCTCATTCCATACCCCCCTCATTTGAGGGGTTTATTTTTTAGCAATATGTTTAATACCCTTGATAATTGATTCCATAGACCAATATGCTCCAAAACCAAATATTGAAATTCCTAGACCACCAATTATCCATCCTAAAACCCAGTATGATGGAGTAAGCAAAATAGTACCAAATTCTAATAGTGCAATACTTCCTACTAATAACATTAATGTTTTTGTGTCTTTTTTCATAAATATTCCTCCTAAAATTTATTTGCTTTTTACAGGTAAATAATCTAATGGATCTATAGATAAAGTTCCATTATTAGTGCGAATTTCAAAATGTACATGTGGCCCTCTTGATAATTTTCCAGTATTTCCAGATAAAGCAATTACATCATTTTGATTTACTTTATCTCCAACTTTGACTAATAATTTATTATTGTGTGCGTACATAGTTTGTTCTCCATCTGAATGATTTATATACACAACATTTCCAATCATTTCATTGAATTCTGCCTTACTTACTATGCCAAATTTTGAGGAATGAACTTGACTATTCTCTACCACAGCAATATCTAAACCATAATGAAATCCATCTAATGAAGACTCTCTTGGGCCATAAGGACTTGAAATTATTCCATCTACAGGATAGATATAAGTAGAGGAAGAATATGTGAGAAGTTTGTAAGTTTTATCAATGATGATATTTAATATACTCTCAGCTTGTTTAGTCGTTAATTCTTTAGCAATTGCAGTTTGAGGAGTTAATAAGAAAGATAAAAATATAATAATAAATATTAGTTTTTTACTTGGTTTCCTCAAATCAATCAACACCTCTCACTCAAATTCCAACCATCCTCCTAAACTCCCTATACCCACTCATACTCCTAACCAACATCCTTGCCACTTCATCAATCCCTATTTCCTCAATAAAATCATCTACTTCCTCTTCATTCCTTATATCTGAATACATACCTCCATCGACCATATCTAAAAACATATTCCTAACTTGATTTTCTACTGAAATATCATCCTCTAATTCATAACCAGCTAAATCTAATGCTGTAATGTAAATGTTTTCCATATCAACTCCTCCCATCTCCTTTCTCTCCTCAATCCAAATCCCTTTCATCACTATTCTCCAATAATTCCATTACAGCATCAAAATAATCCATCATATCCTCATTTGGTTCAATATCCCACCCTCGGTCATAACAAACTACACAATTATTATGATAAAACTTATCACCATCAAATATTGCTAATACACTAACCCTTCCACCATCTATTCCTAATCTAGATGGAGTATTGTATAATTTAGCATCAAATTTAAATCTACCAACTTCACCTTTAACCCAATTAGAATCATTATCAAATTTAGTAAAATATGCTTGCATTATGATTCCTCCTTCTAAATTTAATCCCAATCCCACCTACACTCGAAACACTCAAATCTCAAATTATCTTTATCACAAACTTCAAAATCATCACCTAATTCATCAACATTCATAGTTTCAAGATTAATATAAGCCATTCCTATAACCATCCCTCTACCGATAATGTTCGAGGATTTACATTTAGGATTAGGACATTGTGTTGGAATAATTTTCTCATAATTATTGGTTGATTGTGATTTTACTTTTAATCCAATTTCAGGTTTTCTCATTGATAATTTCAACTCCTTTACTCAAATAATATGTCTCACCATTCCCATCTTTTCGTCCTCTAATACAAATACCTGCAATATAAAAACTTTTGATAATATTTCTAACAATAAAATAACTTAATCCAGTTTTTTCTGATAATGTTGATATTTTCATAGCAGACATATCATTAGTGATATTTGATTCTTGAAGAACTTGAAGAACTCTAATTTCTGATTTGTTGAGTTTATCCGTTAGCAATGTTGCAACCTCCTTTGTGTGGTGTTGATATGTTTAATCTTATTGAGGATTGCTTGATTATTATGTATTGTAATTTATACCAAAAAGAAAAAGTCCTGGTTTCTCAGGACTAAAAATTGATATAAATTAATCATCGAACATATTAAAATTGATTTCTTTTACTGGTTTTGCTTCTAACTTATCCTCCGTTCCAATTTCATTCATTTTAGTAAATCCATTTATATAACTTTCCTCT
>Ga0209318_1000801_pt1 | contig 25825 bp, 19 predicted proteins | sample RifGroE1_FD_183999 | JGI IMG/M metagenome (GOLD analysis project Ga0209318, IMG submission 183999) | Groundwater microbial communities from Rifle, Colorado, USA - Groundwater E1 (SPAdes) (version 2) | ecosystem: Environmental > Aquatic > Deep subsurface > Groundwater | place: Rifle, Colorado... | reverse complement strand
CACCAGCGCCGTCAGCGGCAACCTGATCCTAAACGTGGCGGCCGGCGCCATTACCGACAACGGGCAGGCCCTAACCGTGACCGGCAGCACCAGCCTTACCGCTACCGCCGCGGGCAACGTGGTACTCGATACCGTTGGCAACAACTTCGGCGGGCAACTGCGCGTCGTCAGCGCCAACGACGTAACCTTGGTGGACGTTAACGGCCTGAGTTTCGGCAACGGCGGCGTCAGCGCGATCAGCAGTGATCTTTCCGTAACAGCGGCCGGTGCCATCGGCCAGTTCAGCGCCGTGACTGTCGGCGGCGTGTCCAGCCTGACGACCACCGTCGGCTCGGTTAACCTGGCCAACCCGGCTAATGATTTCACTGGCGCGCTAACCGTAAACTCGGCCGGTGCAGTCAGTTTGGGTGACAGTAATACCTTGCGCATCGCCGTCCTCAGCAGCGGTGGCCTATCTAGCGATAGCATCCAGCTGAGCGCGGCCGACATACGCCTGCAAGGCAATGTCAGCAGCCTGGCCAGTAATGCCGATCACGCGTATACCGCCAGCCAACGGGTCGTGATAGAGACGGGAGTGGCCGCCGAGCTTGATGCCGGTACCGGCAGCATCACTGTCAATGCCCCGCTGTACATCGACCTGCCTGCGGTCGTAACCCTCACCCTACGGTCAAGCCTGCAGGTGAACGATAGTCTGATTTTCTATCGTGGCCGCTTGGATACAGACGCGAATAACATCGGTATTAGCGGCGATCTGGTAATCTTCGGCGCAAGCTACGACCCGAATGACCCCGATCGCGATACGACGCATAGCGGTAACATTTTTTACCGCTACCCGGCAGCCGCCAGCTTGAATTACTATCCGGCCGGCGGTACTTACAATGCCGCCGCCGCCACCTTCTCAACAGCCGCCAATAGCCAGTTCACGCCGCTGAACGGCGCGGATTTCGCGGTAGGCGGTAACTTTTTTCTGAATGGCGCAAGCATGACCGCGGCGGCCAATTGGACTATCAGCGTCCCGGCCAATGCCAACAGTCAGCCGAACGGCAATCCGGCGGCCTTCAGTTGGGGCAGCCCGTATGCCGTGGCCCTTAACGGCAGCATCAGCCAATCAACCGCCAGCGGCGGGTACATCAATGCCGCCGCCATCGATGTACCTGAATATAATAATGGTATAACTGACGCTGGCGGCAATGCGCAGTGGCAGTTTTATCGACCGGAACTAATGGTAGCGGCTACCGTCTATGACGATGTCGTGCGTGTTGAATTTGTGGACAACAATACCGCCGCCCCGATGCTCATCCAGAATAGCAATGGTGAAATCAATGCCGCGCTGGCATTGGCTGCGGCCGCGCCAATTAATGGCGGAGTGTGGTATAACGGTGGTAGCCGGCGCTTCGTCCAGGCCTACACCACGGCTGAATGTACCATCCCCTTGCCCAACAGCGATGTATCCACCTTTTATATCCGCACCGATCAGGGTATTCCGGCGGCACGCTGGAATACCGATGCCGACGGGTCACAGCCTGGCGATGCCGGCAGCAGTGACCGTGGCCGCCTCGGCGAGCCGCCGGCCAATCGATCTAATACAGTCGATATAAGCTTCTTGAAAGGGGTGCTTTTCGCAGCCGATGGCAAGACCATGGCTCGCAATTACGGCCTCAACACCGCCTTGGCCTACACCGCCACCGTCGACGAGTGCCGCCCCGTTCTGGTCAGCGCCGAAGTCGGCCAGGCCGCCCTCAGCGTCAACAACCTGAATCCGCCAGCCTATGATGCCCACAATTTCATCCAGCTGCGCTGGTCGGAGCCAGTCGACCTGGGCGGTCTCACTACCAACGCGACTGACATTACAGTCGCCAACCAGCAGAGCATGGCCGCCTTCGGCGTCGGCCAGTGGGGTGGGGCTCTGAGCGGTACAACCTTGAGCGGCTATGCCGACTTTGCCGCCGGCTCAGCCAGCCTGGCCGCCCGCACCGGCTCAGTACCGGCGGCCGACGATAACGGACTGACCGCCGCCCAGGTAAACGGCCTGTACCGTGCCGCTCCCAATGCCTACAGCGCCCACGGTTTGTACGTCAGTGTGGCCGGCTGGTCGTTCACCTACAACGGCGGTACCGAAATCCGCTTCTGGCCCGGCTACTTCGTCGCCAGCCCGACAGTACCGTCCGGCCTGGCGACGATACCGGCCAACGCGCAGCTGGTCGATGCCGACGGTAATGCCGTCGAGCCCACGGCCAACGCTTACGGCAAGGCTGCCATCGCGGTCACCGAGCTGGTGCCAGGCGTCAGCTGGGATACCACCGCCGTCCAGCTGGCCCAGACCGCACTCGGCGCGCCCTACTTTGACGTTCTGCCGTTCGCCACGCTGAACGAGATCGATAAATTCGAGCTGCGTTTCGACGAGTCGGTACGTGACTCCTCGTTCTACTACAACAACGGCACGGCCACTCTCATGCCCGCCGGCTTGCCGGGCTTTCTCTTCCGCGACTCCAACGAGGCTGCATGGCGCTTTGGCGCCACGGCCTTCGACACCCAGACCGCCAGCCCGATCTTCAACCCCGTCATGCCGTATTTGACCAATGAGGCCAATGACAACCTTTTGAGTATGACGCCGGTCGACCCGCCCAACTTCAACTGGACGGCCCGCAGTCAGATGGAGTTCCAGTACGCCCAGGCCACCGGCTTGGTTACCGACCGGGCCGGCAATCTGCTGGTTAGTTATGCCCCGAATCTCTGCGCCGAGCGCCTGCCGCCCAAGGTGCGTATCGCCATTGGCGAAGTCGGCAGCCGCAACCTGTACCTGCAGTTCACCGAGCCGGTCTGGCAGAGTTCGGCCGGCAATAACACGCTCTTGCCCTCCAGCTTCAGTCTGAGCGCGGCCGGCGCGCCTGGCATTTCGGCTGTCGACATCATCACGCCCAGCGGCGCGGTCAGCGAGGTCTGGCTGCGGCTCGATGCCGACCTGACTACTGCCTTCGCGCTTGACGGCCGTGTCTCGTTGGCCGATACCATCATCGACCGTGGCGGCACCGAGGCCGAACCGGCGGTGTTGCGGCGGGCGGTCGACTTGGCCAGCGGCGCGGTCAGCGTGCTGGGCCTGTCGGACGGCATCCATACCGATAGCCTGAACAATCCGCAACCGTTAGGTACCAGCGCCCTCGGCTTACTGCGTGAGTTCGATGGCTCTGGCCGGCTCTACGACCGCGATACAACCGTCTTTGCGGCCGTTGACCTGAGTGGTAGCGCCTCGTCTTCGCTGCCGTTGAGCCTGTACTACGACGTGGCGCCGCCGGTCGATACCGGGCTGACCTTGGATATCACCGGCCGCGACCCGGACCTCGGTTTGTTCTGGCTGCCGTCCTTCGTTTCCGGCGTCAACCAGGTGCCGAATGAAGCCGCCCGTTTGCAGCAGCCCTTCTTCGTTTCCGAGCCAGACGGCGTTTCGCGCAACATCCTGATACCGGCCGCCGACCCGGAAATCCAGTCCGGCGCCGCCGTCGGCTTCTTGATGCGCTTGGGCGAGCTGTGGGTGGCCAGAGGCACCGTGGCCGATGACCCTACCCAGTTTGACTTGTGGCGCTACGGCGTGCAGGACCTGGTGCGGCAGCGCGGCGGCGTGACCATCGCCAATAATGTTATCGACTCCAACCGCGGCGAGCGCACCGCCCTGAACATCGACCTGGCCGAGGCCGGCCAGGTGACAGTACTGGTTTTTACGTTGGACGGCGATATGGTAGTGGCTCTGCACCGCGGCCGTCTGGCCGCCGGGTCGTATACCATGACCTGGAACGGTACTAACGGCGCCGGTAACCCGGTGGCCCGCGGCATGTACTTTATCCGCGTGGTAGCGCCGGGCATCGACGAGATCCGTAAAGTGATGGTGGTTCGGAATTGAGGGTCAGGAACTGACGATGCGACGCAAGGCGGCCGGGTTTGATGCCCGGCCGCCTTTTTAGTCCTGGTAGCCGTTGATGTGGAAGTACAGGCCGGGCGCGGCGATCTCGACGGCTGCCACGTCCGGCGCCCCGGCGGTGAAGGGGTAGACCAGCAGCTCCAGCACCGGCTCGGCGGAGCTTTCGTCAAAGCGGTCGAAGTTGCTGCCCTCGGCCATGCGCAGGCTGAACTGTTGCCATTCGGTGGTCAGGGCAAAGGCTTCGCGCGCCAGTTTGGGGGTCTGTTGCTCATCCAGGAAGCCGACCTGGCGCATGCCCAGATCGATAGCGGCGGCCGCGAACGGCGCAGTCGGGTCGGTGTCCTGGCCGGCGCCAGGGCGTCTGGCGGTATGCGCGCCCAGAGCGTGAATTCATAATAACCGGCCACCAGGCTCGGGGCGGTGTTGTCCGGGCGCAGGCGTAAGACCAGGCACAGGCGGGCTGCCAGGTCGGAGCGCACCAGGCGCAGGTCGTCGAGGGCGAGGGTCTGGTCGCTATTGGCGGCGCCAAAGCGCAGCCAGGTATCGCTAGAGCCGATGCTGAAATTGCTGAAAGCTAGGAAGTTGGCTAAAGGGGTGATGGTCGGCGGATCATTGAAGTCTGCGATCGGCAAAGTCTGTAGCTTGTATGATACTTTGGGTAAGGTGGTGACAACCTGGCTGAATAGCGTGTATTGCCTGCCCGGCAATGGCGTATCGAGCAACATGGCACTGAGGTTCAGCCCTGCCCACCCGAACGGTGAAACGAAGGACTTCAACTGCAACCTGTTGCCGTTGCCGGCGGCTTGCTGTATTACACTGCCATTTCCGTCCGCAGCCCAGGCGGCGTGGATCGCCGTTTCCAGGTAGGGGTCGGCTGCCAGGTTGACGCTTTCCAGCCGCCAGGCCTCGCCGCTGCCGTTCGGGCCGCTGTCGGCGCCTAGTCCGCTCAGGTTCATGTACTGGAAGCTGTTGCCGGCGTGGCCGCGCCACTCCCAGTCCCAGACGGCCGGCGCGTCCAGGGCTACCGTGCCACCGCTGTCGGTCGCCAGGGGCGGCAGGGCCAAGGCCTGGGCGTTGATGAAGTTGGTGGTGTGGTCGTAATACTCGGAACCAAAGCTGGGTGGCAAGTCGCAGGCGTTCAATCCGACGGCCATGGCCAGGCCGACCAGGCCGGGCCAGCGCGGGGAAAGCGCCTGCTTAAGCAGGCGCCGACCGGTTGAGGCGAGCGGTTGACGATGCGGACTGATCCGGTTCATGATGCTAATATACTGCATTCGGCGCTTTTTTTCGATAGCGTACCGCTACAACCAGGGAGAGTCTCATGTCCATGTCCGCCCGGAACCAGCCAGCCCGTATTGTGCCCCCTGCTTCGCCTCAGTTCCGGCGACCGCCAATTTGGCTGGTGCCGCTGCTGGTGGTCGCCGGCAGCGGCCTGTTGGCGCTGCCCGTGTTGTGGTTCAGCCAGCGTGATCTACATGGGCGGACGGCCGACCAGCGTCTGGAGGCGCTGCGCGAGAATCTGGACAGCATCGGTGCCTTGCCGCCGCTAGCTAATGGCAACCTGGCCGATCGCTTGGCCGACTCAGCGCCAGTTCCCGTCAGCCTTCCGCTGGAAGGTCGGCTCACCCCTGATGACGGCAGCTTTCTTCTATATTATGATCTTCTGTATGAGGATCAGGCGTTGTATTACGGCCGCGAGATCGAGCTATCCGGCCTTGTTTACCGCGACGCCGGCTTGGCTGACGGCGAATTCATGATCGGCCGCAACCTGATTTGGCACAGCGAGGACGATTCTTTTTTTATCGGCTTTCTGGCCTTCGGACTACCGCGGTCCTTGCCCGACGGCGAGTCGTTCCGTATCCACGGCTGGCTGGAACCCCGACCGTATACCGACCCGGAGCGCCAGGTTACCTTTACTGTGCCAGCCATCCGGGTAGACCGGGCCTGGCCGGACCAGGCCTTTGCCATGGATCTGTTCCGGTCGGAAGATTTCTGAGCGCGTCGGCCTTAGGTTCGACCAGGCAGGCAGGGCGTTGGTACCGGCTGCTGCCGGAAAGGGACGCCGTAGGCCCGTTCCAGGTTGGCGCAATCCAGCACCGCTGCGGCCGGGCCGTCGGCCAAGCTGCTGCCGTCGCGGAGCAGGCTGGCGTCGTCGGCGCAGGCCAGGGCAAAGTGGATGTCGTGGGTGGTAAGCAGGACGGCGCAGCCGTCGCCGGCCAGCTGGCGGATAATGTCCGCCACCTGCACCACGTGAGCCGGGTCGAGCATGTCGGTCGGCTCGTCGAGCAGCAGCACCGGGGCTTGCTGGGCGATACAACGCGCCAGCCGCACCAGCTGCAGCTCGCCGCCGGACAGGGTAGTGATGCGGCGGTCGGCCTTGTTGGCCATGCCGGCCCGTTCCAGGGCGATCAGTGCGGCGGCCTCGTCGTCGCCCTGCGGCACGGCCAGATAGGGTAAATGGGGGGCGCGGCCGAAGAGCACGTATTCCAGGCAGGTGAAGGCGAAGGACAGCCGCTCGGCCTGGGGCAGCCAGGCGGTCTGGACGGCGCAGGCGCGCCGGCCGCAGTCGGGCTTCAGCCAGCCGGCGGCTAGGCCCAGCACGGTGGACTTGCCGGCGCCGTTTGACCCCAAGAGGCCGCGCACCCGGCCAGCCTCCAGGCGCAGGCTAAATCCCGTCAGGACAGGCTTGGCGGCGTCTGGATAGCGGTAGGCGATGTCGCTCAGCGTCAGCATATTAATTCCTTGTTACCTGGACGCGCCGGCCGACCAGCAGTCCGAAGAAGACGGCCGTGCCCAGGAGGGCGCAGATGATGCCCAGCGGCAGTTCGACGCTGAACAGGCTGCGCGCCAGGGTGTCGCAGAGCAGCACGAAGATGGCGCCGCCCAGGGCCGAGGCCGGCAGGCTGGCCGCGCCGTCGGAGCGCAGCAGCAGTCGGGCCAGGTGCGGCACGATCAGGCCGACCCAGGAAACCGGCCCGGCCGCGGCCGTGACCGCCGCCGCGCCGATGGCCGCCAGGCCCAGGGCCAGCGGCCGCTCCAGGCGGGGGCGGGCCCCCAACGACGCCGCCGTCCCGTCGTCCAGCGACAGGATAAGCAGGCGCCAGCGCATCAACACCAGCAGGCTGACCGACAGCAGGGCCGGCGGCGCGCAGAGGGCCAGCAGTTCCCAATACATGCCCGACAGGCCCCCCATCAACCAGTAGCTGATGTCGGGTAGCTGGCGCAGCGGGTCGGCGGTGAATTTAACCAGCGAGACGGCCGCCGCGAAGAAGGCGGCGATGGCGATGCCGGACAGGATCAGCCGCAGCACCGCGCCGCCGAAGCGGATCGATCTGGCCAGGACGATGGCCAGGCTCAGGGCCAGCAACCCGAAACCGAAGGCCGAACCGAAGATCAGCCACAGGCTGCCACCGGCGGCCATAGCCAGGGCGGCGCCGAACGAGGCGCCTTGGGTGACGCCCAGGAAGCCGGCGTCGACCAGCGGATTGGCAAAGAGCAGCTGGAAGGCACAGCCGGCCGCACCCAGGACAGCGCCGGTTAAGATGGCGCCCAGCAGGCGCGGCAGGCGAATGAGTAGAACAATATCTCCGGCCATCGGGTCAGAGAACAGGCTGGCTGGCGACATGAAGCCCGGTGCCGGATAGCGGCCATAGAGCAGGGCCGCGGCCGACAGGGCTAGCAGGATCAAGCCGCCGAGCAGGAAGAAGCCGCGCGCTCTGGCCTGGTCGCCCGTCGTCTCTCTTGTCACAAGCCTACCAGGCGGGGTTGGATGTGGCGGTCGAAGGCCGCGTCGTCCATGTTATAGAAGAGACGGAAGAAGCGGCGCGCCTCGGTGGTCAATTCCAGGCCGGCGGCGGCGGACGGATGCAGGCTTTTGGCCAGCCAGAGCAAGCCGAGGCCCCAGCGCGGATCGGGCTGGTCCCAGGAGTAGAAATCCTGCGGGAAACCGATAACCTGATTGGCGCGCACCGCCTGCAGGCGGTAATAGCGGTTGTTGTTGCGGAAGGCGGCTATCACCTGGTTTATCGGCCTGTCATAAGAAATCAGGGCGATGAAGTCCGGGTTCCAGGCGGCCAGCTGCTCGGCGTTGAGGGCCGCCCAGCCACCGGTGGGATTGCTGCCTTTCCAGACTGGCAGCGCGCCGGCCAGTTCCACCATCTGAGTCTGGATCCAGCCGTCCGGCGGAATCTGCAGGCCGGTCTCGTTCATCTGGACCACCAAGACGCGCGGACGTTGGCTGTCGGCTGTCGCCAGGCTGGCGGCCCGGGCCACGATGGCCTGGTAATAGTCGATCAGTTCGGCGGCCCGCGCTTCGGCCCGGAATATTTGGCCTAAGGCAGCCAGATCGCGGTAGTAGTCGGCCGGCGATTCCAGATCCAGGTAGAGGCTGGCCAGCCCCAGCCGTTCCAGGGCGCCGCCGATGCGGCCGCGCATGGCCGATTTCAGGATCAGGAGATCGGGCTGGAGGGCGGCGTAGTCTTCGGCGCCGGCGTTGCGGTCCAGGTTTGGCTTTTCGGCAAAGCCGGGCGCGATGGCTTCCAGAAAAGTGCCCAGGCCCTGGTCGGTGCCGCCGACGGCCACCACGCTGTCGCGGATGGCGGGGAAGGCGTAGACGACGTGAGCCACCATGGCTACAGCCCGGCCGCCCATGACAATGCGGCTGGGCACGGCCCCGCTGGTTTCTTGGGCGGTGAGTGGTGGCAAGTCGGCGAAGGCCAGCAGGCTAATGATGAAGAACAAGGGAAGTTGATGTGCTTTCATGGCTGGATTATAGCATAGGGTTCGCCGGCCCTCCAAGCCGTAGGCTTAGTTTCCAACTTACGGCTTTTCCTTGACAAGACAATTCTTAAGGTCGAAAATATCCATAGGCTATTGATGGAGGCGCGGGGGCATGCTGTCTACAAGAGGCAAGATATTGGCAATTTTCTTGTCCGTCCTTGGCGCCTTCGGCGCGGTTACCGTTGTCGGGATTAATTTTTTTCTGACTAGATGGGAAATCGAGGAAGCTAAGGAAAAGGTCAGACAGCTGACCGATGTCTATTTGTCGATACACCGCTACTTTTCCGAGGAATTGAAACCGACGCTCTTTGCCGAAATCGAGGCTGGCCGCCTGGCCAACTGGTATGAACCGGTCTGGATGTCATCCAGCTTCGCGATTAGCCGCATCCAGGATTATGTCAGCCAAGGCATTCAGGAAAGGTACCGGTACCGCCACGCGGCCATCAATGCCCGCAATCCGGAACGCGAGGCCGATGCCGGCGAAGCGGCCTTCCTGCGGGCTATGAACGAGGATCCGGATTTGGTTCAACGGTCGCTTTTCGCCGACTACGATGGCAAGCCTTACTTCGTGGTATACAACAAAGGCGAAACCATCCAGGCCGACTGCTTGCGTTGTCATAGCCAGCCGGAGCTGGCGCCGCCTGGCTTAGTGGAGCAGTACGGCGATCGGCGGGGCTTCTATCTGGAAACGGGTTACATCAGCTCGGTCGAGGTCTTCATGATTCCGATCGGACGGCTGTACGAGAACCGCCAGCGCATCGTGGTCTTGATTGCGCTGGTGTTGCTGGCCTGCGGCGGCATCGGCGTGGTGGCCATTCTGGCCATCAACCAACGGCATATCCTAACGCCGCTCGATACCTTGAGTCAGACGGTGTCGGCCATCACCCGGGACCGCCGCTTGCTCGAGTCTGGCATTAACGTCAGCCTCTATGAGCCGGAATTCCGGTCGCTGATCTGGGATTTCAACGAGTTGGCGCGGGAACTCTGGCAGTACGAGGCGCATCTGGAAGAACTGGTCCAGTCTAAGACGGCCGACCTGGGCAAGGCGGTTGAGGCCATGCGCTTGCTGCTGCGCGAGGTGCATCACCGGGTCAAGAATCACCTCAGCCTGATTGTCAGTTTCGCGGATTTGCAGCGCATGTCGGTTAAGTCGGTCGAGAGTCGCGAGGTGCTGAGCGCGCTGATTGGCCGGATGACGGTTATCATTGTGTTGCACGAGATGCTGCACCGCAGCAAACAGGGCGATGAGGTGGTCCAGCTGAAGGAATATCTGGAACTGTTGCTGGATCGAATTGCCCAGTCGCTGATCGACGACCCGGCGCTGCGCTGCGTCTGGTCGGTCGAGGATTGCACGAGCCCGCTGGGGCTCAAGTTGACCGATCTTGGCATCCTAATCACCGAGCTGGTAATGAACGCTATCAAATATGCCACGCTGGATTCAGGCGGCGGCGGGGCGACTATCAGAATTGTGGCAGCCCGTCAGGCTGATGAGCTGGTCCTCCGGGTGACTAATCCGGCCCAGGCGCCGGCTGTCGCTGCCCCAGGCGCCGGCGCTTCTGAAAAAAAACTGGCCGATGACGACGAACCGCTTGGCACTATCATCATCGAAAGCTTGATGCAGGATCTGGGCGGCACCTACCAGGCCGGGCTGGAGGCTGGATTGTATAGCGTCGAGCTGCGCATACCGTACCGTCCGGCCGGCGCCTGAGGTCTCAGCCACCCAGCAGGGTGGCGAAGGCAGCGATGCGCCGCTCGTAGGTTTCCAGTAGTTTCCACTCGATGACCGGCACGCGGGCGATGGCGTCGGCTGGCAGGCGATAGGCCTCGATGCGCTCGAGGGCCCTGGCCGAGGCCATGGCCGTTTCCTTGAGCAGGATGGATTCCTCGCCATAGATGCCGCCGGGACCGATTTGTTCCACTTCCATGTCGCCGAATGATACGGTGGCCTGTCCGGTCTTGATGAGGATCAGTTCGGGTTGGCTGCACTCGATGGTCGCTCCGGCGCTCAGCGTCAGGTCCGTCATGGAACGGGCGATGGCGCTGAGTACGGTGGAGGCTATCACGTCTCCAAACAGCCAGGAACTCTTCAGGGTGCGCATCCGCTCGTGGAAGCTGAGCGTGCTGTCCATCGAATAGTTGCGGGCTATGAAGCGCAGGTACAGTTCGGCCGGGATGCACAGTACCTGCAGGTAGCTGGCCGCCCGGAAGGTGTTTTCCGAGCAGCAGCCGGCCAGGACGCCGTACTCGCCGATGAAGGAGCCGGAGCTGGCGCTGTTGTGTAGGCCAGCCTCGGCGTCCAGCAGGTCGCCCACGCCGGAGAGCAGCAAGTAGACATGATGACAGGCGTCGTTGCGTCGCGTGACGTTGGCCCCGGCGTTATAGGAGCGCACTGGGCAATTGAGCAATACGGCTAGCTCGCTCTCCGGGGCTTCTGGGAAGTAGGCGGCCAGGTGGCGGGCCGCCGAGCGCATGGCGTAGTTCTGGGACGCGGCTATCAGGGTGTCCTCGGCGCCGAAGACGGTGGCCGAGCCGATTTCCTTTTCCTCGTCGGTTAAGTCCGTTTCCTTGTGGGCCACCAGAATCTTGGCGCTGGCATCCTTGGCGAAATCGGCCACGCTGCCGTGGATCATGCCGCCGCCGCCGTCGATCTTCTTGATGTCGGCCTTCATCAGGTACCAGTTGCGCACCCGTTCCTGCAGGCCGGGCCGGATGGCCGACTCGGTGGGGCCGCCCTTGAGTAGCTTCTGCAAGGTGCTAAAGGCGATGATATCGGCCAGGTGGCCGTAGGTGCGCCAGCCGCCTTCCCAAAAGACGCGGAAGTAGAAGGCCGTGGTTTCCACCGGGTGCGGCGACGGTATCGGCAAGACTTCCAGCCCGGAAAGGTCGTTCCATTCGCCGGCTACCAGGTCGATCGGCTCAAAGTGCGACTCGAAGCGCTGCGGCGATAGCCCCATCAGGTTGGCGGCCTTTTTCATGACCGACTGGCGGACCAGCGGCGTCGCGTAGAATTTGATGCGGTGGTCGGACCTGGCCAGGGCCGGCAGGCCGGCGAAATGGTCGTCGTGGGCGTGGGTCTGGAAGACGCCTTCGATTTCGCTGGCCGACAATCCAAGGGCCGTCAGGCTACGCAGGATATGCGGGCCGGCGTCAACCAGGTAGAGCTTGCCCTGGTAGCAGAGCAAGCTGGCCATGCAGGGGCGGTAGGGGTCCCAGCCGTCGCCTTCGCCGATATGGATGATCGAAAAATAGTTACGTTCCAGGTGATGGTAATCGAGGCGCACCGCCGGGCTGTATTCCACTCCGGCCGGCAGCCGGAGGTTGACCTCGAGCGACTGGTTAAGGTGGCGGATTTCGAAGACGTTCAACGCTTTGCGGCGGATGAAGACGCCGTTGCCGAGGTCGGCCTCGTCGCGGTCGAGGGCGATGGTGGCCAGCAGGGTGTCGATCGGTTCTAGCTTGCCAAAGGCGAAACGGGTTTTCAGTTCCAGGAGCTCGGCGGCCTCGTCGTCGTCCAGACCGGCTTGCTTGAGCTCGGCTGGATCGGTCAGGCCATGCTTGCCGACGTTCATATAGGCCAGTTGGGCGCGCAGCTGGTTGCTGCTGCCGACGATGAGCGGCTTTTGACCCTTGTTGTTGGGATGACCCGGGATGATCATGCCCTGGCGGTAGAACATCTGCAGCACCGGGAATTCGGCCAGGTTGGAGAAGCCGCCGTTCTGCGACGAGGTGTCGGCCAATAGGATGGCGTTCGGGCCGGTCTCGTACTCGCGCCCGTCCAGTTGACGCTTGACGATCAGCCCCTTCTGCATCAGATGCTTGACGGTGTCGGCCGGACAGCCGCATAGCAGGCGTAGGTTGACTTGCGGAATGGAGACCCAGTAGACGCCTTCACTGACTTTCATGCTTTCCATGCTGCCATTATAGCATAAGCGGCGCAGGCTGTCGCTGTGAGCGCTGCCTTTTTCGCTTGACTAAGTAACGGCCGCCTCCTACAATTTGCCGGCGGGCGGAATGCAGGCCGCATGGAGATAATTATGGAAGGTTACGTACAGGTTTATACCGGCAACGGCAAGGGCAAGACCACTGCGGCGCTGGGCTTGAGCCTACGGGCGGCGGCGGCTGGCAAGCAGGTGTTCATCGGTCAGTTCGTCAAGGGTATGCACTATAGCGAACTTGATATCATCGGTTCCATATCGGGCATCAGCCTCAAGCAATTCGGCCGCGGCTGCTTCATCAAGAATGAACCGTCGGCCGAGGACATAGTCGCCGCCCGGGCCGGCCTGGCCGAGATTGGCGAGATTTTGAAGGCTGGTCAGTATGGCGTCGTGGTGCTCGATGAGGCCAATATCGCCCTGCATTATGGATTGTTCACTTTTGTCGAGCTGTGGGCGTTGGTCGAGGGCCGGGCGCCCGGCGTCGAGGTGGTCATTACCGGACGCTACGCGCCAGACGAGCTGCTGGCTAAGGCCGACCTCGTCACCGAGATGCGCGAAATAAAACATTACTACCGGCAAGGCGTCGAAGCGCGGCTGGGCATCGAGAAATGAACCACAGCGCGGCGGGCGGCGTGTCCGGACTGTACCGGATTATCCTGGTTGACGACGAGGACGAGGTGCGCGGCCGCATTTCGTCGAAGATCTCGGAGGGCAGCGGCTTTGAAGTGGTGGCCACGGCCGGCAATGGCTACGACGCCCTGGAGCTCATCGAGCGGCACGCCCCGCACGTCGTCCTGACCGACATCAAGATGCCCTACATCGACGGCATCGAGCTGGCCGCGATCATCCGCCGCGAGTACCCGACGGTGCGCATCGGCTTCATTACCGGTTACGACGAGTTCGACTACGCGCGCGAGGCCATCGAGCTCAATGTCCGCAGTTACCTGACCAAGCCGCTTACCCAGGAAGACATCTCGCGCTTCCTGGGCAAGCTCAAGCAGGAGCTGGACTGCGAGATGGCCGAAAACTTGAGCCGGGAGGAAATTCGCCTGCGCTACGAGGCCAGCCTACCCTTGGCTATCGAGAACTGGTTCGTTTCCTGCCTGGCGGCGGGTAGCGCCGGCGGCCCGTCGTCCGGGGCCGGCCAGGCCGATATCGAGCAGCTGCGCCAACACGGCGTCTCGCTGGATGACGCGGCCTATCGGCTGGCGGCGGTGCAGGTGGAGCGCCAACCCGAGCACTGGGGAGCCATCGAGTACCAGAAGCTCAAACTGGCGGTACGCGCCCGCCTCGACCAGCTCCTGAAGCAAGAGCAGCACGAGCATTATCATTTTCCCTTCAACGATAGCCTGGTCTTCATTATCAAACAACAGGGATCGGCTTTCAGCCAGCAGCTGGACGTGCTGCTCAATCGCATGGTCAAGACCAATGAGATTTTTCTGTCAGTCGGCATCGACATCGGCGTCTCGGCGCTGCACCGCGACTTCCGGCAACTGGGTATGGCCTGGGAGGAAGCCGACCGCGCTTTGTCCAGCAGCCGTTTCGGGACGGTCAGCCGCATCGCTTACTTTGAGGAAGCCGCCATCCCGGCTGCCCCCGCCCTGCGTTTTGCCGAGGGCGACGCCAAGGGCCTGGAGCATTGCCTGCGCTACGCCGACGACCAGGCTCTAGCGGCCTTCCTCGATGACATGAAGCGGTCGGCGGCGGCCAGCGGCGGCGACAAGGCCAGCCTGTCCGCCTATATGCTCAATGTCGCCGCCATTCTGGTCAACTATGCGGCCACCTGCGGCGTCGAACTCAACGACCTACTCGGCGAGGATATCCTGGCCATCGTCCAGAAGCTGCGCGGCCTCGACCAGCTTTTCGGCTGGGTTCACAATCTGGCCACGCGCATCCGCGAGTGCGGTGTCAGCTCCCGGGCCAGCAATGCCCAAAGGCTGCTCGACTTGGCTATGGCCGGCATCCGCCGCAATTTCGCCGATCCAGAACTTACGATGGAAGGCTTGTGCGAGAGCCTGGCCATCAGTCCCTCCTATCTGGGGCAACTGTTCAAGAAATTCGCCGATACCAGCTTCGTGAAATTCCTGACAACGGTGCGCATGGAAAAGGCCAGAGAGCTGCTGGCCACCACCGGCGACCGGATCGTGGAGCTGGCCGCGGCCTGCGGCTACCGCGATGTCTACTACTTCAGCCACAGCTTCAAGAAGCATTACGGCGTATCGCCGAAGAAATACCGTGAAGAAACCGCCTGAGTGGTCGATATCGATCGGCTTTAATATTTTCATAACCACGCTGGGCATCGTGTTCGTGGCGTTGCTGCTAACGGGACTGGTTTTCCTGCTATTTTTTTCCGCCACCCTCAATGGATTGGTGGAACGCAACGCCCGCGAAATCAACAAGCAGATCGTCATGAATTTCGAGAGCTATATCAACAGCGTCATCGAGACGGCCAACTACATTGAATTCGCGTCCTACAACCGCGATCTGACAACCGAGGCGGCCGCGCTCAGCGAACTGTTGCGGCAGAACGTCAATCTGAAGCGCGACGTCCTGGCCATTTTCCTGTTCGATTCCACTGGCAACAAGGTGCTCGGCTCCGGCTTGGATGTGGCGCGGCGGGACTCGGTGGCCAGCCAGGCCTGGTTCCGGACTACCGTCGCCACTGACGGGGTCTTCCACTTCAATGATTGGCAGGCCAGTAGCCTGGTCGACAGCCGCGAAGATTTGGTCATCCCGGTTTCAAAATCGTTCGAGTTCCTGAACGGCGGGCGATTGGAGCGCGGCGTGCTGCTCATTGAGCTGAACAACGCCGGCCTGACCGACTTGGCCAGGAAGACCAACCTGGGCCGCGACGGCTTCCTGCTTATCGTCGACGAGGCTGGCTCGCTGCTCTACTCCTCCGAGGCCTCGCCTGATCGCCGGACCGCTCCGGCCCTGGCGGTGGTGGCTGACTTGTTCATGGGCGGGCAGCGTCACGACTTGGCCGGTACCGAGATGTTCGTCAACGTCAATACCCTCGGCCAAACCCGCTGGCGGATCGTCACTATCAGCAACGCCGACGAGAGCGCCGGCCTGGCTCGCCGCTTGATCGTTCTCTTGCTCTTTATACTGGCCGTCATCACTCTGCTGGCGGCGCTGTTCTCGGGCCTGATCTCGATGCGTCTGTCCAAGCCGATCAGCCAGCTTAAGTCGTCGATGCTCGAAATCGAGACCGGCAAGTTCATCGCGCCCATCGAGGTGCGTGGCCAGCGCGAGATCGTCTCCTTGGCCCATTCCTTCAACAGCATGATAGGCAAGCTGCAGGACCTGATGGCTCGCCTAGTCGACGAGCAGCAGGAGAAACGCAAGACCGAGCTGCGCGCCCTGCAAAACCAGATCAATCCGCATTTTCTCTATAATACCCTGGATTCGATAGTCTGGTTGGCCGAGCAGCAACGGAACAAGGATGTTATCGCTACCGTGGTGGCGTTGGCCCGGTTTTTCCGGATCAGTATTTCCAAGGGCCAGAATTTCATCAGCTTGGCGGAGGAAATGGAGCACGTCCGGCATTACCTGACCATCCAGTCCATCCGCTACGTCAATAAATTCACCTATGGTTTCGACGTGCCGGACGAGTTGCTGGCCGGCAAGGTCATGAAACTGGTGCTGCAGCCCCTGGTCGAGAATGCCATTTACCACGGAGTTGGCGGGGAGGGTGGCCATATCGCCATCGCCGCCAGGCAACGAGACGGATTTCTGGTGTTGTCCGTCACTAATACCGGTTACGGTATTAGTGATGAAAAAATAGCTTTATTGTGCAAAGCGATGCGCGGCACGGCCGAGAAGTCCAGCGTCGGCCTGCGCAATGTCTACCAACGCCTGAAGCTGTATTATGGCGAGTCGGCCGACATTCTGGTCGAGAGCCGCCCCGATGAAAGCACCACCATCAGTCTGCTGGTGCCGCTGGCCGGTCCCGAGGAGCGAAGCTGACATGAGAAACTCCACTGTGATAAGGGAATCATGGCCGACCAGTGGCCGGCTGGCCGCTTGGCCGGCTGGCGTGTTGATTGCGGCGTTGATGGCTCTGGCTGTCGCCGGCTGCGCCGGCGGCGATCCGCTGGTCGGCCTTTTCCTTTACAACGAGGCTGACCCCTATATCCTGGAATTCGGCCGCCAGATTCTAGGGGCCGCTCCCTCCGGCTTCGCCATCAAGAAATTCGACGCCGCCAATTCGCAGCCGATCCAGAATGAACAAATCGATAATTTCCTCGACCGCCGTCCCGATCTCCTGGTGGTCAATCCGGTAGACCGCCTGGGGGCTTACGCCATCATCCAGCGCGCCCGGTCCGCCGCGGTACCGGTCGTGTTCTTCAACCGCGAGCCGCTGGCGGCGGACATGGCGCTGTGGGACCGCGTCTGGTACGTCGGCGCCAAAGCCATCCAGTCGGGGCGCCTCCAGGCCGAGCTGGTCATCAAACTGTTCGGCGGCGATCCAGCTCACCTGAACGCCTTTGACCGCAATGGCGACAACGTCATCCAGGCGCTGATCCTGAAGGGCGAGCAAGGGCACCAGGACGCCGAGATCCGCACCCGGGAAGTACTGCACAGCTTTGAGGAGCGTGCCTTCCGGGTCGAGGTATTGGCTCTGGAGATAGCAAACTGGAACCAGGCCGAGGCCTACGAGAAGATCCACCACCTGTTGCGCCAATACCAGTCGGCCATCGAGCTGGTCATCTCCAACAACGATGCCATGGCTTTAGGCGCCATCAGCCGCATGCGCCAGAACGGCTGGTTCAATGACGCTGACGGCAATGGCGTGATTGACTCCCGCGACCCCGACTGGACGCCGGTGGTCGGCATCGACGGCTTGCGCGCCGCCGAGCAGGCCATCACGGAAGGTTACCTTTACGGCACCGTCAAGAATGACTCGCTGAGCATGGCGCTGGCCATCATCGAACTGGCTGAATTCCTGTTGGGTCGGCGCTCCGGCTCGAGTCTGTCGGCGACGGTCGAGGACGGCCGCTATATCTGGGTGGACTATACCCCCTACGTCTATCAGCCATGACCAACCGGCTTGTGGCGATAATTGTAAAAAGTCCGTCGATTTTTACATTGTGGGGCTCGCGGAAGGCCCTTAATATGGGAATAACAGGGATGCCCCAGGCATCCTTAATCCCCTCGAGGAGCATACCTATGAAACGAAGTATTACGTCGCTCGTCATGATGGCCCTGCTGGCCATTAGTCTGGTCAGCCTGTTCGTCGCCTGCGAAAAGAAGGACGATCAGATCGTCATCGGCGCCAACATCTACACCTTTGCCGACAATTTCATGAACGGCGTCATGAAGCCCGAGCTCGAGAGCTACGCCGCCGGCAAGGGCGTCCGCATCGAGATCGTCGATTCCGAGGGCCAGCAGGCCAAGCTGAATGACCAGGTTGACGTTTTTATCACTCGTAAGGTCGATGTCCTGGTGATCAACCTGGTTGACCCGGCCGCTGCCGGCACCATCATCGCCAAGGCTAAGGCCGCCGGCATCCCGCTGGTGCTGTTCAACAAGGAAGCTACCGAGCGCGGCGTCATGGCCAGCTACGACTATGTCTGGTACGTCGGCACCAATTCCGCCGAGTCCGGTATCATCCAGGGCCAGATGATGGTCGCCGACTGGCGCGCCAACCCGACCTGGGACCGCAACGCCGACGGTATCGTCCAGTATGTGCTGCTCAAGGGCGAGCCGGGCCATCCCGACGCCGAAGCCCGCACCGTCGAGTCCGTCCGCGCCTTCGTCGATGCCGGTCTCCAGGTAGAGCAGCTGGCGCTTGAGGCCGACCCGAACTGGTCTACCCAGCACGGCAACGACAAGATGGCCGCCTGGCTGACTTCCAGCTTCGGCAACCGGATCGAGCTGGTTATCTGTAACAACGATGGCATGGCCTTCGGCGCCATCAATGCCCTGAAAGCCGCCGGCGTCAGCCTGCCGATCTACGGCGTGGACGCCCTCGACCAGGCCCTGACCCACATTGCCGACGGCGAGATGAACGGCACCGTCCTCAACGACGGCGTCAACCAGAGCCGCGCCGCCCTCGATTTGGCCATCAACGCGGCTATGGGCCTTAGCGTAACCGAAGGCACCCGCTGGACGCTTTCCACTGACGGTAGCAAGGCCGTACGCGTCCCGTACCTGCCCGTTACCCCGAGCAACTACCAGGAATTCCGGAATTAAAAAATAACACGGACAGCATGACGCGGGCAGCGCGAGCTGCCCGCACTTTTGCTTTGAAGGGAGTGGCCCATGCCGGACAGCTTGTTGAGGATCAGTGGTTTATGCAAGGCCTTCTCCGGCGTGCGAGTGCTCAAGAACGTGCACCTGGAAGTCAACGCCGGCTCGGTGCACGCCCTGATGGGGGAGAACGGCGCCGGCAAATCAACGCTCATGAAATGCCTGTTCGGCATCTACCATCAGGACGCCGGCGAGTTTTTCCTCCAAGGGAAGCCTTTCAATTTCACCGACCCCAAGCATGCGCTGGAGAACGGCGTCTCCATGGTGCATCAGGAACTCAACCAGGTAACCAAGCGCTCCATCAGCGACAATATCTGGCTGGGCCGCTACCCTACCAAGGGTCCGTTCGTGGACGAGCGCAAGATGCGCCGCGACACGCTGGCCCTCTTTGAACGGCTGAAAATCCACCTTGATCCCGACATTCTCCTGCAGAACCTTTCGGTTTCGCAACGCCAGATGGTCGAGATCGCCAAGGCCGTATCTTACGACGCCAAGATCATCGTGCTCGACGAGCCGACGTCCTCCCTGACCGACAAGGAAGTGACGATGCTGTTCGAGATGATCCGCATGCTCAGGCAGCACGGTGTCGGCATTATCTACATTTCCCACAAGATGGACGAGATTTTCCAGATTGCCGACCAGGTGACGGTGCTGCGCGACGGCTGCTACATCGGCACTAAGGCCGTCCTAGACCTGACCATCGAGCAGCTTGTGAACATGATGGTCGGCCGCGACCTGGAAGACCGCTTCCCACCTAAGGTCAACCAGCCTAAGGATGTGCACCTCACGGTGCGCAAGTTGTGCACCAAGTACGAACCCTACCTGCGCGATATCGAGTTTGACTTGCGCTGCGGCGAGATACTGGGCATTTCCGGCCTGGTCGGCTCCGGCCGGACCGAGCTTCTGGAATCGCTCTTCGGCTGCCGCAGCCTGGATTCCGGCGAGGTGAAGGTCGACAACAAGGTGGTCAAAAACCATCACCCCAACCAGGCCATCCGTAACCGCTTCGCCTACCTGACCGAGGAGCGCCGCGAGACCGGCCTCTATCCGCTTTCCGACATCACCTTCAATACGACTATCGCCAATGTCGCCGCCTACCGCAACCGCCTCGGCTTGCTGCAGGATCGGCGGATGGAGAAAGATACCGACCTTCAGATTGAGGCTATGCACATCAAGACTCCAGGCAAGCGCGAGCTCATCCGCTCGCTGTCCGGCGGCAACCAGCAGAAAGTGATTATCGGGCGCTGGCTCTTGACCCAGCCCGACATCCTGCTCCTGGACGAACCGACGCGCGGCATCGACGTCGGCGCCAAGTACGAGATTTACCAGTTGATCATCAAGCTGGCAGCCAGCGGCAAGTCAGTCATCGTGGTCTCTTCCGAGATGCCGGAGCTGCTCGGCATCACCAACCGCATCCTGGTAATGAGCAACGGGCGCGTCGCCGGCATCGTCGATACCGACAAGACCAACCAAACGGAAATTTTCCACCTGGCCACTAAATATCTCAACAATTCGAAGGAGGCAGAAGTATGAGCCGCGGGAATCGGATCAAGCTTTCGGCCATGGGTAAGGAGCAATGGAAGGAACTGTTCGTCAAGAACGCCATCTACCTGGTTATTCTGGCCATCATCATTTTCATCATTGTCCGCGAGCCGGCTTTTCTGTCGCTCAATGTCTTCCGCAACATCCTGACCCAGAGCGCAGTCCGCCTGATACTGGCCTTCGGCGTCGGCGGCATCATCATCACCCAGGGTACCGACCTGTCGCTCGGCCGCATGGTTGGTTTCGCGGCCGTAATCACCGGTTCGCTCTTGCAGCGCGCCGATTACGCCTCGCGTTTTTACCCGGACTTGTCCCCCCTGCCGCTGTTCGTGCCGCTGCTTATTTCCTGCGCGGTTATTGCCTTCTTCAGCGCTATTAACGGCTTCGTGGTGGCCAAATTCAAGATTCACCCTTTCCTGGCCACCCTAGGCATGATGATTACCCTGTACGGCATCCTGTCCATCTACTTTGCCTCCGGCGCGCCTGGTCCGCAGCCAATTGGCGGCTTTGACCCGCGCTATACCGAATTCGTCATTGGCGAGACGCTGGGGGTGCCCAACCTGGTCATCTACGCCGTCATTGTCAGCATCGTAGTCTGGGTGCTCTGGAACAAAACCACCTTCGGCAAGAATCTGTACGCCGTCGGCGGCAATCCCGAGGCCGCCAAGGTGTCCGGCGTCAATGTGACCAAGACCATCGTGCTGGTCTACGTCATGGCCGGCGTGCTGTACGGCATCGGCGGTTTCCTAGAAGCTGCCCGCATCGGCAGCGCCAACAACGGTACCGGCTATGGCTATGAGCTGGACGCCATCGCCGCTTGCGTAGTGGGCGGCATCAGCTTCTCCGGCGGCATCGGCAAGGTGTCCGGCGCCATCACCGGCGTGCTCTTATTCACCATTATCAGCTATGGCATGACCTTTATCGGCATGGAACAATACTACCAGTATATCATCAAAGGCGTCATCATCGTCGCCGCGGTGGCCCTGGACGCCAAGAAATACCTCAAGAAAACCTGATTTCCTCTCGTTTCTCCTCCTTCCGGCGGTAGCGCGTTGCGTTATCGCCGGATCCTTTTGGCGACCGCATCGGTCCGTTGCCGTTCAAGGGGCGATGCAGTATTTTCAAAGAGTGTCGAAAAAGAAACCAACTCTAGTAAGAAATCGTCATGTCAGCGAGGATACCATGCCAAGCCGTTTGCCCAATTTGGTCGCCGTCCTGTTTTTTTCGCTGGTTGCCCGGCTGGCTTCCAACCAAGACCTTCCAGCGCCACAACTAGCCGTCGTTGACCCGGCGGCCTTTAACCGCCTGTGGCTAGCCGCGCAGGCCGCCTGGCAGCAGGGCGAGGACTACCAGGCCGGGCGGATGCGTATCCTGTCCGAGGACCTGGATAGCCGGGGGCGCGTCAGCTCGACTACCACCACCGAGCTGGCGCTGCGCTACGTAGGCGGCCAAACCGTCACCGAGGTGCTGTCGTCGATCAAGGATGGCCGCGACATCAGCGCCCAAACCCGGATCGAGTATGCCCGTCAGGACCGACGCAGCGCCGACGGCGGCGAAACCGGCGGCGCCTTCGGCGGCGGGTCGATGGCGGCGGCCGATATCCTACCCTTTGCGGCCCAGGCGGCCGATGCCTTGCGCCGCGCCGCGCCAGTCTTGCGCACCGGCCAGCTGGTGGTGCCGTACGAACTGGTGCGGCCCAAATTCGGCGCCGCTGGCGAACTGTTTTTCAATCCGGATGGCCACCCCCAACGGCTGGTCTACACCCTCAAACCCCTGCCGCCTTTCGTCAGCCGCTTTGACGGCGACATCGAGTTCCAGATCCTTCCAGACGGCGCCCTGGTGGTTTCGGCGGTCGGTTTCTCCGGCGAAGGCGGTTTTCTGCTGATCCGTAAATATTTCCGCGTTCGGATGGATTTTTCGGACTATCGCCGCCCGGACCTGCCGTCCGCGCCTTGACATTTTCCCGGAATGCTCCAGAATTGGGTATGCGGGACCAGTGACGGCCGCGTCGAGTTTCCAGCTAACCGCAAGCGACCCAAAGGAGATCCATCATGGCAGATGATACCAATGTAGCCGGCGCCTTCATCGATTCGCTGAAGCGCAACAACGCCAAGATCCGTGAAGACCGGGCAGCCACCATCGCCGAGGATGCCCAGTTGATCTACAAGCGCGAGGTCGAGGACTTGGCCCTGACCATCAAGAAACTGCGCCGCGAGCAGGAGAACATGCTTGACCTGAGTCCGGCCGAGGCGACCAGCCTGGTACTAGCCTCCGATTTCGACTCCAAGGATTACGTCGCCCGGGACCTCGAGCTGGCCGTCAAGATCCGCAACCTGGAGATCAAGCTGGAGCTGGCTCGCCAGCGCTACCAGTATCTCTTCGGCCAGACCTTGGAGGTGTAAAGTGGGCAACGGCGTCTTTTCATACAGCGCTTACGAATCGATCAAGGTCAGCAAGGGCTATTCAGGCAAGAGCCGCGAGCAGATTTTCGTGGCGCGCTCGATTGACCCGCAGATGGACCCCAAGGCGGTGACGGTGCGCGAATCGCGCGATTCGGAGGAGCATCCGGAGTCGCTGTCCATCATCGTGGCGCTTGACGTCACTGGCAGCATGGGTATGGTGCCCGAGCAGATTGTCAAGGAATCGTTGCCGGAGCTGGTCGGCACCATCATCGACGCCGGGATTCCCGACCCCCAGATCTTGTTCCTGGGCATTGGCGATTTCGTCTATGATAACGCTCCGCTCCAGATTGGCCAATTCGAGTCCTCGGCCGAACTGCTGGACCGCTGGTTGACGCGTGTCTGGCTGGAAGGCGGCGGCGGCGGCAACAACTGCGAATCGTACAACCTGGCCTGGCTGGTCGCGGCCCGCCACACGGCCATCGACTGCTGGGAGAAGCGCAAGCAAAAGGGTTTTGTCTTCACCATCGGCGACGAGCCGGTCAACCAGGACATCCCGGCCGAGATTATTGGCAAGTTGACTCCGGAAAAGCAGCCCGTGCGCATCAGCTCGGCGGACATGCTGGCCGAAGCCCGTCAGCGCTATAACGTCTACCACCTGCACCTCAACCATGATGCAGCCTCGGCCACCGCCGTGCGCCAGGCCGGCTGGCGCGACCTGATTGGCCAAGACATGATTATCCTGGACGACTACAAGCGCATCGCCCGGACCATCGCCCGCCTGGTTATCGACCGGCACAAACCGCACGCCAAACCGGCCAAGCCAGCTAAGCCTGGCGACGCCGAGCCAACTGTCGTGGACATGCTTTAGGAGCCTGTCGGATTTATGAACGCTAAAAGATATTTTGGGAGACAATGAAAGAAATGCTGATCAAACCAGTGCTTTTTGACCGGACTCGATGTTCTGCGGCGCAAAATCGGCTCGTCAATCGGGCCATACAGGAAGTATGGCCCTCAATCCGTGCCAATTTTTCACTCGCAGATCATTTTCGCCCGATCAAAATCCTAAGTCCGACAGGCTCCTAGGCGATGCAGGTTTCCATGGTCATCGATCTCGGATTCGGAGACGCCGGCAAGGGGCGCACCGTGGACTGGCTGTGCGCCCGGCGGCCGGAGTCCAGCTTGGTTATCCGTTACGGTGGCGGCCACCAGGTCGGCCATACGGTCTCCATCGGCGGGCTCGTCCATGTCTTCAGCAATTTTGGGGCCGGCAGTTTACGCGGCGTGCCGACCTGGTTTGGCCGCGACTGTACGGTCTTTCCGCCGGCCATCGCCGCCGAGCAGGCCGCCCTCACCGCTCTCCTGCCGCCCGGGAGCCCGTCGCCGGAGTTGGCCATCCATCCGCTAGCCAAAGTCTGCACGCCTTGGGACATCGCCTGGAACCGGGCGGCCGAGGCCGAGTTGGGGCACGGCTCCTGCGGCGTCGGTTTCGGCGCCACGGTGGAGCGCCATGCCGCCGGCGTGCCGCTCTACGCCAAGGACCTGGCCTTCGACTGGGTGGCGCGCCAGAAGCTGCAGGGTATCCGTTACTGGTATGGGCAACGGGCGGCGGCCTGGTCAGCCTCCGGCGACGACTTCGCCGGCTGCTTTGCCGCCGAGTGCGACAGCCTGGACCTTGATGCCTACCTGGCCCAGTGCCGGGCCGCCGCCGCCTGCTACCGGTTGGCTGGGCTGGAGGAATGCCTGGCGGGCAAGGATCATTTGGTTTTCGAGGGTCACCAGGGCCTGATGCTCGACCAGCATCACGGCATTTACCCCCATGTCACCTGGAGTTCCACCGGCAGCGCGCCGGCCCTGGCCTTGCTAGCCGGGCTGGCGGATTCCGGCGGTGGCGCCAACCAAGCCGGCTCAGCCTGGCGGGTTTGCCCGGTGGACCTCTACTGCGTCACCCGCTGCTACCAGACGCGCCACGGCCGCGGGCCGATGAGCTCCAGCCAACCAGTTGCCTTGGTGGCGGCGGACGCTGAGACCAACCGCGACAACGGATTTCAGGGGGCTTTCCGAAGCGCCGAGCTGGATCCCGAGTTGTTGGCTTACGCCCTGGTTTCGGACCGGGCCGAGCGGGCCGACCTGCCAGTCAAATTTGCAGTCCGCGAGAACCTGGTGGTCACCTGCCTGGATCAACGGCCCGGCTTTCGCCTGGCGGAACTGGTGCGACGGCTGGACTGGCCGCCCGATCGGGTTTATTATTCCCCGTCGGCCGATTCAGCGGCGCTGCGCGCCTTTTGCGGAAACAACCTCGACCTGGAGACACTATGAAAAAAAGCGCCGTGCTCACCACCAAGGTGCTCGGTACTACCTTCCTGACCATCATGCTCTGCGTGGTCACCTACACCTTCTTCATGCCCGCCGCCCTGGCCTACGATACATCGGCCAGGGACGACTTTATCAGGCGCATGCTGGCGGTGGGTGGCCTGTGTACCGTGTTGACCATGATCGTCGTCTACCTCATCTACTGCCCCATCGCCTCGGCCATGGTGGTCGGGCCATCGTTGCGCTTGCTCGATCCGGCGCGCTACCGCAAGGCCCTGGCGGCCCTCGGCGCCATCCCGCGCTTCCTGTTCTGGTTTGGCGCCTCGGCCTATCTGTTCGCCTTCCTCATCAATTTCACGGTCGACCTGGCCAAAGGCGCGCCGATGGAAGCGTGGGTGGCGGTGGTACGGATTATTTTTGCCAGTAGCTTTGGTTTCATCAACGGCATCGTCACCGCCCGGGTCATCAATATCGTCCTCATCCAGGCCCGGCTCGAATTGAAGGTCTTCGACATTTCGATACTCGGCCTCAAGCGGCTGGAAACGACCCGCGGCCGGCTGTTCTTGTCCGGGCTGGTGCTGTTTGTCTTTATTGGTGGCTTTGCCGGCGCCATCCTCTACGTTAACTGGGAAAATATTCAGAGCCTGGCGACGGAGCACTATCGGCTGGCTGTGGCGGCTGGCTTGGGG
>Ga0209318_1000797_pt1 | contig 25984 bp, 25 predicted proteins | sample RifGroE1_FD_183999 | JGI IMG/M metagenome (GOLD analysis project Ga0209318, IMG submission 183999) | Groundwater microbial communities from Rifle, Colorado, USA - Groundwater E1 (SPAdes) (version 2) | ecosystem: Environmental > Aquatic > Deep subsurface > Groundwater | place: Rifle, Colorado... | reverse complement strand
TCGTATTTTGTGCTAAAAAGCCCGCTAAATGATAAACTTCGAGTATGAATTCGAAAGAAATCAGAAAAATTAACGAGTCCTATCACAAAGAGGATAAACTTCAAAAGCGGATAATAACACCTAAAAACTACACTTACAGAGTGTTGGTAGGAGTTCTTGATAAACACATCAAAGGAAAAAATGAAATTCTCGATTTGGGTAGTGGGGTGGGTACGCTTGACTTCTATTTAGCTTCGAAAGGAAACAAAATAGTTGGGGTGGATGAATCTCTGATTGCCGTAGACATGGCAAAGAATAACTCCAGCGTGCTAGGTACGGACAAAAACATTACCTATATACAGAAAAATATCCTCAATTATAAATCGGAAAAAAAGTTCGACAATGTTCTGTTGTTTGAGGTTATTGAACATCTCCCTGACGATAAGAAGGCCATTATTTTGGCTAAAAGTTTATTGAGAAAAGAAGGTTTACTTTTTGTGTCAACAAGGTCCATAAACGCGCCACTTAACAGAATCGGACTTACCAAGAAACATGATAAGAGGGTGGGGCATATACGAAGATACACGCTGGAGGGACTGGAAAAGACGCTCAAAGATTTAGGTTTTAAGATTGTATATAAAATCAAAACAGAAGGCTTTTCCAAAGAACTGCTGTTCTCGTATCCGTTTGGTGCTCCATTTGTCCGTGCTGCAAACAAATTCGGAATAGTATCCGATGCGCTGAATTTTATTGATGATTTACTACTAAAATTATTTGGTGAGTCGCAGGTAATAATTGTTGCCAAAAAAATATGAGAATAGGTTTTGACGGCAGATATGCAGAAGGCGATCTTGTTGGAGTGGGGAAGTATATTAAATCATTAGTTTTGGAACTCGACAAGCTCGGTGTTACTTGCATCATTTTTTATTCCAAGAAACCCAAGTACAAAATCACGGGCGAAAATATCAAAAGTGTTATTTTGCCTAATTCCAACCGAATAACTTTTGAGCAAATACTCCTTCCAAGAGCATTCAAAGACCATAAGATTGATATCTACCATGCCTGCGGCAATATCGGAATTCCGCTTCTTTCGAATACGAAATCCGTCCTTACGGTACATGACCTGATTCCTTTACAAATAAAAAATTATTTTTCTTATTCAAAAATTCCATCACTTTCCAAATATTTGTATTTATTCAGACTAAAAAGTTCTATAGAAAAAGCAGACAGAATTGTTACCGTAAGTGAATACACAAAAGAAGAATTGGTTAAAAGAAAAGTAAACCCTGAGAAGATTTTGGCAATCCACTCAGGGTTAAACTTGTTACCCGAACAACTACCAATTAATAAAGCTTACGGTGATTATATTTTAAATAACGGTGGGATGGATGTTAGAAAGAATACAGATAATTTAATAAAATCGTTTTCCGACGTTCATAAGGTATTTCCTAAAATTAATCTTGTAATAACTGGCAATAATTCCGGTTATAAGAAGAAGCTGGAAAAACTAGTGGCACAATTGGGTTTGCAGGGTTTTGTCATTTTTACCGGTTATGTTAACGAAGGTGAGATGGCCTCACTTATCAAAAATGCCAAATGTGTTTGTTATCCATCCCTAATTGAAGGCTTTGGTTTTCCTGTTTTGGAAGCTTTTTCACTCGGGACCCCTGTAATAACTTCAAATACGTCCTCGTTACCTGAAATTGCAGGGGATGCGGCTCTTCTTATTAACCCCGGAAGTAGGAAAGAGATCTCGGATGCGATAAAGAAAGTCCTGAGAGATGGTAAACTATCATTGAGGCTAAGAGAGCTCGGTTTTAAGCAGGTAAAAAAGTATAATTGGAGAAAGGCAGCAAATGAATATCTCGATTTGTATAACAGTATTTAACGAAGAAGGAACAATTTCGGCACTTCTTGATTCTCTGGTCGGCCAAAGCAAAAAGGCTGACGAGATTGTGATTGTTGATGGGGGATCAACCGATAGCACCCTTGAGATAATCCGGCATTTTCAAAAGAAATATCCTTACATAAAAGCTATCTCGGAAAAATGTTCGAGAGCGCGGGGGAGAAATTTGAGTGTTGAACTTGCCAAAAATGAAACTATCGCCATAACCGACGGAGGTTGTGTTGCCGATAAGGACTGGCTCAAAAACATTTCGGAGCCTTTTAAAACCGGAGTTATTGATATTGTTGCAGGTTTTTACAAAATGTTCGGTAAAAATTCCATGCAAAAGGCCGAGGCGGTTTTTCTTGGCGTAACTCCCAGAAAATTTAATCACAAATTTTTGCCTTCAACGAGATCTATGGCCTTTACAAAAAAAGCTTGGGAAGAAGTGGGTGGGTTTCCTGAAAGCGGAGTTAATTCTGCCGAAGATACAGATTTTAATTATAAAGCCGTAAAACTTGGATTAAAGTATTCACGCGTGAAAAATGCAACGGTAGAGTGGGGGATGCCGAATTCATTGCGAGAATTTGGATTTAAGATTTACGAATACGCCAAGTGGGATATTAAATATGGAATCTGGTGGCATCCGGTTCAAGGCTTAAGGTCGCACAATATTAAGGCTCTCTCTGTCTTTGCAAGGTACGTCTTGGGATTTTTACTTTTGACCCTGGGACTTATTGGTTCTGTCTCCCCCGCCTTTATACTAATTTTATTATTTTTTTATTTATTTTGGGCTTACAGAAAAATATATTTGGAGTTTGGGGATTGGAAAATAGCTTTCTGGGGTCCACCACTTCAGATAACTTCAGATATGGGTGTGATGGGTGGCTTTTTGGCCGGACTGTTTAATTTGTAATTTTATGTTTAGAATCTAATAACATGGGTTATCTAAAGGATGCAATTAGAGGTGTTTCTTGGATGACGGCACTACGTGTATTAATCCGCGGTTTGGGAATTGTCAAAATCGCAATTTTGGCAAGGATTTTAGCACCCGCACAGTTTGGTAATTACGGGATAGCTCTTTTAGTGCTGGGTTTCCTGGAGGTTCTTACCGAAACAGGTATAAACATATTTCTGATACAGGAAGAAGATGAGATAAAAACCTACCTAAACTCAGCATGGGTTGTATCTATTTTCAGAGGAATACTGATAACATTTATAATAGTAGCCACCTCACCCCTTGTAATTCACTTTTTCAACACACCTGACATTTCAAGGCTACTATATATAATTGCCGGAATTGCTTTTGTCAGGGGCTTTATTAACCCTATCGAGGTGGAATTTCTAAAAAAGCTTCAGTTTATTAAAGAATTCAAGTTGCGCGGACTCCTGTATTTTATAGATACGGCGGTAGGAGTCGGTGTTGGCTTAGTGACACATTCGGAGGCGTCGATGCTAATAGGAATGCTGGCAGCCGCAGTTACGGAACTGGTTTTGAGTTTTATTCTTTTTAAGGACAGACCAAGGTTTTCTATAGAAAAAGAGAAAGTCTCGAAGGTTTTAAAAAGCGGCAAATGGGTGACAGGTGCCGGAATTTTCGGATATCTTTTCCAGAATATCGACAACCTAACCATAGGAAAAGTATTGGGAACAACCAGTCTGGGTTATTATCAGCAAGCATATGGCATTTCCACTTTGCCGGTATCCGAAATCGGAAGCATATTTAATAAAGTAACTTTTCCTGTTTACGTAAAAATCGGGGGAGATAAAAAGAGACTGGAGTCGGCATTTTTTAAAACCCTGGGTGTCATTGTAGTTTTGGTTGTGGCTTTTACACTACTCATTCTTCTCTTCTCAAAGCCGGTTATCCTATTATTCTTGGGTGAAAAATGGCTGGTTATTGAGCCTGTTCTAAAAATTTTGGCAGTATTTGGAGCACTTAAATCGATACTAAATTTTAGCTATTCACTATTTCTTTCACTTAAACTGCAAAAATACGTTATGTACTCGGAATTGATGGGAATTTTAGGGATGGGAGCTGCGATTTACCCCTTAACTTTAAAATATGGAATTGTTGGAGGGGGAATTTCGACAATAATTGCTTTTATTTGTAGCCTGCCGGTTGTTGTTTACGGTTTAAGAAAAATATTTAAATGATAATTATTCCCATCATCTTGGGTACGTTTTTGAGAGTTTATAAAATTTTTTCAAACTACTATTTTACCGGGGAATTGGGTAAAGAGCTTCTTTATGTTTGGCAAATAATTTCTTCAGGCAAATTTCCCCTGGTCGGAATGGGGACATCCCACGAATGGCTTTCTTACGGCCCTATGTATTACTGGATTCTGGCTCCATTGGTGAAAATATTTGGCTGGACACCCTATATACTTTTCTGGGTATCCTTAGCGGCTTCAATGGGTGGAATTTTGATAACATATTTTGTTTTCAAGAATATTGTAAATAAAAAATTTGCCTTAATACTATCCACCTTTGTCTCGCTGTCACCGATTTGGATATGGGCGGCAAGGCTTTCAAAACTACATACATTTTTCTTTATTTTGACACCCGTCATTGTTTATTGCCTTTATAAAATATGGAACGGCAAAGGGAAATTTACATTTTGGCTGGGAATTTCTTATGGTGCGCTTTTTAGTTTTCACTTTAGCCAAATACCAACCCTACTGGTAATTATTTTGATGCTCTGGATTAAACGTAAAAGTCTGAATCTCAAGAATTATTTAATGCTTCTGGTTGGAATCCTAATTCCCAACATAACAATTCTTATTCACGACGCTGCGAACGGTTTTTCAATGATAAAAAACTTAGTGCTCTGGGTTCCCTACCGTTTTGCCGGTTTTGTCGGAATTTATCCAAAAAACAATTTAAGTCAGGAAAGCGGCGGTTCTACTCTTTCGGCATTTAATGAATTTTTTGGAAGAAATTTGTTTTGGGATAACCGTTTGTGGATTTTGGGAAGTATTATTTTTACAATCCTTTTTGTTACTATATTTGTCCAAAACCGTAAAAAATATTCGAAGGATTTTTTCACTTTTTACATAATTACATCAACAGTTGTTCAATGCTTTGCCCTTTTGATTCACACGACTCCGCCTTTGCATTATTTCTTCCCTATATTTCTTAACTTCGGACTGATGTTTTCCTATTACACTTGCGAGCTTTGGTTCAAAAAGTCTACAAAGATTTTAACAGTGGCTATTTTTATACTGATGTTTACGGTGTCTATTTTTGAGATAGGAAAGGAACATGTTAACGATACCGATTACATACCCCTAAACGTCCTTGAGGGCGTTACCACAACAATCGTTAATGATGCCGCAGACAGACCATTTTCATTAGATAGAATTGGCCCGTTTGATTATTTTCCGGAAAATTATAGCCAAAACTATCGTTTTTTAATTTTAAGTAAAGGAGGTAAAATCGATCAATCAGCCGGCCTTAAATATACAGTAATTGAAATGGGAAGTGTATATATAGAAAAACATGAATAACGTCGAAATAATCACCTTAAAAGCTCCGGACATCAGGGATTTTGCTTATGAACGAAACAAGTTATTAAAAAAGGCCAGTTCAGTTTGGGTTTTTTTTGTAGACGGCGATGAGAAAATCTCTGAAGAGTTGAAAAAAGAAATAGAAAATTTGGATCCGGGTAGTTATAACGGCTATTACGTTAAACGTAAGATCATTTTTTTGGGGCATGTAATCGGTGAGGATAAGGTATTGAGGCTTGGCAAAAGGGATGCAGGTAAATGGAACAGAAAAGTCCACGAAGTCTGGAATATAAAAGGGAAAGTGGGCCTTTTAAAAAACTTCTTGATTCACAATACGGCAGAGGATATTTCCTCATACGTCGGGAAAATTAATAAGTATTCGAGTATACATGCAGAGGAAAACCTGAAAGAGGGAAAGAAGGCAAATACTTTTAAAATAATTTTTTATCCGAAGATGATGTTTTTGAAGAACATTCTTCAAGGGCGTGGATTTACCTTTAGTATGTTGCAGTCATTACATTCATTTTTGGGTTGGAGTAAAGAGTGGGAATTAACCCGCAAAACGGGTCAAGCAAAATGAAGAAAATTAACATCTTTTCATTAGAAAGTATATTTCTATTTCTTTTTCTGGTAGCTTTTCCTTTTGGGCAAATTATCCGATTGAGTTTTGATTTTGCGGGCACAAATGTGCCTTTGCAGCCTTTGGATATTGTGGTAGGTTTAGGGGCTATCTATTCAATTTTCTTTCAAAAAAGTAAATCTAAGATTTTTGAATATTTGCGTTTTTTTCTTTCAATAGCAGCATTTTCATTTGCTGTTTCTATTGTTACTTTCGGGAATGAGGCTTTATATGGGGCCTTTTATTTGATCAGGCTATTTTCTTATTTACTCTTTTTAAATTATGTGTGGAATTTTGTAAAGAAAAGTGAGTCCGGGAGACGTTTGCTTTTTGATAGCCTTCTTGCGGTTTCCACTATATCTGCAGTATTCGGTTGGGTTCAGTTTGTTCTGATACCGGACCTTAAACCGTTTTTTGTTTACGATTGGGACATGCACCTTTTTCGTTTAGCGGGTACTTTTCTTGATCCGACTTTCCTGGGAATAATTATAGTTTTTGGGCTGATTTTATCGATATACAGGTATACCCAGGATGGCAATAAAAAGTATTTAGTAATTACAGCATTTCTTTTAATCTCTTTGGCATTCACTTATTCAAGAGCAAGCTATTTGGCATTTTTGGCCGGAGTATCCGCAATAGTGATACTCAAAAAGAAATATAGAAAAATACTTCTCTGGGGTGTGGGACTCCTGATAATCGCCATGCTTTTACCCACAGCCAGAAACCGCAGTATTGAATTGACACGTACGTTTAGCATCTCCTCCAGACTTAACAACTACGCCGAGGCGTATAGTTTATTTAAAAGATTTCCGATATTCGGTGTCGGTTACAACAATATGTGTGTTGCCAGGAATAAATATGTTGGTGTGGAATCTTATGCCTCACACGCTTGTTCAGGATCCGATTCCAGCCTGCTTCTGATTTTGGCTACGACCGGAATAATTGGTTTTATGATATTTTTGGGAAGTGTTTTTGGCGGCTTTAAACTATTAGGCAACAGTAGCGAATTGTATCCGGTGGTTGCCATATCGGCCGCTCTTTTTGTTCATAGCCTTTTTTCTAATTCTTTGTTTTTCCCATGGGTAATGGGGTACGTGATAGTCCTTCTTGGCGCGAGTTTTAAGGAGTAAAGTTTAGGGTTAAAGATTTTTCTGTTGTGTTTCCAGCCAAATCTTTTGAAATAACTTTGAGTGTATTACCACCTTCGTTTAATGTGGTTGTGTATTGAAAAGTACCGTCCTCTTCAACTGAGATAATCCTATCGTTAACGGTGACCGAAGCTGTAGCTTCTGTTTTTCCTTCGAGGGTAATTTGTCTTTGGCTGGATCCAAAAAAACTTGATCCGTCTGAAGGTGAAGTAATCTCCAGATCCGGGGTCTTTTTATCGAAAACAATTGTATGGTCTTCAGTTTTTTGGCTTTGGTTTCCCGATTGGTCTATTGCAATTGCTGCAAAAACGTTTTCACCATCCTGAAGAGTAACATTAAAGGAAAATTGTCCGGAGCCATCTGATAATATCTCCTGCGGATTTCCATCGAAAGTAAGCTTTACTGTAGCTCCGGCTTCAGTGTTGCCGTAAAGGGCCACACTTTGCTGGTTTGTGTATTCCGGGAAATTTCTAAATTTTGGAGCGGGCGGTGGAGTAATATCGGAACTGCTAATTTTTTGATCGTTGCCTTTAAGGCTGGAAACCAATGCGGTTAGTCTACCGATTGCCGGTATGCCTAGAAAATAAAGGACGGCAAAGGCTACCACGGTAAGTGCTATAAATAGTACCGCTTTCCTTTTGTTCTTTCGTTCTTCTGAATTTACAAACCTACTTGTAAATTTGTTCATTTTTCCTTGAGCCGAGAGTGGGGATCGGACCCACGACCTGCGGTTTACGATACCGCCGCTCTGCCAACTGAGCTACCTCGGCTTACGTGCTCAATTATAGCATTTTCACAGGTATCACCTTAAGACACTCTCTGAGCGGGTGAGCGGAGTCGAACCGCCCTTTCCACCTTGGGAAGGTGGCGTTGAGCCGATCAACTACACCCGCGTAAACCCATGCGAGCATAATTATAACATTCTTACGGCCCACCTTCTTTGGATTTATTACCTGGGTAATATTAAAACGTTTCCTGAATGGATTACGTTCGGGTTTGCTAAATCGTTTGCCTTAGCAATCTCGGTCCACCTGAATCCGTCACCATATGCCCTAACTGCAATATTCCAAAGACTGTCTCCTTTTTCAACGGTGTATGTAGCACCGTCAATAGATTTGGTTTCTTCTGAGACGATGGTTTGAGTTTCTTCTGTTGTTGTCGGTTCTTTTGGTTCAGTATTGTCGGGTATTGTCAATTTCTGTCCTACCTCGATTGCGTCTGATTCCAAATTGTTTGCTGATTTAATATCAACCCAGTTATATCCGGAGCCAAAAGAATCTTCTGCAATTGACCAAAGTGTTTCTCCTTGGGCGACTGTATGTTCACTGGCAGCTGAGATTTGAGTTGAATTCGCAGGAATACTTCCGCTATTTTTATCTTTAAAGTAGTTTGCGATTAAAATACCTACAATAACAAGAACTATAGCTCCCAAAACCATACTAATATTCTCTTCATTCAGTTTTATTGTTTTAAGAAGTTTTTTTAGATCAAATTTCACTATTTTTTCACCTTCTTTCCGAAGGGCAGAGTTAGGCTGAATTTAATTGATGAAGCCTGTGAAGTCAAGTGGCTAATTATAAAGGCAGTATATCTATTTGCGAGGTCGACGAGATTCGTCATGCGTAAGCATCAAATCGAGGATGTTTTAGCCGTTTTTGCGAGGTCGACGAGATTCGAACTCGCAACCTCTTCCGTGACAGGGAAGCGCTCTAGCCGTTGAGCTACGACCTCATTGTCAGCCGCAAGCTATTTGCTTACGACCTCATTGGGTCAAGTCGCAAGCTATTTGCTTACGACCTCTCGCAATAAAGGCAATTATACCAATTGTGGTAATATTAATCTAGCCATGTCGTCCTCGACGCTTACAAATCTTCAAATCGCGGAACTTCTTCGGGATGTAGCTGCTGCGTACCAATTAAAGGATAAATTTAAATATAAATTTCAGATTATTGCCTACGAAAGGGCTGCTGACGCAGTTGAGCACGCCACGAGCGAACTAAAAGACCTCTGGGATGACAAAAAACTTACGGAAGTATCCGGAATTGGACCGGGAATAGAGGAGCACTTGGGAGAAATTTTTGCCACAGGGCACTCCAAACATTTTGAGGAAATTATGAAAAATATCCCCCCGGATGCATTTAAGCTGATGGAACTACCCGGAATTGGAATAAAAACAGCTATGAAGATGATTGAGGAAGGCAATATTGATGAAATTAAGGAAAAACTTAAAGAAGTAGAAGCCAGACGGAATAAAAACAAAAGGCACCTTTTACCGTACGCCGCCACGGTTGCCCACGAGGTAATGGAGTACCTTTCCGGTAACCCCGATGTTACGCATGTAGACCCACTGGGAAGCCTCAGACGCCAGGCTTCTACAATCGGGGACATTGACCTTGCTGTTGCGACAAATAACCCTGTGGGAGTCCTGAGCTATTTTACAAAATATCCCAAATCTCAAAAAACTATAGAAAAAGGTGAACACTCAGCCTCAATCTTACTGCCCGGTAGTATACAGGTAGACCTGATCGCTCAACCAGTTGATACATATGGCTCACTATTACAGCATTTCACAGGTTCGAAACATCACAACATTGCACTCCGGGAGTATGCATTAAAAAAAGGACTTTCTCTTTCGGAGTATGGTATTAAATCCAAAACCGGTAAAATGCTTCATTTTGAAGATGAAGAAAGTTTTTATAAACAACTCGGACTTAAATATATTGAACCCGAGTTGAGAGAAGATACCGGGGAAATAGAGGCTTCAGCGGGAGGTAAACTTCCTAAGCTAATAAAACTATCTGACATAAAGGCAGATCTTCAAATTCATTCAAATTTTGATATTGAAACCTCCCACGACTTGGGTGAAAACTCAATGGAAGAAATTATTAAGAAAGGCGGGGAACTTGGATATGAATATTTAGCTTTCACTGAACATAATCCAAGCGTGAGCGGGCACAGTGACAAAAAGACCGTGGAAATACTCACTAGGAAGCGTGAAAAGATTGATAAAATTAATTACTCATTAATTCAAAATGGTTCAAATAGCGTAAAAAAAGTGTTCAATAGCCTTGAAATTGATATACTTTCGGATGGAAAACTGGCTATTCCTGTGAAAGCCTTGGACCTAATTGATTTTGCACTAGTTTCAATCCACTCAAATTTTGATTTGGACAGAAATTCCATGACTAAGCGGGTTATTTCAGCACTTAGCCACCCTAAAACACTAATATTTGCTCATCCGACAGCCAGAAAAATAAACGAGAGGGAAGGAGTCGAACTTAATTGGCCGGAAATATTTGATTATTGTCTAAAAAATAATAAATGGATTGAAATAAATTGTGATCCAATGAGGCTTGATCTGCCCGATAGCCTTGTCCGTGAAGCTGTGAAACTTGGTGTGAAAATGACTTTCGGAACCGACGCCCACAGTTGTGACGGAATGAACAATATGACATTCGGAGTTTCTGTGGCCAGAAGGGGTTGGGCCGAGGCAGGTGATATAATAAATTCCAGAACATTAGAAGAGTTTGAAAAGTTATTAAAAGAGAGGTGGTGATATTTATGATTTACGTACTTTTTGCAATTTTAGTAATACTTATATTTTGGGTAATTTCGATTTACAACTTTTTTGTAAGCACAAAAACAAGAGTAGGAGCTTCTATCCAAGAAATAGGCAATCAGTTAAAAAGACAGTCTGAGCTGATTCCTAACCTTGAAGCTTCAGCGAAAGGTTATCTAAAACACGAAAAAGGAATTTTTGATGAGTTAACTAGCGCGCGTAAGCAAATTTCCTCAGCAGTCAGTTCAGGGGATGTTAATAAAATGGCGGATGCAGGGAAAATGCTTTCGGATGTTTTGCCTAAAATTCAGGTAATTGTTGAAAGCAATCCGGAAATAAAAGCAAACGAATTGGTCAAAAGCCTTATGGATGAGCTTAGAGATACATCTGACAAAATCATGTATGCAAGGCGTCTTTTGATCGATTTGACGGCTGACTATAATGTTAAGCTGGTTACATTTCCGAGCAGTGTTGTCGCAGGTATTTTCAGATTCGAAAAACTTAAAGGTTTAGAAACCAGTGAAGAAGGAGATAAACTCAAAGTAACTGAGGCAGAAGCTAAAACACCCAAGATAAATCTGTAATCATTATAGTTACAAAAATTCAGAAACACTTAGCCCGTTAGGTGTTTTATATTCTGTATATGAAAAATATTTACGAGGTGCAACGAGCCAACAAGATTAAAAGTTTCTTTATAGTAACTTTTTTTGCTGTCTTTGTTGCACTGGCGACTTATGTTTTGGTCAGAGCCCTGGGTATTTATTCAGGATATATGCCGGGGAATTTGGGTATTGTGGGAATTGCCTTATTTGTTTCGGGAATTTCCAGTTTTTTCGGGTATTACTATTCGGACAAGATTGTCCTGGGAATTTCAGGAGCAAGGCCCGCTAATAGAAATAATGATTTTGTTTTTTATACAGTGGCCCAAAACATTTCAATAGGCGCAGGGGTTCCGGTTCCCAAACTTTATGTAATTCCGGACTCTGCCCCAAATGCATTCGCAACCGGCCGCGACCCTAAACATGCTGTTATATGTGCTACAACAGGGCTTTTAGAAAAACTGGACAGAACGGAACTTGAGGGGGTAATTGCACATGAGATAAGTCATATTAAAAATTATGACACAAGGCTTATGTCTGTTGTCTCGGTAATGGTTGGGTTAATAGCACTTCTCGGTGACTGGCTTATGAGGGCTTCCTGGTTCGGCGGTAAAAGCGACGATGACAATAGGAGTAGTACATCCTCAATTTTTTTGGTAGTCGGAATTGTGTTTGCAATACTTTCACCTATTATCGGACAACTCATACAGTTGGCTATAAGCAGAAGAAGGGAGTATGGTGCCGATGCCGGTGCTATTGAAATAACAAGGCAACCCAGCGGTCTGGTATCCGCATTAATAAAAATCTCTTCCGATAAAGAAGCACTGGAAGTTGCCAATAAAGCAACCGCACACCTTTTTGTGAGTAACCCCTTCAAGGACAAAAACCAGGGAAGCGTCGGCTGGTTTGCGGATCTTTTTAATACGCACCCGCCGATATCCGAACGTATTAAGGCCTTAAAATCCATGGCTTAACTTCTTGTTAAAAAGTTTAATTGGCGATATTATTACTGAGAATATGGTAAAGCTAAATAAAGAAGATGTTTTACATGTTGCCAAACTGGCAAAACTAAATATTTCGGATCAGGAAATTGACAAATTTACGCCCCAACTTTCAAACGTAATTAATTACTTCGGAGAACTTTCAGAAGTAGATACGGAAGGAGTAGAACCGACAAGTCAGACAACGGGTCTTGAGAATGTGTCCCGCCCGGATAACCTGGGCAGTTCGTTATCTCCGGAAGAAGCCATTTCCGGAAGCGACAAAATTCATAACGGTTATTTCAAAGTGGGTGCGGTTTTGACCGAAAGAACAGACAAATGACAAACACTCCACTTACAATCAAAGAAACACAGAAAGGAATATTAGAGAAAGATTTTTCTTCAGTAGAACTGGTCGATACGTATTTGGAAAGAATTGAGAAAAATAAAGATCTAAATGCATACATAACGGTTTGTGATGAGGCAGCTTACAAAAAAGCAAAAGAAGTAGATCAATTAGTTAAAAGCGGGGAAGAAAACCTCATCGAAAAATTTCCACTACTCGGGGTGACGGTCGGACATAAAGATTTATTTTTAACGAAAGGAATAAGAACAACTGCAGGATCAAAGGTTCTTGAGTCATATATTCCTCCATACTCTGCGACAGTTGTTGAAAGAATGGAAAAAGCAGGTGCAGTGGTTTTGGGAAAAACTAACTGTGATGCCTGGGCACACGGGGCAAGCGGTGAAAACTCTGATTTTGGCCCTGCAATAAACCCCTGGGACAAAGATATGGTTCCCGGAGGCTCCAGCAGCGGTTCGGCTGCTTCGGTTGCCGCAGGCCTTTCTTTGGTTGCAACAGGTACCGATACCGGAGGTTCAATCAGGCAACCTGCAAATTTCTGTGGCATTGTAGGATTAAAACCAACATATGGCGCAGTTCCCAGATACGGAGTAATAGCAATGGCTTCTTCACTTGATTCTATGGGAAGCTTTGGTAAAAGCGTCAATGAAGTTGAAACAATTTTTAATGTTACCAGGGGCGAGGATGGTTTCGACAGTACCGTTAAAAACACGGAATTATTTAAACCCAAAAGCAGAATGAAAATTGGGATTCCCAAGGAATATTTTGTGGAGGGAGTAGACAGTGAAATTGCCGATAAAGTAATGGAGGTTTCGAAAGTCTTTGAAAAAACAGGAATAGAACTGGTGCAAATTAGTCTTCCCCACACGAAATACGCGATCTCGGTTTATTACATAGTTCAGCCGGCTGAAGTTTCCTCAAACTTGGGCAGGTATGACGGAATTAGATACGGAAACCCAAGAGCGTCTTTTGGGGCTGAAGCAAAGAGAAGAATAATGCTTGGGACATATGTTTTATCCGCCGGATATTATGACGCTTATTATCTTAAAGCTCAAAAAGTCAGATCAAGATTAATTGAAGATTTTGAAAAGGCCTTTAACGGGGTTGATGCCATATTAGCTCCGGTTTCACCGACCCCTGCCTTCAAAATCGGAGAAAAAGCCGAGGACCCTCTCAAAATGTACCTGGCCGATATTTTTACGGCTCCCGCGAACTTAGCAGGTATTCCCGGTTTGGCCATGCCATCGGGTTTTAATAAGAATAAGCTTCCTTTAGGGTTCCAGCTTTTGGGCCCCAGGTTCTCGGAACCTGTTTTATTTGGGCTGGGAAAACTTTATGAGGACGAGACAAATTACAAACCCGGTTTACCCAAACTTTAATATGTTAATGGAATATAAGTCTGTACTAAAAAATAAGAACTTCGTTTACATCTGGGTATCTCAAATATTTTCGCAATTAACCATTAACATGATGAATTTTGTTCTTTTGATAAGACTTTTTGAAGTTACGGGATCTGCAATTTCAACAGCATTTTTATGGGTAGCATATGCACTCCCGGCAATCTTGATAGGTCCTTTTGCATCAGGAATTATCGACCTTGTTGATAGGAAAAAAATATTAATAGTCACAAACTTATTGCAATCTTTGACAATCTTTCTTTACGCTATGGCATTCCGATCTAGCATATTTCTTCTTTATGAAGTTGTTTTTATCTACTCATTTTTAAATCAGTTTTACCTGCCTTCAGAGACGGCCACTTTGCCGTCGGTTTTGGACAAGAAACAGCTTGTCCACGGTAATAGTCTATTCTTCATCACACAACAAAGCTCTTTGGTTTTAGGGTTTGCATTGGCAGGACTTTTGAATACTTTATTTGGTTTCAGAGATACTCTATTTCTATGTTCAGGCTTTCTCTTTATTGCTTTTTTGAGCACTTTATTTTTGCCCAAGTTTAAGCCCAAGGAAGCCATTTCTAAAAAATTTGAGGAAGGAGTCTTTGATTTTTTCAGGCATATCTTTGAAGGTTATAATTTTATAAAAAGCGAAAGAAAAGTTTTAACGCCGGTACTTTTGCTTCTGGTTTTCCAGATGGCCGTTCAGATATGTATTGTTCAATTTCCGGTAATGGCAAAAAATATATTGGCAATCCCCTTAAATGCGGCAAGTGTTTATATATTGGTTCCTGCGGGTATCGGTGCAATTATTGGTGCATTGACTTTACCGAAAATCTTAAAGAAAGATGTAAGAAAAAAGACACTGATAGATGCGTCTCTTTTGATAATAGGAATTTCAGTTTTGCTTTTGGCATTTGTCGCTCCTCTTTTTGTCTATACACTTAGAGTCTTGATATCATCCTTACTGATTGCTTCGATAGGATTTAGTTTTGTGGGAATACTGGTGCCTTCACAAACATTTTTACAGGAGTCAACGCCCGAGAACTTACGTGGAAGAGTTTTTGGAAATTTCTCATTTTTGGTAACTGCAACGTCGGTATTGCCGGTAATATTTTCCGGCTCGATAGTTGAAGTGTTTGGAATCAGATTTTTGCTCTTTATGCTGGCTGCTATGGTTTTCTTTGTATATGCAATATCAAAAAAGTTTGGAAATAGATTTTTAGCAGGATAAATATAAATGTAATATGAATAAATATATTCCGATAATCGGTCTTGAAGTACACATAGAGCTTTCTACAAAAAGTAAGATGTTTTGCGGTTGCCCCTCCGATCATTTCGGAAAAAAGCCAAACACGCAAGTATGCCCGGTTTGTTTGGGGCTTCCAGGTGCGCTTCCTTTTGCAAACAGTGAAGCCATCAAGGATACCATCAAATTCGGATTGGCTTTCGGGTCTGAAATAAACAGGTTTAGTAAATTCGACAGAAAGCATTATTTTTACCCCGATTTGCCGAAAAGCTATCAGATATCGCAATACGATTTACCTATTTGTGTAGGAGGATCTTTTGAAGACAAAAGAATTAGGAGAATTCACCTGGAGGAGGATACGGCGAAACTTGTTCACGAAACAATTGCCGGAGAAAAATCAACATTGATCGATTTCAACAGGAGTTCGGTTCCTTTGATGGAGATGGTTACCGAGCCGGATTTTCATGAGACCGCCGAAGTAGTTAAATTCTTAAAAGAAGTACAAACCGTTGCCAGGTATTTGGGTATCAGTAATGCCGATATGGAAAAAGGGTCAATGAGACTTGAAGCAAACATCTCACTGGCAAGTTCTCAGGAGTATGAAAAGACGAAAGAACTTCCAAACTTCAAAGTGGAACTTAAAAATATAAATTCATTTAAATTCCTGGAAAAAGCCATGAACGCAGAAATTAAAAGGCAGGAAGAAATTCTGAATAATGACGGAAAAATCGGTTTAGAAACAAGAGGATATGACGAAGTAAAAGAGACCACATATTTGCAAAGAAGCAAAGAAGAAGCAAAAGATTACAGATATTTTCCGGAGCCGGATTTGCCTCCTTTGAGATTTACGGATGAAGAGGTGGAAAAATTAAGGAATTCTCTTCCGGAATTGCCAAAAGATAAAAGATTAAGACTGATTGAAACCTACACTTTGCCAAAAGATTATGTAGATATATTGGTTTCAGACCCCCAAAGGACCGACTATTTTGAGAAAGCGGTTTCTCTTGGAAGTGAGTTTTCGCTCTCTGCCAAATTAATTGCAGATCTGATGATAAATAAAAAACTGGATCAAAATTTTCCGGAAGCCGCCGGTTTAATCAGAAAAATAGTTGAATTGACCAAAGTTGAATATGCAGGAGCCGAAGAAACGGATTTGGCCGTTACAGAAGTTATTACTGAGCAGGAAAAAGCAGTAAAAGATTATAGAAGCGGCAAAGGCGAGGTCGTTGGCTTTTTGATGGGCATGGTTCAGAAAAAACTTGCAGGAAAGGGAAACTCGAATCTGATTCGCGAAAAGCTAATGAACAAACTAAATGAGTGAAAATACAACTGTCGAAGTAAACAAAGTTGACCTGAATACGGCGATTTCTGCAGCTAAAATTGCCAATGAAGAGATTGCAGGCTTGCCCGGCGGTAAAGAGTTTTTAAGTAATAGTGAAAGCCCCATCACCCTGGCAGTACTTGATTCATTAGAAAAAAGAGGGGAGTTGCAGGAAGAAAATCTTAGAGACCAACTTACGGGACTTTTTAACAGAAGATACGTGGATAAGGTTATAACCGAAAGAGAAAATCAAAAAGACCCCAGACCTATCGCAGTAATTTCCTGTGATCTTGATCATTTTAAACAAGTAAATGATTCTTATGGGCATTCGGCCGGAGACGATGTATTGAAATCCGTTTCTGAAGCCTTCCTGATAAACACCAGAATTAGTGATTCAGTTATCCGAATCGGAGGCGAGGAATTTCTAATTTTACTTGATGGCGTGGATGATCCGGTTACGGCAAAAAACCGTGCAGAAGATATAAGACGGGCAGTGAAAAGCACCAGAATAAGGGCGAATTCGCAAAAACAGGAAGTTAATCTGGAGCAAACTGTAAGTGTTGGTGTTTCGATTTGTAATTCGGGAGACGATTTACGCGAAAAAATTAATACTGCGGACGTAAATCTTTATAGAGCAAAAGAGGGCGGTAGGGATAAAGTGGTAGTCTAATAATAAATGTCAAAATTTGCACATCTTCATGTACATACGGAATACTCACTTCTTGATGGTTTAAGTAAAATTCCAAAGCTTATAACCCATATCAAGGATAATAGTATGGACGCTGTTGCAATCACCGACCATGGAGTGATGTATGGCAGTGTTGAGTTTTACAAGGAGGCCTTGAAGCAAGGTGTAAAGCCAATCATAGGCATGGAGGGGTATATTACACCCGGTAAACTTACAGATAGGCCGGCCCGTGGACAAGTCAAAAATCACCACATTATACTTTTGGCCAAAAATCTTGAGGGTTACCAGAACCTGATGAAAATTTCCTCAATTGCCCACCTGGACGGCTATTATTATCGTCCAAGAATGGACCGGGAACTATTGGCCAAATACTCCAAGGGGATAATATGCACAAGCGCTTGTCCTATGGGTGAGGTCGGCCAGACTCTTTTGGGCGGCAGTTATGGTGACGCTAAGAAGGTTGCCTCCTGGTATATGGATACATTTAAAGATGACTACTATTTGGAAATTCAAAGGCACGAGTTCGAAAAGTGGATTGATAAAGCAACTAATCAGGAGATAAAAACTCATCTCACTGAAATGAAGAATGATGAAAGTAAATGGAATGAAGGAGTAATTAAACTTAGTAGGGATTTGGGAATTCCACTCATTGCAACCAACGATGCTCATTATATTAAGCCTGAAGATGCCATTGCCCAGGATGCCTTGGTTTGTATTTCAACCGGTAAAACCATGGGTGATACGAAAAGAATGAGGTATATAGATGCCCCCACTTTTTACGTAAGAAGTCCGGAAGAAATGGAAAAACTTTTCCCGGATGTTCCGGATGCTCTGGAAAACACAGTTAAGATAGCTGATAAATGTAATTTGGAAATTACATTGGGTAAATGGTATTTTCCCAAATTCAGTCTTCCTGAAGGAGTAACTGCGGATGATGAGTTGATGCGTCAATCCCGTGAACTTCTAACCGAAAAGGTGCCTGACTACGGAAAAGAAACAAAAGAAAGATTGGAGTATGAGTTGGATATTATTTGCAAAAAAGGTTATGCCCCATATTTTTTGATTGTTAAGGATATGGTCAAATGGGCTAACGAGGAAGGAATTATTACCAATACCAGAGGTTCGGCGGCAGGTAGTCTTGTTTCTTATGTATTGGGTATTACCACAGTGAACCCGCTTAAGTATTATTTGCCCTTCGAAAGGTTTTTAAATCCTTCCAGACCGTCACCTCCCGATATTGATTTTGATGTTGCTGACGACAGACGCGGAGACATTATCGGCTACATTACGGATAAGTATGGAAAGGAAAAGGTTGCTCAAATTTGTACATTTGGAAGAATGCTAAGCCGTGGGGCAGTTAGGGATGTCTCCCGCGTATTGGGTTATCCGTATTCGATAGGTGACAGAATTGCCAAATTAATTCCGCCTCCAAAACAGGGCTTTCCGATTACTATAGAAAGGGCTCTTAATGAAGTACCCGAGCTTCGCACATTGTACGACACAGACGCAGATACTAAAAAAGTGCTGGACTTGGCAATGCATATCGAGGGCGGTGCAAGGCACGTCTCTGTACACGCAGCCGGAGTGGTTGTTGCTCCGACTAAGGTAACCGACTTTTCGCCGGTTCAACGTGAACCTTCGGGTGAAAAAGTCATAACACAATACGAAATGCACGCCAGTGAGGAAGTGGGACTTATAAAATTTGATATTCTTGGAATCAGAAACTTATCAATCTTGGGAGCTGCGGTTGACATCGTCAAAAATAAGCTGGGAGTTGATATAAATCTTCATGAAATCCCACTGGATGATAAAAAGACTTTTGAAATGCTTGCACGGGGAGAAACGATGGGTGTTTTTCAGCTTGCTAGCGGAGGAATGACTAAATATCTGGTTGAACTCAAACCCAACAGAATTGAAGATCTGATGGCTATGGTCGCACTTTACCGCCCGGGACCAATTTCCCAGATTCCTGAGTACATTAAGAGAAAACATAACACCAAATTGGTTAAATATCTTGACCCCAGAATGGAAAAGTTTTTGGGAATGTCTTACGGGCTTATCGTATATCAGGACGATCTCCTCTTCTGCGCTCTGGATTTGGCAGGCTATACCTGGGAAGAGGCGGATAAATTCAGGAAAGCGGTAGGTAAAAAGATTCCCGAAGAGATGGCTGCCCAAAAAGAAAAGTTTATTAAAGGAATTATCACCAACGGTCAGTCCGAAGACTTTGCAGAAAATCTTTGGAAACTTTTTGAACCGTTCCAGTCGTACGGATTTAATAAAGCTCATGCTGCAAGCTATGGTATGGTAGCCTACCAGACCGCTTATATGAAAGCCAATTACTCAGTTGAGTACATGGCAGCACTTCTGACCGCTGAATCTGACGATAAAGAAAAGGTCTCTGCCGCAATTAACGAGTGTAGACGTATGAAGATTAAAGTACTGCCTCCGGATATTAACGAATCAGACATTGGCTTTACGATTATTGAAGACAAAGATTCCAGAGACGGCAAATCTATCAGATTTGGGTTTTCGGCTATTAAAAATGTAGGTAACGCTGCAATCTCCTCTATTCTTTCATCCCGGAAGGACGGTAAATTCGAATCCTTTGCGGATTTTTTGGGAAGAGTTGATAACCGAAAAATTAACAAGAAAGTCTTAGAAAGCTTAATTAAAGTTGGGGCAATGTCCAAATTTGGAGGACGTGCAGCGCTTCTTTCTGCCATGGATTCGATTAGAGATAAAGTGGGTAGATCCAAAACTGACGATAATCAACAAGGTTTGTTTGCGGGCAGTGAACTGAAAAAGACCGAATCAGCTGCAACAATAACAATAGCAAACATTGAAGAGTTCCCCAACGAAGAGTTGGAATCTCTTGAGAGGCAACTCTTGGGTTTTTCACTAAGTGCGAAGCCGATAAGTGAGGTACTTGGATCTTTGGTATTTGAGTCAACTCATAAAATATTTGAGATCATATCTTCGGAAACTCATATAAATACAGTTAAGGTGGCGGCGGTTGTTTCTGCAGTAAGAGTTATTACAACCAAAAAAACCGGTGCCGAAATGGCCTTTGTTAAACTGGATGACGGTACGGGAACCATTGAAGTTGTGGTTTTTCCGAAGGTTTTTAAAGATACGCGCGATTTTTGGAATGAAGGGAAGCCATTAATTGTTACAGGGAAGGTGGATGTCAGGGACGAATCTCCGGGAATAATAGTCGATGCAATTGAAACAATCGGCGGCCTCGGTGAGGATAAGCCCAAAGAGGTTTTTATAAATGTACCCCGGGAAACAGACGTCAACTGCCTGCAAAGACTTAAAACTCTCTTAACCGAAAACCTGGGAAACCTTGATGCCTTTTTGGTTTTTGACGGGGGAAGAAAAGTTAAACTGCCGTTTAAAATAAACTGGAACGAAAATCTTGCCCAGAAAATCAGCGACGTTTTGGAAACAGAGTCTTCTTGAAGATAGAGCCCGTTTCTAGTACAATATCGATCTATGGCATTAAAAATCTCTATAAAAGAAACCGAATTCGGAGTTGGAGACCGTGTCCGTGTTGTCCAAAGAATTAAAGACGGAGACAAAAACCGCGAGGCGGTCTTTGAGGGTATGGTCATTGGCATTAAAGGCAGAGAGCCGGGAAAGACATTTCTGGTCAGAAGAATTGGAGAAGCCGGAGTAGGAATTGAAAGGATTTTCCCTGTGAACCTTCCGACAATTGACAGAATTACTGTCGTTAAAAGAGGTACCGAAGGTGTCAAAAGATCGAAACTTTATTACACAAGAGAAAAAGCCCCAACCGAGATTGAGATGATCTTCAAGAAAGCCGGTAGTAGAATTAAGAGTGGCACAAAGACCAACAAATAAGGCCGGTAAACTGGCAGAAGATTTTGCCGCCCGCTTACTTTCTTCAAAAGGTTATAAAATAATTGACAGAAACTTCAGAAGCAGATTCGGAGAAATCGATATAATTGCGACAAAAGGCGACTGTCTTATATTTATCGAAGTTAAGGCACGCTGGAGCCTAAAATTCGGAAGGCCTGAAGAGGCTGTAACAGCCGAAAAAATCAGAAAAATAACTAAAACAGCAGAATATTATTCAATGCTTCACCCCGAACACCCTAAAAGTTTAAGAATTGAGGTTTTGGCTCTGGAAATCGAAGACGGTAATTTGAAAAGCGCCAGGGTGATCCCCGTATATTAGTAACTTAAAAAGAACCGTCGAATCGGGCGGAAGCATACATTTCTTCTTGACAGTGTACATGTTTTGGATATAATCGCTTTTACGAACAAATAGAGTACGTAACGGTTCGTTCCTTCAATCCGTTCGGACTGAAGGGCAGTCATTGGGAATACAGCCGCGCACTGGTTGTATTTAAGATGGATAATATTCCGCGGAGTGTTATCCATTCTGACAATACCATGCCTTTAATAGGCATTTAATTGGGGATTAGTTCAGTGGAAGAACGCTCTGGCATTTAATAGCAGAGAGCTCGAAGGTTCGAATCCTTCATCCCCTATATAGCACTTTAATTTTGTCCCTGGAAGCTCAAGTGGAAGAGCGATTGGTGTAAACCAATCAGGTTTGGGGTTCGACTCCTCACCAGGGCACTTGGAGGCCAAAGGGCCCTCCAAATTGGGTGTTTGTGCCTACTTGAAGTTTTGCTTTCAAGGAGGGTGCGCTCACTCAATTTTTTGTTTTCGGGCAGGATACTGTCACTCAATTTTTTGTTTTCGAGTGATATGTCCTGCCCGTTCTTTTTTAACAAACACTGTTATAATGTTAAAGAATGTTAATATTGGGAATTGACCCAGGCACCGCCACAACAGGATTCGGCCTCGTAAGACTAAACGGGAAAGGAAACGAAGTTGTCGAATGGGGACTCATTGAAACCGATAAAGCACTTCTTAAAGAAAAACGCCTGGATTTTATATTTGAGGAAATTAAGAATCTGATTGAAAAACACAAGCCCGACGTTTTTGTATTTGAAAAAATCTTCTTTTCTAATAATGCCAAGACCGTTATTGCAGTCGGCCAGGCTCAGGGAGTGATGCTTCTTGCGGCATGTAAAACAAAAATTAAAGTTGAGGAATATGCACCGGGAACTATTAAGAAAATGATTACAGGAAACGGTCGTGCCAACAAGAAAGAGGTTCAGGCATCTATCAGAAAAATTTTAGGTGATCGCGTAACAAGTGAAAAAAACAAAAAAACTCATTTTGATAATGCTGCCGATGCGTTGGCTATTGCCCTAACCCATGCATTTAAAATTGGTGAAGGAAAGGGGGTGAATGAAGTTGTTTAAGGTGGGTCGCATAACTCATTATTACGACAAAATTGGTGTTGCCATAGTTGAACTTGACGGTACTCTTTCCGTAGGAGACAGGGTCAAATTTTCAAAAGATGGGGAAGATTTGTTTGAGCAGTCGGTTGATTCGATTCAAGTCGAACACGATAAAAAAGATACCGCGACAAAAGGAGATGTGATAGGTCTTAAGACTCAAAAAGAAGTTAAGGAAGGAGTAGAAGTATTTAAGATCTAACGAGTGCTTCACAAAATGCTAGTTGTGGGGTAAGAAGAGATATTTTGTGATAGGATTGAAGACTAATGGGCAAGTTAAAGAAGGCACGGAAGTTTTCAAAATTTGAGTACGAAAAAGCCCCCGATATTCGAAGGCGGGCGTTAATACTTATCAAAGAACTTCAGTTGGATCATCTGGTGGTTAGTCGTTTGTTTTTTTACAGATCCACAGGATCGAAGGCCAGAGCCTACGCCAGAACATGGGGACTTCCCAAACTATGGCAAAACACCCTGGAGATTGGGCCTGCTTACATCATCGAGGTAATTTCTGGATATTTTGATAAGTTATCGCTTCACGATCAGGACAAAGTCTTACTGCATGAAATTAGCCATATTCCGAAAAATTTTTCGGGTGCCTTGGTACCGCACACCAGAAAAAGAAAAGGAAGCTTTAGGGATAAACTTGAAGGGTTGATTGCTAGATATCTGGAAAACAATAATATTTAGCTAATTATGAAGGTAATAATTTTACACGGTGACGATACTCAAAAATCCTATGCCAGATTAAGAATATTTATTGATGTGGCCAAAGAAAGGTCCTGGGAAGTGAATTACATTGACGAGTCTGCGCAAAGTTTTGAAGAGATTTTATCGGCAAGCTCCCTCTTTGGTAACGAAAGATTTTTTATCCTTAAAGATGTCAAAAAACTCGGTAAAAAAGAGTATCTCTGGTTGAATAAAAGGCAGGAAGATCTTTCGGGCACTCTGATAATCTATAACGAAGGGCCACTGAACGCCGCTACAGTTAAAAATTTTTCCATCGGCACAAAAGTGGAAGAATATAAACTTCCTGTACTTCTTTGGAATTTTTTGGACAACTTGTTACCCGGAAAAGGAGAATTTTGTGTCAGATCTTTACATAAAATCCTGGAAAAACAACCGGTGGAGTTTGTTTTCAGCTTAATCTCAAAACATATCAGAGATGTATACTGGGCAAAAGTTGATGCCGCGTCAGCCGGATTTCCATTTTGGAAAATTAATAAGCTAAAGTCTCAAGCTTCTAAGTTTGACGTATTGAGCCTTCAAAAATTAATAAGCGTCCTAAGTGCTATTGATATTGATGTCAAAACTTCCAAGGCAGATCTGATTTCCGAACTTGACCTGGTCCTACTTAAACATTTAGAATGAAAACATTAAATGAAAGTTGACGAGACAATTTTTAAAGCATACGACATAAGAGGAATCTACCCGGATTCTATTAATGAGGATGTCGCCTATAAGATTGGCCAGGGTTTTGCGAAATTCACTAACCCCGTAGGAGAAGTTATGATCGGTATGGATGTCCGCTTGCATTCGGAAGCTATTAAAAACGCCGTAATTAAGGGACTTACAGATGCCGGTATTAATGTTGTTGATGTCGGTTTGATGTCGACAGATATGCTTTATTTTGGTGTAGGAAATTACAAATTCGAAGGGGGACTCCAATCGACAGCTTCACACAATCCTCCGGAGTGGCACGGATTGAAAATGGTTGAGAAAGGACCGGCTCCTATTACATATGAACACGGAATTACCCAAGTTCGCGACTTTGTCATTTCCGGTGAGACGTTAAGCTCGGACAAGATTGGAACTGTCAGGAAAATTGACATTTGGGATGATTATTGCAAACACATTCTTAGTTGGATAGATGTAGCCAAGATAAAACCTATGAAAGTTGTTCTAAATCCTAATTTCGGATTGGGAGGTAAAATTTTTGAAAAAATTGTTGAAACAGGAGGTCTGCCCATAGAAATAATTAAACTCAATTTTGAACCCGATGGAAATTTCCCCAAGGGAAGACCTGACCCGTTTATTCCTGAAAATAGAATTGAATTTGCAGAGCTGGTTAAAACCAGCGGAGCAGACTTGGGTATTACATGGGATGCTGATTCCGATAGAGTATTTTTCTGTGCAGACGGAGGGTTATTTGTTGAACCATATTTTCTTAATACCGTTCTAATCAAGCAAATGCTTGTCAAAAATCCCGGTGAAAAAATTGTATATGACCCCAGATATACATGGGCGCTTCTGGACGCTATAAAGGAAAATGGCGGAACTCCTGTGATCAGCAGAGTCGGACACTCTTACATTAAAGAGATATTGAGAGACCAAAACGCACTGTTTGGCGCAGAATCCAGCGGTCATACATACTACCGTGATTATTGGCACTCTGATTGCGGAATGATTCCTCCAATGCAAGTATTGGAGTACTTGAGCGAAACAGGTTCAAAGCTTTCAGAAGTCGTTGCTCCGGTCTTGGGTAAATACTTTATCTCAGGAGAAATAAACAGCGATGTTGAAGATAAAGAAGGAAAAATGAATGAAATTGCAGAGAAGTATAAAGATGCGGATGTGTCGCGTCTTGATGGTGTGGCTGTTGAGTATAGTGACTACAGATTTTGCGTAAGGCCAAGTAATACCGAGTCTTTGCTTCGTTTGACACTTGAGGCTAAATCTAAAGAGTTGATGGAGGTTAAACGCGACGAAGTCTTGGCAATTATCCGTTCATAAATATGGACTTATCAAATATAGAGAATTTCAGGCAACTTGATTCTATGGGAGTAATGGAAGCTCTCACTCTTTTCCCTGAACAGATCAAAACCACTTGGACACAGGCACAATCAGCAAATATTCCCCAAATACCCTGCAAAAAAGTAGTGGTTACCGGAATGGGTGGCAGCAGCAACGCAGCAAAATTAATCCAGGGGCTTTTCGAGGAAGATCTTAAAATTCCTTATGCTGTACACAATGATTACGGTCTCCCCGCATGGGTAGACACGGAAACCTTAGTTATCGCCAATTCATACTCGGGTAATACCGAAGAAACTCTGTCGGGTATCGAAATTGCTAAAAAGTTGGGAGCAAATATCCTGGGAATTGCTACCGGTGGAAAAATCGGTGAAATGGTAACTTCTGGTGAAATTCATGGAGTGATTATATCCCCAGGAGCTTCTAATCCGCCTAATTTTCCTAAAACAGGACTGGGAGTTTCTCTTGGGGGACTTTTGGGTGCACTTAATAAGGCTGGTATCCTATCTATTTCCGAAGAGGTACTCCTGGCGTCTCTGAAAGAATTATCTGACATCCGGGATTCTTGGGATGCAGCCGAAATGGGTAAGTGGTTGCACGGCG
>Ga0209318_1000795_pt1 | contig 26010 bp, 69 predicted proteins | sample RifGroE1_FD_183999 | JGI IMG/M metagenome (GOLD analysis project Ga0209318, IMG submission 183999) | Groundwater microbial communities from Rifle, Colorado, USA - Groundwater E1 (SPAdes) (version 2) | ecosystem: Environmental > Aquatic > Deep subsurface > Groundwater | place: Rifle, Colorado... | reverse complement strand
GTATTATTTTCTTTATTATTACACCCTATACTATTATATATTATATACAATATATTATTACAATATAGAAAACAATTTATCTCTTCCCTTTTCTTTCCGAACATTTTGTCTCTTGATGCCTTCCACCACAAATCTGGCAGCACCAATCCTGCTCTAGCATTTCCGTTTCTTCCTTTGTTAATCTTGTTACTTCTTCCTTCTTCACTGTTCAATCCTCGCGACCCTTCCATCCTTGTAATGTATTACTTTGGCCTGATACTGAAGCACCTTTACGGGCAAATAAAAATATCTATAATAACTTGTGCGCTCTCCAAAAAATTTGGCAAAGTCAAAACTTCCGGAACCTCTATCAAACCTGGTAATCCCCAGCTCCTTACATATCTTCTCAGCCACTGTAGAGGTCTTTACTGGCTTGTTTAACAGCTGCTTTGAAATAACCCCCTTCCATACCCTTTCAACGATAGTCCTATCCAGATTATGTCTTAATTCCTTTACAGAGCCATCTTCCTGCTTCCTATGTTCTATAATCTGGTAAATCTTTGGGAATGTCAGGATTTCCACAATATCCTTGCCTTTCCACTTTGGCAGCTCTATCTTCTCCTTATGGAAGCCTTCCCTAAACCCAGGGATTTCTATAGTGCCTACAATAGCTTCAACCTCCTTTATATCAGAATATTTGAATATCCAAAGGTAATTTGGACACTCATAAATGGGCTTAACAATAGTTAATATCATCAGCGGCTCATACTCTGTCCTGAGATATTTCATTCTCAATCCAAAATATAGTTCTGCTTTCATAACACACCAATCCATGTCCCTATTAATTTAACAATAAATTTTACTCCCAAAATAATTAAAAATATTAACATTATCTGTATTGCATAAATTATGAAATAAGTCAGGGCCAGGTTCATATTAAACTTTCTTGTTGTAATCCCAAGATAGGCACCTATTTTATTTGTCTTATTGAAAGTTATATATTCAAAATGAACAAGAATAAGCACGGCAAGAATAATTCCAACAAAATCAATGTTCCTTTTCACAAACGAAATTCCCGATAAAGGAAGCAAGATGGCGCCCAGGGCAAATATCATCCAAATAACCCACCCATTCTGCAGGTAATAGAGATGAACATTTTCATGAATCACGGCTTCATCATCCAGCCTTTTCTTCCAGTTCTCGTTAATTAAAGAGAAGAAAGGCAAAGCCGGAATAACAAAACCACCTATCCTGCCAAAACCCTTTGGAAACCCCCTTCTTATTGTGGTAGAGGTTATCTTCAAATCATTCTTTATCCTTTCATCCAAGGTTTTTACCTTCAATTTCTTCTTTGGGAGATAATTCTTTGCAACTATGCTTGCAATAATAAAAATTACAAATATACCCAATATTCTGAAAGAATATCCTTTTGGCAGCATATCCCCTATTAATAGAGTTATGAACAGGCCGCCAAATCCGGCTATTTGTGTGAACCTCACAAATTTCCACTTGAATACCTTCGTTAAAATAAAGGTTGAAATACCAATTGCTGTAAATATAAATAATTTTATTATTGTCATTATAAGGCCATCTGTAAGAGCATCATCTACAAATATCCAGATTATAAATATCGAGATTATGATTATAGTTAGCTTATTCAACTTCAACCTCCCTCTTTGTCCATAACTTCCTTGAATCTGCTTTACCCTTCAATTTACTACACCTTCAAATAAAATCTTTAGCTTACCTTTATGAAATAATATCAATCGCTTTATTGTTCCAACTGGAGCATTATTAAACTCTTTAATTGTTAGTAGTTCTTCCTTAAATGAATAATATTCTTGCTTAGTTGCCTTAATACTCTCCAATAAAAAATGATTTTTATTACAGGCTACAATGTCAAATCCACCAAAACTTCCCCTATTCCTATTTGCAATATATCCTTCCCCCAGCAACATTTTCTTCCTCTTTCGTTCATATGAAAGACCATATGACTTATTACTCATATCTTTGCCCCAAAATTTATTTTATTTTTATATTTTTTAAGTATATCTGAAATAAACATAAAATTAATAATACCCAATTTTCTCAACCATCGAGTATACTCATCTTTAGCCGATTTAACTACAAAAATCATAGTATTAAATATATCAGGGTAATATCTTTTAAACTTCTTTAACTCCTCCTTATTTTTCTTTGCCATTCTTTATCATACAATTCTGCAATATAATTTAGCCATTTTAATAAAACTCCTTATAATTACAATATTTGCACAACTTCTTCACATTCTTGCTATTTAACACTATTGCCAGTTCCAATATCCTTTGTATTGAAGGGGAATACATTCCTTTCTTATTGCATATTGGGCATTCTTCCATCTTTTCCCTCATTAAATTTAGTGTTGCATCCCTTACAATAATAATCTAAATACAAGCTGCTTCTCTTAAACTTAGTTCCACCACACTTTCTGCATTTTCTCTTACTATAGTTTCCCATCCTTATCCACCCCCTGATTATGCTTCTGAACCCAGCTGCCAATAACATCCTTTGATTTTCCTATAACAACACCGACAGAATCTCCCACTGCCTTATAATATTGCACTGATAATTTAGGCTCAGTAACAAAAGTCATGATTATTATCAGCAACAAAAATAAGACAATAACAATATTGATTAAGCTCATTCAAATACCTCAGTAATATTACTCCTATAAGTTGTTACACATTTATTCATCTATATCCCCTCCTTTGCAACCTTTTCCTTATCAATGATTCTGAAAGGCCAGTAATGATTGATTGTGCTTCCCAGTCCTTGACATCTAAACTAAAGACAACATTTTTTACTGATTTCAATTCTAGTCTTATTCCATCCGCCTTTTGCTTATCAATTCTTTCTTTCTTATTCAACAAATAAACCCTGATGTAGCTTCCTTTCCCTCCGGTAAGCTCATAAGCGAGTTTCATTTTATTTTTTCCTCAAAGGTTTTACTCTTCCTAATATATTTCCTCAACAATTTCTTTTTCTGTTTTTGTCACTTTATCAACTCTGGATTTTCATAAATATTTCCAATAACCTCACTTTCTTCTAAATTTAATCCTTCTGTTAAAACGGGAATAATTTGATGCCAGCCAAAACCTGCTGATTTTTCTTTCCATTCTATGATATAAAGTATTGATTTACCTTTATCATATTCTCCTTCTTTTACAATATCTCCCTCATAAATTTCTTTTCCGTTCTTGTCCTTTAAACCTGTGAATTGCATTATAACACAATTTTTATCTTGTCTTAACTCTCTTATATCACCACTTGATTGGCCAACAGCATATTCTACACTATCTAAATAAGCAGGATTATGCCAAGTAATCAATTCGTGCATTTCTTTATTCTTTTTATCCCAAACTCTAAATTTTATTTCTCTCATAGTTCCTGACCTCGTTATTGCGTTAAATGTTTGCAGTTAAAAAAGCGTTTTAATGTTTTTTAACTGCTATTAGACAATTTCCGTAGGAAATAAAACCCCAAACCGTCTAACTTTCTAATAGTTCTTTGTGGATACAATTCACATATTGTCCGCCAATACTTATAATGGGTATTCCTTCAACTTCACTACAACAATAACTTTTTATATAATCTTCTCCACTGCCAACAGGAAAAGGCGATTCTTCATCATTCTGGGATAATCTTTTATCTATACATTCATCCAACAACTTATCTGTTATTGGGCTATAAGTTGCTGTGCTCCATACCCATAAAATAAAAAAAGCAATTATTAAAATGATAACTCCTATGGGTGCATATTTACTAAGATTCATGGTAACCAATCCGTTTTTTTATCACAATATCCTTTTGTTTTTTATGACAAATATTACAATAGCAATCTTTAATTTATGCTCTCGTCTTAATTGTTTTACATATTAAACATCTATAAACTGCTTTCTTAAAATCCTCTTCAGATTTCTTCATATTGTTTATCTCCTTATTTTTTATCAGCCACATTCAAGTTAACCCAGTAACCTTTATCCTTAAGTATCCTAACACAATCCTCCGTAGTCATCTCTCTATTTTTCCTGTTGATATATCTTTTGTAAATATACATCCCAACTATAATTCCAACAATAAAAACCGCGACATAATACATTACCATCCAATTCGCCTCGCATTCATTCGCATTTTCAAATCCCTCCCAAATATCCTATAATTAATGTTACAATTAAATAAACAGCAGGATATATAAATGTTAATCCAAAGTTCTTATTGTATTCTTCAACTTTAATATTAACCCAGATACTTGGGACAATCCAACCTAAAACCCAAATTATAACAACAATAATTTTAACTAGTGTTTCTATCATATTTTCTCCGCATCTATACCTGAATAAGCCACACTCATCTTCTCATCATACCATTCCGGCATATCAAACTGCCCCTTGCAGAACTCATAATCATCAAGGTAATAAAACTCATTCTTGTCAAGCTCCTCGTTTATCCTTGAATATGACTGCCTCACTATCTTCCTTTCCTCTTCCCTCTGGAATAAGGTAGGCTGCTTGAAAAACCATGCATTAATCATGTGCAGAAAATTCAGGTTGATAAAATTAGTGGTTAATGTTATGAAGATATAGCTTTGGTTCTTGTGCCTGGCTTTCATCAATAAGCCCCTCAAATAAATATTGGTCCTCTTCTGATAGCTGTACTGGTCAAATTCCTCACTTCCCTCATCTATCAAAACAACTGCATCTTTCGGAAGGTTCCCGAGCTTGGTGATGTTCTTAATCCATTTCGGCAGAAGTTTTGGCTTTGGATGCCTGTAAACATAAATCTTCCTATTGGCATTGTTATGCAGCTCTAGGAGATAAAAGCCAAGGGATGTCTTTCCTGCTCCGCGGGAGCCTATTATGATTATATGGTTGCTCCCTTTCACCAGCTCATCTATTCTTTCCTTCAGCATCATCCATCCTCCGTCGATAATTAGGTATTACTTTCTTATTTATATACTTTTCCTTTCAATAGAGCTTCTCTTGCTGCCGTCAATAATCTTCCCATTTTCTATTATCATAAACTTGCCCATTTCCCTATCCAGCCCAATATTAAGCATCGTCTTGAAAACAGTCTCAGGCTTTATTCCCATGGCAATTCCCAGCCGCTTTACCCTTTCCCCTTCCTCTGTCAGCTCAAGCAGGATTTCCCCATTATTATCCTTAATATTCTTTACCAAGTTCAGTCCGCCTTCATTCCTCTTCTTTTTAGCCAGGTCATCATATATCTTCAATGGATTGTCATCTTCAATTTCTCTCCTGCCTTTTGCAGTCAATCTAACTCCAATCTTCTCTTGCTCAAAATCACTAAGGTTTTTCCATTCATCTGCTGTATAAGTCCTATCATCCATAAATTCAATCCAGCCAGTCTTTATAGCTTCATATATGCCTCCTTTTACCATGCCGCTCAATGCATTATAAAGGCCGCCCCGTTTATCCTCAACATTAACCTTAGCTCCATCTAACCCATATTTCTTGTTCAGTCCATCTAAAAAACCATATATATCCAAATCATTGCTAAGCCTAAATCTTGGATTTTTTTGAACACTATAATCTGCCTCTATTTCTCCCTTATCAACAAGCTTAGAAATTATCCTATCTCCCTCTGCCTCATCTATTCCAGCATCCCTCAGTAATTCTGCCTTGGTAGCCCATCCCGTGGAACTTGCGCGTTTGCCAAAGAACTTATCAATCAAGCTCCATCTTTCAATCTCTTTCATAGCATTCCCATTCCTATTATCTATAACATAATTATTATCAACTATCTTAACCAACCCTATAGAGATAAGGTCTCCTATCCTGTTTTCCGGAACCCCAATATCCCTGGCAAACTCCTTTTTGTCTTTCCATCCAACTCCTCCCCTTATATTGTTTATACTATCCCTTAATGACAAATGTGGGTAATTCTTTCCTTTCTCGGTAATGTTAAATATAACCTTATTGTGTCTCACATCATCAGGTAGTTCCCTGTATTCATCTGCAGTCAAATTTCTTCCATCTAAGGCAGCAATTATAAACCCGCTATTAAGTGAAACAAATAAATCATCATCAAGCTCATGCTCCTTCTGTTCCTGCTCAATGCCGTCTTCAGAATAAAACCTAACTCTATCCTTTACCCCCTTAGGCAATCTTCTTAATTCCCCTCTAGTCAACTCTCTGTTGCCGAGCTTTGCTATAATTCCCTTACCATCCATTATTGGCTTCATCGTGAGATTCTCTGTTCTGCAATTTTGTGACTACAATTATCACAAACATATTTCCATTCTTTCTTAATATTCAAACATACAGTATCTTCCAAATCCAGCTGATACTTAACAATCAAAACCCCGCAGATACAACAAAAAAAGAGTTGTGATTTTGGAGGAGATAATAAAACTATTCCTTTTGGTTTAGTCATTGTGATTTCTCCTTGTGATAAGACTCAGCCTTTTTCATCCTATCCTTTTCTAGAATCTCGTGCAATGGCTTCTTTAATGGCTCTATATCCTCATAGAACAGATTTTGTTCTTTAAGCTCTTTTATTCTCTCATCTTCTTTATCCTCTGTAATCCGGTATACCCTTTTTACTAAAACCCCTTCCCCCTTGATAAACGGCTCTATCTTAATCCACTGTCCTTTCTTCTGTTTGTACCTATCACTTGCCAGATACCTCATATGGCCGCGAACCCAGAATCTGAAATGATATTTCCTCCCAGCCAAACCTTCACTTAAGGAGCCAATATATTTCTTCAGGGTTCCTGTTAGCCTTACCACGCTTGAATCCGGCAGGGGCATCTTGCCTTCCTTTGCCCTTCTCTCTATATTCTTACTGCTTCTCTTCCTCTCTATTATCTGTACTTCCTGGTCATTGATAAAAATCAGCAAATTCATTATAAATTCCCTGAGAAACTTAAGCGTCTTCCTGTCATCATAAAAGATTGGTATATTTGTCTTATCAATGATTATCTTGAATTCATCTATAAACAGATTGTCTTTGTCCTCACAAAGATAATGCACTTTGTAACCCATGCCAATCGTCTTGAATTTTATGCCTTGTGTATCCTCTTTCTGCTCGATTATCGGCGCTTCTGAAATCATGATGCCCAGGATTTTATCCACTCCAATCTCGTAATCTTCCGGAGTTATCTCTATATCAAGGAATATGTTTTTGAATGGTAGCGTGACTTTCCTATAGAACTCCTTTGTTTGCGGCGGCCTGTTCAATATCAGGTATCTTTTTATGATGGTGTCTATTTCAAATATATGCACCAATTCCAAGGTAAGATTCAAATCAGCCATAAGATTCTTTGTTGTCTTATGCTCATACTGGCTGATTTTATCCTCCGTATCCATGCCCACCCTTTTATAGAAATCAAGCCTCTTCTTGGTTATCATATGAATATTTATATTCTTCAGACCTGCTTCATTAAAATCCCTCTCAATCTCCCTAAAATACATAACAAACCTTTGATAGTTAATCATCTTCCTCTTTCTTCATCCTCAATCTTAATCTCTCACCATACATAAGGCAGGAGTTTATCATGTCGAGAATCTCATAGAATTGGTCCTCTTCAGCTTCCCTTACCTCATCTTTCTTATTATCCCTAAGCCCCTTTAACGTCTTCTGCCATTTGACATACCATTCTTCATACTCCTCTTTAATTCCGCCAGCCAAGGCATCTATAGGCATATCCTTCCAGGTTTCCTCTTTCCTGCGCTTATGCATCTTATATATCCTTTCTGCTTCTTCCAAAACTTCCCCAAAATTGTTGTCAAACATTTAACCTACCTCCTTTATAGCCTCATCAAAAATATACCACAAATCCGCCGAATCTCTTATTCCTTTAAGCTCAGCCTTGGTCATATATTTCCCTAATATCTCTATTGCTTTTCTATGCACCTTATTATTAATATTAGTCTTTCTCATCATAGTATATTTTTGGATGGGAACAGGTTCGGCTAAAAGAGGTAACCTACACCTGTTTTACGGTATGACTCCAACCATCTTTCAAAATATAAAGACCTTGCGCAGCCGGATAAGAATCAATTGACTATCATTGGAGGTGAAATCAAACGAAGGGTATCCAGCTATTCGCATCTTTATCCACATTTAATGTATGCATTCCTCACTATGATAATATTCCTTATAGGGAAATCCTTTAAAGCTTTTATTGACATAAATGCAACTTTTGCCTTTCCCAATATCCTTCTTGCAACATCTACATTTTCGGATTTTTGTTGTCTTCCTGACTTTGTAGATTATCATCTTATTTTTTATTAGATATTTTATCCAGAATATCAACAATCTTTATAAGTTCTCTCAATTGAATAACTTTAAAAACGCTATATATTATTATAGCAACTATCAAAGTCCCATATAACATATTATCCAAAATTATTTCTGTTGCCATGTTTATTCACCTCATTTTTTCCTCAATTCCTCAAATTCTTCTCCATCTTCATTATACTTAATTTTTACCAAATTCCCATTTCCGCAGCTTGGATAGTTCATTTTATTTTTTCCTTGTCATAATCCATCAGCGGCTTCCACCGCACTTTCCCATAATTGAATGTAGAGCTGTTCAGGTAGGAGCTTATGTCAAAGTCAGGGCTGTTAATAAATGAATTAATCATTATTATATCATCGCCTTCCTTAATCTCTTTCCTGAACATAAACAGCCTTCCATCCTCAGACACCAAGTCAGGGGTTATCTCCACCTTGCCTTCAAACTCACATTTGAAATACCTTATGTCCATCTCATCCTTATCTATCTCATTGATGAGGTCCAGTATCCTCCCCCAGTTCAATCCAAAGTAGGCATATTTGAACAACTCTTCTTCAGTATACCTCCCCTTCTCCACAACCTCGAAGTTGGCATTTATGCTGTTCCTCAAATCCAAGGTCTTGCTGAAATGCAGCCTGAACTGCTTCATATCTATCCTGCACAATGCCAATGGCTTTCCGACTATTTTTAATTTCATTCTTTGACCTCCCTTAAAATTGGGCATTCAGCCCAAGCAATCTTACTATCTTTCTAAATTCATCTTTATCATCTTGCCGGAATTCATCTATCTTTGTGGCTCCGTACTTTTCTGCCTTGTTTAATAATATCTTTGCTTTCTTAATCAAGTCAGCTCTGTTTTCAGTTTCATAAACAACCATTTTACCTTCAGGCAATTCCATATATACTGCTGCATCTTGCTTCATTTTAATCCCCTATTCAATGCTTCATTAATTCTCTCCAATTGGCCATATGGCACTCCTCTTCCATTTTTGCTGTTGTAAGCTAGTTCCTTAAATTTTCTTACAACTTCCATACTCTCCCCCTTTCCATCAGTCAATTCATCTATGATATCAATCATCTTCCTCATCATTATTATCAGAATGCTTTCCGGATGTATCTTATTATGGCACTTATCACAAATCTTAAACCTTAATTCTTTCAACAAAGATTTGACTTTCAATCTCTTCGGCACGACATGATGGGCCTTTAGCCTGCGCTTCTTCTCACAAACAGGGCAGATAGCATCTCCCAATTTGGTGTTTATGTGCCTGATATCATCCGCCCTGGTAATCCAGATGTCATTAGCTATTTCCTTGCCATTAATATCGTGTGTTTGCTGTGTTTTCATCTTCCCCTGAATCTTTCAAGCCCCTTATTAAAGGCATCCTTGGACAACTTAATAACTAATCCACCAAATGTCAGGCTTATGTTCTTCCTGTTGTCCAAATCTCTTTCAACAAGAAATTCTCCTTTCTCCTCTACTTTAACTATCTTGACTCCCGGCATAACTTGTTTCTTTGCAGGAAGCATATCTTCCAACTCGAAATGATGCTCAATTTCATATTTAGTTTCCATTATCTCCACACCTCATCATCCTTCAATAGTATTTTTGCATTTTCTATTGCTTCTTCCTTATCTAAATGTTGATAACCATAATAATTTCTAAAATTAAATCCATTACCATGCCTCAGATAAAGCACAAAACTATTGTTCTTTCCATCCACTATAATCTCCCTGTCCCTATAGGTTAATTTGGCTACCTTGTTGTCAATCTGCTCCTTCAAATTAAAATAATAAATATCAACTTCATCAGTAAGCCTGCTTATTATTTTCTTCTTCAATCTATCAAATATCGAATTGGGTTTCATATCATCATTTTATCAACTCAAGATTTTCATAAATATTGCCTATGACATTCCAATCTTTTGCTACTTCTATTAGATGTCCAATAGGCTTCTCATCTCTCACATTTTGATAAAACCAACCATCAACCCACCATACTATTTTAAATTTAGTTTTGGCAGGACTATCAAAAATGTCTCCTTCATAAATCTCTTTTCCATTCTCGTCCTTTAAACCTGTGAATTGCATAAGTTCATACTTATCTTGATAACCTTTAGACCATCCATTCAAATCATTAATCATAATTTGTTTTTCTTTATCCCAAGCCCTGAATTTTATTTCTCTCATCTAGTCAGCCTCTTAACAACCTTCTCCTTAATTAATTCATGCATTATTCTTGCCCTTGTCTTTATCCTGACCTTCTTTACCTCACACCCTATTGGTCTCAAAACCATTTCAAGAATCTGCTCTATGTCATTGTCTGTCCTCGGTATATAAAGGTCAATGCTGTTTCTCTTTGTTCCCCAAAACCTCACGATATTCCTATTATATTTGCATTTGAATAAGGTTCCATCCTTATTCATTATATGAATAAATTTGTCTTTACCTCCATATCCATGCCTGTAATAAATCTCATGAATCACTCCTGCATTATCTTTATATGTACTCAATATTCTTTTAGCCATCCTCATTCACCGGACTTTGCTCGAACACATCTTTCTCTATTCATTATCCTTGCAGCATCAGCATCTATAAAAGAAGCACCCCAATTAATCCTTGAAAAAAGGTAATCCAAATCCTTACTATCAAAAACAACCAGTTTATCCCCACAATCCTTGCATTTAGTTATCATCCTAAATAACCTCCTTATTTTTAACTTCATCATCCGTATCTAACCTTACAATATCATACCCCCTTATCCTATCTTTGGAATTGTCTGAAATCCACTTGCCAAAAACAGCCGTTCCAATTGTAAAAGAGAAACATCCAAATCCTCCTTCACAAAAGAATATTCCCACCTCATCATTGTAGACATTCTTATCAACCACTACATATTTATTAGTTAAGTCTATATTAAGGCTATTAGCCATCTTTATCATCCTCCTTCTAACCTCTTCACAGTTTCTTCCTTCATCAGCTCATCAAAGAATTTCTGCTGCGCTATCAATACATCCTTAACTTTCTTCTTAGGCAGCTTGGTCTTGTGCATTATATAAATCTCCAGCATCTCTTTATTCAATCCGCTATCCTGCCAAGTATCAAAGGCTTCCTTTATCTTCTTCAACTGATGATTTAACTTATCTATTCTTCCGTTTGTCATTCAATATTTTTTTGGTGCGTCTTTAGCTTCTTGCATTTCACCTTATCCGCACCGCATTCCTCACACATCCTCCCTTTATCATCAGCTTTCTCAGAATAGATAAAAGCCCCTGCTTCCCTAAGTCTCTGTAGGTATATCTTAGCCCCCTCAACAAAAGTTTCCTCGTAAAAACCACCTTCGCATTTGTCTTCTATACCTTCCATGGCATCTGCAATCTCTTCTGCATTCAAGTTATATGTTCCCATAGTCAATCACCTCATTCTTTAAACTCCACTTTTAATTCCTTATGTCCTTTCGGAATTTCAAATTCCACCGAAAGTATATCTCTCGCCCAGATGCCCAACTTCTCCTCGTTAATGCCAGAATAATCACCACCGCCCCTTCCATTGCCCAATGCAGTCAATAACGGCAGAGGATTTATTACCCATTCATCATTGCTCTCTAATCTATCCACTACTTTCTTCTTTATCTCATCCAGTGGAAAAGAATAAAACCTTACATATTCCTTCTTTGTGTGATTCACGAGAATTGCTTTCTTCTGCTCACTTTCACTCATAATTTCATCTGGCTTTAATTTCTTGTCATCTGTTGCCTTATCATAATAGTTCTCTTCTCCCTCTTCGTCAAAATAATCTCCACACCATACAATAGGCTTCTTATGCCACTTATTGCCCTTTGTCATTAACCTCATTACTACCCCTACAAATAGATTTCCTACATAGGAATGCTCCATCAATTTCAATCCATTACCATAGTCATGGGAGTAAACCCATTCCATACTCTCAATATTTATTGGCTCGTAATATTGTCCCATCTTATTTCACCTCCTCAAGCATTTATCAATCTTCCAGCCACAGCCCACTTAAAAATGTCTGCACTAATCTTATCCAATCTCTTCCTCCTGTGAATATCTGACTTGTAGTTCCTGTCTTCAATAACAGCAATCATCTTCATAAAGACATCCCACAAATCCATCTCCTCCTTAAATTCAAGCTCTTTCAAAACCTGCTTTCTCAGGCTCTTGTCCTTTATTCCAAGCTCATCCAGCATTGCCGTAACATAAGTCTCGCTGACTTTTATCTTCTCAAACTCAGTCAGTATCTGCTTCCAGACCTCCCTTACCTTATCAACCACTACCAGGAAATTCTGGGTTATCTGGATTGCCTTGCCCACATGCATCCTCTTAAATCCCGCTATTAATTTTGGCATTGTTATGTATGTATCCTTATGCCTCACGCAGAACTTGATGATTACTGATGAAGTCTTGTTGACTGAATTCCATCCTATAATGCCAATCTTATCCCCGCCATTAACCAGCAGCTTTTCATCTTCAGGAAAAACAGTCATTGCCCCTACTCCTCCATAATAGATTACTGCCCCTTCCAACCTTTCTATATTCTCAATCAGCGGCTTGAATACGGATTCAAACTGCACAAGCTGATAATTGTTGCTCACGAAAGCCAATGGATTGTAGTTATCTTCTTCCGTTACTGCCTTGTGGTTATAATCCTCTGTCCAATTAAATTCTGTCCCTGCCACTAACCCTTTATCCTGTTGCTTTATAGCAACATCTCTCAATACAAACTTAGGTATCTGTTCTATCTCCCTTAACAATTGCTCTTTATTCATTTCATTTCCTCAATCAATTTATCTATGTTATCAACTATTTTATTTATATTGTCCTCTAAATCTTCTACATTGGTTATTAACAGGTCTTCTACATCATCCTTAATCTCCTCAAGCCTATCTTTCATATCCTCAATTTCTTTTTCCATTCACATCACCTTATTGCCATCTTGATATCTTCTCAACTCTTTTCAAAGTTTCAGAATTTATATTTTTGTATCTCGTTGTTTCTATTATAGCATCTGCTACTGTTTCTACCATCTCCCTCAAAGATTGAGTTATATATTTAATCTCACTTATCGCACTTTCCAATTCATCAAATTTATCTTCTATTTTGTCAATCTCCATTATGCCCTACCTCCTTAAACTCCACATTTAATCTCTTCAAAGTCTCCTTAAGTTTGGCCTCTTCATATTTATCCATCAAATCCACATTCTCAATTATTATCTTTCTCATTATTACTCTACCTCTATTCTATAAAAATTCTCATTGCAACTCAAACAGACATAAGGATAACCAATACCCTTTAAAGTTTCCTTACTCAACATCTTACCACATTTTGGGCAGTTAGGATATTCATCAAGCAATCTCTTTACTACTTTCTCTTTGTCAAATTCTATCTCTGATTTGTCCATTCTAATCCTTCATCTTCACGCCTATGCCGAACGGTATGTTCTTTATATCTATGCTGTCTTTGCACAAAACCCACAATGTTGGATACTTGCTTGTGAATTTCAAATCAGTATAGCCATCAGTGAGGCAAACAACAACAGAAGGGTCTATCATCTTCTTATCTATGAATGTCCAGGCATTTTTCATCTCTGTGCCTCCGCCGCCTTTATGCTTCAGCTCAATGATATCTCCCTTGTTATACACCTTGTAGAAATTCACATTGACATCACAAACTATCAAGTGCATATCCATATCATACTGCTGCAATAATCCATTACATTCCGAAAAGAACTTCTGCTGCGCATCTAAAGTTGACCTTGAATTATCTATCACCACAACAACATCCCCTAAACTTTCATCTGTTATTGATGGCATATACATATCGTTGTGTATGTATCTTCTTGACGGCGGGAACCATCGAAAATCTGACTTTGCAGTCGTTATCAAAAACTGCTTCATCATAGTCCTCCAATCTAACTTAGGTTGCAATAACGATTCAATGAATATGTTCATTCCGGCAGGCAGTATCCCTGCCATCTTGGCCTGCTGGTATGCCTTTGCAACCTGGATTGTCCATTCCTTTTCTAATTCGTCAATCTCTTCCTCTGAGCCTTTCACCTGCTGATGTGTGTCAAAAGGCTTTATCTTCTTCCCATTGACTGTTATATTCCCTTTGCCATCTATCTCAATAGTTATGTCACCTTTCTGGTATATCCTATAGCCTCCTTTTCCCTTCCCCTTGCCGTTCATCTCGGGAAGCTTGTTGTAAATTTCCTCTGCAGTCATATTCTCAAATTTCTCCTCATACAAGCCGCCTTCAGGAACATATCCAAAATCTTTCTTTAGGATGGCGTTGGTTGCATAATCTATTGCAAAATTCCACCTCTCCCCTTCTCTCTCACCGCGCCTGCTTTCAAAACAGTGGTGGAAAATTACATGGCAGATTTCATGACATAAAATAAACTGCTTGTCCTCGTCATTGCAGCTCTCTGCAAATTCCTTGTTGTATAGAATACACTTTCCATCAGTGGCAAATGTTGATATATAGCTGGCTTCTTCCAACGGCAGATGCAATGCAAGGTTGCCATAGAATGGCCTGTCCAATATAAGCTGTATTCTTGCCTTAATAAGCTGGTCTTTTAGATTCATTATATTCACCTCAACATCTCATTTCATCAGTCTCACAACTACCTTTCTCTTGTCTTTCTGTTCCTTAGTTAACTTCAATAAACTAAAGCCGTGAACAGAAATATACTTTCCACATGCACTGCCCAAATCCTGATACCCCAGAATATGCACTGCTGTATCCCTATAGACGCGGCTTGTAGTCTTATATCCCACGCTATCATGGTACATTAGATAATACAGGCTCATTATCAATCACCTTATAAAATCACATCCTTATTTTCACGAATCCACCCATCAAAAGCCGTGCTTTTCATAACACCTTCTTTCATGTCAGTTTTCAGCAGGTCTTTTATCAATACAACTGAAAACTCCTTTTGCATCTTCATCGAGTACTGAATCAGCCTGTCCAGCTTGGTTCTATGCTCTCTTACGCAATTAATCAATGCCGATACCAGGGCATACATTATGTTTGATTCCTTCGGCACAATATCCTTGCCTTTCAATAAGATGTCTTCAGGCTTTGGTAAGTCCCTGTAGATTTTGAGAAATCCGTAGAATTCTATCCCTGCGCCTTCACCAACTGCGCCTTTAATCGCTTCAAGCAAAGTTCCATTGTCCAATCCCAATTCCATCAATTCGCTGACATACTGCCAGGAGCGGGGTGTTGCGAATGAAGTGTTGTCAATATCCTCTTTATAATTATATAACAAATCTCCCTTCCTATAATTGTGAAATCCAATTATCATAGGATTGATATTGTTCGCATAACCCCAAACCTTCCAGCAATCAAAGTCAGCATCAAAATTAATATTAATAAATCTGTTGTTTAATGCACTTGAAAGCCTGGTTACGAATGCGCCATCCTGAATCCTATTCCCTGCGCAAACTATCCTGACTTTATCAGGAAGCTTATATTCGCCTATGGCTCTGTCCAGGGTTAATTGAAGCGCCGAATTCTGGAGAGATTTTGAAGATGTATTGAACTCATCCAGGAATATCAGCACATCCTTGTCATAATTTTCAGGCGGCAGAAAGACAGGCCTTGTCCATATTGTCTCCTTCTTTTCTTTGTCTATTGCCGGCAATCCCCTCAAGTCGGTTGCATCCAATAGGCTCAATCTCACATCCCTAAACTCAAATTTAAGCTCAGCTGCCACCTGCTTTACCACAGAACTTTTTCCTATTCCTACTGCCCCATAAATAAAGATAGACCTATGGGGATTCTTAATCAAGCTCTTCTTCAGAAATTCCTTTATCTCATCTGGTTTCATCTTATTATCTCCTCCTCTTGCTTTCTCTTTATAGGTTCATCATCATAAATTAATATAACTCCGTCAGGTTGCTGTTCCGCTACATGTTGCCTTGCGGCCTCCTCCATCCTCTCCTGCATATCCTTATCACCAAATCTCAAATAGCCGGGTTTTCCCTCACAATTCAGGCAGTGAGTACAACTCTCATTTATCTCATACGGTCTCGCTTTGCACTCATCACAACTTTGGCAGTATCCCTGCTGGTAATAGCCACAATTAACCTGCATGCATCTCCTATGGCCCACCCTCAAACTCTTTGGCGGTTCTGTTGGTTGCAGGTTCATTTAATACACCTCAACAATAATATCCTCATTAAAACTCGGCTCTTCCTCACAGCTTATCTTAACCAATGCTTGATTAAACCTAGTATCTTCCAATCTGTTCACTACTTTCTGCTTCACATCTTTCAAGTCTGCAGGATATACATATTCAATAACATAATTATACTCTTGTCTGTCTTTCTCGGTTGTTGCATATAACCCCCCACTTTCCTTCTTGAACTCCGTTGCCAACTGCAGGGCAAAACATCCCATTCCATTAAACATAAACTTCTTGCTGCCTTGCTTGGTGCTGTTTATCCCATTAACAAACTGCCCTGACTTTATAAACTCCTTAAGCTGGTCACCCCATCCATCTTTCGGATAGCCGTCATACTGCTTATATAATGCCAGCAATAACTCTCTCTTTGGCTTTTCATCTCCATATTTAACTGTTTGATATATCCTAGTCGTGCTTCGTGTTCCCATCTTACTTCACCTTCTCATACTTAAATTCTTTCTGTTTTATTCCCCTTCCAGCCTGTTTGCTATTAGCATCTTGGTTATCTCATGCTTTGTCTCTGACTTTAATTTATCTATAGTTAATAATGTCTTCCCAAATGCATTATCCATATTCATAAGCTTTAACGCAAAGTCATCAGGAGTGCCTCCATAACCATTAAACAATTTCATAATCTTCTCCTCCTTTTCCTCATCATTCCATATTATTGCATCTATCAAATCAATATCTTCGCCTGATAATTCAATATTATTGTCTACAATCTTCCTTGCAAACTTAAAGTCCTTTTCAAGCATCTCTCCATTTGCTCCGCCGCCTTGATTATCCCATTCAATATCACCAATGTCAAATCCCTGCCTTATGCACTCTATTGCAGTATTCAGCCCGCCATTCGGGAATGTATCCGTTGATATTGATATATCATAATCCTCTCCTTCATCATCATTATACTCTCTATACTTCCTATTATTGAACTTCCCCACCCATTCAGAGCAGTTAGGATTTAATGTTATTTTGTCTTTCATTCCAACCTCTTTACTACCAATGCCTTATCAATTTGGTTCAGCTTCTCCTTATCGGTAATCTCCCTTACCTCTATTTTTCTATCCAAGACAATATAAGTATGTGCTTTCACATTTATCACCTTTACATTAATTTCATCATTATCAATCTTCAGCATCTCGCCATTTATTGGCTCAAAATTAAATAAATTTATTTTTCCTCCATCAATTCTTTTGACCCTCACCCATTCTTTTCCCTTGCATACCAAGTCATAATAATTGTAATTGGCGATACTATAATACTCATCACTTATCCCTTCTTTATTCAGGTCATCCCAGTCAGTATTACTGCAGGTTGCAACCATTAAATTATTATCCTTGTCAGGCTTGAAAAAAGTTTCATAATTTACAGTGAATGGAAAAACTACCATCTTAAATTCATCGAGATGTTTAATATTTTTGATTTCATCACGCTTATCTTGTAGTCTCTTTTGCAGGTGATGATACCATTCCCTACTCTGCTTATCCTTCATATCAGTATCTTTTCTATAATCTTCTTCAATAATATCAAGCATCTTCAATACTTCACTCTTGATTTCATCCAGGCTTCCTGATAACTTAAAAACTGCTTCTGAACAATTTGGGTTTAGTATCATCTTTATGTTTTCATTAAATTTATTAATGGCCGTAATCAGTTCCAATTTCTTCTCTTTGGTCAATTCCCTATAGTAATCCATCTTCTTAATATTTTCTACATTTTCACTTAACACAATAATAGCAAGTTTCTTAGTACAATTTGACCATAAGGGATTATTCATAAGATACTTCTCAAACTTCTTAACCTCTTGATAATTAATCTTCTTAATTCTCTTTAACTTTAAAGATTCTTCAACCAATCCTTCAAAGTCTTGTTCATCTAATTTATCAATTCTCTCCAATATACTATCAATTTCCTGTGCATCCATTTTATCTCACCTCTATCTTTAATAATTGCTCTTGCTTCTTCTCTCCCAGAAAAGGGCAGAAATTCCTGCCTTTCTCCTCTTCCGGAATATCAAGCTTCATAATATCTTCAGGCTTATCTAAATATATATACGGCTTTGCATAGCTGCAAGTGCAAACCCCTCCTTCTGAATCTACGGATATCAGGCCCTTTCCCCTATGGCAGGTTGTCTTCCAGTTGTCATAGTTCCTGTTCTCAAACATTTGCTTGGATAAATCGTCCACATAAAAATGTTCATATACAGCAGACAAATAGGCATACTGCGGTATCAATTTATGTATGTCGATTATGGGTGAGTTCTTTGGATATAATGCAAACACCCTGTGAACCCCGACAAATTCAAACATATACCTGACTAATGGAATTATCTTCATATCTACGTCAATCAGTAAGTTGCATCCAATTTGGCAGCCAGTAAGCTTCTTTATCCTCTGCACTAATTTAAAGTAGTTTGCCATATCTCTTGTGGTTTTAACTTTATAGCTGTCCCAGCTGATGCTGATTAGTGTCACGCTTTTCAGGGCATCCTTCAATTCCTCATCGCTGATATTCATCAATAACCTTCCGTTGGTTGTTACATTATATATGAGTCCAATCTCCTTGCATCTTCTTGAAAATTCCTTAATAAATTCTATATCCATAAATGGTTCACCATCGGCACCCATTGCCACCTGCGGGGTTAATTGCTTGAAAAATGGAATCAACCCATACCAGAACTCATAATCTTTTGTCTTCTCTGTCCTCTTCCTTGGTACATAACAGAAGGGGCAGTTCATATTACACCCATAACTTCCCTTTGCCGTATAAGGATGGCACGCTATTACATTAAATTTCATTTTGTTGCCTCTCATATATGATTTCTCCCTCTTGTGTGCCTATTTTTCTTCTCCCGCCATCAGGCTCCATCGATTCCCATGCATCAATATCAGTCTCAAATAAATTACAATTATCACACTTTTGGATTTCAAGCCTGTTTGTGCCTGTATTGAATGCAATAATAAATTCATCACCATCGCAAAATGTACAGTGCTTTCCTAATAGTCTCTTTACCACTTCATTATTCGGATGTTTGATAACCACCATTTTAGTAATACCCATAAATATAAAAAGATTTCTACCATTCCTGCCAGCTTGACAAACCGTACACTTGTTGAATTCCGTACTTCCTTGAATCGCCTACAATAACAACATCATAATATTTACTATTCTCTCCATCCAGCCTTTTAACAACAGCATCCTTGTCATCCTTTATGCGCCAGTCCTTAAGGTATAATTTAACCTCTCCAAGCAGCTCCATCTCCAAGATGCTCCCACCACCATTAAATGAATCAAACAATCCAAAGAACAATCCTTTCCTAAGTGTTAAATACCCTTCCTGCAATTGCTTCCTCACTTCCAGTATATCCTTCCCGGAAACCTTAAAGTAGAAATTAAAGTTTGAATAACCAGGGCAGTTAGCTACTTCTCGCTTTAAATCCTTAAGACTAAACTTACCCTTAAACCTCTTCCTAAACATACGGATAGTTTCATTCTCTATTCCCTGTTGCATATCAATCGTATCTTCATTAGTATTAAGCTGCACTCTTATATTGGCTTGGGAGTTCTTAATCAATCCATTCATATCAAACTTGAATCTGCCTTCACATTCATCCCTAAGTTCTTCAAACTCTTCATCTGAAAGCTCAATATTGTTCTCCTTGCAATATTGTTTTATTACATCCCTTACATTCTCAGAAATGTAATCAATGTAGGATTCCCAAATATCATTCTCAACTTCATTAAGGCCGTCTTCCTTTGTTATTATCTTTAATATCTGCTCCTCACTTAAACTATCCCTATAATCCCAATACATCTCCAAAGAGCTTTCACTTTCTATTTCATCCGCTATCTTATTGATGTTGTGTTTTAGCTGCTGCATTTAGGACACACCTCGCCTTCACTATCTTCAGCATGAATGCAATCCCTTTCATCTACTAACTCTCCGCATTTGATACAATTAATGCTATGCCGGTCTATCCATCTGTCTTCCCTCTCTTGTAGTTCTTTCTTATTCATTTTACCTTCCCCTATTCTTCTCATAACAGCAATCTATAATGCCTGTAAAAGACACAAAGAAATCTTTAGTTAGTTTACCCCTTACATATTCCCTAACAAACAACAAATTTTCCTTACTATCATTTATCTCTAATTCAATACTTTTACCAGATTCATAATCAAATCTAAATATAATTTGTTGCATTATATCTCACCTCCCGTCAATCTATTTACTACGGCAAACTTAGTGCTTCCCCTGCATATAAACTCCTCTTTAATCGCTTGCTTCCATTCTCTTCCGCAGTTAGAGCATACATCCTTGCAAAACTCAAAGTAATGCCCTAAATAATTAACACCCACTTATTTCACCTTTCAAAAACTTCAATGCTTTATCCTCATCAGTAAATAATGTTTCTGCACAATGTGGGCATTCATAGTCATTGCCTTTATCATCTGGTTGAAACTCTTGTCCATCATAGTCTCCCATGCCATTACTTTCCACAGAAAACATATAATACATTTCTCCACTCTGATAATTCTTAAGGAAGTCAATATCCTCATTGCATTTAGGACATTTAATCCCAACTAACCGTTTTATGACATCTCCTTTAAGGCTCATACATCACCACCACAATTCATGCATACTTTGATAACTTCATCATTATCGCTGTCCAAATAGCTAAACCCAGAAACATCATCTACCAGGCAATCACATGCCTTGTTCCAATTCTTCTTATCGGAAAGCATATCAATTATCTTATCTTCAATATCATAATATTGCCTTCTTAAGTCATATATGGTCTTGCCCTCCAGCCTCATTACTACCTCGTCTTTAACATTCATTGTGGAAACTCCCCTTTAGACTTCAAACAGTTCTCTTCTGTAATCTCGCTGGTTTTCATATCCACCCATTGCACATATAGCCTTACATTATCATACTCCTTGCAGAGCTTATTATAAGCTCTGACAGCTGCTTTATAATCGTGATTATAATCATCAATCCCATCAGCAAAGATATGATATTCCTTTATTCCCCTAATCCCTAATAGCCTATCAACTACCCGCTGCTTAATTGTTATCATCATCACCAATTAGGGTAATATTGACTTCCTTGATTCTCCTACCCCAATCCTTGTAATTCTTAATCAGAGCCCAAACTTCATAGGAGCCGTCTCCCAATCCACTACTGAATATTACTCCCTTGCCATCATGTCCAAGCTCAAAATTCAATTGCTTAAACATATCAAAGCCATCATCTATCAATTCCCTCTCATAATCCTTCCCTGTCCAGCTATCATCTGTAAAATAACAGGGGTCTCCAACCATAAGTGTTCCGCTATCCACACAAACAATGCCTATTAATTTCCATTCTTCATTTCCATTTAATTTGGCAATTACCCTCTCCTTATCTTTCATTTCCATCATCTCCTATACTCTCTAATAACCTCTGCCTTATAGCAACTTGGGCCAAAATCTCATTCTGCGCTTCCAGTTCCTCTATTCTTTCTATGTGCCAGTCCTTTCTGGTTCTTGCCCTTTCAAGCTTGCCTTTGACATTCTCTATTTCCTTCCCATTAGCCTTATATTGCCTTCCTGCATTATTGATATCACATCCCACTACAATCAAAATTGTGCTTCCGGATATTGCTCTCCTTACATGACTTCTATGATGTTCTGTTGAAACGCTGCCATAAGGAGTGTTAAACAGATAATCAATTCCATCCTTAAAATACCTCCTTGCTATCGAATAGTGGCGGCCGTGACTAAACACAGTATCATCGCTTATAAACATCCTGCTTCCACTTCCTTTAGTTTTCCCATCTGCAAATGCTTGTGCTACTTCCCCATGACTCATGCTCATTTTCTTCCTCCTATACCATTGTATGGCAAATACATTCACAATCGTTGCCTTCAATATTATCCAATTCTGTTCCACACTCTTCACAAATCATTTCACTTACACAATTTCTTAACATCCTAAATTCACCTTTCCTTATCTTTCTTCTTTTGCTTGGATAACATCCTTGCATTCTTCAAATGCCCAAACCCATCCATGTCCTCTATCTGGTTTCTGCTCAGCCTGTTAACTCCATATTCCATAACTGCCATTAAAAACAATGGAGTATATTTCTTGGCTATTCCCCTTATGTTAAACTCATTATTACTGCCACATTCAAGATACTTAAGACTCATATTCTTGGTAATCTTCTTCCAGTATCCCTTCTCAAAGTTGGTTTCATAAATCGGAGCCCTCAGGCTTAATTCAGATATCTCCTGAACAAGCTCTTTAATTTCTTCATCTTTCCAACTCCTAAAAGTCTTAATGCAATCAGCATTGTACATAGTTAATGCCATAATTCTTGAATTGCTTGTTGCCATATTAATTTACCCCACCTGTATTATATATCCATGCTGGCAATGAACATGATGCTTATAAACACCGCAATTACATTGCCCATCTTCAGGATATGATTCAAACTCACAGTTTCCTTTCTTACACCAATCCGACTTGTATTCCATATTAATCACCTCTTCAAATAATAATCAGTCTGCAAATCAATATAAACTTCTAGGCTTTTCTTGTCCATATACATTGCCGGGTTTCCATTCCTGAAATTTACTATCCATTGAGTAGCATAGGATTCAGAATCAGCGTTAGAAAATCTCTTCATAAACCATTTAACAAACAAGTCATTATCTGCCAATCCGTGCTTATTGCACAGCTCAATCAGCTTCCTTCTTTCCATATAGTTCACCAATGCCGACAATTGCCACTCCTATAAACAAAAGCATAAGAAGAGTGTCCTTTGTGAAAAATGAATATAACAAGCCGCTTATTACCAATGCCTTTACAAAGTTCCTAAATACAACATCAAGAAAGTTAAACTTGTCCTTCCACACGCGCAGCCTTTCAATGTCCTTCTTATGCTCAATCAATTCCTTGACTATAACTGCTGTTTCCCTCTTCATCTTCATTTACATCGCCTCAATTATTACCTTCTTGCATTTCTTCAAATTCTCCTTCAATAGCTTAAGAATATAATCCTTAGAACCCTTCCTTATTAGTATCTGCCCTGTTGCTATGTTAGGAGAAACTATCGCATTAAAGAATAGCCTTAACTTATAAGTTGACATAAGCTCATCTCATATAGTTCCATAACTAATCAAGTCCAGATTATTCTCTTCTGCAATACTCATCAATATATCCTTAATATCTTCTCCGTGCATATCATCCGGAATTCTATTTACCTTGAATGTTGCTATTAATTCTGTCATAGTTAATCACCTTCATTAATTCTTTCTTGGCAACTCTCCAATAGTTTTACCTTGGTCTCCAATCAGCCTAAATATGGCAAATCTATTCAAAGCTATCTGCTGCCTAATATCCATATTAAAATTAAAGTAATCCCATAATTTATCTATGCTGCCTTTCTTCATAACCTGAAAATGCTGCCCATCCGGAGCAAATAATATCTTTGCCATCTTTATCATCCTCACTATTATAATAATACCCATCCACTGCTTCAGTATACTCATTAACATTAATATCAATGCCTATCTTATTCTTCTTGCAATACTCTTTTATAGTATCCAATCTACCATAATCAATTCCCTTGCTGCCCCACATCTTGAAGGTTATAGTCCCGCTAGTGCCTTCTACCTCATAAAAATCACTTCCACTATCACCAATCAGCCTATCAATTACTTCTTTCTTATTGCCAATCATCAAATCAAGAATTTCCTGCATATGCTCTTTGTCTACATCTATGTTTCCAAAACCTATTACTTCCCATCCCATTATCTCACCTCATCCAAAACTACTAATCCATTCTGGTTATATTCTTGCCTATGAACTTTAGTCTTTGCACATCCAGAACAGCAGTAAGTAATTTCACTCCATTCCTGCCTGGAGTCTTCATCAGTCATTTCCATCAATTCATCATCCTTATCACAACGAAGAATCATTTAAACCACCTTTTTCAAATTATCATCCATCCTTTAACATTATCAATAAAATAAACTTCTTTGATAACAACAGGATAATTGCCTTCGTCTTCTTCCTTAATATTATAAAAATGCCCAAAAAGCACATCTCCTTTAGTTGAAGAATTCATAGCTAATATAACTGCTTCTTTCTTATTTTTGTGGATAGCTATAATCTTACCTCTTTGCCCGTCTCCGCTTTTTGCAATAAATTTATTTATGCCTTCTGCATTTTCTGGATTCTCCCCTATTTTTATCATTTTAAATCACCCTCTCCAAATTACTAACCTCAATGAGGTAAAGTGTTTCTAAAACCTTCCTCTTATCTTCCCTTTCAAAAAGATATTTATCCTTGAGAAATATCCACGCCTTATCAGCCACTTCTTTGTTGCTTAAACCATTCGGGTCAAAATCCAATAATTCATAATTTCCTAACTCTCCATTATACCATAAACATTCTTTCGCCATTTTTAATCCACCCATTCATAAACTTCAACAGCAAATTTTCTATCACCATCTTTAAATATAAAGATGTTATTTCCGTTGGAAATACTCACATCATTCCCAACATATTCATATTGCTTATTTATCAATTCCTGTATTTTCACTGGCATATTTATTTTAATCTACCTCTGTATCGTGTACTGATGTTATCCTAAAATCAGCCCCGCTTCTCTTCAGCATATTACAGGCTTCATCAGTAGCTTCATACTCATTATCAGCTCCCACAAATATCTTACCCTCAAAATAGACTTCATATTCTTTCATATTGTTTGCCTCCATTAGTAATACCTAACAATATAAAAACCTTTCTACAACCTCTTAAAAGAATTAATCAGAAAAGCCAAAACTCTAACCACTTCCTTATCACTCGCTTTGGAGTAAATAATCAATTTCATAATATCATCCTTCAGCTTCTGCTCCTTGTCATTCAAAACTTTCAGGGATTTCCTGCTTGTTGGCTCATAAGTATATCTCTCAATATTTCTTAAGTTAGGAACCATCTTTCTTACCACTCTGTTAAAAATCATCTTAATACTCAACATATCCATTGTTGGTAAAGTCCCAATCCTTAGTCTCGCACTTGGCGCAATAAGGCTTATTGCTGCAACCATCTCCTTCACCCTTAATATATTTCCTTGTCTTGGCATCCCAATCCCAAAATAAATCCACTTCTTGTGTTTCTTGTATCCTGTCTAAAGGCTGTTCACAGGAAATGCAGTAAGGCTGCCTTTTCTCTTTATGTGCCTTGTCAAATTCTTCTTCTTGTGTTTCTCCTAATGTTGGCTTTTTCATTCCAATCCCTCCACAAATTCATAGACTTCTTCATGCTCTTCTTCTGTCAGGACTTTCTCCTTGTCAATGACATTAATCTCAGATTCATAATCATTGAACTGCTCGTCCTGCTTGTCGTATTTAGATACTTCTATCTCCTTATTATTTATTTCTACAATAAACGATTGGAGATGCTCAAAATATTTAGTTCTCTTGGTTTTAAGTTTTGGTTCTGCCATCTTATTCACCTCCCTCAACT
>Ga0209318_1000793_pt1 | contig 26096 bp, 40 predicted proteins | sample RifGroE1_FD_183999 | JGI IMG/M metagenome (GOLD analysis project Ga0209318, IMG submission 183999) | Groundwater microbial communities from Rifle, Colorado, USA - Groundwater E1 (SPAdes) (version 2) | ecosystem: Environmental > Aquatic > Deep subsurface > Groundwater | place: Rifle, Colorado... | reverse complement strand
GTCTTACAGTTGTCAGTTGTCAGAGAGTTGATGCCCCCCCTGTTCTCCCCAACACAGGCTGGCTCGGTTGACCTTGTTTGCCCTTGTTTTGTTTGCCCTTGGTGCCACCGAAATAGCCTTATCTTCCCCCCAACGCTTTATCCTCCAGTTCAATGAAGCGCGCGATACACCCAGCCTTCTCGCCCATTCACCCAAGCACATCGATTCTCCTTGTGCTTTTATAATCCTCCCACGTTTCCGCATGGTAATTGCCATCTTCCCTTCTCCGCGCTTGGAGTTGCATCTGCCGCACGATGGCACTAAATTCTCAGCGCTATTGTCATTACGGATAGAGTTAAGGTGGTCTATCGTCATCTCTTTATCATCCCACGACAGAGGCATTCCGCACCAATGGCACTTGAATGGCCCCTCTCCGTGCTTGTTATAGAAAACCACACGGTGTTCGTATTCAGTTGCAGCACCCCTCTTTTTACTCAAAGGGTGTTCTGGACATCTCAATACAACATACCCTCCTGAGTGGATGTAATGATCTTTTGGTTTAGCTTTTTCCGTTGTTCCGTGTCTTATCAATCGCATGTAATGCTTTTCGCAATATATCTTCCTTCCATATCCTGTGTTTTCTTCACACCCATCAACCGAGCATTTTGTTGTATTCTTTAAATTCCATACTGTTTTTTTATCGGCGTAATTCATGTCTATTTATTCCATGGGTGTTTTTTGTCTATTGGAGCGCCATCAATTCCGATGGCGCTATGGTATCCTCTTATTTCTTGCTGTTGCTTTAATGAGTTATGGCATGACGAGCAGAGGCTTTGTAAATTATCCCAATCAAGGAACAGCGACACGTCACCCTTATGCGGTCTGATATGGTCAACAGTATCAGCGGCCGTGACAACCCCAGTTTGCAGGCAGTACCAACACAGGGGATCAGCAGACAGCTTACGTCTCCTTAACTTCGTCCATTGGTTGAGTCGGTATAGTGGCGAGTGCTGGCTCATGTCGCATCCTGTCCGTCGTTCATTTCATCCCCAATTTCAAGCCACATTACGTCGCCACGCCTCAATCACACCCTAGCCTGTCTCTTTGTATTGCCGACCTTGAAAATTCAATACAGCGTATTCTGCGACGTTTTACCATGACTCAGCTTTCTTGTCGTCTTCGAGGGTTTTCAATCGCTTCTCAAGTTCCTCGAACTTAGCCATGATATTTACGTTAGCGGCCCTGAGTTCATCAATGAAGGCTCTTGCCTCTGTTGTATCAAGAACCACCTTGTATTCCAGCGTGCGTACTTTTGGCTTCACTGGCGTTGTTCCTGGTGATGGGAATGCAAATCCGCCCCTTGAGTGTTCCATACTTACACCCCCACCTTCTCACAAAAAACAACCTCGCAACCATCGCCAATCATAGCCGCAACATCACCCATGCTCATCCAAAACCGCCCATTACAACCCCAGTTCGCGCCCCATGAGTTCTGGAACGACACCTTGCCATTCCTGAGATTGACACCATAGCAGATGTAGGCATGGCCACCTAAGCGCCTGCCATTGTAATGCACACGGCCATCCTGATTCGGGTATTCCATTCCATCTTTCCATGTTGTTCCCATTAGAGCCGGTCCACGATATCCAATGCCGAGAATCATCTGCTCAAGCGAGAAAGCATTCTTCCATCCGGTAATCAGTCCCTGCTTCCGTGCCTCACTCAACACAGCGACCAACGTCGTCCCTTGGCTGCCATCTCCGCCAGGATACTCACCACCCGGGAAAGGATCGTTCATCTGTGCCGGCCAGTACAGCCGGGTAATCGCAAAGTCGGCATCGTACTCGAGCGGGTCTTGTATTCCTGGCTCAGCCCTAATGATCCCGGTAGTCGCAAATCCAGCACATCCGCCAGTATTGCCTTGATTGAGGCTTTGCGGCGTGTACCAGACCTTTGATATCGGCTCTTGCGAGGGTAGGATATCCGAGATCGGGAATGACAGGCACCTGTCGTCGTTGGATGGGATCAGGTCTAGCCTGTGGCTGGTTGTTGTGCTGTTGTCTCGTAGGGTTATTGTCATTCGGATACCTCGTTGCTGTTCATGATCTGCCGCCACCCATTACGGGCCATTCTTTGCAATTCGTGCTCTTTGAAGTTCCTCAGCCTTTCCATCCCTGGCCCTTCAAATTCCCGCTGTACTTGCGACTTCAATACCGTGAGAAATTCGATATTGTTGTGCTTGTCAAATCCATTTATCCGGTATCCATGCTCCATCAACCTGGTGATAATCTCGCCCATCTCTTTGTTGGCCTTCCGGTTTGGTTTGTCTCCATTGGCATCGAAATGCTTCATGTGGCCGTACAGCGACTGCATGTTATGGGTTCCGACGATTTGCTCGGGCGTGAGATCGGTTGGGATCATTGGCGGGTGGTTGTACATGCGATACTCCCAATTGGCGGATGATAGTCGGTTGGCGGTGTCACAGCGAACATGCCGGATGAGTGTCCGTTGTATCCTGCTGTTTTGGCTGCTTCGAGATATGATTCAAAATTGGTTCCGAATAGGGTCTGTGGCCTGATGAATTCCATCATCTTCGCATCCATCCCCCACTCGCTGACCTTGAAATCAATTACCGATTGAAAATCTGAGAGGGAGAATCCCTCTTTGAATCTTGCTGTGATGTGCTGGCGTGTGGCTTTGGTTTCTGCCCTAAATTCCTTCCCTGATTTTTCATTGAGGTATTGAACGATATCAGAAACCGGGACGGCGGGCTTGTTATGCCCGACAATGCTTTTATGTTTTTCTTCTTTTCCTTCTTTACATTCTTGTTTGTGGTTAGTTGCTGGTTGGTTGTTGGTTAGTTGTTGGTTAGTTTGCTGGTTGATTTGCTGGTTAGCTTCAATTTCTTGTGTTTGGTATTCAATATAATTACAAATAGTTATAATAGAGAATTTGCTGGTTGATTTGATGGTTATTTCGCCGGTTGATTTTAACTTGTTTAAGGCTGTCCTAATTGATTGTTCAGATATCCCTGTTTGCTCACTGAGAGACAACCTGCCGGTTACGAGTTGCCCTTTTTTAACCTCAATTCCTTGCCACCTTCCATCGATATGATTTGCAGAGATGACAAGGTGCATGAACAGATGGGCCATATTCGGCGTCTTGTACCACTCCCATTCGGAAAACTTGCGGTACATTTTGACCCATCCGCAATTCATGCGATCACCAAACAAAAAAAGTCCGGCAAATATGCCAGAGGCGGGAGAGGGGCACGCGGACCCTGTTTCCTCTGTTGGCAGCATATTTGCCGGACTTTCAATTTTTGATAGGAGTTTTTCATGCTGTGCTTTTTCCCTTTTTACCTAATCGTCGTTTTATCAGGAGCCACCCTGTATCCGATAACCAACTATTACCGTTTTAATTGTTTTTTGAAATAAAATTCCGCAAACACGGAAAAAATAATTGGCTATCGGCTTTACAGGCTATTTAAAGACTGGTTTCATGTCCTTATCACGTTCAATCTGATACAGACTTTTCTCTCTTCCCTGGTCGTGCTTACAGCCTTGGCACAGCTCTTTCGATTGGGCAAGGTTGCACCACGATTCGGCCATCATTTGGCCTTGCTGGATTTTGCATTGACGGTCTGGTTGCTTGGTCATTAAACTACAGTCTGCCGAGCGGCGGATACAGATCTTTAATAATAGACGTATCGCCCTTAAACGCGACAATTATCTTCTGCTCGCGCTTGGGGAATTTTCGGTAATTGAGCGTCTTTTTTGCCTGTGCAAGCCGGGTAAACTCACACTCAAGATAAATGATCTTGTTGTACACAGACAACCCCTGCTCTTTGAAGAACAATTCTGTATCCGATTCAGAGCACCTGTACGAGCCGTTTTTATCCCGGCTGTCACCAGTCATAACAACAAAAAAACAGTTATCATTCAGCGCTTCAATTGCCTTTTTGTACCCTGCAAACAGTGTGTCCATAAACTGTTCATAAGTGTCCATATTATTGATTTCGCCATCAGGGATGATACCATTATAATCGATATATTTTTCAACCTTGTAATACGGCGGACAAGTGAAAACCAAGTCGAATTTACCATCAGGCTCAAAGGTCGAGCTGTCGCTTTTAATCCATGTCGCGCTGTTCAAATCCTGGCAAATTGCGTTATTGGTATCACACTGGTTTTGCCTTATCTCGCTGGCAATGTATTCATACCCATAAGAGCCGGTGATATATCCCATCTGCACCCCACCCCCAAACGGGTTATAGACACGCCGGCCGGCCGTTGGCATAAAGAAACGCAGGATTACTTCACAGGCAACTGGATCAAGGACAGATGCATTCCCGTTGTGAGATTTGGTTTTATTTACCACCACTTCATCGCCGTTCATCGTCCGCGTAGACAGCACCACATTCGAGAAACCAGCCTCGCCCTGCCAGCAACCCTCACGAGATGCAAACTTGGGATTAGGGATATTGTATTTCTCCCCAGATGCTTCTATTTTCTCGTTCCATTCCTTTTTGAGCCTGAGCCAACCGCCCTTGGTTGAATTCCAGACATTTGTCATCGTGATATGTGCCAGGAGCTTCATCCTCACGTCTTTCTCGTCGCCGTAGACCATATACTCAAACCCTGACATTTTGAGATATGTCTTGAAACCCAGGCTTTTGAATAGTTTCGGTGTCTCGAATTTGCTGCGCGGATCGGTGGTAATAATCGCCGGATAGTTGTCGGTATTTTGGGCAATTGCCGCCATTACCATCTTGCCGTATATGTCAAAATCGAACACATCTGGCCTGATCGTTGACTGGAGAAGGCAAAACTCTTTAGCAATTTCGTTGATCTGAAAAGTGAAAAAACCACACACTTCATTATTGATTTTCAAGATAATTGCAGAATGTATCTGCATGTTTTTCCTTGCGGCCCTGTATGCTATACCGTCGCTTATTGCCAGGTCTGCGACGATAGCTTCATAACCTGATCCAATCACGCTTTTAACTGGAATATATTCAACATCTGGCTCGAATAATTTGCCCTGTTTTGCTTTCATCTTTTCCCCTCTTTGGATTTTTTCATAGGCGCCTATAACGCCACATTGATCTACACAGTCTTTGCAGTTGCCGATATGCACGTCTGGTTTGTGCATTGATATGAACTTCCCTCCCCCTATTGATTTGCTGTTTTTTGCCGTGACGATATCACCGTTAAGGACATGCTTGTTGAGATTTCCAACCCTTAACGGAGTGTCGATAATATTGCCGAGCGATATGAGATAATCTTGCTTTTCCCTACATTCTTTTCCCCACCCGGTATGCCCAAAATTGCAGGTCACAACCCGGCAGGCACTGCCGACCCCGGCGGCCCTGGTCCGTTCTATCTGTTCTACCCGGTATTTTATCTCCTGGTCAGTATCCATCCCACTCGTCGATGTATTCACCACGGTCCGTAATGCTTCAAGCCTTGATAGTTGACCGTCGTTCAGTGGTATCCAGTGCTTTGTAATGATTACAGGCGTTTTCCCGGTGTTTCGCAAGGCCTCGCATACCTCGATTGTATTTTCCCAGTCGTGCGATGGATCACCAGCGGTGCCAACCCTATACCATGAATTATAATGTTTTTTCACCGCGAGGAAGCATTCATAAAATCTCGATCTGAAAATTTTCCTCGAAACGCTCGTCTTAAAATCTATTCCATACCTGGTCGCGGTCCTGTTTGCGTAGCATTCACCATAGCACCCACCATCCGGGTATGCGGCCATCCCAAGGGTACATCCTTTGACGGTATCAACATCAAGCACACCCTTGGTATTCTCACTGGCGGTCAAATATGGTAGGTATCTGCGCGGAAATTCTGTTACCCCACCAACCATGCCCATATCCCCGAAAAGATATGGCTGTTTCATTTCACCCTCGGCCGGTCCCCGCTTGGCGTTTCTGGTCCCCACTCCCTGCCCTTGTTAACCGCCAGTTTTGCCGCAATCAGCGATGACAAAGAAGGTTTTCCCAACCTGTCAAGCCCGGCCATGTAGACTATGCACATGTCGGCAAATTCGGCGGCTGCGGCATCGCAGAAAATATTATCCCCATCATCGGCAACAATCTCATCCGCCATCTCATGTATTTCTTCGTCAAACTTGGCGGTAATCGCCTGCATAGTAGCATTCGGAAACGTCTCCCGATGCCAAGCCACGACCTCTTTCTCAATGTCATGTAAATTCATCATTTCCCCCCTCATCCGAGCCAAACTCCTAGTAAGTTCCATAGAAGCCCGCCGCAATGCCCCCGACTCAACCGGCGAAGGAGATGGAAACAAAAATTCCTTCTCGCTATCTTCCTGGGTTTTTAGGAAGACCTCTGCGCGGTGCAGGAATATCCTGGCGTGAACCATTGACTGCCTGATTTTTTCCTGGTTCATTCTTCCCCCTCATCGGTGTAGAAGAAATGGCCAAAAAGCTCCCCCTCAATCTTAGCCCCGCAATGCCCGCAATGAGACAGGATATAATTCCCGGCCCTAAACTTCAGTGGATGATCGGTCCATGTCGTTGTCGTGACCTGCCCGAGAAGGATATCTTTTGCCATGTCTTTACAGCAAAAATCAATCCTGCATACGTCAAAATCTGTTGCTTTGTAGATTCTCATATTAGCTCCTATTTTGAGCAGGCGACCGTCGGTATTCCTGTCAAAGCCTGCACGGTTTTAATCATCAATTGTTCGCTGCAGTTACCGTCTGATAAATGCAAAAGGTAGATCGTTTTTACCCCGTTTAAATCATTAGCTTTCAGAAATTCACACAGAGTATTCAATCCCATGTGCGTCGCCATTATCCGGCGATATTGCGACCATGTGAGAGCATGTTTTTCGATGTTCTCTGTCATGGTTTCTTGATCCCAGTTGCACTCAACCGCTATCAGGTTCAGCCCTCTAAACCGATTTGGAATGTAAGCCGTATCGGTCGCGAAAAGTACCTTCTCTCCGGTATATCTAGACTGCAATAAAAACCCTAAACATTCCTCGTCAGGATCATGCACACCAGCAAATGGAAGCACGATCCAACCGCCGATATCAACCTGCCTTTCGGCCTTAATCGTGTGGCATTTTCGGTGCAACAAACAGCCTAGTTTTTGCGCTGTGCCGATGCTCATATGGCAAGGTATCCCCGCCTGTAGAAGCGCGGGAATTGCCTTTGAATGATCAAAATGGGCATGGCTGATAATGCACGCGTCAACCTGTTCGGAAAGCCGGAAATTCACCGCTTGCTTTATCCTTGCGATGGGTATTCCGGCCTCTAGTAGCAGGGTTGAACTGCCATCTGATAGGAGGTAGGCGTTGCCTTCTGATGATGATGCTATTGATTTAAAGGTGATCATCTCCACGCCTTGATTATGGTTCTGGCATACTCGACAGCCTCTTTCCATGTGTCGCCCTGTAACCAGTATTTTACAGCCAGGAAATAAAGCCTCATGGTTCAAAACCCAGGCCCATCATCGGCCCCAACCTGTAAGGAATCCTTACCAGTTGCCGGCTGACCAGTAGTAAAGGATTCGTTTACAACTGACTGGTCCTGTGGCGTAATCTCCCCAGTCTGAATGTCGACAAAATCCTGATTGGCGTGGGCTGCCGTCGCCTCTTCCAATTGACCAGCCGGTGAAAGCGCTTCGTCGTCCGATTCCATCGCGGTTGCCATCTCAACCGAGAGCTGGCCGTATTTCCCGAGCAATAAGCGGAGAACGGTCTTCGTTGCCATTTGGTCGAAATTCTTCTTCCAGGGGCTCGACTCCTTAGCGTATGACTTCGAGTATTTGGCGCCGTGTGCCGCAACATCCGGCTTCGACATGTACAAGGTTTTCTTGAACCCGTTCGTTGTTTCAATGTGGGCAAAATAGCCGATGATCTCGCCGCTTTTCGCCTGGCCGTCGAGGTTGACTTCTCCGGTCAGTTTGGATACCCCGAGCAGTTCGCCGTCGAGGACGACATCGGCGTTGATTATGCGGTAGATGCCGGAGCGCATGGCTAGTTGGATTAGGCCGCGGTAGCCGATCTGAAATTGAGGAACATCCTTGTATGGGACCACGTAGGCAAAGCCAAGGCTTTTGTTTATCGGGAGCTTGAGCACGGCCGCTTTCAGACATTCAAGCACGACCAAATTCGGCGGACACTTCTGCAAATAGGTGTCCGATGCAAAAAGGTCGATGATGGATGCGACAAACAGGCTTGAGTTTTCCCCAAGGCAGTTCTTGAATTGCTCCTGGACGCTGCTGGAATTCATTACTGATTTGAGCCTGTCAACCGGCGTTAATGCTCGTTCTTGCGTTGTTGGTAATGTCATTTTAAAATCTCCACTCTTAAATTTTTGTCTTCTGCGCTCACAACCAACAGGATAACCTGGCATCCGATATCAGGAATAACCGTCACTGATTCTGCATTATCAACGAAACAACAGATAGATATTCCGATAAGTTGAGAAAGCACTCCAATAATCCCCATTCCTGCCCGGATGCAATGGCCATTGTTGAGGCCACCATTGAACGGGACCCCATTGACAATCACATCACAGCATGGTTCGATGTTCCCATTCAGCGCTGTATGGAACATTTTGAAGGTTAGGCCAGGCACTTCCGAGAACATGGAATTAATTCTCCCCTCCAATCCCGATACCTTCGCCCGTGTGAATTGGTCGACCAAGTACAGTTCCCCCTCGATCTTCTCAGCCTCAACCTGCAGCGCTTTCTGTTCAGCCTCAAGCTCGGCCTTCCTATCCTGGGCTTTCTGGCTTGCCTCGACGGTTGCGATTCTGGCCCTTGATTCAGCCATCAGCGCGTTGATCTCGCCCGCCCTGGCCTCTGCCCTGGCTATCGCCTCATTGTCGATCTGGCCGGCCTCTGCTTCCGCCAACTTGGTTTTGATTGCTTCTATGAGGCTGGCCGCCATTTTGATGGCTGCCTTTGCATCCGTGAGACGTTCGTCGGTGGTCAGGTCTTTGGCTTTTTCTTCGGCAATCTTGGCTGTCAACTCACGCTCCTTTTCGCCGGCAACCTCGATCTGTTTTTCCAGTTCTTCAATGCGCCTTTTTGTTTCAGCTAGGCTTGCCGCTGTTGCCTGGCCCTGCTCGTTGATTTCCTTTTTCTTGACCGCTGACGCATGGTTGTATTCTGCCCTTGCTGTATCCCTTGCGCTTTCAGGAATATCCTGGCCGCATGTCGGGCAACATGATTCAGGCTTGAATGCCATTTGGCTTTCGTGCGTTCTGAACCAGTCGGCCTTCAGGTCGGTTATCCTCTGGTCAAGATTGATTTCTGCAATTTCGAGAGATGACAACTCCCTCGATAGGCGGCTGATATCCTGGCGTGATATGTCTAGCGCGATATTCAGGCCATTCAAAGCCTCGCGCTGATCAAACTGGACAGCCTGCAACCTGTTACCGTGCTCAATCGTTGCGCGATACAGGGAGTTTTCAGCATCCGCCAATTGCTTCCGAATCTCAACCGATCCGTCGCCGGCCCTCAGATCCTTGACAGTAGTCGCGAGCATATCCAGTTCTTTGCCCAGGCTGTTGCATTTCTCAATCTCTGCCATATGATTGATGCCGGCAGATGCCGACAGGGTGATTGCATTCTCGGAGAGCTTGGCCTCAATCGGTGCCAGCTTTTTGGACACTTCCTTTTTCTTCTCGCCGAGAACCAACTTGTGGTTTTCAATCGAGCGGGTTTTCAGGACTTCAGAGAGTGGCGCAAGGTCTGGATTGCCGTCGATGACAACTTGGTCGGGCACGTCGCCGCATAGAGAGATGAGCATGGCACGGCGGTCCTGCCATTTCATGACGGACGGAAAATAGAATGGAGAAGTGAGCAGTTTAAAATCCTGTTCACTGGCAATCTCGGCAATCTTCGCCTTGTATTCACCGAGTTTGCACGGCACCTCATTAATAAAATGGTCAGTGTTGTGGCCGCTAAGAATCTTGGTTGTGGACCCTCTGGGCTTGGTCCATTGCTCACTATAAATCTTTTTCAACACGATCCGCTGACCGTCGAGGTCAAATATCCCCTCAACGATATGCTCGAGATTGTGGATGGGCTGGTTGTCGGCGCCGAGGGTTTTAATCTCGAATGCCGTGTTGAATTGAGAATCCTTCCCGAAGAAAAGCCACGTGATCGAATCGTAAAGGGTCGTTTTAAACGTCCCATTATCGCCGAACACAGAACAGTTTTTCCCGTCAGGAGAGAACGTGAACGACCCGCAGCCTTTAAAATTCGTCAGCGTCAACTTAATGAGTGATAACTTTTTCATTCTGCCCCCTCATCATCCCCAGTCTCGCCGGTTTCTGTAAGCGCAACGACGGTTTCCATAAGCGCAACGAGCATTTCCGCCAGGCTTTTAGCCTCATTCGCCATTGCTGTGACCTTGCTGCTGGCGATGGCCTTCGCGATCTTCTTGATATTCTTTTTGTCGGTCTGCGTGATCGGCTCCGAGCAATCAGCCACAAGAAAATCAATCTCGGCGTCAACGGCATCCTCACACTCCGACCTTGCCGATTCAAGCGCACGGTATGCACTCGCCGCCCGCTTGATACATTCTATTATCTGTTCGTTCTTCATCTCAGCATTCCTCCTGATATAGTTGAATCGTATTTTTCTTCATCTTTGCTTACCGCGTAGCATCCCGGACGGTATCTAGCCGATACCTTGCCGGTTTCCAACCTTTCATCCTGGCATCTGTGGTAATGCTCACATAGCCACTGGCCTTCATTGCGTGTGCATGTTGTGTACCTGTCGAATTCCTTTTTCCTCGACCGTTTCGACGGTGTCTTGTAAACACTTGGATTAATCTCTCCAGCCTCTATCCTGGCCGCCCGTTCTTCTCTCATCCTGGCAAACCTGCGGGCAATAGCCTCGCCACGTATGCATCCGCATGACCTGGTTTTCGTCGTGTTGCAGAAAATCAGCTCAGTACCGCAGGAACAAACCCCGAGATAATGCCACGTGCGCCCCTGTCCGCCTTTTCTTCTTGCTATAAATACCGGCAGAATGATTGACACCCTGCCTGTTGTGGTCCCTGATTTATCCTCCTGTGCCGATGGTTTCACGTCTGGATACCACTCGCAATCCGGTTGCTTTTTCTGGCCAGTTCCTTTAAGTTTAAAAAGATGCGATTTGATTTGAGGCTCGACAGTTCCCGCTGCCGAGCCTTTCTTTTTGGTCATGGCTATTCTTCAACTCCCTTTGTTGTCATCGCCCGCCACTCCTTGAACAACCTGGCCAGGACAAGAGATGTTTTCCTTGATCTCCGACCGGCCGCCTTGTTTCCCTTGTCGACCGCCTGATTTGCATCCTGCTTGAACGTGGTCATTTCTTCGGTAATTCTCGTAAGCAATTCTTCAATTTGATACCTCCGTTGGTTGTTATGTGGTTGACAAATTTAATTGCCATGGGCACGCGGGCAGGATTCGAACCTGCATCCCTGTACTGGATTCTGCCCGGAAGGTCATACCAGTCATGGCACTTGCTGCAGCAAAGGCGTTACCGTTCTGCCACCGCGTGTCTACCTGAAAAGCCCCATCTCCGTAGAGTATGGGGCAAGCCCTTTTCCGAGCGTCTGCTCTTTTTGGGCCGATCAGATTGTGATCTATTGCTTAGTTGGCTATCGCCTGTGTGATTTCTTGCTTGCCCTTTTTAGGGGCTCTGCATGGCTCTACCTCCGTTTATTTGATTGTTTGACTTCTCTTCCACCACCCCAACCCCATCCTTTGAAGGTATGGGGTAAAGGTAAAGCCCAGGTTCCGCCGATTTCGATAGACCTGGCGCTATCGGTGCCGGGAAAGGTGAAGGAGGAGACAACCGGCAGGCAAAGGTGAATCGGCGGTGTCAGGAAGGTCTATAATCTGCTAAACAGATGGCGTCAGAACGTCCTCCGTCTCGTTTGCGCGTAAGCATGTCCGCAACCTCAGGATGCCTTTGAATGGCAAGCGTCCGAGATGCGTCCTTATCTTTGCCGGTCAGTCCGGCCTGTTTTTTCCACATCTGAGGCGTTACCCATCTGATAGGGATTTGCAGCGCTCCGCAGACCCCCAGGATAACGCCAACCGATTCCCCGAAACGGAACATTGAGGAAACGCCCTGGCCAGGTCGAGCTGATACCGCCTCAAGGTGGACGATTGCCGGCTGGCCGTCTTTGGCGTCCATGATAATAGATGCAAGCGCTGAGGCGTCTACCTGCTGGCCCTTGCCATGCAGGCGGGCTGATGTCGGCATATCGTGAAGCGCAACTATCCTTCCATCGCGGAGGGCAGCCAGCGCGCCCTGTTGGCCCGGATCACAGCCAATAATTATCATTTTGCCATCCCAAAAAGCAGACAAAGCACTATGCCTGCGAAAACGATTACAGTTACGAGCGCCGGCAGTTCCTCGAGGTTGCTGATGAGCAACTCAAACGCCCGCTCGCGGGACCTCTGGAACCTGACCGTGCTATTCTTCTTGGCTAGGTAGGTTGTCATCGCCTCATCTCCCAATAAGCATGATCAAATTTCTCCATGTAGCCGGTGACGGTCGGCTTGACCATCCAACAGCCGGCCGCTATTGCCGTTACAAATCCGAGCAAAAAACAGAGATACAGCATGATTGATTTCATTTGCTCTCCTTAGAAAATCCCTAGCCTTGGGTTGCGCCGCCTTGCCACACCCCGCCTAGCTAGGCAGCTCCGCGCTGAAATCCTTGCCCCGCCTCGCCCTTCTGTGGCATGCCCCGCCAAGCCGCGCCATGCCACGGCTTGGCCCATCCCCGCCGAGTTTTAATTACTCACCTCGTCCCACTGCTCGACCACGAATTTACCGAACGGCCCCTTGCAATCAGGCCTGAAGTCGCCAAGCCCAATCCTTTTGCCGGCAGCATCCACGATCTCACGGAGAAGCCGAACATCAAGGACTTCCTCGTCAAGCTCAAGTGTGAATGATAATTTCCAGTTATGAAAGCATGGCCGATGGGCGAGAATGCGCCCGCCAGTTGAGGGTATCCGTACAGCCCTGGTGTCAACATCCCACGGGTCGGCCGATTGAATAGGGATTTCCATCTCGTCAATTGAAAGACAGGCCGGAATAAGGGATGACTTCAGTGTGGTAACTTTCGATTTCCCAGCCTTGAAAAACTTGCCACCATCGATCAGGCATCGGAAAAGATTCGGAGAAGGGATTATAGGCTCGCCGCTAGATTCAGAAATATAGAGCTTCTTTTCGGCCTGTTCTCTCGGCGTCCCGCGACCGCCCACAGTCGCCGCCCTGGTGCCTGAAGATGAAGACATGGCGGCCTCGTCAGTGAATCTGTTGCACAACATTGGTGTAGTTCCTGCAATTTTTACTGTGATCGTTTTCATTTTTCCCCTTTGGTTTGGTTGATTTTCCCTTGCTAAAATCCTTGCCCTGGGTTGCCGCGCTGCGCCGAGCCCTGCTATGCACTGCCGAGCCGCACTCATCCTTGCTAAAATCCTTGGTTTGCCTTGGCTTGCCGGGGCCGTCCTTGCCGTGCCCGGCCTGGCATTGCCAAGCATAGCCTCGTTCATTTCCTCCTTGGTTGCTTACTTCTTTGCCTAAAATACTCCCGCAGACTTCCGCCTTGGGCCTGCACGGCCGCTATCTCGTCATCTACCGTTGGTTGGTAGACCGGCGGTTGATTGCCGTTTGCCAATTTCGAGAGTAGTTCCTCGAGCATGTGCTCGATTCTGTCGAGCTGGCTCCCCGGTGTCATGGCTATGCCCTCGCCCTGCCCTGCCCGCCTGCCATTATCTTTCCCTCGCGTTGCTGTCTGAAAAATAACCTTAATTTTGACGCTAACGATGCTCTTGGGCCGGATGCCCAATCTTTGACCGATATGCCGGTCAGTTTTGACAACTTCTCGTAATTCTCAAGCGATATCTTAAACTTTTCCGACTTTGCCCTTGTGATGGTAATTGGGCAGACACCAGCAGCAGCAGCAAGCTGGTTCTGCGATGTTATCCATTTTTTGTTCTTATTTTCCACTGACTGACCCTCCAAACATTAACGATTGTTAATCATTGCGTCTATCATTGTTTGCTAAGCTACAATAACCGAAACCATAACGCAATACTATTTTTTGCCATTGTTAGTGTTAATGTTTGCATTACTGTTGCTGGTTGTTTGCAATGCGTTGTATTAATTTAGGAATTGAAGAAAGAAAAATATTCATTTGACATCTATCAAATGTTAATTGTAAGATTAATGTAGTGTTTAGAATGTAGTTTACTTTCTTGTCGTTTCTTATATACTTACAATGCCGAGGGTTCCGACGATGGAATACAAAAGCCAACTGAAAGAAGCTGAAATGACAAAACAAGAGCACGACGACTGGATAGCCGGGGTACGCAAGCATATTGCCGACAACGGGCTTGTTCAGAAAGAGGTTGCCGTTAAGGCTGGAAAGAGCCCTGTTAACTTCTCCAAGGTCCTGAACCACCACTCCGGCAGTTCTCCCAAATATCGGAAACAGATATGTGATGCCATGGGGGTGTCGGAAATAGACATGGTGAGGCTTGGAGAATCGGAAAGAATGCCGCGGGTCATCCCCCAGGCTATTGCATTTCCCAAGCCGATCCCGGTAGACCATATGCCGGCCGACGAGGTTGTGCACCTGCTGTCAACGGTATCGGCATCCCTGTCAACCGTGTCCTCGTCGTTCATAAAAACCGACGCCAGGCTGAAATATTGGATGCAAATGTTTGAGGCATTACCGCTGCCGGTAATCGTTCTCCGTGATAGCGTTGTCTATTCCCAGAACCGCAAGAGCCGTGCGATATGGGATGGAATAGGGAAATATCTTTGCGATGGATGCAATGACCAGGCATGTAAAGATTTCGGTTGTGATATCAAAGATGCGCTTGATAGGGGCCGGGATATCGAGAAATACAAGAAGATCGGCACGGATTATTACAAGGTTCAGACCTCGCATTTTTCGGCAAACGCCCACGAATATAATATTGTGATCATCACCCCGGTAAATGAGTGTCTCACCATCAGTGACAATCTGGCGAAAATCAACGAGGAAAGGAGGTTCCTGGCATCAAATCCTTTCGAGTGCCCGGAATACTATGCCGATGCAGATCGCCGCGTGAGCTATGTAAATGATTCCTTTTTGCAACTCTTTGATCTTGATCGCGAGGACTTGCAGACCACGGATGATTTTCACATCATGCTGAGTCGCAAGTTGTTTTATTTTCAGAACGTCGCCAAGACCGCCGATGAGGTTCGTGAGTTTAAAAAACCGGCTGAGATAACGGCAAAATTGAAGAACAACCGGACTGTCCATTTTATGTTCAGGCCACATCTCAAAAACGGAGAGCTGGCTGGTGTCATGGTTGTGGTGTTGACTGCGGAAATGCACGAGCTTTTTAATGCGAAAAAGGAGGATTAAGGGATGCTTAAAAAACTACTCGTTGTTGGTTGTCTTCTGCTTTCGGGTTGTGCTGGTTTTAATCCCGAGGCTGCTGGTCCATTCCCGGAAAATTGGAAAGAGATCGTCAAGTCGCATATCGAGCGGACATATTTTGACCCGTACTCGTTGAGAAGCGTGTCGGTGTCAACCCCGCACGAGGGTGTATGGGGTCCGTGGTCAGGCTATCGCGTCTGCCTCGAGTGCAACGCCAAAAACCGGATGGGCGGATATATCGGCCTAAACCGGCAGCAGATTATAATTGCCCAGGGCTCGGTTATCGCGGCCACAGATGGCCACTTGATCTGCAATACCCCGCCATATAATAATTATACTCCCTGGCCGGAAATGGAAGGGAAGTAATGTCAGTCAGGCCCCACCCAACAAAACCCCCCGGATGGTGGATAATCGATTATTACCCCACCGGCCGGGCTGGTCCACGTGAAAGGATCGTCTATGAAGGGACAAAGGACGACGCGATAAGGGCCGAAAATGGAATGCGCCTTGAATCTAAAGGCGCAGCGCCAATCCGCCTATTCCCCCAGGTCGCAGAAACCATCCCGGAATTTATGGCATGGTATTCGCTCGACCACCAGCCGGCCGGAACCGAGCGGACGAATAGAAGTCTGATTATCCTGCTGCAACATTTCGGCCGGCATCAATATACCAGCGTCACCGAAAGCCTGATTGAACAATACAAGGCCAGGCGTATCAAGGAAGTCAAGCCGACGACGATCAACAAGGAACTCGCCGCGCTGAGCAAGTTGTTGAAGTGGGCAAAGAAGAAAGGCTACTGTTCAAAAATCCCGCCTGTCGAGCGGTTCCCGGAAAAGATGGTCCGCGCTCCGCTGCCATACATCCCGCCACAAGAGGACATTGAACGGTTGCTCGCCGCGATACCCTGGCCGAAACAGGGCATCTTCTATTGCATGTATTACGGTGGATTGCGAAAGGCTGAGGCTTGCACCCTGAAGGCCGAACAGGTCCATCTCGAGCAGCGGGCCATGTATATCAGAGGAAAAGGAGGGAAAGAGGCCGTTGTGCCGATCCTCAAATATTTGCTGCCGATACTCGAAAGACGGCTGTCAGAGGTCAAAGAGGGCTACCTGTGGGCCACTCCGGGATCAAGCCGGGCATTGACCGACCTACGGGAAATCATTCAATGGGGAAGTAAACGGGCTGGAATTACGTCACACATCACCCCGCATTCATTGCGCCATGCTTTCGGCGTCCGAGCTGTCGTTGCTGGCGTCCATCTCCGCACTATTCAAATTATCCTTCGACATTCTTCAAGTAAGGTCACTGAAATTTATACCAGACTGGCTACCTCGCAAATTCTTAACGATATGGAGAAATTCTAAAAAAATGATGTTGGTGAAAAATAATTGCATTTTCCCCTTGCAATCTATACGGCAATGCCGTATTATTTAATTAAGAGAGAGGGAAATACAAACCACCAACCAAGGAGACGGACATGAACAGAATCGAAGCCATCAAAGACCTGGAAAAAGAAATCAAAGCAATCGAGAACGGTCCGGAAGAGATCGAGGATTATTTCGCACCGGGGATCAGCGCATGGCCGAAAGAGGAACTCCCCAACAAGAGAGCAGCCCTTGAACAATACAAGGCCATGACGGACGAGCAATGGGAGAAGGCTTGCCAGTTTAACGATTAACCCCAACCCAAACCGAGCCGGGCGGATTCCCGGCATGGAGGATGATATGGAAAAATTTTACATGAACATAGAGACTGGTCAGGTAGACACGGAAGACGGATGGTTTTATGAGAATGAGGACGGCATAGAAGTAAATGCCGTTGAACTGGGTGAGGTTGTCGAGGTTGTTAAAAACGATGATGGGGAATGGGTCGAGGCATGACACATCAAGAGATAAAAGATATCCGCCACGCACTAGCCCTAACCACCGCTGAACTAGGCGAGAAACTAGGCGTCTCCGGCAGGACGGTCGAGGATTGGGAGCAGGGCCGGCGGAAGATTCGCGGCCCTGCTGTGGTGCTTATTCGGCAATTGGCAGTTATGGGGAGGAAGGAATAGTGAATACGCTGTGGATGGCAAAAGCCTGGCACGATGACGACTGGGTATATCTGACCCAGCACGTAGGCCGGTCAAAGGCCGCCCTGATAGAAAAGATCATGGAGGCTGCAAGGCGCGAGAGGTTCACCGGTACGATTGACGAGAGGTTGAAGTCGCTCGGCTGGGTGATTGTTGGGGTTGAGTTTAAGGATAGGGCATGAAGATATTTAGGATAATCCGGCAATGGCTGTGCGTCCACGAATGGGGGATGAATTATTTCGGGCATGGAGGGGCGCATCGGTTCTGCCGGAAGTGCAAGATGGAACAGATAACCGTGAAATTGCCAGGCCGTGAAGTGCGGTGGATTGACTACAGAAAAGATGAATGGTGAAATTACATGACCACCGTGGACAATTTTAAAAACTTGCAGGTCAATATTTTTAACGGTCTTCAATTGGATACACAAAACTTAAAATCCCGTTGCAGAAATGCAGTGAGGGATCGTAGCCCTCCCCAGGCACCATGAATAAAGGGTTTCAGGAGATCAACCCTGAAACCCTTTATTTTTGCCGTGACTACATTTGACTACAACAAAAGAGGCCCGCCCTGGTGCGCTTTCCAATATCGGAAGAGGCGTGGCGGGCGCTATGATAACCACAATCGAATTTCCTTCTCCCGGCGGTTGATCAATCCTTGAACGACCTGTCCGTTGTCGTATTTCCACCGGCGCAACTGGGCGGGAACATCGCTGTATCGGCCCATGTTCAGCAACCTGAGAAGCGTTGATTCCAAGAAGCCGGTATCACCAATATTGAATGTTAAGCTGACTAGTGCGTTGAATTGATTCTGGTTGAGCGAAACCTTGACCCCGCGATTTACCACCCTGGCCACGGCTCGGATATCCTGTCGGCAGAGAGCCAATACCTGATCGTCGGTCAATCCGTGGCGGTACTCTACTGCTGTTTTGCCGATGACGATTTTGCCAGACCTGCGCTCAGATAGCGTCAACAAATGGCCAATACCGATGGTTGGCTCTCCGCCTGAATCGAGATAGACCTTAAGAGATTTCCCTTCAACGATCCCCAGGAAATCAAAAAAAACATTGTCGACGTTCATTTTTTCTCCAACACATCGGACCCGCAATTAGTGCAGGTCATTACCAGTACATCCTTACGGTCTTACTACTATCCCCATATGGCGCGTGAAGATATATGCCATTGTGGCTTGTCCCGGTATTGTTGTCGCCCTCGCCATTCGGTCCAATGCCTGGCTTGTAGACAAAGCCATACATCTGAGCCTTGCTGTTTCTGCTGCAATTCTCCTGATCTCGACAGTTCTTCAAGGGATTCTTGACAATGAAGGTTTTGCCGGAAGAAAAAACAAACTTAATCGGTCCAGAGCCCAGGTCTTTCCCGCTCCTTGGTATCCTCCATGCTTGCCGGCCACCGTTGCGCACGCCATAACTTGTATAGGTCGCGTTATGGTCATAGTCGCCGGCCGGTGTATCGGGAGTAGTAGGTTCAACGCCGCCAGCAACATATGAGTAGCTCACGCCATCTGCTGTCTTGATAACCATTTTCAGCGGGCGGGAATATTTGCTGCCATGTTTGCTCATCAGGAAAACAGGACAACCCTTGTATGGTTTCCCTTTCCGCGCCACCTCGCCATTGACTGTGACTGCAGATATGGCACCATCGGCCAGAGTTCGGAAAAGGATGCAGGCCGACCCGTTGCCCTGGTCGCTGTCAATTTCCCAGGTAACAGGATGAGGGAAAGGTTTCATCCCTGTTACCGGCGGTGGCGTATCGGCCCATGTGTGTTTGCATTTTGGACATGTCGGCATCAGTCAATCTCCTCAAACTCCCCTTGCCCCTCGGTCGGATCGGCAGGTTTGAAGGTTTCTTCATCCTTGACCACCGGAATGACAATATCCTGACCCTGTTTCAATGCTTCCATGATCTTGCCAGCATTCCCTTCCATCCACTTCAGCGCAGCTTCAGCTACCCCAGAGAAGTCTCCATCAGCGGTCTGTTCGGTCGCCGTGGAGTTGGTTGCTCCAGATGCATCAACTCGCATATCGTGGCCAGCATAGAAATTGATATCGGTTTTCCTGGTATTCATCGTACAGCTTGCGAGCAATAAGATTACAGCAACAGACATCAATGTTTTCATTCCTCTACTCCATTTCAAAGTTTGTCACAACAAGATCAAGCAGTTCCTTGGTATCCATCTTCTTATGTTTAGCAAAAACTAATAGATCGATCATTAGTCCTAGGATATCAGTCTCGAGATGATTAATATCAAATCCGTCCGTATCAGGAGGTATCCATGCTCGTAATGCAGTTTTTGCTCTAGCAACCTTAAGCTTATTGTGAGCAGCTAATTCCTTAGCATCTATTCCTGGAACACCCATTACATTGGCCCCGCTATTTGGTAGAGTAGATCCATCAATTTCATTTCGCTGTAAAAGTGATGATCTTCGGTTTCGGCCCCCAGTCAACCAGCACATAAGGATCGCTGTGCCCAGACTCCTGTCCATCTGCGAAATATGCCGTCAGCGTGAAGGATGTAGTGCGCTTGGTAAGCGTGACCTTGCACGATGCTGTCCTTGCTTCAGGCAAACTGAATTCACAGACAGGGTTGCCATCCTGATACATTTTGAACCCTGAGAGCACCATGTCAGTAGGTGCGTCATATGTCCATACCGCCGTAGTGTCTCGTTGCCATCCAGGAGCAGCCTGCCCGGCAGTAGCCATCAGTGCCAGTATAATTGCCAGAAATATTGCTCTCATAATTTAAACCCTCAATTTGATTTTTAAGGTCACATCGGCCCCGCGATCAGCCACAGCAGCGCCGCCAGTTCGACAGCGAGGATGACGAGCAGGGTGTTTATGATGTGGGTCATGGTGTCTCCCAGACTTGCAAATCTCTCCGCACCAAGCACCCCCCTGCAATATCAGCAGCCCCCAAATAGAGCGCAGGGGTAACATTGGAAAGCGAAGATGTGATGTTTGTTGCGGAGACCCTTGAGCAGGCATCGCCGCCAACCGTAAGCACAGTTACCACACCAGCGTCCGGGCTGTTTGAGTTAGGGGCAGTCATCGTTATATTATCGGCCAACACTTCGAAATCATCTCCGACAAACCCCCTATTCCGTACAGCAATCGCGCTTCCTGTGTGGTTTGGTGCGTCGATAAAAATATTTCTAAATATAAAACTGCCACCAAACTTAGTATTGGCTGTCATTGGTGACGAATTTCCACCAATATCTATTATCCCCCTGGTAAGGTCGTTCATCCCCGTCCAGCATCTTACGTTTTCAACAATATGGTTGCATCCCTGAATTTCTCGCCCGTAGATAAGGAGCATGTCAGCGCCATAGGCGTCTATGCCGGAAATGCGATTATTATTCCCTGCAATATGCAACCCTCCGCCAAACACCCGGCCTCGTTCATAGACACTATGCTCGACGTTCCCATGCCAGTCGGCAGCAGCAAGAACTCCACCTCTGCTTTTTGCTACAAAATCATGCACCACGCTACCACGGACAGGTATCGAGAAATCATCCCCGCCTCCTTGCGCTATACCGTGCCTCCACCCTGTGAACCTTCCAGAAATATCAATATCTTGTGAGTTGCCTATGGACAGCCCGTATTGTGTCCCGAAGCCGGGAGACTCTGACCATTGGTGAGCGTCGATATCCCTCACCGTGATTTTATAACTTTTGGAAATACTCATCGAGGCGTTGTCACTTCCTGACGCCCTGATATTGTCCACAAGTAATCCATGAGCGAAATCAATAGCCAGGGCGCGGACCACTCCGTTTTTACCTGGCCCTGGCGCAATTACAGAAAACCCCGACATCCCCCCTCTTGCATACCCTCCGCATTTATATACATTCACATTGACAGCGACATATGAGTCCCACAAGCCGCTCTCAAGTTTAGCCTCTGTTGAGTTGGTTATTTCCGCCACTGTGGCGTATTCCCCTGCACGATAACTTGGCCTAGCACCCGAAAAGCTGTAGTCTGTCGGGTTGTAGATCAAAACAACATCTCTCACTGACAGTCCATGTGGTTCTTCAAAAACCAAATGAGTTGAACCTTTTGCCACATCTGCAATCAACCCGGCTATTTGAGATGGGGCGCTCCCTGACTTGTAAATAACTGCATTGTCTGGGTAGATTCCTTTCTCATCACCCACGGCTGTAAAAATAGTACTGTCTGGACCATCCCCGCACAACGTAACATCTGCTGGGATTGTGATTTGGCCAACTACCGGAATTACCCCAGGATCAACACGGATAACCTTTAACCCGCTGTCAATAGCGGTCTGTACCGCTGCCTGTGATGCAGCAGTCCATCGTCCAAATATCTCAACGAAATTATCCTGGATATTCCTAAAATTCGTATCTAGCGAAACTTTATAAGTTGGCGATCCTACAGAGATAGTTTTCATCCTATATAGTTCTCAATGCACATATAGCCCCCTACATCCATGTAGGATGTAAAACCTGTGGTTCATGCCGCATATTTCAGCAACGCCAGTATTTCAGCATCCGTTCCTACAGACTTATTCCAGACCTGGGACTGTATCGCCCCGATTGGCTTATCTATCGTATACCCCCATCTTAGATGAGTACCTGGATTAACCGAGCCGTCATAGGAGGCAGCAGCCCCCCAGGTGATTGCAGATTCAGCAGACTTCTTGTAGCCGATCTGCTGATTTGTCCCTGCCACGTTAATCCACCAAGGGATAAACAGAGTTTCACCCATCGCCCATCCACCAGCAACCGTAACCGTGCAGGTATTCACCCCATCAAATGCCTTGAGCACCCCACCACTCGCTGCGTAGATACCCCCTGTGGTAGTGTCGTTGATTGAAATGATGTTGGTATCTGCTGTGATCTCTGCTGAGGAAGCCCCCATGTAAACTAAGGCACCGACAGTAAATCTTCCCCCTGCACTCAGCGCAGCAGTCATCCGGCTGTCCATCGGGTAAGCCATACCGTTTTCCGGGTCGTCGTCGCCTGCTGTGGAGGTTACTGAGGTACCTGGTGGCGCGTATGGCATTTGATAGGATGAGGCCACGATCATAGGCCTTTTGCAATACACGTATTCCCCGGCAGTCTCAGCCGATCCGCGAAACCCACAGTAGACTCGCAGGGTATTCCCTGTTGTCCACGGCACGGTTATGCTTATAAGCCACTCTCCGGCAACTCCGGTTGATGTGACAGTAACTCCTGATGATCCAGTTACATAGCCAATTGCTCCTGTGTCGTAATTTACAGTTGCAGTGATAAGATTCGTCCCTGCCGTATCGTCCCGGATAGCCCAAGTATTCGCATCTGTCGCCCCTGATCCTTTTTTTGCAAGACAGGAGAAGGTCGCACTAGCACCCACAACAGCAACATTGGTATATTGTGCAGCCGCTGCATCCGCAACCGCAGATAATTTATACCAATCGTCAACGAGAGTTGTGGCGACATTGGTCTGAGTCCAACCAGTTGCGAAGTTTTCTCGCCCAGTTGGAATAGCATTGTTATACGCAGGCTGCACCATCACCCCCCGCCCAGGATGATTGACAGGCCACGGTACCATGTTGCCGTCAGCATCCGGGACTGTGCCTGCTGCTGAGGTTACTATCTGGGGGCCGCGCCGAGATACGGAAGGAGTATTGCTATTCCAGAGTGATATCAGCCCCGGAATAGATTTACCCAAAACAAGCCGCCGTTGTATTTGGCTGCCCATGATTACACCACGTAAATGACGATTTTAACCTTTGCCGAGTTCGTCGCGTTCGCCGTCAGCGTAATCGTCAACCCGTTTACAATCGGGATAGACTGCATCAGCAGGCCTCGCGCCTGGGTTGCCGTGACGCCGACAGCGGAGTAAATTACCGCCCCGTATCCATCCTTGATTGATATTGTCAATGTGTTCGGCGCCGTCACCGCGTCAAAGATAATCCCAACATCGTCAATCAGCCCACCGAGGCCAACGTCGCTCGATCCGACAGGGAAAGAGGCATCCGCCGCGTCTGCCGTAAAATCAAATTCTACGGCACCCTGAGCATTGTAGGAGTTGCCGGCTATGCCGCGCCTTAGATCGGATACCGTGCATGTTCCAGCCATTTTAATACCTCTTTATTGATTGTTTTTTCTGATCTCACTGAGGATAAGCTCAAGGTTGTTCTCCTGTGCCTCCTTTATTTCCTGTACCTCGCGCTCGAGGTTCCCAAATCTTGCAGTCCCGGCATCGAGCTTTTCCTTGAGCAGTTCGTGGCAATGTTCCTGTAAAGAAATGCAGGCCGGCTTCGTTATGAACCTTGGCTCTCCGTCGGCCCGGGTGAATACCTTCAGAACATCCTTGATGGCCTGGTCAAGCTCGGTCATTTTCTTGTCTTGCTTTTCAATCCGCTCATGGCTTCTGGCAAGGCCGGCTTCGACCCGCTCGATCTTTCGGCCCAATCCGATCAGCGATAACGCGCCACCGATTGCAAAGCCGATGATTCCCGCAATGCTGGCTATGACTCCTGGTCCGTTCGTTTCCGGCATTACGGTGCTCTCAGTATTGGTTTTTCTTTCGACGGGTACAGGCTATTCGCGCCCTGCGTTTTTACTGCCAGATACCACCATGCCGCCCGAATTTGCCACATGCCATCCTTGATCAGCATTTCCCGGAAAAGGGAATCAACCGCAGTCTTGCAATCCATGCCGATCAGACCGTTTCTGATCAGATAATAGAAGGCGTCATGGGCAAAGGCGGCACGTATCGAGTTGCGCGTGTGAATCGTCGGCCCGGATGCTCCGTCTGATGCGTAGCCATGTTTCAGCGTGAGTTTTCCGTCTGGTGTCAGCCGGATATACTCAGTATCGATATCATAGCCGGTAATCTCCGTCTGTATCGTGCAATCGCTGGCGAGTTGATACCGAAAGCCGTCGCGGTACTCTATCCATGCACTCATCGCCGCGCTTTCCTCCATTCCCAGGGTTGAACAGGCGCCGGACCAGCCCACAATCCGACACGGTTGCCGGCTGAAATTCCTTGCAGGGATCGCCATGCGTTGCAGAATGATTTCCGGCAGTATTGAGGATAGACCCAGGCGTAGCCAGAGAGGACCAACTGTTCCTGGATGCACTGGGTTCCGATCATGACGACTGCCACCGTCCGCCCATATCGATCGATATCAACCGGAGAAACATCGACCATCCTGCCCTCGACCATCGTCTTGACAAAATCCTTTGCCGCCATGCCATATGCCTGCTTTTTTTCTGGGCTGTCGATACCGTAGAGCCGGATCGTGGTCAGGCCGGTCTCGTCTATGACCTTGATTGTGTCGCCGTCTACCACGCTGACGACGGTAGCCGGTTGAGCCTGGGCGGAAGCGGCAAAGAGAAAAACGATGATGGCTATTATGGTTTTTCGCATATTTTTACACCTGTTGAGAGCTTTCTAAACCAGTCACACCCTACGCCAGTCCGGCCGTTGCAATCGAAGGAGAAGCATGGGCCTTGGTCTTTGCAGTATCGATCCTTGACGTGGTGCAGGCCATTCTCGTCCCTGTCGCTCATGTGCAAACTTGCTTCCGCTATGACTCTCATGATCCATCCAGGGTCAAAAGTTGTCAGCCTCAGTCACAATCCTCGTTTGGAAATCCGCACACCGGGCAAAATGAGCCCTTGTATCGGTGCCCACATTCTTTACAGGTTGTCATCATCGCAGCTCTTTCCATCCAAATTTTGTAATTCCGGCATCGGCAAAGGCTTGATAATAATGGCCAGGGGGAACGATTACAGATAATGTCCTGTATGAGCTCCCCCATGTGCTCAGCCAATAGAAAATATCGATATCCGTAGCCGGGCTTGGAGGATTAGAAGGACCAACAAACAACTCAAATGTTTTCGAGCTTCCTGTTGTTGATGTGGTAACAATAACCTTCACAGATATTGGCCTGCTGGTAGTATTCTGGTACACAACATTTAGCGATCTCGATGCGGTCATATCTTGCCACGACTGCCCGTTTCCGATCCCAAGTTCCAGTATCGGTCCGCTGAGAGACACTACCCAATCTGCGATAGTCCCAGAACCAACCACTATCCCTACATTGACTATCAGAACGCCCGTCCCTGCGGTATACGATGTGATTATGCCGTGCATCCAGTTAGATGCAGGCGATACCGTCGAGGCAATCATCACCGCCATGCCAACAACCAAGTCCTTGCCGGTTTCTACGGTCATGGTTTTTTCACCTGTACCGGTGGTAAGTGACGTTGTGCTGGTAGCGGATGTTCCGGGGGACGCTATTGCTGATGCTGCGCTCGCCGCGGCGAGGCCTGCCTGTGTCGTCGCCGTGCTCGCTGCTGACGTGGCTGTCGATTGTTTGGCATTGACATCGGTCTGCAAGTCATTCGCTTCGGTAACAAATGTTGACAGAGCTGCGACAAAGGCGTCTCCCTTGTCGGCAAACTCCTGCAGGGTGTCTATGGCCTTATTCGGCGCGCTCGGTAATGCTGATATTGCCATGGCGATCTCCTTATGTCAGACTTTCGATCTCAATTGATATGTGGCTTTTCAACGGCCCCGGAATATTGATCGTGAAATTTTTGTAAAATCCATAGACGGTCATGTAATCAAACTCCTGATCGCCATCC
>Ga0209318_1000787_pt1 | contig 26334 bp, 17 predicted proteins | sample RifGroE1_FD_183999 | JGI IMG/M metagenome (GOLD analysis project Ga0209318, IMG submission 183999) | Groundwater microbial communities from Rifle, Colorado, USA - Groundwater E1 (SPAdes) (version 2) | ecosystem: Environmental > Aquatic > Deep subsurface > Groundwater | place: Rifle, Colorado... | reverse complement strand
CCCGAGCCGGTCCTTCGCAAAAGAGACGAACTACGGGCAAAGGCAGATACGGACACGCCTCTTACCAGAATCGAGAAGCTTTGGCTAAATCTAATTCTTGTCGATACGGATATTTTTTAAGCCGATGAGCGTCCCCAGAACTTTCTTCCCGAGTGTTGCCTTTCGGACAATTCCTGAAACCCGGCCATTGACAATCAATATTTCTGTTTGATGTTTTTTGGCGATTTGTAAACTCTCTTTAACCTTGTGGAGCATTCCGCCAGTGACATCCGTTGCCCCAGAGGCCCCGACTATTTTCTTTAGTTCGACAAATGAATCGGGAGTAATCGTTTCGATAGTTTTCCCGTCTTCGTCATAGACGCCGTTTGTGTCTCCGCAATAAATAATCCTCTCGATTTTGTAGTCTTTTGAGAGGCTACCGACAAGCACGCTTATTACCTTTTCCGTAGAAAAAATCCCGAAACCTTGAGATTTGTCAAAGACCACGTCTCCGTAGACCAAGGGTATCAGTCCCCTTTTTAATGCCTCTCTAATCGGTTCAATAAAAAATCTTTTTGCTTTTTGTCTTTCGGAGACGATGAAGCTTGCCGGAGCAAAAGCAATTACGGCCAGTCCGGCCTTTCGGAGGTGCTTGACGACAATTTTGGTTAACCTCGAGGCCACATCCGCCACCTCGCTTGCCCCCTTGAGACTGGCTTTATTAATAATCCCCTTTTGGGTTTTATATTTGGCGGCGGAGGCGTGGCCGAATGAGCCGCTTCCGTGGCCGATGATTAGTTTTCCCCGGTACTCCATTGAGGCGGATTTTATTTCTTTCGCCAGGCGGGCAATCACTTTTTCCCGGGCCGTCAGGGATTTGGATTTCTCCGTTATCAAACTTCCCCCGAGCTTGATTATAGTCAGTCTTTGCATAACAATTAAAGGTGGGCGGTATCGTTCCAGGTCTCGAGTAACCAACCGAACTCCTCGACATACCCGCAAACCGTGATTCCGGTGTTTTTGGCCCACAAATGGTGTTTAAAATTCCAAAAAATCTCGGGTGTGAGTGTATCTCCGAAAATCATCTTCGCCAGAATCATTTTTATCATTCCTGCGTGGGATACGCAAAGAACGTTCTGGGCTTTGTGATACCTGAGAAGATGCTTGATAACCCTATTCCCCCTCTTACTTAATTCACCGAAGGTTTCTTCGTCGGAATACCTCCAGTCCTCCTTGTGGAAATTCTCCTTAATAAGCTTTTTTATTCTTTTTGCCTTGGAAGAATGACTTGAAAGGGAAAGAATCTCATTAGGATTTCTGGTTTCCTGGATATCCTCCCAAAATTCAACCGGTTTTCCAAGCTCCCGGGAAATGATTTCCGAAGTCTGCCTGGCCCTCTCTAGTGGGCTGGAATAAATAATATCAAAAGACACCCTTTTAAGCCTTCCTGCAAGAATTTTTGCCTGTTCCTTCCCAAGGGTCGAGAGGGGGCTCTCGGGGTGCTGAAACTGCCCTTTAAGATTCCCTTGCGATTGCCCATGCCTGACCAAATAAACATTCATGGCGAAATTGTAGCACGTCTATTTATGGAACAAAAACACTTGTCCTCTTGGTGAAGTTTTTAAAATGAGAACTTAGCTCTCGGAGGCTAATTTAGGTTTGATTTTTCAAGGAGACCGGGCAGTCATTCTCCATCACCTCCTTATATTAATTATATCAGCTAATGCAAATTTAGGCTTGAGGTGGGTGGAGGCTTATTCGGTCTTTTCCTGCATACCCAGAAGCCAGAGGACGGCTTCTTTTTTGTAAGATTATGATACAATGGTCTAAGTATGACAAAAGTATTAAATTATCGTGTAATAGTTGAACAGGACGAAGACGGAGTTTTCGTTGCGTCTGTACCTTCTCTTTCCGGTTGCTATACTGAGGGGGATACTTTCGAGGAAGTTTTAAAAAATATTGAAGATGTTATAAAGCTTCATATTAAAGCGAGAAAAACTCGAGGATTGCCTTTGGATGATAGTAAAACAGAATTCGTTGGAATAAAAAAAGTTAGTATCAATTATGGCCCGCTTGCCCATTCTTAGACCTTCCGAATTAGTAAAAATCATCCAAAAACAAGGTTTTGTTAAAGACAGACACAGCGGGAGCCATGCTATTTTTGTCCACTCAGATGGCCGATGGACTTCGATACCCATCCACAGAAAAACAATAGGGAAAGGATTATTAAGAAAAATATTAAATGATATTAAACTCAGCCCTTCAGACTTGAAAAAGAAATAATGGGGGCTATTCGGTCTTTTCCTGCATGCCCAGAAGCCAGAGGACGGCTTCTTTTTTGTAGCGCCTGTCACCCCTCGAATTGATCCTAATTGCGGGTAATTTACCCCTTTTGCCCCATCTTTTGATGGTTAAAGGTGAGACCCTAAGAAGCTCGGATACTTCACGCACGGTCAGTAAATCCGGAAGGTCCTCTAGCCTGACTCTTTTTTTTGGCTTCTCGTCCATATTTAATCCAATTTGACTTTATTTGATGTAGTTCCGAGCTTAGCTAAGAACTTTCTTAGTCAGACAATATCAAAGGGGTTCAGGGGTGTCAAGGGGTATTTAGCTTGTATAAAAAGACTTTTAAGGGAAAAATTGGGAAAGCGGTCAAAACCCTTTTCACCCTCCAGGGTTCTGTGATCAGCCTCCAGACCCACTCAAGGCCGAATTCTTCCATCCAGGCCGGCGGAAGCTTGGCATCGCCGGAAAAATATCTGAAAGTGCCGCCGACGACCATTGCTCCCCCCACATCAAGCGAGGCAAGCCACTTCATTAGCCATTTTTCTTGCTTTGAAGCGCCGAAGGCGACAAAAAGGATGTCCGGCTTAAATTCGTTAATTTCCCTTAAGACATTCATTTCGATGTCTTTATCCTCTTTTTTTACGGGCCTGGCGTCGACATTGAGCATCGGCCCCTGAGAAAAGGCAATTCTCACCCGTTTAAAACTTCTTCTAAGCTTTTCCCCTGCTCCCCTCGCTTCCCCTCTTTCTCCTCCCAGGAAAAACACCCGCCAGCCCTTTTTGTTGGCCAATTTAATAAGGTCCATAAAAAGCTTCCTGCCTTTAATGGTGGGGAGGGTCTCTTGGATCCAATTTTTTGCCAAAAATGTGGCCGCCCCTACCCAGAGCCCCTGAAAAAAACAAACGGGAGCCCTGAATAAGATGTTTCTAGGCGCGGGGAGGCTCAAAAATCTGGCCGCCTGCGATAAGCCGATGCCGTCGGGGATGGCCAAACTCGCTTTACTAATGGCCTGAGCCAAGTCTTTGTCTTCCTTGGCCGCCAGGACTATCTCCGGATTGGGAGTAACAAGGCTAAATTTTCTGCCTCTCGCCAGGCTATCGCGCACGAAGGCTAGCACCCCTGCCTCCGGAGTGCTATTTAGACCAATGTTAAATATCCCCCCGTATTTACGGCCCGATTTCAATGAGTCAGAATTCGTTTTTGGCATTTTACTTTCGAGTTATAGGATTTAAAATTGTCAAAAAATGCTTGTTTTAAAACAATTTTCTAACCTATAGACGATTTTAGAGAATCTTTTTCTTTCGAGTCGTTGAATTTTCGAATTTGATTAATTGGTGAAAAATAAGCCATAACTACAAGTCTATTTTGTAACTTTCGCTAGATATAAAATTTAACTCTTCGCATAATAAATATGCTCGTTTTCTACGCTCGTGATGCCCTATTTATCCTCAATCTATCCTCAAAAGAATCCACTATACGAAAAAGACTATCGGGTCAGAATATCATTTCTGTCCGGTTTAAATGTCATTGTTTGTTAGACTTAATACCATTCGCTATCCCCTCGTTGTTACCGATCTCTTCCAAAGCTCAATGTTCTCCATCACCAGACCCGTGCCCCTGACAACGCAGAAAAGAGGCTCTTCCGCCACGTGTGCCGGCACGCCGGTTTCTTCGCTCAGAAGCTTGTCAAAATTCCTTAAAAGACTACTGCCGCCACTCATGACGATGCCTTTATCGATGATGTCGGCGGCAAGCTCGGGTGGCGTATCCTCAAGCACCGCCTTGACCGTCCCGATTATTGTCAAAAGTGTCGGCCGTATCGCTTCGGTAATATCGGTGGAAACCACGGTTAGGCTCCGCGGCAGGCCAAAGACGAGGTCGCGGCCGGAGATCTCCAGTTTCTCTTCTTTGACCAAGGGGGTGGCCGAACCTATTTTTAGCTTGATATCTTCCGCCGTCTGGTCGCCGACGATTAGATTGTGTTTCTTTTTCAAATAAGTTTGAATCGCCTCGTCAATCTTGTTGCCCGCCACCCGCACGGACTTATGGGCGACAACTCCTCCCAGCGAAATCACGGCCGCTTCCGTCGCCCCCCCGCCGATATCGACAATCATGTGTCCGGAAGGTGCCGAAACCGGGATACCGGCACCAATAGCCGCAGCCAAAGGCTCGTCAATCAAATAGGCATGGGCAGCGCCGGCCGAAAGAGTCGCGTCAAGAGCCGCCCGCCGCTCGACCTGGGTGCAGCCTGCCGGCACGCAAATCATGACATCCGGCTTAATAAATTGAAACCGGCCGACAACCTTACCGATAAAATACCTAAGCATGGCCTCAGTCACCTGATAGTCGGCAATAACCCCTTCCCGCATCGGACGAGAAGCGATTAAAGATTCCGGAGTTCGACCGAGCATTTTTTTGGCGTCTTCCCCTACGGCCACGACTTTGTTGTCTTCCGAAGAAATGGCGACCACCGTCGGTTCATTGGCAATCAGGCCCGTGCCCGCCACCCAAACAAGAGTGTTGGCCGTCCCCAAGTCGATGGCGATGTTTTTCCTAAACATGAGTTGATATCTTTAGATGCTTTATGATGTTTTACTCTCTTTACTCTCCTCCGCATTATATTGACTTAGCCGACTTCCTACAAGAGGTTCCTTGGGGTATAATTGGGACATGACCAGGTTACGGGTCCTCTTGGGTCTTTTGACTTTGTTGGTTGTTGGCCTCCTCGGCCTTTTTCTGTCTCTTTATGCCCGCGGCTATCGATTCGACGGGCAAACATTCAGATTCAAGCCGAGCGGCCTTTTGGTCGTTAAATCGGATCCCAGCGGCGCCCAAGTTTTTGTCAACGGGGAGCTCTCGACCGCCACGGACACAACTGTTTCCCTGGCTCCTGGAACCTATGATGTTTCAATCAGAAAAGAAAGTTTCCACCCTTGGAATAAAAGATTGGTTATTGAAAAAGAGGTCGTCACCGAAGCCATTGCCAGTTTATTCAGGGTCGCCCCTTCCCTTTCTTCGGTAACCTTTTCCGGGGTAGTCAATCCAGTTATTTCTGCCGACGGAACCAGAATTGCCTATGCAACTCCCCCTTCAAGGGAGGATCCTGAAAAAGGTGGTCTTTGGGCAATAGAAACGGTCAATCTCCCCATTGGTTTTGCCAGAGACCCAAGACGAGTCACCGATGGCGATTTAACCGCGGCCGATTGGCAGTTTTCTCCGGACGGGAGAGAAATACTGGTCAGTCTCGGCCAAAGCGTCTTTTTACTCGATGCCTCGACCTTTACCCCCCAGGCTAGGCGGGTAAACGTGGCGGCCAGGAAAGAAATCATCCTGGCTGGATGGGAAGAAGAAAGGGGTACCCGCCTTTCCTCGCAGATTAAAATTCTGCCTGATGAACTCGTTGATATTTTGCAAAGAAAGGTCAGTTCAATCGTCTTTTCCCCAGACGAAACAAAAATTCTCTATACCGCCTCGGGTTCGGCCACGATAAGGGAAAATCTGATTAAGCCTCTTCCCGGCTCTTCCAGCCAAAAACAGGAACGAGATATCAAAGAGGGTCATACCTATGTCTATGACATCAAAGAGGACAGGAATTTTCTTATCGACGAAGGAGCGGAGTCTTTATTAATCGATTCCAAGCTCGTGCCCGAGCTTACCAGGCGCCTCGCCTGGTTCCCCACTTCAAAACATCTGGTTCTTTCAGAAGCCGGAAAAATTACCATCATTGACTATGACGGAACAAACAGACAGTTGGTTTATTCCGGCTCCTACGTCTCTCCCCACGCCTACCCTTTCGGCTCAACCTCGAGGCTGCTGATACTGACCAGCCTGGGGGCCGATACCACTCCGAACCTTTATTCCCTGACTCTTAAGTAGGACAATTTCTGGTATAATAGGGGCCTAAAAGCCCCTGTAGCTCAACGGATAGAGCAGCGGCGTCCTAAGCTGAAGATGTCAGTCCAATTCTGGCCAGGGGCACAAAAAATACCGGGGTGTAGTGAATCGGTATCACGCTACGTTCGGGACGTAGAGACACTGGGTTCAATTCCCAGCACCCCGACTAAATCTTGAGAACTTCGGCCATTTGCTTGACCATGGCCACCATCACCGGGGGGGCAAGGAGGCTAAAACATTCGACACCGTTGTCATCCTTAATCGTCCAGGGTTTTTCAATCACCTTAACTTTCTTTTCTTCCTTCTCCCATTCAAAAGAATATTCGGGCGTAAGTTCATAGTCGTCAAAGTACTTTTTAGCTTGAGCGGCGGGAACGTGATTTCTTAAAAGTATCTTGGGAATGCCATGAAGGGAAAAGACGGTCTTGATTATCTCCTCGTCTTTCAAAAGTCTCCCCTTGATCGGGTTAATGCCCAAATTATCTCCTTCTTTCGGCTCCATCCGGGCTCCCCTGCAGGTTGGATTATCGCAAACAAGATAAAACTCATTGTCGGCCGAGTCAGACTCAATTTTGCTGGTAATCAGCAGTTTTTTATTTCTGGAGGTGTTGCAGAGGGGGCAAATCACGCGATATTTTATCCTCTCGTCAATAACGCTCTCGGGAATATCGATAAGAACAAAAAGATCGGCCGCATCGGTGTAGCCCGCCAGTTCCCTGAAATACAAGGAATAGGAAATCTGGTCGCTCTCCCTCGGAAGGCCGTCAAGAAAGACGCTTTTCCCACCAAGTTCTTTAATCTTGAGCTTAAGAAGGGCTAAGACAAACTCGGTCGGGAGAAGCTTTTCCGTACTCCGACCCAAAAGGGCGTTAACGGCGTCGTCAAATGACATATAGCCCCGGTAAATTCTTTTAAGCTCGTCATACGCGCTGCTTTTGGAAAAACGTGCCCAATTGCCGTGAACCTCCCGGACCAAGTCCCCCACCGAAAGATGGACGACCTTATCTTCGCCAAAAATTTCCGTAAAAAGTTTCGCGTAGGTCCCCTTGCCGGAGTTTTTCTTGCCAATAAGATAGGCAACAAAGCTTCCTTTTTTAAGATATTCTTTGATGTCGTCAATCTCGCTGCCCGCTTTTGCCTTAAAATATTGCTTTCTTCCGGAAGGAGAATTTAAATCAAATTTTTTATCAAGACCGGAAACTTTCGTGCCGATAATTGGAAATTCAAACCCTTTCATTTAAGAAGCCTTTGAAATCTTTCGGGGCGGCCGTAGGGACCGATAATCGCCAAGTTCAATTTCTCCGGCCGAAAGATCTTTTTGGCTTCGGCAATGACTTCTTCAATTGTCACCTTGTCAATCCCTTTAAAAATAGCCTCCGGAGTTTCAATTCTTGGAAGATAAAGTTCCTGGTCGGCAAAGAAATAGTTGATATCTTTGGTATCCTCCAGAGACAGCGCCAGGTGACCTTTGATATACTCCTTGGCTTTTTTCAGCTCCTTGGCCGAGATAGGAGCTTCCCCGCTGGCTAGTTTATAGTGTTCGTTTAAGGTCACTTTAATCGCCTCGTCTATTCTGGCCACGTCAACGCCGGCATAAGTGCCGATATAGCCCGTGTCTTCGTACCTTTCGACACTCGTCCTGACCGAGTAGGCCAAACCCCTTCTTTCCCTGACCTCGCTAAAAAGCCTGGAACTCATACCGCCGCCTAATATTGAGGCCAGAACGGCCTGAATCAGTTTCCCTTTGTACTTTCTGCCTTCAGCCAAAAAGCCCAAAATAAAATGGGCCTGCTCTTTTTTCTTCGAATGGAGTTTTACCTGGGCTTTCTTTTGCTGTTTTTTGAAGGCTAAAGGTTGGGAAACGGACCTGGCGGCCTTTTTAAGCTGGCCCAGATGCTGCCCGGCCAGAGCCAGAACCTGTTTTTCGTCGACCCCACCGGCAACAGTCAAAAGCATATTTTCAGGATAATAATATTTATTTCTATATCGAACGAAATCATCTTTTTTTAACCCGGTCACTGTTTTTTCGCTGCCGATAATATCCCTACCCAGAGGTGTCTTCCCAAAAGCCAATTGTTCGTAAACATCCCCTATCCTAAACATGGGTGTGTCTTCATACATCCTGATCTCTTCGACAATGACTCCCTTTTCTCTTTCTATTTCCTCTTCGGCCAGGATGGGGTTAAGGACCATGTCGGCTAAAACGTCGAAAGCGGTACTTAAATTTCCGGCTCTGGCTTTGATGTAAAAATTCGTCCAGTCTTTATTGGTGGCTGCATTAAATTCTCCACCAATGGCGTCAACTTCCTCGGCGATTTCTTTGGCCGTGGGGCGTTTTTTACTGCCCTTAAAGACCATGTGTTCCAAAAAATGGCTGATTCCGGCCACCCTATTCTCTTCCATTCTGGAGCCGGTTTTAACCCAAACCGTCACCGTGGCGGATTCAAGATTGGGAAGAGAAACCGTGATCACTCTCAGTCCATTCTTAAGTGTGTTTTTGGAAAATCTCATACTCTTCGGCAATTATACAATCAATGTTGGCAATTACCCAAATAAACTACATTCTCTGGGGGGTATCAATTCCTAAAATTCCAAGGCCGTTTTTGAGGACCTGAGCCACGCCGGCAGTCAAAGCCAGCCTGTGCTGGTTATCACTCAAAATTCCATTTTTCGTGCGCTCGCTACCTAAAATTCTATGGTGAGCGTAAAAGTTATTGTATTTTTGGGCCAAGTCGAATAAATAATTGGCCAAAAGGTTGGGGGAATAACTTTTGGCGGCAATCGCAATAATTTCAGAAAATCTGGTTAAACCACGAAGAACCGCCTGCTCTTCCGGATTCAGGGCGATTTTACCTTCGGGAAGCGACTGGCTGCCTTTTTCCAAGACACTATTGGCCCGGGCGACCGTGTACTGAAGGTAAGGGGCGGAGTTGCCTTCCAAAACAAAAACCTTCTCCCAGTCAAAAATGATGTCGGTCCCCGGCTGATGCATCAGGTCAAAGTATTTGACGGCGCCAATCCCAACCGCTTTGGCCACTTTTTCTTTTTCGTGACTATCTAGCCCCCGACCGGTTTCGGAACGGTCAATAATCGCCTTTGCCTTTGAAACCGCCCCACTTAGGACTTCCTCGAGGCTGACGGTTTCGCCTTTCCTGGTCGACATTTTTCCATGTTCAAAACGTATCAAACCATGAGCTACATGAACAAACTCACTATTTCCTTTCCAGCCGAGAAGCCTGACTGTTTCAAAGAGCTGCCTGAAGTATAGGGTTTGGTCACTACCAACCTCGTAGATGAAAATATCGGGTTTCCACTCCCCAATTCTAAAGCGAATGGCGGCTAAGTCTCTGGCAAGGTAGGTGGTTGCCCCGTCGCTTTTGACCAGCATGGCGGGGGGTAAGTCTTTAAATTCCACTATCTCGGCCCCTTGGCTCTTTTTCGAAAGCTTTCGTTTTCGAATGTCCTCAATAATCGCGGACATCTTATCCTCGTAGAAACTTTCTCCATAGGCGTAATCGATTTCGACCCCCAAAAGGCCGTAGATTCTTTCAAATTCCTTAAGGGAGATATCGACCACCTTCTGCCAAATTTCCCGGGCTTTGGGGTCTTTTTCTTCCAATTTTTTGAACCAAGCCCGGGCCATATCCCAGAGTTTTTCATTACTTTTTGCCTCGGTGTTAAACTCGACATAGAGTTTTTCCAACTCGTCAATCGTTAGCTCCGAGGTTTTTAACTCCTTAGAATCGATTTGGTAAAGAAGGGTTCCAAACTGGGTTCCCCAGTCTCCCAGGTGATTATCGCCAATGACTTTATAGCCAAGGGTTTTATACAAATTGTAAAGAGACTGGCCGATGACGGTTGAACGTAAATGGCCGATGCCGAAGCGTTTGGCGATATTCGGGGAGGAATAATCAACGATAACGGTTTTACCCTTGCCTAAACTTGAAGTTCCATATTCATTTCCTTGGCGGTTAATGTTGTCGAGTTCGGCCAAAAGGGCTTTTTCCGAAAGGTAAAAATTGATAAAGCCCTTCCCGGCAACCTCTATCTTTTTAATGATTTCTAACAATTCAGGGTTTTTCTCCAACTCGGATACTATTTTTTTTGCCAGTTCGATCGGATTACTAGCAATTTCAGCCCAAATGATACCTGGTTTATCTCCCCCTGGAACATGAGATTTTGTTCTCTCTGCCAGTTTCCTGTATTCAGTCATGGAGAAATTGGTCGAATAATCTCCGAAGTTCTCGTTTTCTGGACATTCTAAACTTATTTCTCGAATATTGACTTTAGAAACAACCTTAATTCCTCTCTCTTTAAACGCACTAATTAATCTACTGTCTGAATAAATTATCTTTGTTGCCGCTGCCTGAATCGCTTTAAGAATTTTGTCCCGCATACCTAAGATTCTACAACTTATTTTTGACTTTTACACTCACTTTGGTAAAATTGTGCCGAAGTGGAAAGAAAAGGGAGATTTAAATACCCCTGTTTGGTTGACATTACCAAAAACTGCCCGGTATCGTGTGAGCTGCATCAAAAATCAGTAAGGCTATTGATTGGGACGGCAAACGGGGCAGGAAAAACACCCGAAGAGGAATTAGAGATTTTGCGCTCAGGTACGCCGGAAATGATAAGGGTCCTAAATCGCCGGAGCCTTTTGGACTTATTTGATTCCTCCCTTTTGGATAAATGCAAGCGATATAGCGATGGAAAGATCGATACCGATTTCTATGGAGACCTGCTTTCCCAACCCTAATTATCTCTTAGCCAAAAGGAATTCCCGTCGCTGACTAGTTCGACATTCCCCAATTCATCTGTGCGAAGGGTCCGTACGCCGTTTTCTCTTAATAGCTTTAAAACTTCTTCATGGGGATGGCCGTAAGAATTCCTACTTCCCACTGAAATAACCGCGATTTCCGGCCTTACCGCTTCAAGAAATTCCTGTGTAAGCCCGTTTTTGGACCCATGATGAGGTATTTTGATATAGTCGACGTCTTTGAGGGGCGTTTTTGCCAACATTTGGGTAATTGCCTTTGGCCCGATGTCTCCGGTCAAAATGGCCTCGAAATCACCCAGGCTAAGAATTGTGACGATGGAAATATCGTTGAGATCCTCCGAAAATGCCCCTTGCTCGGGGTGAACTATATCTAAATATATCATTCCCAACCTTAGTCTGGTACCGACTGCGGGTTTGACTACCCTCACTCCACTACCCCCTACGGCATTTTCTAGCGCTTTGAGTCCCTGAGTGCTAGGGGTAAAGTCGTTAGTCAGGAAAGTATCGACTTTATACCTCTTAAAGACCTCAATCAGGCCGTAATAATGATCCTCCTGGGGATGGGTTAAAACGACCAGTTCAATTTCCCTATCCCAAAAGGGCATGTATTTCTGAAGACAGGTTAATACCGAATTTCCGGGTCCCCCGTCGGTCAATATCTGGATATCCCCGTAAACCGCCAGAATTGCATCCCCCTGGCCGACATCGCAGGCGACGAGATGTAAATTTCTGTCGTAGGAGGAAAAGGCGGCCAGCCAAACAGAGACTGAAGCTAGAAACAAAAATCCAATTAAGTACTTCCAGGCTTTCATTTGGAAAAAAGGGTATTGATGAATATAAACCAACCGGTTAAGGGATAGGCCAAGTATAAAACCAACCTGCCCAAACCGGGAAAGATAAGGCCCAAGAGTCCCGCCACTCCTGAAATAGCCATAATCAGGGGCACGGTCCAGAGAACCAGGGCATTGGCAACCGGAGAAAGGAGGTTAAATTGGCCAAAGGTGACAAACAGTATCGGAGTCACTCCAATCTGGGCGGCCAAGGAACTGGCCAGTCCCTCCCTTAAAATGTCAGGGACCTTCTTGAAAAACTTTTCAATTCTTCTCTGAAAAAGAATCAGGCAGGAAGTGGCCACAAAAGAAAGAATAAAGCCCAAATCACCCAGCCACTCGGGTTTAATAATCAGCATCACTAGGGCGGTCAGGATCAAGGCCCGCCAGGCACTGGCCAGCTTGCCCGCCGCCTGGGCACCAAAGGCAATGCTGCCCATAACGGCCGCCCGAATAATCGGGGCTTCGAGTCCGGCCAAGACTGCATAAAGCCAAATTGCCGTTAAAATAAGGGGGATGACGACTCCTCTGGCAAAAAACAGGGTGAAAACTCCCAACAAAAAACCTCCGACCAAAGAAACATTACTGCCGGAGGCAACAACGACATGGGCCAGACCCGTTTCGGTCAACTCTTTCCAAAAAAGAGCCGGGATTTCTCCTTTGGCCCCCAAAGTAATGCCGGCGACTAAACTGGCATGGGGTTCCGGCAGGGACTTTTTGTAAAAGCCAATAATCTTTTCTCTGACCTTGACCAAAAGTCCGGGACTTCTTTCCAGTCTGACCAAATTTGCTTCTTCCAGTTTACCTTCTTTGACTCTTCCTTCGACGATAATTTTGTCGCCGTAAGAAATTTCGGGAAACCTCGGTAAGAAAACTTTTAACCCCAAAAGATTTATCTTTTGCCGGTAATCATATTTTATCGGCTCTTCCCTGACCGTCCCCGTTACCTTAACCATTTTTCCTTCCGGATGAGTCGGTTTTGTCAAAAAAATTCTGACCAAAACCAAAACAACCAGGGTTCCCCAAAACAAAAATCTCATTTAGTAGGCCGTCACTAAATTTTTGATTTCTTCGTAAGTACTTTTCCTCAAGGCCCCTTTGGTCAGTAACTCCTCGACATTTGAGTAAGGTCTGTGTTCAATGATGTTTTGGGCGTAAACAGGGCCAATTCCCGGGAGAGACTCTAGTTCTTTTTGGCTGGCGAGGTTGATATTGATGAGGTCTGACCCGCCACTCCCCCGGACGGCATCAGACCCTCCGGCTACCCCCAAATTATTAGCACTCAAGACTCCCGACCGCTCACCGACCGCCGGGATGTAAATTTTCGTCCCGTCGGCAAGTCTGGCCGCCCGGTTTAAAGACTTCTCCATCCAGTCCCTGTCGGCGTTTGGGGAAACGCCTCCGGCGGCGACCAGCAAGTCCCCTATCCGGGAATTTTTGGGAAGTTTATAGACCCCCGGTCTTTCAACTTCTCCGGCAATTTCCACGACAATTTCTGAACCCTCATTTTGGCCCTCTGTAGCCCCCGTCAGGACTTCAACCCGGTCCCCATCCCCATTTCTCTCATTTTGACTGATAAAGAGTCCTACGCCCGTTAAGATGGCTCCCAGAAGAAATATCAAAATGACATATCTAAACCTGAAGAATAAATCGTCTAGATTATCGGGCAGCTTTGGCATTTTTTTACCCCGTAACGAAGTTGATCAATTTCCCCGGTACGAAAATCGTCTTTTTTGTTCCCTTCCCCAACCATTTGGCCACTTTAGCCTCTGATTTGGCTAATTTGACCACTTTTTCCTGGTTTTTAGCCTCGTCAGCCGGAATGACCAGTTTTGTCCTTAGTTTCCCGTCCACCTGGACGACCATTTCAATTTCCCTGACGCCAAGAAAGGCGGGGTTATATTTGGGCCAAGGTTCAAGGTGGACCGAGAATTTTTGACCCAGCACTTCGACCCAGGCTTCTTCGGCCAGGTGCGGCGCAAACGGGGCCAGAAGAAGCGCCAAAGTTTTAAGCGCTTCGTCCCACTCTGCGCACCTTATTCCCCCGTGGGCTCTTTTGATATTAGCCTCGGTCTTGTCGTAGAGCAGATTGACAAACTCCATCATGGCGGCAATGGCCGTGTTATACCTAAAACTCTGTATGTCTTCGGTTACTTTCTTTATAGTTTGATGCATTTTGTTTAGGACCTCACGGCTATCTTTTTCCTCCACCAGAACAACGTCCGAATATTGGCTGAATAGCCTCCAAACCCGTTCGGTAAACCGCCTCATGCCTTCCATCCCCGTATCCCGGAAATCGGGGCTGCCGTCCATCGGGCCGATAAACATCAGGTAGAGCCTGAAGGCGTCCGCTCCGTATTTTTCGACGTATTGGTCGGGATTGACCACGTTCCCTCGGCTTTTACTCATTTTGGCCCCGTCTTTAATCATCAGTCCGTGGGCAAAAAACCTCGGAAAAGGCTCTTCAAAGCCGACTTTTTTGATGTCGTCAAGAAACATGGTGATAAAACGAGCGTACATCAGGTGCAGGACGGCGTGCTCGGCGCCCCCGAAGTAGAGATTGACGGGAAGCCATTTTTTCGTGATTTCAGGATCGAAAGGCAATTGTCCCGAGCGAGCGGAGCGAGTCGAGGGATACCTTAAAAAATACCACGAACTGTCTAAAAAGGTATCAGAAACGTCGGTTTCCCGCCGGGCTTGTCCCCCACAGCCGGGGCAGGTGACTTGATAAAAGTTGGGGTCTGAAGCTAAAGGCGAAACGCCCGTGCCTCGGGGCTGGTAATCTTCGACGAAGGGTAACTTCACCGGCAGGTCTTTCTCGTCAGCCGCATACCAACCCGGCATTTCGGCTCTCTCGCCTTTTCCTTCTTTTTCGCATTTTTCGCAGTAAATCATCGGTATGGGCGGCCCCCAGTAACGCTGTCTGGATATCAGCCAGTCCCGCAGGTGGTAACTTATATGCGGTTTACCCCAACCTTCTTTTTCAATCTTCTGCCAAAGACTTTTATCCGGTTCTTTCTTGACTATATCTAAACCATACTTTTTGGCAAACTCCATATCACGTTCATCATGGGCGGGCACCCCCATAATCACGCCGGTACCATAATCAGGAGCCACATAATTTGTGTCCCAGATGGGAAGTTTTCTGCCCGACAAAGGATCTATCGCATATTTTCCTGAGAACCGGCCGGCCTTTTCTCTCTCCCCCTCTTGATATAGCTTTGAGGTAGCCAGAAAAGTCACGGCATTCAAGGTATCCGGGCGGGTTGTAAAAACCTCAATTTCGGCGTCAGAACCGTCAATTTTAAATTCAACCAGCATCCCCTCTGACTTACCTATCCAGTTTCTTTGAGCCGCCTTGATTCTCTCTGGCCAATCTATCTTGTCCAGATTCGCCAACAGCCTTTCTCCATATTCGGTGATTCTGAAAAACCACTGTTCAAGCTCCCTGGTCTCAACCACGGTCTGGCATCTCTCGCAACTGCCGCTCACGACTTGTTCGTCCGCAAGCACGGTCTTGCAGGAAGGGCACCAATTGACGCTTGCCTTGGCCCGATAGCTAAGGCCGGCCTTAAAAAGCTCTATAAAAAGCCACTGGGTCCATTTGTAGTAATCCGGCTCTGAGGTGGTGACGGTACGAGTCCAATCGTAGCCGTGCCCCAGACTTCGAAGCTGTCTCTCATAATTTTTGATCGTTCTGGCAAGCATTGTTTGGGGGTGCTCGCCTATCTTTAAAGCAAAATTCTCGGAGTGAATGCCAAAGGAATCGTAGCCTATCGGCTGAAAAACGTCTTTCCCCTGCATCCGCATAAATCGGCCGTAGATATCGCTTCCGGTGGAGGAAAAAGCGTGGCCTGCGTGCAGTCCCTCGGCCGAAGGGTACGGAAACATCCAGAGATTGTAAAAAGGCTTTTTGGCCTTTTCAACAGAAGGAAAATAAAGCTTCGCCTTTTCCCACTCCCTCTGCCACCTGGACTCTACCGCCCCAATATCGTATTTTTTATTTCTTGACATAAATCGATTATACAGCTAGTCTAATCAAGGTTTATCAATAGGCAAAAATAACCTGTAATCTCAATTATAAGGTTTCGGAAACCAAAACAGAATATATCAAAATCAATTTTGGTTTTAAAAGGACCATCAAAGCCACATCAAATAGCCGCTCCAAGAAAATAAGGCTAATCCACATATAAGAGCCGAGAAGATGGGCCGAAAGGACCCAAAAAAATCCTAGCAGATAAAAAGAAGAAGTGCTATTCTCCGAATTTAATTGAATATAGCTTCATAAACCGCAAAAGTATAATAATATAAACGTTTTCCGCAGAATTCCGCAATTATTGGTTTAGCCTCACTTTTCATAGGACTTTTAGGAATATTCTTCACTTATTGACAAGCAACTTGATAAGGAAAGATATAAAAAGGTCGATAAATACTATTGCGGAAATTATGTTATGTACGTCAGTGAAAATATGAATTTCCCAAATGATCTATCTGATACTAAATGGCTATTGACACAATCGGTAACCCTTTTAACAATAGTATAACTTGTATAATTTGTATAATCTAGCTTCACACTGCCATGGATATTTCACTAAATTCTAAAAAGTTCCTAGTAAGTTTTTTGAATTACCTCTCGACCGCCGGGGTTTCAGATAATTCGCTTAAGTATTACCGCTCTGATATCTCCCACTTCACCGGCTGGGCAATATTTAAGGTCCGCGCTTTGGGTATTTTCGCCGAGTCGCTAACCGAAATCCTGCCGTTTATCAATGCCGGGCTCGCCCGTGAGTATAAGATCTTTCTTACCCAAAACAATACCCCAAGGACGGTCAACCGCAGGCTCTCTACCCTAAGGCATCTTTCGCGCTTTCTTCTTACCTCTCAACTATCTAATTCTGACTTCATGGAGGGAATCTTAAATATCACCGGCGATACCCACCAGGCACCCTTGATTCATCCTCTTTTAAGCCAATTTAAGAAAAACTTGGAGGCTGAAAAGGTTTCCAAGAATACAATCAAAAACTATCTTTCTGATATCAAGCACTTCATCAACTGGCTGGAAACAAGAAACGGAAAGGAATCAATAGCGACTACAAATTAACTGCCTATGTCCAATCTGCCGTACATTTCACCCGACCTTTTAAGACAGTACCAGAAAGAAGTAACCTTTCAAACAAGTCCGGCCACCGCAAGAAGAAAAATGTCGGCTCTGAAGCGCTTCTTCGGCTGGGCACACCAAGAAGGCCATATTCAGGAAAATCCCATCCAAGAAATGCTCCCGCCCCTTACCCCAGGAGCACAAATTATTACTACCAGGGCTCCCCGCTTTAAACTCTCCAACGTTTTTAAGCTGGGAATCCCACTTGTTTTGGTCATTCTGGTTTTCCTTCTTGTCAGAGACGTCAAGCTTCCTATACCCTTTCTCCCCGCTCCGGCCAAGGAAACGGAAGTGGTCACGACCACCCCGATTCCCACCCCTCTGGCCGAAATACCAATCGACAAAACGCTCATTATTGCCGAGCTAAAAGAGGAGGTCCTTAAATTGATCGGATCCACTCTTGAGTGGGCATCCTTTGAAGACGGCAACTTACTTATCGGCGGAGCCCAGGTTTCTTCTCTTACCCTCTCAACCGGCGACACCACCGACGGAGACATCACCATCAATCCGGACGGGTCCGGAATTGCCCACTTCCTCTTTGAAGGTACGGGAGAAAATTTCCTAAATGCGCAGGCTCCCAATCTTATTTCCGGCTCTTTGTATTATGGAGTTGTTGCCAATGGAGCAACCGGCTACGACCTCATAAGACTACAAAGTGGCTCAAACCCCGTCACCCGCTTCAGTGTGGATGCCTTGGGCAACACCGATATCGGCGGAAGCCTCAATGTCGAGGGCGATATTTCAACCGATGATACGGTAAGACTGACTTCGGCGGGAGCTTTGACGAATATCACCGGCTACTCCCAAACCTCGGGTAATTTTAGCATTAGCCAGGGAGCCGGAGATTCGGGGACGATAACCAAGAAAGCCTCGGCCCTTGCCGACCTTTTAACCTTGACTTTAGATGAAAGAGGTCAAGCAAATTCAATCTACTCTACCCTCACTCTCAAAAGATTTGATGGAAGTACTGAGGGCATGGCTCTTTTTGTCGATGAAGGCAACGCCCGCTTTGACGGCCAAATTCAACTTGGTCGCTTCTCCTCTACCCCGGATGCTATCGGCGAGGGCTCAATTATCTATAACACGGCCGACACCAATCTTTACTATTACAACGGTACCAGCTGGAACTCTTTGGGCACGGCCACCTCCATTTCTTTTGCCGACATTACCACGGGAACCAACACTCAAGCGGCTATGGTTGTCGGCAACGACGCCTCACTCACCTACTCCGGCACGGGCACAATTACGGCAAGTGACTTAACCTGTACCGATTGTCTTGATTTTACTGAACTGGCCGACGCCATGACTTTGGATGCCTCAACCAATATTGCCCTTGGCGCCAATACTCTCTCCACTTCAGGCACCGGCGCTTTAAATTTCGCCTCAACGGGACAAGTCACCTTTGCCGGCAATGTTAATGCTACCGCTGGAGTCGATGTCACCGGCGCCAATTTGACCGTCGGTTCAAGCGGCGAGTTCTCGGTTGATGTTTCCACCGGCAATGTTACCACCGCCGGCGACTTGGCCGTCAACGGCGGCGATCTCACCTCCACTGCTTCCACTTTTAATTTTGTCAATTCCGGCGTTTCCATCTTAAATATCGGCGGTGCTGCCTCAACCGTCTCTCTCGGTGCCTCAACCGGGACAACGACCATTAATAATGATCTGGCTGTCTCCGGCGGCGATATTACCGGCGCCTCCGGGGCGGCTCTTGATTTGGGTGAAGCCAATGCCGGGGATATTACCGCCACCGGTGACTTCCTGCCGGCGGCTGACAACACTTACGATCTAGGCTCGTCAGGTCTTCGCTGGCAGGACTTTTATGTGGTCAATCTTAATGCCTCCACCACTACCATTGCCGGCACCACCTCGGAAACTTTCACCATTGATACCGACGATACCGGCGGCGATCTGGCCTATATTTTCGGCACCACCCTTAATGAACGTTTAATCTGGGATTCAACCGACCTCCGTTTTGAATTCAGCGATGACCTTCAGGTTCAAGGCGGAGTTGATATCACCGGCGGCCTGACTTTAGCCGGCACTTTAACGGCCAACGGGGATGTTGATTTGGGTAATGCCACCGGTGATACGGTTACTTTTACGGCCCTGGTTGATTCCAATATTGTCCCTTCAATCACCGATACCTATGATCTGGGTGCCTCGACTCTTCTTTGGAATGCCTTATATGTTGACCAAGTCTGTTTTGACGGCTCAAGCGACTGTATTACCAACAGTAATTCGGCCGGTCTTTGGACTCTTTCCGGTTCGACCCTTTTCCCCGACCTGGCTTCATACCGGGTCGGTATCGGCACCACCACCGCCGCTGATATTATTTCTCCCCTATATGTCACCAGCGGAGCCCAAACCGGGAAAGCGGTCGCTATTTTCAATCAAACCGAATCAGAAGATATCTTAACTGCCTCGGCTTCGGGGACGACTCGTTTAACCCTTAGTAATGCCGGTAATCTCACCTTTGGTCAGGCCTCAACCATCGATACGTCCACCGGTGATTTGATTTTGTCCTCCTCAGGCTCAATTACGGGCAATATCAGAATCGGGGCCGCCTCTCCCTCAATCACCCCGGACCTTCTGGTGGTCGGCCAAAAATCAGATGCCGGAAATCCGACAGGGGTTGAAGGAGCCATTTATTACAATGCAAGCTCGGATAAGTTTTACATCTATGAGGGAGGAGCATCCCCTGCCTGGAAGGAAATTTGTAACAGGACCGACCAAGCTTGCGGAACAGGGACAGGAAGCTCCTGGAGTGCCCTAACAGACCCTACGACCAGCCTTTCCCTGGCCATGGCCGAGAACCCCACCAGCTTTACCTGGGATACGGCCGCCACGGCCGCTGCCTTTGATGCCTTTACTTTCTCGATTACCAACGATGCCACCACCGACTCAAATACCCAGAGGCTCCTGGTTCTTCAGAATAACAACTCTACAGGCTCAACCGCCACTGAAAATCTTTTGGTCCTTACTAATGCCGACATCGACGAGGCGGTCACCACCGCCCTGGAGATTACCTCAGCCGCAGGCGGAATCACCACCGCCATTGATGTCTCTGATGCCGAGATTGTTACGGCTTTGTCTGCAGGAGCCAATGACCTTTCCGGAACATACTGGTCAATTACCGGTGCAACCGGCAACATCACCACCGCGGGCGATCTGGCGGTCAACGGCGGCGACATCACCACGACGGCCGCCTCTTTTAACCTCGTCAATGCCAACGCCACGACCGTCAATTTTGCCGGAGCGGCGACGACTCTTTCTATCGGGGCCGTGTCAGGCACAACCACGGTTAATAACGCCTTGACCGTCACCGGCACTCTAACGGCCAACGGGGATGTTGATTTGGGTAATGCCACCGGTGATACGGTTACTTTTACGGCCCTGGTTGATTCCAATATTGTCCCTTCAATCACCGATACCTATGATCTGGGCGCTTCCTCCTTAATCTGGAATGCTCTCTACGTTGACCAAGTCTGTTTTGACGGCTCAAGCGACTGTATCACCAATTCAGACTCGGCTGGACCATGGACGCTGACTGGTTCTACCCTCTACCCGGACCTAGCCTCCTACCGAGTCGGAATAGGGACAGCCACATCGGCTGATATCATTTCACCCCTATATGTCACCTCGGGGGCGACGGTTGGCAAGGCTCTGGCCATCTTCAACCAAACCGAAAACCAGCCTATTTTAACTGCCTCGGCGTCGGGGACTCCCCGCTTAGAGCTTTCCAATGCCGGCAATCTTCAATTCAAGCAAGCCTCAACCATTGATACTTCAGCCGGCGACTTAACTTTGGGAGCCGCCTCAAACTTAGTTCTCTCCCCGACTGGCGGCACCATTGACATCAACGCCTCAACCCTTGATGTTTCATCCCAGGCGACCAATATTGACCTGATTAACACAAACGCCGCTGCCCTCACCTTTGAAACAAACCTACTCCGACTAAATACTTCTAATACAGCGGTTGAAGTCACTGGGACCACCAATTTGGGTGATGGTGGAACGACCAACTACGCTCAATTCTCCTCCACCGGGGACCTAACCTTTGCCGGCACGGCCGATACCATCACCGGTCCTGGGGCAGGAGGACTAACCATGACCAACACCTCGGGTCAGATTCAGTTGATAACCGTTACGTCAGGAGAGCTGGATTTGACCAGTGCCGGACTAATGGATATTAATGCCGGGGCAAACCTGGACATTGATGTCACCGGCACCTTTGACTTGTTCTCAACCGGCGCTTTCTCAATTGACGGCACCGGCGCTTCCAATGTTTCGGCCACTTCAGGCAACCTGACTCTTTCCACCATTACATCGGGCGATGTCAATATTACAGCCGCAGGAAATATTGTTTTTGACGACGGCACCACCTCAAGCACGATTCCTTTCACTTTTGATGACACCGCCCTCCAAACCCCGACTAACGCGGTGGTTGATGCCATCAATGAGGCCTACAATGCTGCCATCGGAGGTGCCGGTGGTGTCTGGACCAGAGATGCGGGGACAGGCACGGTCTACCCGACCACCCTTTCCGACAAGGTCGGGATAGGGACAACCACACCTGCCGATATCATCTCCAAGCTCTTCGTAACCGGAAACTCAACCTTAACGGGTAAAGCAGTCGCCATCTTTAATCAAACCGAAAGCCAGGATATTCTAACAGCCTCTGCCTCCGGCACTCCCCGCTTGACTCTAACCAATGCCGGCAATCTCCAATTCCAGCAGGCATCCTCAATTACCACTACCGCAGGGAATTTAACCTTGGATTCTGCCGGAACCTTAGTCATCAATGACAACCTTGACCTTTCCAATGCTGCCAAGACCGTCGCCCTTGCCGATGTCGCCAACGCCCTCAACTTTGACTCCAATACCCTGACGATTGATGCCCTCAATAACAGAGTCGGCATCGGGACAGCGGCGCCAAATTACGCTCTTGAGATTTCTAAATCATCGGGATCGGAGGGAATTCAGATAAGTGATCTTTCGCCGATTATTTATCTTAATGAAACTGATCAGGGAGCTGATGCAAAGTTTTGGAGCCTTTGGGCATCAGGCGGAACTTTGTATGGAAAGGCAGTGAATGATGCTAAAACTTCATCTTCCAACTGGCTTCAGGTTACGAGGTCGGCCGCAGTTGTTACAAATGTCCTTTTCCCGAACGGCAACGTCGGCATTGGGACGACTTCTCCCCTCTATAACCTTCAAATCGGTGACGGAACAGATGTAAACAAAGCTCTCTTAATACAGGCTGGGGGCACAACAGGCAGAACGGCGTCAATTCTGTTCAAAACCACAAATATCACTACCGACAATAACGCTAAGGGTGCCGTAATTTGGGAAGATGATGGCTCTTCCAATGCAAGGGGCAAACTTCACTTGGCGGTAGATACTGCAGACGACAGCGGCAATGTCGGAATCTCTGATGCAAAACTCACAATCGATTCAACCGGCAACGTCGGCATCGGGACGGCAGCCCCCGACTCTAAACTCCACGTTGTCGGCGGAGACGTCTATATTGCTCCTGATATTGGTTATACCTTTAATAATCCTTCTGCCAACGAGGATTTGTATGTTTTTGGAAATCTTGAGGTGGACGGCACCATATACGGCACGGTTGAAGGAACGATTAATCCCGGCTTTACAACTGGTTCTGTCGTCTTCCAAGGCCCCTCCGGTCTGGCCCAGGACAATCCTAACTTCTTCTGGGACGATACCAATAACCTCTTGGGAATTGGTACTAATACTCCTGTGGCCAGACTGCAAATAGAAGGAGCCGTCCCCGGCAAAGCCCTGGCCATCCTCAATTACACTGGTACAGACCAGAACATATTGGTAGCTTCTGCATCAGGAACGGCCAGGATGACTCTTAGTAATGCCGGTCAGCTGGCTCTTTCGACCCAGGGTTCAACCGGCGGTCTACTTTTAGGAGGCGATGTCGCCCTTTACCGAGGGGCGGCTGACAGACTGACTTCTCCTGATTCGGCTGATATCGGCGGCTCTCTACGCGTCGGTTCGGCCGGGGCGCCAAGCGATACCCTGGATGTTGACGGCACGGCCAATATTTCGGGGGCGGTAACCCTTGGTTCAACTCTCACCTTGCCAAACACCAATACCCTAACCGGGGTGACCAACTACACCCAATTCTCCCAGGGAATCTCGATTGGCGGCGCCACCACTTATTACTTTGATTCTTCAGGCAATTTAAATGCCAACGCCGGAACCTTTGCCGGCACACTTGATGCCAATGGAATTGTCACTTTGGGGGACGGCGGCGATGCCATTACCATCTCCGGAACCACTATTTCCCTGACCTCAAATGGAGCCGGCAACGACATTACCATTTCTGCCGCCGATGACATCATCTTTGACGACGGGACGACAACCGGCGGGATTGCTTTTACTCTTGACGATACCGCTCTTTCTACTCCCACCAATGCCATTGTTGACGCCATTAACGAAGCCTATGCCGCCGCAATAGGTGGAACGGGCTCTGTCTGGACTCTTAATTCAGGCACCATCTATCCCACGGCCATTAATAATAAGGTAGGCGTCGGCACCACCACCCCGGGTGACATCATCTCCAAATTCTATGTCACTAACCAAGGCACCTTAACCGGCAGAGCCCTAGCCATCTTTAATCAAACCGAATCACAAGACATACTTACAGCATCAGCCAGTGGCACTCCCCGACTCACAGTCACCAATGCAGGCAACCTTCAATTTCATCAGGCATCAAGTATTACAACCACCACCGGCAACTTAACCCTTGATTCTTTTGCCAATACCGTCCTTGCCGATCCCACCATCCAGCTTTCGGGGACCAATCCGACCATCTCAGCCACTGCCACCAACTCGACTTTGGGTATTGCCGCCAATGGCACCGGGACCTTGACACTTAATTCAGGAGCAACCGGAAATATCCAGTTCTTCTCTTCTGCCAATACCCTCTCCTCGGCCGGGACGCTGACTCTGGCCGGAAATTTGAATGTCGGCGGCAGTTCCACCTTGGGTGATGCGGCTACCGATACCAATACTCTGCGAGGGTTGGTCACCCTTACCGATTCTGCATCAGCCTACCCGCTTCGTTTTGGAGCCGATGTTGATTTGTACAGAAGTGCGGCCAATACTTTAGCTTTGGCAACGGGTGATTCGTTAACTCTTGTTTCCGGAGACTACACCCAGACATCGGCAGCCACAACAGGGATAGCCGCCTCAATCACCGCCAGCTCTTTAACCTCGGGCAATCTTATGTCTTTGGTTTCAACCTCAACCGCTTTGACTTCGGGCGGGCTGCTGTCTTTGGACTGGAGTCCGGGCTCGACCACCACTGCTACCGGCGACCTTTTCGCCATCAATATCGGTGCTAACGGCACTATTGGGAACCTTTTAAATATCAAGGACAACGGCTCATCGCTTTTCTCTGTTTCGGAGACAGCCGTCACCAGCAATCTGCCGACGACATTTACCTCGAGCGGTGATGTCTCGATTGCATATGACCTCCTCTTTACCAACCAGACCGCCTCAAACATCAAAACCTCGGCGCCCTTTACCCTTGAGGTCGGAGAAAGTTTTGAAAGCAATGACTTGACCTTGAAAACCTACAACAGCGGCGACATTGTCCTTGACTCTCCGGGCGGAGTGACTCTGGCTCAGGCTCAAGCCTGGGATCTGGCTGATTCTTCAACCACCTCTCTTTCCATCGAATCGGGTTTGATGAACTTTGATACGGCAAATAGCAGGGTCGGCATCGGGACGACGGTGCCGGACTCAAAGTTGCATGTTGTCGGGGGTGATGTTTATGTTGCTCCTGATTCGGGATACACCTTTAATAATCCCTCTGCCAATGAAGATTTGTATGTCTATGGGAATCTGGAGGTTGACGGCACCATATACGGAACGGTATCCGGTGACTTGACCTGTACCAATTGTCTTGATTTCGTTGATTTTGAAGATACTTTAGACCTGGATGCCAACCTCACCTTAAACCAGGCCGCCTTCACCTGGACCCAGAATTTTGACGGCACCACTACCACCGGTTTAACCTACAATGCCGACTCCCTGACCAGCGGTAAAGCATTAAGTGTCGTTTCAGACAACGCAACCGTCTCAACTGCCTTTACTGGAGATTTGGCTTCAATTTCGTATGCTCCTATCTACACCGGCGGTGTCGGACTGAATACTACCGGTAACTTACTGGATATTAGCCGGTCAGTCACCCTCAATAATGTCGGGAATACTCTGACCGTATCGGGGGCTGTTGCCACTCTTTCTGATTCTGCTACTCAAACCCAAGGAACACTCACCCACTCTGCCGATGTCCTCCAAATCGCCCAGAACTACACCTCAAACACCGGTTCTGCCTTAAATATAACCAGCGCCGGAGGAGCAACCGGTTTTGCCTTGAGAGTCAACGACGACGGAACATTCACGGATACAACTCCCTTTGTAGTCACAAACGCAGGAGATGTCGGCATCGGGACGACTGGGCCAAACTCAAAACTTGAGGTGGCTGGAAATCTATCTCTACAGACAAACAATCTTTTGTTTGGCACCAGCGGCTCTGAAGACACCAATCTCTACCGTTACGCTGCCAATACCCTCAGGACTGATGACGGTATGATAATTGGTACTAGAAACTACTCTGGACTCTCCGCCGGCGATTTGGCTTTGGGGGGCAGACTCAATCTTGGCAATGTTGGAGTCAGCCCTGGCGCCGTATTAATATATGGAATTCATTCGTTTTCTGGCGTTCCCGCAGCAGCCGGCATAAGCTTGACGGCGGCTTTTACTCCAACCGCCGCCACTGACGATGTCACTGGAATCTTTATCCAGCCAAGAGACAGTGGGGGTTCGCAAAATCTCGACCGAGTTTGGGGAGTCCACTCCACCCCAAGACTCTACACTGGCTCCACTGCCACTGCCGCCGATGCCAGGTCATTTTACTCCAACCCATCCAATGTTTCAGGCAGCACCTTCACCAATGTTTACGGTTTCTACCATGATGAAAGCTTCCTTGCCGGCACAATAGGCACCCAATATGGTTTGTACGTAGAAAACCTCGATAACGCTTCTACCAACTACGCCATCTACACAGCAGGGACCACTCAATCATATTTTGGCGGCAACGTCGGCATCGGCGATATCACCCCAGATGGAAAATTGGATGTGGAGGCAACCGGAGCAGTCACGGCGAGCACCTACGGAATCAACTTGAGCAACTTAGTCACCAATACTACTACCGATGCGATTAACAAATACGGTGCCTATATCACTTCCACTGGCGGTTTTGGGGGCTTAGGAGGGACCGCCACCAACAACTGGGGTCTGTACGTTGACACTGTCTCTGGTGCGGACAACAACTATGGCGCCTACATCGCTGGCAATGTCGGCATCGG
>Ga0209318_1000786_pt1 | contig 26350 bp, 31 predicted proteins | sample RifGroE1_FD_183999 | JGI IMG/M metagenome (GOLD analysis project Ga0209318, IMG submission 183999) | Groundwater microbial communities from Rifle, Colorado, USA - Groundwater E1 (SPAdes) (version 2) | ecosystem: Environmental > Aquatic > Deep subsurface > Groundwater | place: Rifle, Colorado... | reverse complement strand
GATCTTGGACAAGCGCCACCCGCCACGCAAGCCGCAGCAATGCAACTCATCCTAGCACGCCGCGTGAACGGTCATAAAGTCAGCGACCACGTTTGCTTTATCGGAGCCACCAACCGCCGCCAGGACCGCGCCGGAGTATCGGGACTTTTAGAGCCTGTTAAATCCCGCTTTACGACCATCGTAGAGTTACAGCCTGATCTTGACTCATGGTGCAATTGGGCGCTGTCCAACAACATGCCGACCGAGTTAATCAGTTTTGTCCGTTTCCGCCCGAATCTGCTGCACGACTTTAAGCCATCACCCGACTTGTTTAACAGCCCATGCCCTAGAACCGTTGCCAATGTCGGCAGGATCTTAAATCTTGGGATAGCCCAGGAGCTTGAATATCCAGTGATTGCAGGCGCAGCCGGTGAAGCGTTCGCAGCAGAGTTTTTAGGTTTTCTCCGTATCTGTCGCAACCTCCCGAACCCCGACGCGATTCTGATGAATCCCCAGGCAGGAGAAGTGCCGACCGACCCCGCGACCCTTTACGCCCTTTGTGGTGCTTTGAGCCGCAAAGCCTCAGATAATACGATTGATCGGCTTGCGGAATATTGCGACCGGCTACCCGCTGAATTTTCGGTCCTTTTGATGCGTGACGCGGTCAAACTCGCCCCGACCGTTACCAGTTCAAGGGGCTTTGTCCGGTGGGCGGCCAATCATAGCAGTCTGTTAATCTAGCTTGACCGTTTATTGAGCCGTTAAGACCCTTAACGGTTCAGATAAGCAGTTACAGCCGCCTAGAGATATACGGTAATTCATTACAGGAGGGAAAGGAGATGACTAGACGACTACAGGAACGGAGGCACAAGCCACAGCCAGATTTAGCAGACCTCGTAAGGCACGGCTGCAAACTGATGGAGACGCCACGCGGAGCAGACTTTTTAATTGACTTGTATTTTGTTGTAGACAAGAAACCTTGCAACCTTTGCCCTAACCAGTGCTTTACATCACGCGGAAACGACCGCAGACAACGAAAGGAGCATTAAACCATGACACACGTAATCAGCAAAAAAGCCATGCTTGCCCGACTCTCAATTTCAATCTGGAGCGCCAGGAAACTGGACAAGACCGCAACCGCGAAAGTAAAAGAGGAATACCAGACCTCGAACGACGCCGGAAGGTATAATAAAGCCCTTATCGCCACCAACGCATTAAAAAAGGTCCAGAGCGCAGCAGGAGACGCCAGAACTTTCCACTATACACAAACCCTTCCCTGGAACGATGACGGAGCACGGATTCTACCAGCCGCTAATTTTTTCGCCTACTCGGAAGGGATGCGAAAACATAAAGCCGCATTCCAGGCAGCAGTCAGCGAGTTTTTGACCGAGTACCCCGCATTAGTCGAGGATGCTAAAATACGCCTCAATTCTTTGTTCGTACAATCTGATTATCCTTCAGCAGAAAACATCATCAGTAAATACTCTTTTGAGACGCAAGTTGACCCGTTGCCCGATGCGTCAGACTTTCGCGTTGATCTTGGAGACGCCGAAGTTAACCGGATAAAGGCCGAGCTTGACGCGAGAAGCCAGCAAGCACAAGACGCAGCCATGAGAGACGTATGGAGCCGCTTGCATACCGCAGTCTCCGCAATGGCGGAACGGTTGAGCACTCCCGATGCTATTTTCAGGGATTCTCTTGTTGGTAATATCGTTGAACTCGTGGACCTGTTACCCCGCTTGAATATCGCAGGAGACGCCGAGCTTGACCGACTGACAAAGGAAGTTTCCGCCAGATTGACGGCATACGAACCGGAGACGTTGAGAATCGACAAGAAGACCCGCAAGGCCGTAGCCGACGATTGCGCCGAGATCATGAACAAAATGGCAGGCTGGATGAATGCAGCCTAGAAAGGGGCTACCATGCAAAAACAAATCATTTTAGACGTAACCAATTTATCACCCGGCCAACAATGTGACGTAATCAGAGCATTGCATAAATGCTTGAGAGAAAGCGCCCAGATAATAACCGAAGACTTACAGTACTACAGCCCCGGCGAAGCTAAAGACGATATGACCAAATGGAGAGACGCCGCAAGGAAACTTGCTTCCGAAATCTCCGAACAGGCGAAAGAGCAGAAGATTATTTATTATTGATTGTTTATCGTGCTCCTGAATCGTTCAGGGGCATGGTTAAGCAATCAACAGAAAGGAGGGCAAGATGGAAACTATGATGCTTTGGACGGCTTTAATACTTTCAAACATTATTGTGATTTTGCAACGCCGACTTATACAAGACCTCAAGCGCCAGTTAAAAGACAAAGAACATGCTTGATTGTTTATCGTGCTCCTGATCTATTCAGGGGCATCATTAAGCAATCAACACAGAAAGGAGGAATTATGACAGCACAACAGAAAATGCAGAAAGCCAGAGCCGGATTGATTCTTGACCAGCCCTTTTTTGGTTCACTCGCCCTCAAAACCAAGTTGATCGAAGACCCGATGGAGTACATCCCGAACCCCGAGCAGCGAACCATGTGGACCGACGGAGTATCAATCGGCTATTGCCCCGCCTTTGTTGATTCTTTGCCCATTGACCAGCTTAAAGGGGTCTTGTGCCACGAAGTTATGCACCTTGCCAACGCTCACCAATGCAGACGGGGAGAACGCGACCCGCAACGCTGGAATATCGCCGCAGACATGGCTATAAACCCTTTGATCCTTACCGCAGGCATGCAGTTACCCAAAGACCACCTTAACAATCCCGCCTTTGCAAACCTGGAAGCGGAAGCAATTTATAACCTTATCCCAGAGCCACCGCAAGGCCCAGGACCGGGGAAGGGAAACGGAGCAGGCAACGGACCAGGGAAACAAGGCAAAGGACCGCAGGAGCCAAATTTAGGCGATCCCGGCAAATGTGGCGAAGTTAGGGACTTGCCAGGAAAAGACGGACAAGCCGCAAGTGAAAGCGACAAAGCCCAAAACGCTCAAGACTGGAAAATCGCCACTCAGCAGGCAGCGCAAGCCGCAAAAATGGCAGGTAAGCTACCCGGCAGCCTTGCACGGTACGTTGACGAGCTTTTAGAGCCTGTCGTTGACTGGCGAGAGGCTTTAAGACAATTCATCGACCGCACCGCGAGAAATGATTACACCTGGAAGCGCCCGAACCCGCGTTATTTTTCAAGAGGTCTTATTCTTCCCTCACTTTACAACCAGGAAATGGGAGCGGCAGCCACCTACCGCGATACATCCGGCAGCACATACACCGATGAATTTCAGAACCAATTCGCCAGTGAACTTGATGATATGATGGGGCAATACAACATGACCGTTATTGACTCTTGTTTTGACACGCGAATTACTCAGACCGAAGTTATCACACCCGATATGCGACCGCTGAAATTAACCGCTAAAGGGGGGGGAGGCACCGACTTTGCCCCGATCTTTGAACACGTCGCCACCCTTGAAGAACCCCCGGCATGTATCATCGTTTTGACTGATATGTGTTGTAGTTCATTCGGAACCGACCCAGGAATCCCGGTGTTATGGGTGAACCTTGGAGGCTATCAAGCCAGCCCTCCCCCATTCGGGGAGCTAGTGCGCCTCCGCCCCGGTCATTAATCGTTGTTAGCTTCCCTGAATGCCACAGGGAAGCGATAGAGCGATCAATAATAGGAGGGAACGACCATGACAGCCACAGCCGCACATTTAAGGCTTGCCGGTATCCATATTTACAAAGTCCGGTGCATCGTGACCGAGCGCAAAAGAGGCGGAAAGTTTGAAGAGGTACGCCGGAAAGAGCTTGTCATCATCAACAATCTTGACCGAGCAAAAGACCTTTACCAATCCGAAAAGAACGAGGCTGACACCTGGACACAATACAGCAAGTACAGCGCCATCATTGAATTGTTTGAACCGAAAATCCACGACAACGGCGACCTTGCATATTTTCCAGAAAATGACGTTTACATCGAGCGTTTCCGTACTCTTGACCGATGACATTTACCAATTAGCCGGTCACGTTTTTGATTGATTGGTTTTACCCTTGAGAACTCGGAAGGGTAGAGGGGTATTGGGGGGAGGGAATGCTTATCCTCCCACCAAGGTCTTGATTAACCGACATCGTTAAACATTGCAGCACGTCAGAAGACTGACGCTATCTGACGGCCTTACAATTAAGACTATAGCACACGTTTCCAATAAAAATGATGTGTAGAATATTCTACACCATCTGAAGCTGCCACAGTTCTAGTTCTAACTTAAAAATGCGTGTGAATATTTTGCTTGACAAGAATATTCTACACTTTCAAAAAGGGGAGGGAGCCATGAAACGACCGCCAAAATTCAAAGCCAAAGTCAGGGAAAGCGCCAAAGTTTACCACTATTGGAGACAGACTGAAGTCAAAGGTTTGTTCGCCGCGATCTGCAACCCAGGATTGCAACGGGCATCATCGGAATTATGCGAGACACGGGGAGGCGATGCACTATGCAAAGTATGCAAAATCCATATGTGAAGCGGAAGCAGGGGCATAGTTGTCCTCTCTGCCATGTCTGGACATTCAGAAATCATTGCCCAACGTGTCACTATACCCTCGAAGAAGCAGAGCAAGTCATCATCGAGAGCTTGAACGAGGAAGAGAAATGATATGTCCCGTCTGTAATCGTCACGTGGAAAGTTGTTATGGTAAGAAACAGATCCACCCGCGATGCTTGCCAATCTGGAAAGTTCAGCAAAGGATGCTTGAAGCTGCCGGCCACCTGGAACCGGGGATCAAAGCGCCGTCCTTTGAGATCCCATCATTGTCGGGTCAGGAAACATGGGTCTATTACCATGAATCATATCGAGACGAACCAAGCCACGGGGCCAAGCACCGCAAGAACAAAAAGACATTCCGTTGGCTACCTAAACGGGCGGGAGGGTAGATGAAAAAACAAAAACGCACGCAGCCTTACGCCTGCCTGGAACTCGGAGCGATCAACCCGAAAACCGTCACGACCATTCCGATTCTATGGTCAAAAGAGCGCCCTCTGTTACGATTCGCCGGTCAAGTTTACCAGTTGATGATGATACGGACCAACAACGTCACAACCAGGCGCGTCTATCTCATGTCCGTTGACACGCAATACCTGAAACTTCAGAAGATCGTCTACGCCTGCGAAATCAAGGTCAAGAACTGGCAACAGAAAGCCTTAATAGCTGCCGGCCACACGAAAGAAGACATCACCGCCGCGATATGTGCAGCGAGATTGAGGGGGGAATTTTGAAAATCATCAACTGGATTCAGTCTCATCTACTACTGATAGGAATGGCCTATATCTTAGCTGAGACTGTGTATTACATCACAAGGAGGGTAAGACATGAAGAGACGGGAGAAGAGGACGCTGATCGGAAGTTTGATAGCACTGGCGATATTTGCCGCGCTTATGGTAAAGCCACCAGAAGAAGTAACAAGGCATGAGGGGATTGTGATAAGCAAGGACGGAGAATACCAACCATGTACCGTGTGTCATGCTAGATAAAGAAAAGAGGTCGAGGTTAATTCCTCGGCCTCTTTTTCATTTCCCCATTGCCCACGCCTTAACCTTCCAGGGGTTAAATTCGTACAGCCTACCTTTCCCTTTATCCTCTTCGATCAAAAATCCTTTCGGCATATCAGCCGGCGGATCTTTTTTGAGACGCAATTCCAGGCGACGGCCTTCAGTTATTGCGGTGTTGCACATTTCAATCAAGTCCTGTTGACTCATATCTCCCCCCAATTAGCCGGTCACGTTTTACCACAACGCGCCATATCTCCGCGCTGCCATCTTATCAAGCGGCTGCTTCATCCTCGCCGCCATCGCCCGTGTTGCTGTTAAGTTAATCTGCTCCTGTTCCGCGTCCGTCATCACCTTTTTGCGCTGCTTCCTGACAACCTTCTCCTGTCGCGTTGGGCCAAAGTGTCGCAAGTGATACAACCGGCTCTGATGATTCTTCTTGCACCGTGTGCAGCAATACGGGTCAGGGTACGGTGCTAGTTCGTGGCAGGGCGGATTATCACAGCGTTTGTATATCACTTCTTCCCCTTCCAGCATCTCACCAGCGACCCGCCCGATTGCGCCTTGTGCCGAACCCTTGCCGCCCATCGGCAATGACGCACGTTGACGTGTACGTGAGGACGAGTGCAATACTTCGCGTCTTTAAAAGGGCAAATCTCCGCATCATCCATCACTCCCTCCCTTCGATTTCAATTCCTTCCAAATTTGCGCCATAGCACGTTTCACTTTGCCAACCCTACCACAACCATTCACCCTGTCTCAAAATCAATTCCTGCCTTAACCTCGTTCGCCCCTACCCTATACCTGACCTTTAAACACAAACCCTTTTGGCGATTTCTTGCGCTTGACGATTTCCAAGAGATCCTTTTCGTCAAGCAACGTCGCCAGTCTCACTTCCTGCTCCGTCCAGACGCGATACTTCTGCTCGTTAGGCTGATCGGTCCAGACCTGACGTACTTCACCGGGATTGCAGACGAGGATGGTGTCGTTGAGTAGGCTATACGTGGTCATTGTTCCCTCTCCTTGAGCCAATCGATGACGAGATTCAACCTGTCAACCTGCAATGAACGTTCATTGGTAAATTCCAGGTCGGTGATTGCGTCTCGGATGCGTTCGAGTTCTTCGATTAGCGACATAGGGTGCCTCGTAACTCGTCGGCCTTTGCGTGAATCTCTTCTTTGTCGTCGCTGACAAAAATGATGTTGTAATGCACGTCCTTACCTTCTATAAACCGCCTCATGTTTGCCTCTGTTTCTTGTTGTAATGTTGCGATGTGAAAAGCCTTTTGTTGGATACTGTAACTCAATGCCCACATAAATTTCTCCTTTACTCAAACGGGTAAGATAGTTGTTCTGCATCTTCGGTGTAGTGAGGTGGATTTTTTACTGATGGTTCATCAAAGACAGAAATAGGTGGTTGACCTGGCCGGTCATGGTATTGCATTGACTCGTCATCATACCAAAGAAAGTATTTACCTTCGGCCTTTTCCACAAACCTGCCTTTATCAATAATCAAGATAGCGTCAGGTTGCTTCAGTATGTCATCTATAGTTTCCCCCTTGGGCAGCGGTTCATTGTTAGCATGTGCCTTGATAAGATGTTCTTTACTTTTGTTACGCCACATAGAAAATGAATTAAACATTAAATCGGATATAGCCCCTGTTCCTTTCGCATCCATCTTCCCCACCGGACGCGATTCATCGTCTCCCTTCCGTGGATGCACAACTAAATGGATATGAGCTCCGGTCTTGTTAGCAAAATCGCAAAGCGTTTCAATAAACGCTTTCTGGCCGCGATAATCGTCTTCAGCAATGCCGCACTTCATGAGGCTATCGATAACAAATTGCTTGATACCGTGACGGCGATAGGCGTACTCAAATACTTGCATCATGCGTTCCGCTTTAGCAGTGCCGACTAGATGAAAAAGCCAAATGTTTTCTCCCATCCAATCGAGACAATCAGAGATTTCCTGTCTTTCCGGACAACGCTTGCCAGCCGCTTGCCGTACCATTCGGAATAGGGTCTTTTGTGGCAACATCTCCATTGAGGCAATACATGATTTCTCGCCTTGTGTTGCTGCACTAATGGATATTTGCCCCGTCAATAATGACTTTCCATGGCCATTCACACCGTTGTACATGGTTACTTCACCCCTCAGAAACCGAAAAGGTATTTTTGCCCACGGCATATCAAACCCTGGAAGCCTACCTCCCTCTGGATAAAACTCAGCAGTTACCTCTTTTGTAAAATGACTCGCTCTTTTCAACTCTTCCGGCTCTAAAAACTTAGCGGCTGCAAAACACGCAGCAATCTCTTCCGTTGTCACTCCTTCCTGCAAACACTGGTTAGCGTCTTTACATGGCAGAGTTACAATCCGACATCGATGTACCCCCAATCTCTGTATTACTTCTTCAGTAGCCGCATCGCCTTCCTTGTCGTTGTCCATGCAAAGGTAGATTGTGTCGAAAGGTTCAAGGTATTGCCAATCGCAATCTACCCATTGCTGTTTGTCACCTTTGCCACCTCCAAATGGAACAGACAGGGCAGGAAACCCGTACTGGAAAAGCGTAGCGGCATCAAGCTCTCCTTCGCATACCACTACTTCTCTTGAAGCGGGGTTTATTACGTGCCAGCCAAAGCAGGTCGGTTCGCAATCCTTCTCGACAAGCGTCATCTTTTTGCCGTCTTTGCGTTCAAGGTGCAGGTATTTCACCCCTAACAAAACATCTCCCCTGAAAAACGGGAACACAATGAACGGCCCTTTCATGGGTTCTTGCTTTTTCCAACCTTCCCACGGCCCAACTTGAGCGATCTCACCGATTTTGTATGCGGCGATAGTTTCAGGAGTCAACTTACGCTTCTCGGTCAAGTAGGTCATTACGGCAGAACCAGCCACAACCTTTTTTGCTTCTTTTGGAGGCGAAGGCTTGCGGTAAACTTTCCTTTTCGCTGGATCGAGCGGAGATTCTTGGATGCCCAAATATTGCTTCACTTCCTCAAGCGTTGACTTGTTGTTGCCAAGCCCCCTTGTTTCCCGCCAAAGATCTAGCAAATCGCCACTTGTGCCGGCAGCAAAATCTGACCACACTCCTACCTTAGAACCGGAGATACAGACCTTCATAGACCGCCCAGGTTCACCATCTATCGAGCCTACCACCCATTCGCGCCCTTCGTTCTTTCCACCCGGCAACAAGTGCCGCGCTATTTGCTCTGCCTGGTCGTTCATCATTTGCACTATTTCTTGAACGGTTAGCATTAAATCCCTCCTGAAAACAAATCATTCTGAGGGGTTCTTTTCCCCCCACACTTATCGTATTTCCCTTCCAACACTTTCACGGCATTGCTGTCGTTTGCAATGATCCAGTCGAAGTCAGCAAACCAATCCCTGTCGTTTTTGCCGCGGAGAAAAGGAGTCCCTGCAATCCGTTCAAAAATTTGCCTCCATTCCTCAAGGGATCTTTCTTTTAGTCGAGCCACAGATTTTATTTTTCGAGACGAGCTGAGCTTTAGGGCGCATGGTGTTTTAACGACTTCATTCCAAAGTTCAAAAAGATCTGAAGGGGAAGTTTTATTTTTTTCTTCGCCCTTATCTTTACCTTCTTCTTTACCTTCTACTTCTCTTAACCTTAACTTCTCTTGGCTGGACTTCTCAGTACCTAATCCGGGATTAATCCGGGATTGGTCATAACTAGGCAAATAATCAGGGCCTAATCGATCCGACTTCAATTCTTGATGATCCGTCCAATTTAAGGAGTGAAGATAGTAAAGTCCGTCATCATCCTGCCAGAATTTTACGTTTGTCTTGTCGGAAATTTCAATGAGACTTGCCTGGATTAATTCAGGGGTCATCCAGTCGATGAGAGGACAGACCAGACCCTTGACCAAATAAGGATTCGCCAGCATTTTACCGTGAGCGTTGAAGTGTGGAATAAGCATACAGAAGAGTGAAAGTGCGTGTGGGGATAAGTTGCCTACCTTGCGAGATAAAGAGATGTCTACGTTTATCATCCGGCCTTTACATTTCTTTCCCATTTTGCCCTCTTTGCCATCGGCTGAAAATCTGTCGCCACCATAATCCAGAAAAAAACGGAATGCAACAAAAATATTACGCCTTGAAATAATTTGTTGACATGCTAAATTTGCCATAGTAATATCAGCCAACCTCAAAAGGAGATAAGAATGAAATTCGCCAGCGACCGGTTAAAAGATTTAAGAGAATCCAACGGTTATACCCAGGAATACGTTGCAGAACAATCTGGGCTTTCTAGGCAGCAGTATATGCAGCTTGAAAAAGGGAAACATACGCCACGGCTTGAGACGATAAATAGTTTAGCAAAAGTGTTCAACGTGCCAGGTAAGTTTTTCATAGAGGAATAATCAACCATGCACCCTCATGCTCAAGTAGCAAAAGCAAAAAAACAAGGTTTGCTTATCCCGCAACCTTGTCAAAAATGTGGATCAACAAAACACATACACGCGCACCATGAAGATTACTCAAAGCCGCTAGATGTCGTGTGGCTATGTTCTAGGTGTCATCGCCTTCGTCATTGCGAAATGAAGCCGCCCTCTTACAAAGGTTGGAGTATATACCCGAAAAGAGTTGAACAGTGCCTAATAGTAAAAATCAATGGTCGTAAATTGCGAAAATTAAGAATTGAACGTCAACTTTCCCGTTTCGATTTTATAAAATTAGTACGTTTCAAAATGTCAGAAACAAAATTAAAACGCATAGAATATTCTTTGACTGCTCCCGTAGATTTTATATGGTTAGATCGAGTCGCGTCAGTTTATGACATTGGATATTTTAAACTAAAAAATATAATCAAAGTAGAGGACTTGCCATGACGCTTGCCGAAGTTTACGCCTTACCCGATGGTATCTACGAGGGCATACCGGAGAATATTTACCACCAGCTTGAGTATTTTTCCGCCTCCTACGCCCGTCAACTGATCGTCAATCCAGCGTCAGCGCAAGTGCCGATTGAAGAGAAGAGTGCGTTAAGCCTCGGCCACGCCATCCACGCCCTCAAACTCGAAGGCCGCGATGCACTCAATGCCCGGTTCGCTTTCGTCCCTGCCGATGCGCCTAAGAAGCCGACTGTCACACAGCGTAATGCAGCTAGACCGTCCATCGAGACAGTCAACGCGATTCATTATTGGGATCTCTTCGAGTCTCAGAACCAGGGCAAGACGATTCTTTCCGCCGACGACAAGGTAATCATCGAAGGCGCGTGTAAGGCAATCGATACGCATCCCTGTGTCGTCAAGCGCAAGATGTTCCAGTCAGGAATGAACGAAGTCACGATCATCTACACAGACCGGGAAACTGGCATCCGTATTAAATCTCGACTTGATAATCTGGACGAGCCGTATATCAACGACCTCAAAAGTACGGCTGATTCGTCGCTGTTTGCGTTTCATAGGTCGATTGAGAAGTATGGGTATAGGCTTCAGATCGGCGCGTATTCCATCGCTGCGGCTTCAGTGGGGCTTGAAATAGAGGAATCCAGATTAGCCGCCGTGAGCACAAAGCCTCCGTTCACTCCATTAGTCGGCAAGTTTAGCCAGTATGCTGTTGAACGTGGCCAGATTGATTTCTGTCGCGCCTTGACTATCGAAGCGGAGTGCCGGGAGTTGAAGTGTTACCCAAATTTGGAATTGCCGCCGCATCTACCTTCACTGTTCGAGGTTTATGAAAAGACCTGTGACGGCACATTAATCATCAAAAACGACTGTGATTTCTACCATGAGTTCGATGTTCCATCTTGGGTAGTATAACGGCACCAGTGATTATGGCTTAGGGGGTGAATTTTTGGACAAGATAGCATCAAGTATTCCGCAAGACAAAACGGCTGCGATGGTGACAGGCAAGGGTACTCATTTTGACCCTAAAATTAAGCCGTCAAGCTATACCACAACGGACATAAAACCCCCGACATGGAAAGGCACTCACGGCACCAAGCTTGATTTAAAAGGGATCAGGTGCGGTAGGTTCGTCGTCATTGGATTGTCTTCTGAGAGGCCGAGTAGGTAGGTTGTTCGGTGTGATTGTGGCAACTATGAATTTAGAACGGCAAAGGCAATCAGGAACCCGGCCAATTCACAAGATCGCTGCCAGCCTTGCCGTAAATTACAGCATATTCAAGAGCGAGATGCCGGCTACAAAAGATAATCATAACGACCAAGCACACCGGCTCGTCCGGTGCAGCGATAGTTATAAAAAGGTTTAAGGAGTCAAACAATGGAAGTCCTCATCACCCTTCACGGCATCGAAATGGAAGTCCACTATGACTACACCCCTGCCTCGAAAGGTCGCATCATAGACGGCCTCAAGATCGAACCTGACGAAGAAGAGTTCGCTTTGATTGAACAGGTCATCGTCAATGGCGCTGATATTTACGAATTGCTCAGTGACAAGGCACTTGAGTTAATCGAGGAAAAGATATGGGAGGAACGGGCAGAATGAGTGGTTTGAAATTTGACCAAGGGAAACTTGATTATTCCGTGATGCCGCTTTCATTTGTCAAGCCTCTTGTACCAGTATTCAAGTTCGGTGAAGATACCTACGGTTACGAGAATTGGAAGAAAGATTTTGATAACGAAAACCGCCGCTTCATATCATCCATCAAACGCCATCTGGAAGAGATTGAAGAACACGGACCTTTAGCCATTAACGAGAAGGACGGTGGAGTTTATCACGCAGCGCAAATTGCCTGGAATGCTTTACGACTGCTATGGGGAGCCATAAGGAGGGCTAACAATGTCGAGAACGTACCGCAAGGGCCAGCAGATTGACAAATTGATAGACTGCATTGCCTACATCTACGCGAACTCCTACTTCTTCTGCCACGACAGGCTTGTTAATTCAGACACTATCAGGACGTGGAGCGTCAACAGGATCAACGGGGCGATTCGTGATAGCGAGATGTTCCTTGCGGAGAGAAAGACATGCTAGCCTACCTCAAAAGACTACTAGGTTATCGAGACTGCGGCTGTACCTGGCTGACAGCTTGCGACGAGTGCAGCGATGAGTTGGACAAGAAGGATATTAAATTAAAACAAAGGGGGAAGTGAAATGAGACTCTATATCAACCTATCCTATGACGCGAAGATCCTCACGAAAGAACTGACAGCGGAGGAAATAGGAACGCTGTGCAAGTTGCTCGATACCGTTGCGTTTGTTACAGAAGAATACATTGATCGCAAACACGTTTTAAAAATTGTGGAAGAAAAAGAAATTGCCATCGAAGTCCTGCCCACCGGCTCGAAGCGCATCCCTGAACTTCCCTTGAAGCAGCATGTCAAGGAGGCGGTTGCAGAAGAGACAGTTGGAGGGTTTGAAACGCTATGAGCGACACCATAGACGATTATCGCGCCTTAAAAGACCACCACCGGGAATTAAGGCACGCACTCGGGATAAAATGCCCTGGTTGCCAAAAAAAGTTTCCCAAGGCCAACCCGAAGATCCTCCTTCCTAGCCAAAGATGCTTCTGCGGATACAAGGATGAGCGGCCTTACTCAGTGACGGAAGATTACTATAAGGAGAAATACCCATGACTGACAAGAATGAACTCGTGGTACAAGAACAGACCGATTCACAGGTAGGCTTTAGCACCGCGTCCGGTTTCGAGTTGATCCAGCGCCAAGCAAAGGTATTGGCAACGTCCGACCTCGTGCCTAAAGAGTTCAAGGGAAATATCCCTAACTGTATCATTGGCTTGGAAATCGCCAATCGTATCGGTGCGTCACCACTCGCAGTTTTGCAGAATATTTATATCGTCCACGGCAAACCGTCATGGTCTTCGCAGTTCATCATCGCCGCCATTAACTCGACCGGCAAGTTTTCGCCCTTGCGTTTCGAGATGACCGGCGAAGGGGATAAACGCACTTGCACGGCATGGGCAACCGACCTCGCTACAAGTGATCGGCTCGAATCTCCGCAAGTGTCTATGGCGATGGCAAAAGCTGAAGGTTGGATTGAGAAGTCAGGCAGTAAATGGAAGACCATGCCGGAACTGATGTTACGCTACCGCTCTGCAACCTTCTTTGGCCGACTGTACGCCCCCGAAATACTTATGGGTATGCAAACTGTCGAAGAAGTCGTTGATGTCGGCACTCCTGAACAGACCCGTACAGCTATTACAGACCGGTTCAAGCCAGCAACAATAGTCGAAGCCGCAGAAGTTGCAACCGGTGAAACCACCATCTCCCCCGAAGAAGAAGCCGAGATCCGCAAGGCTGAAGTAGCTGAGTTCGGCACCAAAGAAGAACAGGAAGCGTCGGGACTCTTTTCTTAAATGCAGCATAAATTAAAAGGAGGCACACAGTCATGAATAAACCCGAAACAATCAAAATCGATGATATTACCTACATTAGAGAAGACAGCGTTACAACCCGCAACGAGATACACGGAGATCTTTTTATTGTTGTTCTTCAACGCGGGTTCGTCGCAATCGGCAATCGTTCAGTCCTGCCCACAGGTGACTACTTGCTGCAAAACGCCGCGCACATCAGGGTATGGGGAACAACGAAAGGGCTTGGCGAAATAGCCGAGGGCGGTCCTACCTCAAAAACCGTATTGGACAAATGCCCTCCTATCGAATACCACCCGCTTACAGCCATAATGCACATCAGTTGCAAGGAGGATAAATGGACAGGGAAACTTTCATAGGGGAAAACAGCCAAGCGTCTTATGGCTATGGCAATGGCTATGGCAATGGCGATGGCAATGGCGATGGCTATGGCAATGGCGATGGCTATGGCGATGGCTATGGCAATGGCGATGGCTATGGCGATGGCGATGGCTATGGCTATGGCAATGGCGATGGCGATGGCAATGGCTATGGCAATGGCAATGGCAATGGCAATGGCGATGGCAATGGCGATGGCAATGGCAATGGCAATGGCTATGGCGATGGCTATGGCTATGGCAATGGCGATGGCGATGGCAATGGCTATGGCTATGGCTAATCACTGACCATGGACACCGATCTTTTTGGCAACGCGCCAACCAGAAAAGTAAAGTACAAGGCAAATGGTTACGCGGCACGTCCCGGCAGTGGGCCGAAACTAGAGTGTTGCAAGACGTGCAAGCACAAGCACTCCAACGAAATGCGGTCAGGTCAGGTTCACTGGAAATGCCAATTACGCCAAAAGGATTGGACTAACAGTTATGGCACTGATATTCGCATGAGTTCGCCGGCCTGTTCAAGATGGATACCGTTGATGCAACCACTTTACTGCAAAGCAAGACCATGCACCGTGAGTTGCCATTATTACAAACTTGCTCAATGCCCTGACCATTTAAGAAAAGCAGTGTTATTTGCAACACAATCAAAGGAGGTAGCAAATGCAATGTGAAAGACTGGAAACGTGCAAAGAAGCTGGGTCGGATTGCACCCAGGAAGGCGGCGAGGGGAGAGAGTTTGAGTGTTTCAGCCCCTTTACCAGCTTTACCGCAGGAGACGAGACAAACGAAGTCAATGGTCTTGCCGATCATTCCAACTCGATTCCTGAAACGACAGAAGCCGTCTCGACTGGCAACACGTCCAAACCGTTCACCCGTAAACTTCCCGTCAAGTTATCCCAGGAAGAGTTGTCGGAGAACGGCGAAGAGATGTCCCGCCTCATCAACATTTGGACAAAGGCGAAGCTCGACAAGAAAGCGTATGACAAGGCGGCGAAGAAGCTGATCGATGAAACAGAAGAACGCTACGTCGAGATTGCCGAAATCACCCAGGCCGGCTGCGAAGAACGCGACGTGCAGTGCTACGCTGAGTTCGACGTGCCACACGGTGTCAAGAGGATCATCCGTTGCGACACTTACGAGGAAGTTGAAACCGTCACCCTGACCGCTGAAGAGTTGCAGACTGATTTCAACTTTGCCGCTGAACAGTCGGTCAGTAACGTCAGGGATCTCTTTTCTCCCAAAGAAGACGATGACAAAGAATGGCCTGACCCGCCTGAAGTGGAGGGATAATGATTACCTTCTTCGTCCCAGGTGTCCCGGTTGCTAAAGGCAGCGCAAAAGCCTTCGTCATCAAAAACAAGGCATCCGGCAAGCATAGGGCAATCGTCACACAGACCAACGGGGATAAACAAAAACCGTGGGCCTCGATGATAGGAACCATCGCTCAGATGCAGAACATGCCGATGATGTTTGGACCAGTCAAACTGTCGCTTACCTTCCACATGCCGCGCATCAAGGGGCATTACCGCGCCGGCAAGAACAGCGAACAGTTGCGCCCCGATGCTCCTGTATGGCACACGGTAAAACCCGACCTTGATAAACTCGTGCGCTGTGTCAAAGACGCGTTGACCGGCGTTATTTGGAAAGACGATTCGCAAGTAGCCTTGATGCCGGAAGTGAAGAAGGTTTACGCGGATTGTCCAGGGGTCATAATCACTGTAGCTGAGATCAAAGGGCCATTGTTGTAATCGACGCAATACGTCTTGCGTCTCTTGAGAAGGGAAAGAAGAAAAAATAGCACCACACCAACCAAGGAGGAAGCACATGAATAAGTTTCAGGAACTCAAGGAAGCAATCGCCGCCGCAGATGATGACGCTGTAAAGTTTTACGACAAGGGAATCAAGGCAGCAGGGACAAGGCTGAGACTCGCCCTGATGAAAGTCAAGACGCTTGCCCAGGAAGCGCGGAATGAAGTGACGGCGCTGAAATCCAAGTAAAGGAGATTAACCAGTATGATGAGAGCGAAGATGCAGATAGGACAAGTGAAACGTATCGTAGGCGTAAACGGGGATGTCACAGGGGAAGAACTGTCAGCGTATCCGGTCTGTGGAAACGCACCTTTTAGCCCAAATGGTGAGAGTGAAGACAACACGTTTGCCCGCTTACGCCGTCAGGTTCGCTGACATTGACCGTGAACAATCCCGATCTTTGCGGGAAGTTTAAGCCGGGGCAGAAGTTTTACGTGGATTTCACGCTGACTGAGTAACAAGTAAACTTTTTGCTTGCAGTGTTCTCATTATCGGTGGTATATCTTGTACCGCGAGATTAACCGGGTGAAGATTTGACTTAACCCACCGACAACGGTATCATTTCATACAACCAGTGCAGTACCAAGAACCCCGGCCCCGGTTAGTCTCGCAAACTCAAGGCAGCCGGGGTTTTTGCGTGAAAATAGTCCCTTTCTTCAAATTCGCTTCCGATAACAAAGACCACATTTGGTGGAATCAGATAACCAAAAATGGTCAAAACTTTCGCGTCTATTATCCCCTAGGCATTACAATCACCACAAGTGAAGATTATAAAGGAACGGCCCTCGTGAAATTATTCATAGGGCCGTTTTGTTTTGGTATCGGAATTACGGCCCCGCCATTTTCGGGCCTTGGCAAACAGTAGAGAATGGGGCTAAGTGTCAGCTAGCAGACAAAGTTTGTTTCGACCCTATACTGAGGGAGCCGCAAGGTTCGAAATGACTATGAGCGGGGCGACTGATACGCTTGTAGTGTCCTAGAAATAGGACGGGGAAGACGCAGATTGTATCTCTGACAGGATACTCCGGCACACGCCATGCCGCTGCGAAATGTTACGGGCAACCGGACATTTTATGGAGTATTCTCTAGGATTGAGAGCGTTATCAGGCTTGAACATCCTTCACCATCGGTGGGCCTATCAGGCAGGGAAGAAACAAAATAGTTGCCTCTAAAAAAAGAGCCGCCCTTTGCAGAGCGGCCAATCCCGGCGAAGGAGGGAACGCCAGTAACTTTTAGACTTGTCAGAACTCCATGCCGAAGTTGAGACTGAAGCTGCGGTGAAGGGGGCGTACAGCACCGCTAGCCGCCACCGGCTGCACCGCGCCGATGTAGGTGCCGCCCTCGCCAGCGGTTAGGAGGGTGGTGTTCTGCGGTACATACCCTTCGCGGACATAAGACAATAAAGCCTCAGAGGTAAAGACAGCGTTAAAAGCCGCTGCATTGCCGTCCTTATCAACGCCATTCCTTTTTACAGCTCCCAGGAAATAATCAGCCATCGTTGTCCCGCCGTTGGCTTGTGCATAGGTATCTATGGTCCGTGTCGGGTATTTAAATTGAGGGTCTACCGAACCAGTCAGATCGTGCTCACCCCATGTTCCGGTTGTGTTCGAGTAGCGGTTAGCATCAAGGATGTTGTAAAAAGCGTTGTAGTCAGCTGCGGTAAGGTCAGCACTGCCAGTACCGCCCACACCATAGTTTGCAGATGGGCCGTTGTTATACATCAGGTTGCTGCTGAAGACATAATCACCACTAACCCTAGCAGCGAACTCACAGAGTAAAGCATGAAACCGCACAGTTGACGGCGTTGTACCTGCTCCATAATTTACGAAAGTATTGTTCTTGATGTAGTTATTTGACGTTGAAGAGGCTACTGGAAGTATCCCGGAGGATGTGCCAAGCAAAATATTACGGCGAACGGTGGTGTCATTAGCACTCAACATAATTACATTAGCGGGAGACTCACTGCCCCCACCCCAGATACTTTGCAGTACTGAATCTTCCAAATATGACATACCTGAATTTTCAAGTGTCGAATTGGAGATATTTATCCCGTGCCAGTTTACTGTTGTTGCAGCAAGTACACCGTTTTTAAATACTGTGTTGCCCTTGCCCATGTAGAAAGATATTTGGGCAACCCACGTTGCATCGGTCGAATCTGTCCACACAATGTTACCGTCAAAAATGTTACTATGTGTTTCTGATGTTGGTAGAAACTTGATGTTGTAAAACACGTTGTTGTTGATAGTGAAGCCCTGAATGCCTCTGGTTGTTACCAGTGAACTATTATAGACCGGGGATGAGGCGACAAAGGTATTGCCCGAAATAGTACGAGTTGACGTTGACAGTTCGTTTTTCTTCTGGAAATACACCAGCGTCCCGGCAGGCTGCCCTCTGAAGTCGCAATTGGTAACGCTGTACGGGGAAGCACCTGGCATAGTGCCAAGAACACCAATCACAATTTTCCCGGTGTTGAGAAAACGTACATGGTTAAGACTGATTGCATCATTACCGGCAATAGCCAGTCCGGTTGTCGCGTCTGTGTAGCCGGAAACAGTGACGTATGCCCAACTGGTTGTTGTCCCGCCAGTTGAACTTCCATAATAGATTTTACCGGTGCCGCCCTTAAGCAAAACTCTGTTGTCGGCAGTGCCAGTGAAAACAGTGGAGTTTGTCCCACCAGTGGTTGTGTTTAATTTCAGGTTGTAAGCACCACCACTCTGGTCAATGACTGCACCTGCACTGGCCGCAATGCTACCGGTAGCAGAGGATACAGACAACTCGCCTTTCGCTATAAGGTTCGCGGTAGATGCCACTGCCAGTACGCCTGTCACCGTCCCGGCAGTGGTCAAGTCGCCAACAGTGCGTGTATCTGAAATGGTTACAGTATGTCCATTTGCGACGGTGAACGTATCCCCATCACCAGGTACAGCCTCACCCGTCCACGTTGCAGTATCCGACCAGTTGCCGGATTGTGCGGAGGTGATGGCCGCACCCCAGGCGTTGCCGGTGATGAGCAATGCTATGACTGCCATTAAAATATAGCGCATAACCACCTCCACTTAGTTAGCCGATTCTTTCAGCGCAAACGTCGCCTCATCCAGCGTCAGAGGAATCGCTGTTGACCCGTTCACTCCGAGCTTTACCGATACAGTCGTATTCGTTCCCGTCTGTGTACAGGTATATTTGATGTACCTGACCTTTTTCCCGCCAAGCGTTGTCGAGTAGTTAGCCATCGTCTTCGTTCCCAAGTTCAACGACCTTCTGAAATCAGGATCAAGCACAAACGACTGCGACGGATGCGAACCGTTCTGATCGGTGAACAGTAACTTCTCCATCCCATAGACCACACAGGTTACTTGTGTCTGCGATGAATACGGTTGGAAACTCACCTTGGATAGTCCGGTTGCATGAGCCTCCACAGCAAACAACAGCGCGAATACAATGAGCAACTTCTTCATAAGACTCTCCTTTAGCGTTGTAGTAATGACTGATCTTTCGGCATCGAGTTGGCAGCGTACTTCATCTTCTTGAGATTCATTTTCTGGATGCGTTTCTTGAACTTCTCTCTTATCTCTTCGCGTTCGGAGTCGGAAAGATTCTTGTTCTGCAACTCACTCTTCGCCTGTCTCTGCACTTCGCTGATTTCAAAGTCCATCCTCTTGAGGTTCTGCCCTCTCGTCAAGGCAGGGTCAAAGCCAGAGAGGTTGATGCCGGCCATTGAAAGACCCGCCTGTTTCACGGTTGCTTTCGGTAGTCCGAATTTGTCCACGTTCTCCGATAGGGCAGAGTACAGTTTTCCCGCCGTCCCTCGCTGCGTCAACCAGGGGGGCATTGCCATCTGGTAGAGATAACCGAACATCTGAGCAGCCTTTTCAGCAGGGTCGGCGTACTTGTCGATGATAGGCCGTTGCGTAAAGGGATCGACGTTGGTCTTTAAGGCGACGATCAAATCAGGGAGAGGACCGCCCAGGATTCCGGACCCTCGCATCGCTTTCCATAAGTCGCCTTCCCCAACATCTTCAACAAACGTAGTCCACTGCGTCCACGGAAAGAAGTAACCCAAGTCTACTACCTGCCATCTGCCGGCGTCGTCTTTAAAAGGAAGGAAATAGACATGCTGCTTTTCCCTGATCCATTCCGGCAACGCTTCCCTCAGCTTGTCAAGATCTTCGTCGTCAACGTCCAGCATTCCCGCTACAGCCGCTTGCATTCCCCAGGCTATAGCAACGTATGGGGTGAAGCGCCAGGGCTTTGTGACGGCAACCTCAGTGAGCCGAGGCAGGACTTTCGTCATGAACGTGATAAAGGGTATGCCTATCGGCGCATTCCGGAGATACTTGACACCAGGGGAGACAAGCGAGTAATCGAAGAGCCATTTGTGAGCTTCCATTGCCGCCGCTTCACCCGACTTGCCGTTCTCCATCTCATCAATAATCTTTGCCGTCTTGCCCATCGCCTCCATGAATTGATACGCATCACCAGTCAGGTTGACTACCTTCGCCCCGGCAAGTTTCACCGGGTTAAACGCAGCGCCTGCACCTTCTTTAGCCCCCTTCATATCAAGAGCCGCCAGAGAAGAAGCAAGTTTCTTCATGCCACGCGCAAACCCGTAGTCTCTGTTCGCCATCTCCATAAGGGCTGTTTCAATTCGCGCCAACTCAGTATTTGAGAATGTCGCTTCCTTGACACCGTACTTCTTAGCGACTTGCCAGTGCTTGCCGTTTGACCTGATTTCCTTGACGGCTTGCGCCATCCTGATCGGAACTCGATACACCGGGATTCCCGACAGGTTGAGAAGGACGAGGTTGGAAACGAAGTTCCTCACCTGTGCCGGAGGGTTGGCCGCGACCTTAGCCCATTTCCACATGCCGGTAAGTTTTGTGATCTTGCCGCCCGTCCCAAGCCATTCTTCAGGCAGAGACTTCTCACCGATGGAGATGTTGATGTTGCCCACCAGGTCGCTGTAAATCTCCTTCCGGACTACCAGACCTCTCAGAGCGCCGTACTTCGCAGAGTCGGGCATCTGCCGGTAATCGTCGGGGAGTTTGCCGCTTACGTCTGCTTCGTCGGAGAGTCTTTGCATCCGGTCTGCAACTGCCTTCGCTTCCGCCCTATCCGCTTCGGGAAGATGCGGAATCATCTCCCTAATTCGTTTCGCTTCCGCCGCCAGCCAGAACGGAGTGACCTTCCTTCCCCCTAACGCCTTCCCTTCGTCGTTAAGAATCTGATCGGCTTTCTTTTCTCCTACCAGACCCTTGAAATCTTTGACACCGCTCAACTCATCAACAGAAGTTACTTTCTCCTTGATCTTCAGGGTAAACGTCCCGTCAGGATTGAGCTTGTACTGGATATGCCCCACCTTCTTCCAGGGAGTCGCTTTATACACGACCTTTCCCTTTACCTCATCCTTGCGCGTCTGCTGCTTTCCCTTGCCGGCCTTAATGTAGTCAGCAATCTTATCACTACCGATAAGTTTCCCTAGAGCAGAAGCCGTTACAGTGTGTTTCGTCTCGACCATCTTCGTCTTGTGAATCTTCAGGTCGAAGGAACCGTCAGCGTTTTTCTTGTACTCGACACGTCCTGATCTCCTTACCGGGTTTTCGGAATGCGTCCACTCGATAAGAGACTTCGGCATTACCCATTCGCTATGCGTAGCGATTTCCGCCAGCCAGTCAATGATTGCCATGTCTCTTGAAGGGATGGAAAACGCTCTCGCCAAGAGATAGGCCGGGTCTTTGATCTCCCCCATCTGCGTTCTCATAAACAGATCGATCTCTTCTTCAGTCAGACCTTGTTCCTTGAGAGACTTTCGGAGGTACTTCTTTTTCGTGTAGGTCAGGTCGAGTTTCTTTCCGGAACCCATCGCCTGAAAACCCTCTTTACCCAGGATGTGTTTCAGGTAGACGGTCGGGAGATATTCGCCCCGGTGCTCGTCCATGACCTTTTGAGTGATAAGTCCATAAGCGACGAGCTTATCCCCGATGTCCTCGATCATCTGCTTCATCTTGATCGACTCTTCTCTGAGAGCAGGAGAGATGGTTGACGCATCGCCCTGTTTATCAGTCAGAAACTCAAAGATAGCCTTGCGGTCATTCTCAGAGGCTTTACCAAAGGTCTTCGTTATCTGATGCGTGAAGTCCTTGATGCCTGATAACATCCCTAAAGTCTTGTAACGCTTCGCCAGGTATTGCTTCCAATTCCCAAGAGTCCCAAGGCCACCGGGATTGTCGAGAGTGTTACGGACTTTATCCAAAGCGGTTGTCGCGTGCTCCTTCATCACCCCATCGGTCAACGATTCGTAAATCTGCTGCATTCCAAGCATGTCGAGGGTCATGGAGGTCTGCTTCGACTCCGCTTCCCGCTCCTTCATTTCCGTGAGCATCGGCGTTTCAGCGACGGTTCCTGTCCCTTGCGGTTTCTTGCCAAAGGTCGGGGGAGTGGGGAAGAGTTTGGATTGATCGCCTTCCATCAAGGGCGTAGACTCTGCCGGTTCTTCGTATATAGCTTCGCGCCTTTTGGCAAATTCGGCGTGGTCAATTTCCCCGCGATTCAGTTTGCCAATTAGCGCAGACACCTCATTACCCCGCTGAAATTCAAGAGTGCCGCTTACCTTGTCAAGAGATTCTTTAGCCTCAGTAGTAAAGCCTTGCCTGACCAGTTCAGTAACAGCCGTAGGTAAATCTTTTTCCACTGCATGAGAAGAAAACCCACCCTTATCAAAATACTGGATGCGGTACTTGCCTTTTTCTCCCGGTTCAGGTGCGATATACGCATAACGTTCACCCTTGGAGTCCTGATATTCTACGCCCACCGGATTGCCGTTTTGGGCAGTCATTACCGCGTTAAAACTCTTCGCAGTCTTGAAGGCGTACTTGAACAGTTCAGAATAGAAACCATCCTTGCCACCATCTGCTTTCTCCCCGTACTCAATCATGTCGTCGTAGGATTTGTTGCGATGTTTGAATGATCTGGCTTCCTCTAAACGTTGAGATACTTTGTTGTTCTCCGCTGCTTCATCGTCCGAAAAGTCAAAACTCGTATCCCCGCCCTCGTTCTCTATCGCCTCCCTCTCTGCTTTTGCAAGCCTCTCGTCCTCAGTCTCAACGCGATTCTCCGCTTCCTCGATGCGTTCCTTTTCATGCTTCAGCGCAGACTCCACCAAACTTCTCTCCGCCTTATTCTTCTCAGGAGGGAGTTTACCCGTCTCGACCGCTTCCGCCATGATCTTCACTGCATCGGCCTTGCTGAAACCCATCCCTCTGATATACGGAATCAATGCGCCAAAGGTTGACCAGGTTGCTTCAGTCTCGTTGCCATCGACGCTGATCTTGCCAAAGTCGGCATCCTTGACGTTCTGTAAAGCGGCACGAAGAAAGGGAGCATCGTCTTCCGCAATGCCCCGCGCTTCCTCTGCCATCGCTTTCTGTTTCGTCTTGCCGACTTTCAACGCTTCACGATTCGCCTTCTGCTTTCCCGCGAGAACCATCCCGTTGTACTTGTCGATTGCCAGCTTACGTCGCATCGGATCGACTGACTCAAGTTTAGTCCCGCGAAGAATCTTTACTCTCCCCTTCTCGTCAACGAGGAACGTCCCTGCGCCTTTTATCTCATGTTGTCCAGGGGGAAGGTCGGATAAAGACTTGATGACTACTTTGGGAGCCGTTTTGGACGCTTCATCACTTGCTTTACTTTCTTTGGAGGACGCGGTTTCGACGGTCTGTCCCTCAGACAGCATTCCTCCACCTTCGCTTGTCGGGAGTGCGCTTGCTGCTGTGTCTGATACGGCCCCCCCAGGTTGCGCCCCTTCTCCGATTGGACGTACCACCCCTCCGGTTTCTGGACTATCATTTTCATACTCCTTGCGCCACCGGTCCATGACCATCTTTTTCGCTGGTCCAGTAACGCCCTTGGTTTTTTTCAGGTACTCGTTGACCCCTTCAGGAGTCTTGAGATATTCATCGAACCCTACGCTTTCATCCCGCACTTCGGACACTTCTTGGTTGCCTTCAGCATTTGATGACTGCACTTCGGACATTGCTTCATCGTTGACTCCTTTGACCTGAAGATATTGATCCCTCGTTACAGGAGGCGTTACGTTGTCGATGTGCTTGACCGCATCTTCCGCGTTCATCTCTTGAACAAACGTCTTCTTGTGACCGTACTCGTCAATGTTTGTCGTCTCGACCTGAAAGACGCCTTCACCAACGGCCTTTGTCTTTACTGAAACTTTACCGTCTGCCGTCTTGAATGACGAAGGGACTTGCGGAACGGACTTCTCTTCGACAGTCGGGATGTCCTGCTTGTCCATCAACTGCTGCTGACGGTAGTTCTCATTCTCTCGTTGCATTGCCTGAAGTTCCAGGTCTTCAGGAGTCGGTGCTTCGGCGTCCATTACCGGGCCTTCGTAGGCTGGAACCGCCATTGCTGGCGGCTCTGTTACGGTCTGTACGCTTGGCACAGCCGGCTGATTTCTGACTCGCAGGATCTCTTGAGCGATGTCGCTGGTTTCTTCGGAGTTCTCATTGAGCAGATTCGTATCAGTCGCCGGTTTCTGCACTGAACCAGCAACGCCACCCATCATGCCGCCACCAATCCCCCCAAGGATGCCAGCGTTCGCCGCTTCCAACAGACCTTCTTTCGAGAACGCTTCCTTGTCGGCACCGTACCGCTCAATAAGCGTCTGAGCAAATTCGGTAACGCCTTCCGCCCCGCCTTGCTTGAGAGCTTCCTTTCCCCCCCTGACAAGGGCATTACGCCCTTCGGCAGTCTTGAAGAAGGGGATCTCCTGTAAGACTTTGAACGCAGGGATCTTCGACAGAAGTCTTAACTCAGGGATGACATCGAGTGCCGCCGCAGGAACCGCCGTCAACGCCGCCCTCAACGGTTTCTTAATGCCCTGTTCGGCTTGATCTGTGTAGATACTCCCTGCTTCCATGCCGTAACTCGCAGCGCCGGCTCCGGCTATTGCTCCCCTGGTAACGGCTTTCTTTACAGTCTCCTTGACGGCACCTTTCGCCATGAGGTCAACGGCTTCGTGCTTGAGTTCGCGTTTAACAATCTCCTTTGCAATAGCGCGCTTCACACCTTCTTTTGCAAGGCCGGCACCGATACCACCTGAAACGACTGACGCAGCGACAGTCGGGACGAGCGCACCCACCCCATGAGCAACGTATTTCGCAGCGTCTCCCGCGTCTTCAATATCGGTGAATGACGGTACTTCCGCTGCGTAGGGCTTCATTTTGTCGCCCCAATAGTTTATAGCGTCTTTACCCAAGGCGCTGACCGTCTCACTACCTATCGCATCGCCAGCCAGCTTAGTTACTCCGCCCACCATCTGCGGCAGTCCAAAAGTCGTTTGTGCTACGCCGGCACCTGCTTCCCCAAGTAGAGAGCGTTTCGGCTTTTCGACCTTGGCAACAGGTTCATCAGGCAACGAGTCCAGCATCCCGCCCTTTTCATCCGGTAACGAGTCGAGCAGTCCCATTTAGATTTCCCTTCCCATTTCGTCGTGAGTGAAACCTTTTGCCTTGAGTCGAAAGATTGCTTGCTGTTTTGTCGTTGCGCCTTTGATCGCAGCGGCAACATCTTTCGCGCTTGCCTTTCTTGCTTCCGGTGCTTTCTTTTGCGGCTGCTTCGCATTGATACTCGTCGCGTCCGGCTTCCAGCCATACGTCTCCATGCCGCGTCTCTCAAGACCGTAATAGATAGCCCTTGCCGCATCGACCGTTTCTTTCTGCACTGTGACTTCTTTCGTCCTTGTCGTCTGCATGATCGGGTCGTACTCTTCAACGGTAGTCTTGGAACCAGCCGGCAGACTGGTGATCTTCTTCATGTCCTGCCATGCTTTGATCATCTGGTTGTAGAGGGTTTTTTCCGCGTCACCCATCTTTGAACCGGCACCGGAACCTTCCTTGTCGGGCTTGACCGGGACACGCTCCCTTTGGCCCTTCTTTGGACCTTTGGTATACATGATCCAGCCATGACCGGCATCCTTGAAATCGATGTCGGTTTCCTTTTCTTCCTTCGCTTTCAACACGACTTCCAAGGCTTTGATTGCACTTGCTGAGTCAGGAGCAGTTTCAAGAGCAGCCGCTAAACCAGTCAGGGTGTTTTCCTTGGCACTCTTCGTCGGGTCCCATGCCTTATCGATTGCCGTCACTGCGCCGGCCAACTGCTTCGATTCCTTCTTCCCTTTGATCTCGGCAAGCGCAGCCTTCAACGGTTCATCATCACCAAGGCTCACCTGTTTCGCATCAGCCAGATTGATAAGCCCTTCCGCTACGCCAAGGTAATCGGCAATCTGCGGAATGGTAATCTTCTTCACGATGCTGTCAGGAGAGG
>Ga0209318_1000785_pt1 | contig 26363 bp, 48 predicted proteins | sample RifGroE1_FD_183999 | JGI IMG/M metagenome (GOLD analysis project Ga0209318, IMG submission 183999) | Groundwater microbial communities from Rifle, Colorado, USA - Groundwater E1 (SPAdes) (version 2) | ecosystem: Environmental > Aquatic > Deep subsurface > Groundwater | place: Rifle, Colorado... | reverse complement strand
CGACTCTCGCCCATCTTGCTGATTTCGTTGCTACGAAACTTGGAGTTACGGCATCGTACCCGGCTGCATTCTCCACGTATCCACTGGTCAAATTCGTAAAAACGAATAGGAAGGCCATTGATTTTCTGGATAAGGCTTGTGGGTTTTACGGGCAGGTTTTCACATTATCCGGAGACCTCACCACGCTGACATTCTACGACCGCGCCGCGGCGGATACATCGCCAATATCAATTGACTCGTTCGATTTTTTCGAGGCTCCAATCGGCGGGAAACGGTTGATACGCAACCTCTCGACCCGCTCGGAAAACGCGCGGCTACCGGAGCAGGACCCTATTGCGCTGACGTGGCACCTATCCGATAAAAGCTGGTACGCAAAAGTGGTCGGCGATGCTTACGGCGATGATATCGAGGTCGAGACATTTCTTGATTATCGGACAAAAAACTATTTCCGAAACACGAATGTTGCTCGACTGACCTCGCTTCTGGCTCTGTGGCAAAAAGCCTGGGCAACGGTGACGATGCCGATTGATGGGAATATCTACAACATCGGCAGAGACCTGATTGTTTACGACAATACGTTTTCCGTGCCACTGTCCACGACCATGAAAATACTCAATATTGATTACAATTTTGATCAGCAAACAGTGACCTATAAGGGACCGGCAACGACAGCATGAAACTGATATCGACATCAACGGCGACATCGGCCACGGCGACCAGTGAAAACGCGAACTGGCCAGCGGCAAACGTGCTTGAAACGGCTCTTAAAAAGTCATGGCGGGCGGCGAGTTCGTCGGTCATGTCGGCCATGGTATCGGTCGTGATGCAGGGGACGATGGATTCGGTTGCGATCATGGGGATTGCGGCTGACGCGCTGACTGTCTCGATCACTGATCCGAACGCGATTGCATGGGAGCCAGACACGGAATGGGAGGCCGGGACGGCATGGGCGACCAGCGGGTCAATTTCTCCACAGGAGATCCTGCTGGAGCCACTGGCAGGAACAACAGTGGCCAGCACTACCGGGTTGAGGGCTGCGGCGTGGTATGAGTTCCCAGAATTTACCGGAATCTGTGTACTGCGAATCACGGTTGCAAACACGACCGGGAGGCCGCTGACACTGTCCATCGGGGCTGTGTTTCCTGGGCTACGTAGTGAGTACTCGCACGCACGGTACGGGCTGACTGTCAATGCAATCGACTACTCGATTGAGCGCGAGATGGCAGCGGGTAATTTATACTATAAAGCCCGGTCGTTAGTGCGGGAATTTGCGTTTACATTGATGATTATCGAACAAACGATCTACGACGCGCTATGGAACATGTTGCGGAGCAAACGGCGTATCCCGATGCCTATGGTGCTGGTAGACGATTACGGCTCGCAATGGCTCATCATGGGCCGGATGCAGTCAATGCGCGGGACGATAGAATCATACCGATATACTCCGATTGACCTTGTAGTGAGAGAGGAAATTTAATGGGCATCATAGTTTACAAACGGGCGGCAAAAACTGGCGGCGCGGTTTCAGCTCTGGATGGTATCGACGGCACGGGGTTACTCGATGGCGATTACGCTTTTGTAATGGACGGCAGCACGATCACACCCTATCTGCTGGATGCAGACAGCGGGGCGGCTGATGACGGCGACAACACCATTGCTCCCGATCTCAACGCCGGAACGAAACGATGGTTGAAACACACGTTTGCGAGCCGCGCCCACGACCTACTCCACGTCCGGGACGAGAGAGCGGGCGGGACTGCCGGTGGCGGATCGTCGGCAGGAACGCAGACGAGGACGGTCCAGACGGTCAAAACGAACGAGATAACCGGGGCCAGTTTAGGAGCGTCCAACGACATCACTCTCCCGGCAGGGACATACGATATCGACATCAGGGCGACTGTCGGCGGGGCGGTGGGGCTGCATAAATTGCGGCTCTACAATACGACTACTGCAGCATACATCGCTACCAGTGAGGGGCTGAATGCAACGGCAACGGCGGCAGGGGCGGCAACACTCGTTACGACCCTGACGCTGGCTGCTCCATCAGTCATCGAAATCCGGCATTACACGCAGAACGCGGTGGCCACGCTCGGCCTCGGAGCGGCATGCAGCAACGGGCTTGAGGTCTATCTCGACGGAATTTTCAAGCGGCGGAAATACGCATAAACACGGAGGTAACACCATGCACGGAGCATTGATAGTAATTCTTTTAGCGGCAATGGCGAGCGGTTGCACAGCGAATATTCGCAACACAGATATCAATTTCGAAGCGGGCCGGGACATGAAGGTGGACGCTTCCGGCGCGTCGAATCTCACCGACACGGCGCAGACGGCAGACGGGGATTTCTCCGGGCTGATCGAGGCTGTGAAATCTTGGGCGGATAAAAATATCACGGATATCGTTGGGGTGCTCAGGGACGGGGCGGACGTGGTTGAGGAAACCATTGCCGAGCCTGAAGCGCTGGAAGACGCCGCGCAGGGTAACGTGGTGGAGGTGGAGTGATGCGCTGGCTGATCACAATACTTTTGGTCCTACTGCTGTCCTCCCCGGCGATGGCATCCCTTGAAACGTGCATCCGGGCATGCTTGGGTGATCCACTCCCTACCACTCCTACCACTCCCACGGTGCCGACCACTCCGACCGGCAGCAAAGTATTTCCCGGCCAGATCATCTTCGAGAATCAAAGCGATGTAGCCACTGGCGCCTACGCGGGCAAGGCACTGATCCTGTTCCCCTCTGCATGGTACGGGAAAATCCTGTCGGTCGGATTGAACGGCGAGACCGGCTACAAAGACGAGTACAAAGGGGCGCCGGTTTTCCGCTACACGAAGGAAGGCTCGGCATACGCAAGACCGCTGAAAATCGTCATCACAGCGGTCGGCGGGCAGGTGTACACGGCAACGACCGGGGCAGTATTTCCGGTAACTCCTGGCAACAATACCGAATCAGTGGGAACGAGCGGATGGGCGAACAATAACCGGGATCATTTCAGGATATCGAAGTCCGGCGCGTCCTACGGCAAGCACATCATACTGGAGTTCAGCAACGGCATGAAATATACGGTGCCGGATGGGTCGGTGCGTAAAGAGTGGCCAGACGGAACACTGTGGAAACCGAAATCCGATAACGACCCGAATCGTGCTGTAGTTCTGGGTCCACGTAACGTTCATATCACAGTCCTGACCGTGAGGTACTGAGATAATTGCTGGGGTCGTATGTCATCGGGCGGATTATCCTGAAACATTTCATATAGAGGCAATGATAGTGAGAGAAATTCATTTCAGCATAACACCAAAAAACGATATCCCAGCATTCGCTGGATATCTTAGCGGGACAGCCACAAAAACACCAGAAGCGAAAATTGTCGTAAACATTGAGGCTATGGTAAATTCCGCCGCTGACAAAGATAACGATATCTCATTCGATGAAATCTTTACAACATCCGTGGTCCACGAAATGCTCCATGCCGTCCAAGAGTTATATAAGAAAGAGTTTGACGAAGATGAGGTTGAGAACGTGCTTTATGAAGCGTCTGCGATCCACTACGGAGAAGAGACCGACGTTATACCTAACGATTGACTGATGAGGTAGCCAATGCGCGTAATAGTCGAATCCGAATTAACCGTAGGCGAGAAATTCGAGGGTAGACATTACGTGACTGATCCAAAGTGTGAGTGCGGAGGATGGTGCTTTTCATTCGACGAGACCGGGCTGACGGGGCAATGCCGGGATTATAAGCGGCTCTTAACAGGTGTTAAACTTTGCTGTAGGGATGGGAAATAAATGGCCGGATGGTGGCGGGAAAATCTGATCAAGGCGCTGGCCAGGGCGGGCGGATGGCGAGCAATCAGGGCGCGGCGGATTGAGATCGACGGAGGGGCGTGTCGGGCGTGCGGGAGAAAAGTCAACCTTCAGGTCCACCACATCCGTCCCTTTGCCATGCAACCGGCGCGAGAACTGGAGTTATCCAACCTCGTCACTCTCTGCGGGCGCTGCCACATCCTCCTGGGGCATCTCGATAACTGGAAATCCCGCAACGACAGTGTTCTCCCGGATGCGGATTACACCTTGCGGCGGATCACGGAGAGGCCATGAATTACGGAACTGTAACTTATTTCGGGGCAAAGATGATCGTTCCTGAATTTCTTATCCCGCTCTTCCCGGTCGATCTCCCGGCTGATCGTTGGCCGACGTTCTGCGGCGCGGGAGAGGGTGCGGGAGACCGCTGTATCCCTGATATAATCTGGGGTATCTCGATGTCTCCAGCCTGTTTTACCCACGATATTGATTGGGCGGTGACACCTGATACCATCGCCGAATTTGCCCGCGCAAACTGGCATTTCCTCCGCAACTGCCTTGCCCTGATCAACGCCTCCGACCTGTGGGCAATCCCCTGGTTTATGGCGAGGCTGCGGTGTCTCGCATATTTCGCCGGGGTGTCCACATTCGGCCTGTTCTCGTTCCTCACCAGCAAATCCATTCCGTTCGATTCATCCGACCCATTCAAGCACCCTGTAGTCCGTTCCCGGCTGAAACGGCTGGCACGGGCTGATATGGGGCTTGCCGACGAGATTGCAGCCAATGGGGGGTATGATGATCTGTCCTGAATTGTCCATCGCAACAGGGATGCCACTGTCCGCAGAATCGACGCGAGACCCATATTGCGATTGGCTTGCAGAATATTCGAGGATCAAATCAGACATCGATAAACCAGTCTGCACGGGGGAGTTGAGGATATTATGATTGAGCGCACGTTCGACCGCATTGAATCGTTCGATCCACGGAGCAGACAATTCCCGGTCGTTGAGCAATTCGAGGAACGTGAGTTGATCAGCAGAGTCTGGAATGTTGGTTCATGGCTTGATCAAGGTCGAGAGGGAGCGTGTGTGGCCTTCGGCATAACCCATGCGCTATTGGCAGAGCCGAAGCAGGGCGACAAGGAAATACTGACCGAAGAGTTCGCTCATGACGTTTATCAGAACGCAACAGAGAATGACGAGTTTCCGGGGAAAGCTCCTGAGCAGTCGGGCACATCGGTCAAGGCCGGGCTGGTCGAGGTCAAGAAGCGGGGGCTGATAAAATCGTTTCACTGGTCATTTCGGCTGCACGAGGCGTTGCTCGGTTTGGCATGGTACGGACCTGCTGTAATCGGCGTCAAGTGGACGAGAGACATGACAGAGCCGGACGAGTGGGGGTTCATCCATCCAACCGGGAGAGTCGTAGGCGGGCATTGTTGCCTCGTAAGCTCGATCAATATTCACCGGGAAACGGTCTGTATCCATAATTCATGGGGTGCGGATTGGGGAACGGACGGCAGGGCATGGCTGACCTGGGAAGATTTTGAATCGTTGCTTGAGGATGGCGGCGAATGCGCGTTTCTGGATAAGCCATGAGGTGCCCGGAGTGCGGGGCGAGACTGGCACGTCCGGGCGTATGCGATTGCTGTGGATGGATGGAGTGTTGAGGTTTCATAACCTGTCTGGAGGGCGGGAATGACGGAATTCAAGGGGATCGGCATGGTAGATGATTACGGCGAGCAACACGAAAGGCGTCACCGCAGTCTGACCGATGATGATGTAGAGGCTATCGCCGCTGCCGTGATCCGTCTTCAGCCGCACGCTTGCCGATTCTCAAACATCGCGCACGAGGATCTTGAGGCCAGTGTCAGGTTTCACAAAACCGTCAACGACCTTATGAGCGAGACTGGTTCAACGGTGCGGAAAACTCTGATCGTTGCCGGGATAGGCGGGCTGGTATCTCTGCTGATCCTTGGAGCGTATGCAAAACTAAAACAAGAATTGGGGATACAATGACACCAAATCTAAAAGCATTTTTGGACATGATAGCGCGGGCCGAAATCGGCAAGGAACTGCTGGCCAAATCCGACAACGGCTACAACATCGTCGTGGGGTCCAGGCCGTCAATGCCGATCTTGTTCGGGTCGTATCATGACCATCCGCGCCTAACCGTGGAGTATGCCAGGGGGAAGAAATCCACGGCGGCTGGCAGGTATCAAATCCTCATGCGGAATTACGACGCATACAAGCGGATACTCGGTCTCCCCGACTTTTCGCCGGCAAGCCAGGATGCAATTGCCATTCGTCTGATTGGTGAATGCGAGGCGATCAAGCTGATCGAAGCTGGTCAGATCGAGCGGGCAATCGCGAACTGTCGGTCACGGTGGGCGAGTTTTCCAGGGGCAGGGCAGGGTCAGAGAGAACACGAAATGGCGGCGCTGATCGCTGCATACACACAGGCTGGGGGCAACCTGGCGTAATTTGGAGAGGTAATCATGGCTGTAGGAACATGCACAGCAACACTCATGCGGGGATACGTTGACAATTCTTTGAACGCGCAACGGGCTTTCGAATTCGATTTCACGGCAAGCGCCACAGATGCCAGTTTCCCGGCAACTGGGACCACGGCTCAGTTCGGGCCGGTCGGAGCAATCATCGATGACATCGGGGTAATTTTCGACGGCACGACCGCGCCGAATACGCTGACAATCTCGATCACGGACGGATACGGGGCGGTGATTTACTCAGCGGCGAACCTGACTGCAACGCAGGTGCGGGGATTACTGACGCAGACGATCCCGGTCGTGAATGGATTTACCGTGACGTTGAGCGGCAACACGACAAATAGCGCGAAAGTCAAAATTATCGTTTATCTGGTGTAGGCATGGATTCTCGCAGAAGATTGCTCCTGTTCGGTCAGCAAAAGTGGATCATGGACATCCACAATGGCATCCTCAACCCGAACTTCACCTACACCGGAGGCCAGGCCATAGTCCCCGACGAGAACGGTATCCTCCGTCGCACACCAGCGGGGTATCCTGCTGTGGAAGGTGGGCGGTGGGCTGCTACGGTGGCTGAAGGTGCGCTGCTGGGGCCGGAGTTGATTACGGTTGAGGCTGACCGGACGTTCAGTAGTGATACTGGATGGTGGACTAAATCTGGGGCAGGTACAACGATATCAAACGGAATAGCTAATGTTGCCGCTGCCGAAACAACAATCTGGGGTCTGTATAAAGGATCGTTACTTGTGGCGGGAAGCAGATACAGGTTATTATATACCTTAGTTTCTGCCAATAACGGAGGAACAAGGATATTGCTCGGCACAGGCGGTGCCGCAACCCAGCGAACTATCCCTGGCACATACTCAGAAGAGGTGGTCTGTGCAGGGGACGGAAATTTAAGATTTTATGTATCCGCAATAGGTGCATCTTGGAGTATTGACAACATCTCAGTCCGCGAAGTAATCCCCCAGTGGCTCCCCCCAACCGCAGGCACTACCAGCAACATCAGTACCCGCAAGGGCATCCGCACGATCCAGACCGCTGACACCTTTGAGGGGATGCTGGTTGAACCTGCGATGACGAATAAGCTGACCTGCATGAAGTCGAATCCTACGGCTACCACGAACATCCCCCTGACCGGAGATGGTGCGGCGGTGCTGTCGGTGGTGACTGATCCGGCTACTTATCTCTCAACAGCAGGGCTGGCTGATATCTGCACGACGAACAAGATTTACAAATGGGATAATTCGGCAGGGGTCGGAGCAGCCATTGCTGTACTTGGTGGGACAACTGGCAACATCAACGTCCACAGCTTTTCAATGTATATCATTGCTGCTGTGGGTGCGGGGACGGTCTATCTCAGGACGGATGCTGCGGATGCTGTAGCTATCCCAGCGACCTTCCAGCGACTGAAAAAGGAGAACGTCACTCCAGACACCACGGCAAGACAGGTAAGGATTGCCATTGATGCAGGGGCGATTGTCTACTTCATCCTACCCCAGTTAGAAGAGTCCGCTTTCTGCACCAGCATCATAGCACCAGCAGCCGACACAGCAGCCGCCCAGACACGGGCAGCGAGTGTGGTGAGTGCTAGTACCAGTGGGGTGTTCCCGAGTAGTGGGCAGGATTTTGCTATTTTTATGCGGGTGGTGCCGGAGGCTGGGGGGCAGAGCGGAAAAATTGCACTGGCTACAAACTCACTGAATAACAGTAGAGTGTTTATTGAGTTTAATGCTACAACGGTTCTTTTTAGCAAGGTACTATCTGGAGCCTTTTACTCTGTATCTGCCCTATATACTAATGTTGCTGGGACTCCAATATCTGTGATAGCAATGCAAACTCAACATGGCGAGACTATTAAGGTAAAACCTGAAGGTGGGGTATGGTCAGGGTGGCTGTTGAATAACTCGGCTGGTGCTAAACTTGCGAGCATAATATCACCCACATATCAGATAGGTGCCTATAATAGTAACCTACAATTCGCAGCCAACTACCCCATAACCTCCATCATCGCCATGCCTCCCAAGGCCACACTAGCAGAGTACCAGACGTGGATTGAGGATGAGCTTACACTGAGGGGGCTGATATGAGCTATCTGGATAACATGCGAACAGTGATCCTCCGCATCAAGACCACGAAAGAGAAGGTCAAGGATGCTGAGTTGGGCCTCAAGAACGCAAAGTACTTCGAGGATAAGATCAACAAGGATGCTGAGAGGGATGAAGACCTCTTCAAGCATAACTGTACGAGGGTTCAGGAAGGATACATCCGTGTGCCATTCGATCTTGAATCCATCGGGAAGCTGAAGCTCTACCTGAAGGATACCATCTCCGAGAACTTTGAGTTGGTCTTGGTGGAAGAGAATGGGCAGACGGAGTTTATGCTGCCCAGTGGGGAAGAACTATTAGGATACATGGTCGGGTATCCAGTTTACACACCAACTATTGAGGAGTGATATGAAAAGATTATTGATCACACTGCTGCTGTGCCTGTGTCCTGTAGCGGCTATGGCTGCGCCTGGATGGGACAGAACAATAGAAGTCGAGTGGGAGTACACGGCACCAACTGACCTGATTGTGACCGGGTTTAAACTTTATCAGGAAGGCTTGCCGACCTGTGAGTGGAGCGTCCCGATTGTCAGAATTGGCACTTGTGACGTTATCCTGACCGCGAAGATAACCAAGTACACCCTGGCTGCGCTATTCAATGACGGCAACGAATCTCCACGGTCAGATCCGTACCTGTTTATCGACTGGGGTCCGAAGCCGAGGATCATTCGGCTTGAATCGAGATGAGAGATGCCCGCCACGCCTCTCAACGAAGCGCACCCAGGCGGGCCACTTCTTGCAATCGTGGTAATGCAGTGATATAATGTAATCTCTTGCTCCGATCTCCGGGTGTTCCGGCGATCAACCCCGAAATGGCCATTCAGCGAATCAAGGTGTCGCTGTGTGGCCATTTTTGTGTGCTGAATTATTTTTGCTTGGTTATAGAAATAGTGCTTGCAATATATATGTGGGGTGGTATTCTTTAATCAAAGGATGAGGCAATAAAGCCAATCCGAAACCTACTCCCAGGAGGGAATTATGAAAGCTCAGGCTTCTATCCTTGTCGGTCGAATCTCCGGTTCCTCAATTCAGAAGGTCTGTGTTGGTTCCCTGTACGCAATCGGCGCTACCTTCCCGCTGGCTGATGGCATGACGCCTGCCGAGCATGAGCAGATCAGCCGCGCTGCTCGGTTCCTTCACGATGACAAGGCGGCAAGGTCCGCTGACCTTGAATGCGGATACAGGGTCAGTTTGTTCTAGGAAAAGTAAGCCATCCGGGGATACTAGGATGGCTTTTTTGGTGACGATATGAAATCAGGCAGAGGCGGCGAACGGGCGGGCGCAGGTAGGCCCGCCACGGGGCGGAAAGAGCGGATCACCGTCAATATCGAGGCTGGGAATCTGGAGTGGCTGAAGGCTCAGAAGTCGAGTTACAGCCGGGTTATTAATGGGTTGATTGATCGGGAGAGGGAGAAATAATGCCATTTAAGAAGGAATGCGAACATTTTGGGATCGACCCCGCCATTGTGCGTAGGTTCGAGGTCAGGATAGAGCGATTATTGCGAGATATGGATAGAGAAGGACTATCCCTGTTCTGTGGGTCCAGTGGATCGATACGGGCAAACGATATGGACATCAGTGGGAGGCTACTGGTAGTCGGGTCTTTCTATGGCAAGAATCACGATGGGGGAGATGGCGGATTTAGCGGTGATGGCGACGGGTTTCTTCGTGGAGAATGAAGCCCTGTGTGCTGGTAACAGTTACCAAAAACGATATTTTTTCATGTGTTTTTCCGGCATGTTGATACTGGTAACAGTCGCCGTATATCAGATTAACCGCCCCATTGCTATCCCTCTGTATACCTACAGTGTACAGATAATATCTGTACTGTCAAATTATTTTTACATTACTCTAAATACGCAATGTACCGTAATAATAATTATACAGGTAGAGATTAAATCTTTACATGTGCGTGATATGAGTGATTTATTTGTTGACGGGTACAGATAAATAATTTATCACTATCACCATTGGAGCATGAAAAAATCATTACCTGATAAATCATGATAGAGGTCGAGGTACAGATGAAACAGATTGATGCAGCGAATGCACTGGGTGTCACCAAAGACCATTTCAATGCCGTCATCTGCGGTCGAGCGGATGCCGGGAAAAAGTTGGCAGTAAAGGCCGCTGGGCTGATCGGCGGCACGGTCGAGGTGTGGATGCTGGAGAAGTATCGCAAGTCGCGCCGGAAGGTGGCGGACAAGTTTTTCAAGGTGCGGGCAAGGAGGGCTGCGTAATGGGACGGGTAAGCCAAGAGACAATAGACAAACTCAATGCCTTTATTGACTCCTTGCCGGTTTATAGCGCAGAGCAAAGGATCGAAAACGCTGTTAAAGGATGCTGGGGGCAAAGATACTTCGGGTCTGGAGGAGAAGCATATCTGTATGTCGCATCATGCCCTGCATTCCCCAGACTATTAAAAATCGGCATTACCAGTTGCAGCCCACAATCAAGATGTAGCTCTTTGCATGGGTCTGGTCCTCATAGATTTTCTCTTGTAGCGGCATGGCAATTCCCTGACAACGCGCCAATGCGTCAGATTGAGAAAATTGTATTTTCGCATATTTCCCACCATCACCATAGCGGAGAGTTCTTCCGTGGAACGTGTTTTTCCGAATTGGTTCAACTCCTGAACAATACAAAAACCAACAAGATAGCGAGGTGCATGTAATGGCGTGGACTGATCAGTGCAAAATATCTGCAATACAGACCATTGATAAGGTGGCCTCAGACATGAATGTCTCCGTCCTGAGGGCAATAAAAGAGGTCAGCAAAGAGGCTGACATCCCTTCTGAGACGCTGCAAAAATGGTACTACCCAAGGCAAAAAAGTCAGGCCAAAAATGGCCTAACTAAACCAAACACAGATGAACAAAATGAACAGATAAAACAACCTGAAAAAGCAGAAGATGCCGACTCAACAGAAGAACAATCAACTGGAACCAAGAAGGAGGTGTCGAATAAGGTGGGGATGCCGAGAAGGAGAGACGAGCAAACGATATATCTGAAGGAGATTTCGAAGGTGTCGCATGAGTTCGATGCCGCATGGAAACAAATGCTTGCAGCAATCAACAACGCCAAGGCAGAGGGCTGGATTTCCACCACGAAAGCCGCAGCCCTCAGTCACTTGGAGTCACTAACAGCGATTGTCGAAAACTAATAGGAGAATACAGAATGTTTACTATCACGTCAACCACAAACACCGTTATCACCCCTGAAATGGCAAGCGACCTGTTATCCAAAAACAACTACATGAGCCAGAGAAACCTTAACAAAAGCCATGTTGTTATGCTGAGAAGGGCTATTGAATCAGGCGATTTCCACATTGGAAGTGTCTGTGTTGCAAGAGATGAGAACGGTGACGAATTTCTCATGAATGGTCAGCACCAACTCAATGCAGTTCTTCTGTCAGGCGTTCCGATAAAGGCCACGGTAATTGAAGCTCATTGCCCAACCAGGGCCGATCTGTCAAGGCTGTTTGCTCAATTTGATGTTGGAAGAAATAGAAGCCTAACCGATATCGTCACCGCTGAAGTTGGCTCTGCAAGTGTCAAATGGCACTGGCGCACAGGCTCGCTCGTCGCGGCATCTTTGAATATCCTTCTGGATAACAAAAACCAAAGCAGATACGAGAAGGCAGCGAATGTAACTCGCCATATCCCTGTTGGGAATTTCGTCAATCAGTTTATGGACGAAAGCACTAAGCACATCTGGAAGGCCCCTGTCATAGCGGCAATGATCAAAACATATTGGAAAGACAGGGAGGTGGCAAAAGATTTTTGGAATGGCGTTGCTTACGGTGAAATGCTGAAGTCAACAGACGCCAGAATGGTCCTCCGCGAATACCTAATTAGCATTAAAAACCAGAAGTCTGCTGCACAATCCAGAAAAGAGATAATAGCAAAGTGCGTTACCGCGTGGAACGCTTATCGGTGCGGCAAAAAAACGTCTCTGAAATACTTTGCAGACAGACCAATTCCAGCCGCAATCTAACAACAATGTCAGCCGAACCCCAAATAGACCCCATGGCAGTCCGCCGAACAATAGCAGGACTCGACCGTATCATCCGCGACCTGCTGCTGGAACGTGAGGCGTTGGCGGCGAAATTACCACGGGACAAACGGCGGCGCGGCGATGCAACGACGATGCCGACGCTGGACGAAATTAGGAGGGGGAAGAGATGAACAAAGACCTGATAGTGCTGGCAACGGCAGCAATCCTGATCGTCTTACTGATCCTCGTCTGCCGGTTGACATCGCTGCCGGAAATTCTGGACGGCGAGACGGTGGAGCAGATTCGGGAAATCGAATTGAACCATAACAAACTGGAGGTGCGGAATGAAAATCGAAATTAAATCAATCTTTGGCTCGCTGTTGTTTGAATTCGAGGCCAATAGTTTGAAAGAGGCTGTGGTTGGTGCAGCTAGCATCCATGCCGATCTCAGGGATGCTAATCTCAGTGGTGCCAATCTCAGGGATGCCAATCTCAGTGGTGCCGATCTCAGTGATGCCGATCTCAGGGGTGCCAATCTCAGTGGTGCCGATCTCAGTGGTGCCGATCTCAGGGATGCCAATCTCAGGGGTGCCAATCTCAGTGGTGCCTATCTCAGTGGTGCCGATCTCAGTGGTGCCGATCTCAGTGGTGCCGATCTCAGTGGTGCCGATCTCAGGGATGCCAATCTCAGGGGTGCCAATCTCAGTGGTGCCGATCTCAGTGATGCCGATCTCAGGGGTGCTAATCTCAGTGGTGCCAATCTCAGGGATGCCAATCTCAGGGGTGCCAATCTCAGTGGTGCCGATCTCAGTGGTGCCGATCTCAGGGATGCCAATCTCAGGGGTGCCAATCTCAGTGGTGCCGATCTCAGTGATGCCGATCTCAGGGGTGCCAATCTCAGTGGTGCCGATCTCAGTGATGCCAATCTCAGGGGTGCCAATCTCAGGGATGCCAATCTCAGGGGTGCCAATCTCAGTGGTGCCGATCTCAGTGATGCCGATCTCAGGGGTGCCAATCTCATTGGTGCCGATCTCAGTGATGCCAATCTCAGGGGTGCCAATAATATCTTTCTTCAATGCCCAGAAATTGGGCAATTCACAGCATTCAAAAAGTGCCAGGACAACAGAATAGTCACACTACTTATTCCGGAAGATGCAAAACGATCTTCATCAACTTCAAGAAAATGTCGGTGTGACAAGGCTATTGTGAAGGCTATTGATGATGGGAAGAAACAATACGAAACTGCTGTCTCAAAATATTCCTCAAATTTTATTTACAAAGTAGGGAAAGAGGTTTCTGTGGACAATTTTTGTGAAAATAGGTGGGAAGAATGCGCTGCCGGGATTCATTTTTTTATCACCCGCAAAGAAGCTGAGGGCTATTGAGATGATGCACACGCCAAGCATAACCAGATTTGTGAAAGATTGGATTTTAGAGCTGTTCATTGCCAACCTCTCCCGCCTGACCTCATGCGCCACGGTAGCGATCTGGCTGCTGATCGTGTGGGGGATCGTGTGGGGGATGGCTGAATACGGGGCGATGCGATGAGGGTCGGAACACCAATCTACACATGGGACGATTGCGGCGGTTGCGTCCATTTCGACACGGAAAATGGCTGCACCTTCGATCCGCACCCTGAGCACATGGTGGACGAGGGCGAATGCGCGATTGTGTGCCTGAGCGGGCTGAAATCGTTGGAACCGGATTATGAACTGGATATTGATCTACAGGAGCCGTGGGAATGAAGCCAACGAAGATACTCAAAGAACCATATTACGTCGAATCCATCGATGTCATTGGCCGCCGCAGAAAGAAGATAAAAATCGACACAGACGCAGGTTCATTCATGTTCGACGAACTTGCCGACCTAATCGGGATATCCCACGACACGCTCCGAACCAGGCTGTCACGGGATTGGAAGTCGATGAATGCGCTAAGCCCGTCACGGATAAATTGCAGCATGGATATCTGGAAGAAAGAGCATGGAAACGAAGAGTGGAGACAACTCAGCGACAAACCGAGAGATCATAATCTGGCCATGATCAGGCCATAACGAGGGGTAGTGATATGTGCGAGTTTAATACTGGGGATTTGGTGCTGTGCAGTGATAACGGTGAGAATTGGACAGGGGAGATGGTGTACCTGTTTGCCATGAAAGACGGGGAAATCGCGTGCCAATACAAGGAGGATTGGGAGTGCGGTTGCCGAAATATATATAAATGGAAGTACGCAAAACCCCTTCTCAGTTACGAGGAACGAATCCTCAATCCCGTGCGGATGATGCAGTGGTTGGTTGAGCATGGGTGGACGGTTGACAGTAGCGGAGGTTGGAGAGGGACAGGACAAGAGATGCCATCCTATTTCAATTCATCAATGTGGGAATGCTGTGGAAAAACAGTGGATGATAGATGGGGGTGGAGACCCGAATGGATCGAGAAGGTCGAGATAAAATAAATCAAGGCCAAGCAAAGTCACAATAAACCCCGTACCGGACCCCGCTGGACGGTGTTGGGGCAGTGCATAGAGGGCGAAAGCGAGTAGCCAGTAGCCCGTTGTTTTGAATTAGATCAACATATTTTTCCGGGGCCGGGGGAGGTATCGCCATGTAACCATAATCTCAGTATCAACCGCGCCTGACAAGCGTAACCACCAACCACCAAAGCGCATGAGGTCTGCCATGAAAACAAAAAAGAACAAAGGTCATCCGAAACAGAAAGGTTCAGCCATATGAATAAGAAATAGGCCAATGGGCCTATAGACGAAGTGACAAAGCACGCTCTCAAAAGGGGCGTGCTTTTTGGGTAGGAACTTAACAGACAGGGGATCGCCACCGGGCAATGCGAGCCAGCGATGATCTACATAGCACTCCCCTGCCGATGCTGGCATTCCTCCTGCTTCATGTGCCTGAAGAAAAATGGTGCGCCCTGCACTTGAATTGCCCGGAAGGTCTGACCCGGCCAATCAGCGGCACCGACACCTCCATGTCGGCTGACACCGGGGAAATTTAAACAATAAGGAGATGAAATGGAAGAGACAATCATAGGAGTTGACCCTGGGCAATCCGGGGCGATAGCGGCAATCCGGGGCGGGCAGGTAATCGCTCTCCACGACATGCCGGTAATGGCCAGACTGCACGGTAAAGGACAGCAGGTTGATGCAGCGGCTCTGTCATCTATCATCCTCGATATCACACCTCCGCGCCGTGTGCTGTATCTGGAGGCTGTTTCTGCAATGTCGGGGCAGGGAGTTACCGGCATGTTCCATTTCGGCGAAAGCCTAGGGGTTGTCCTGGGCGTCTGCGGGGCGCTGCACATCCCGGTTCGGTGGATCACTCCAGCGGTATGGAAGCGGCGGGCCGGATTGACCGGGAAGGTCAAGGATGCGAGTAGGACGCTGGCTATTCAGCGGCATCCTGAAGTTGCTGACATGCTGGGGCGGAAGAAAGATGTGGGGCGGTCGGATGCTATCTGTATCGCTGAGTTTGCAGAAGGCATCAGATAAAAAGCCGGCCAAGGGGTGAGCCGATACCGGCAATAAAGGAGATGAAAATGGCAAAGTTCAAGAGCGTATATTTCTGCGATACAGACCAGTCAAAGTGGTTCGAAAAGCGAGAAGATGCTGAGCGGTTCGATAAGATCAACGAGGTTGTATTGTGGCTCGCTGGCCCTCGCGACGAGGATATAGTGATGGCCATTGCTGACCTTGTTGCTCGTCTGATGGAGAGATATGAAATCACGCAACGGTGGGATTGGAAAGCACCTGAAGGCGAGCAGGAATGAAAGAAATAGCATTCCAGAAACGGGGTGGAATGGCCGTTCCGCTGACCATCGAAGACGAAGCTGCGTGGGCTGAGTTCAAAGAGAACCAGATCACGCGGCACAAGGTTTACGGGGCGAAGAAAGAACGGTCATATATGCAACTCAAGATGTTGCATGGGTGCCTTAAAACGGTTGCCGAGAACACCGATAATCCGAATTGGGATACATTGGCCAAAGCTAAATTTTCGCTCAAGGTTGCCCTGCATTTCATCAAAGAAGACGTGGTCGTGGTAGACAAGCAAGGTCGGGTGCATTTTCAGTATCGGTCATTCGGGTACGACGATCTTGAGCACATGGAGGCATGTAAAGTTTTCGACCGTTCATGGCCGATTCTCGCCGCTGTTATCGGGGTATCTGAGGAAGTGCTTTTGCAGGAATCACGGAATAACGAGGGATCGAGATGACCGGAGAACAATACAAAAAACTAATCTGTAGCTTTGGCTGCATCGTCACCGGAGAGCCAGCGGTGCCACACCATCCGAAATGTTTTCACAACGGGGCGGGGAAGGTTTCAGATTTCCTGTGCATCCCTTTGGCACCACGGCTGCACACGGAGCAGGATGATTCTATCCATCGCAACAAATCGTTATTCGAAGATCGCTATGGGCGCGAGGTTGACCTCGTTGCCAGGACAATCGCAGAGGTGGCTGATAGGCTGCAACGGAGGAAATAATGGAAGGAAAGCAGGTTTACAAGGCAATAGTAGCGGTTCAGTCCGACCTTGCCAAAGAGGGGATTTCCAAAGACCGGACATGTACACAAGGGGCATCGTATAAATTCCGTGGAATTGATGACATCTATAATGCCCTCAGTCCGTACTTGTCGGCGCATAGCCTGTGCATTCTCCCAAGAATGATGTCGAGGAATTGCGTAGAGCGCACCAGTAATAAGGGCAATGCCCTATTCTATACCACCGTAGAAGCTGAGTTTGATTTTGTATCAGCCGAAGACGGCAGCACGCATACCGTCAAGACGTTCGGCGAGGCGATGGATAGCGGCGATAAGGGCACCAATAAGGCAATGTCGGCAGCGTACAAATATGCCGCGTTCCAGGCGTTCTGTATCCCGACCGAGGGCGACAACGACACGGAGAATCAGACGCATGAAGTAAGCGCAGAAAGGCCGCAACAGAGCAACAATAAGGGTTCTAAACCGGCAGATCGCAAGGCGGTAGAGCAATACCTCGAATATATCGACAATCACGTCAAAATCGAAGGCAAAGGCGCGGCTGCGGCACTCGAAAACGGGTGGAAGAAAAACCTTTTGCCGATCCTTGGCAAGTTCCCGGCTGACCAGAAAAATGAACTGGAAATCGCATACAAAGACACGATGAAACTTCTGAAAGAGCGCGAGGTGGTAAAATCATGAGCATGAAAGAACTGGAAGGGACAGAGCTAGTCCTCCGCATCTCCGGGGCCGTTGAACAGAGCAATTTGAAGGAGTTCGAGGATCAGGCGCTTGCGGTAATCGAAGGCATCAACACCGACCTCGAAACGGATGAGGATTTCGCAGAAGCAGAAAAGAATATCAAGGGTTGTCAGTTGATCGAAAACCGCATCGCCACGGCGCGGAGCACGGCGCTGGCGAGCACGGAGGCTATCGCCGCACTGATCCAGACCACCGAGCGGCTGGAGGCGAAGTTCCGGGAAACGCGGCTGATGCTCTCCAAGATGGTAGTAAAAGAAAAACTCAGGAGGGTGAGCGAGATTGTCGATAGGGCTGTTTTTTATCTTGAATCGCTATTGAAAACATCGCCGGTAAGGCACGGATTCGTCATCAACAAGATGGCTATCCATAATGCCGTGAAGGGGAAAAAATCAATCACTAAGATGGAAGATGCAGTATCCGCTGTGATTGATTCGGAAGGGCGCAGGGTGTTTGAGATGGAGACGAATTTCGTCAACAACCTTGAGAAAATTACCGAAGCTGAATCCGAATGGCCAGGGCTATTCCCAGATCGTCAAAACATCGCCCTGAGTGCACCTGAAACGGTCGAGGCCCTGATCCTTGCTCGTGTCGCTGATCATCGCATGAAGGTGGCAGAGAAGGAGCGGAGGGAGAAGGAAGAGGCGGAGCGCAAGGCGAAGGAAGCATCCGACCTTTCAGCAACAAAAGAAACTGTTTTGCCTCTGCCGGTTGAAGTGCCAATTCCCGAACCGTTCGTTGATTTCCCCATTCCACCGCCAGTTGTCGGCACATCTCGCTACAAGCTGACCGTGTCTGTAGAAACCGATGATATCAATTCAGTGATTGACGCCATCATGGATATCCCTGGCGTCATCACCTGCTACAACTGAGAGGGTCGCCATGCCGCACAAAATGAAATACTACACCGAGTTGGAAGGCTACAACCGGAAGAAGCGCGAGGAGATGGAAGCCGATATGAACGATGCACACGTTCGGGCCGCTGTCGCCAAAAAGAATCGGATCGCCAGGATGAGTCCGACTGAAGTCGGCGAGTTACAGGCGTACAATTATGCCACGTCGATGTACCTGGCTGGGTTTTCTGGGGAGCGGGTGCTGTGATGGATTATCAAGAATTTTTGCGGAATAAAATCATCCTCGATTCGAGGTCAGGATTTGAGATCGAGGACAACGATATCAGCCCGATACTGTTTCCACATCAGCGGGATATCGTCAAGTGGGCTGTATCTGGTGGCCGGAGGGCCATATTCGCAGCGTTCGGATTAGGCAAGTCGCTCATGCAATTGGAGACCATGCGGCAGATAGGCAACCGGGAGGGGGGCAAACTGCTGATCGTTGCGCCTCTCGGTGTCCGGCAGGAGTTCAAACGGGACGCTGGCCTGTTGGGGATGGAGACAACATTTGTACGATGGACAGCCGACCTTGCCGGTGACGGTCTATACATAACCAATTACGAGAGTATCAGAGACGGGCGACTCGACCCGAATCAATTCACAGCGGTATCTCTCGACGAAGCCAGCGTTTTAAGGTCATTCGGCAGCAAGACATACCAGGAGTTTCTGACACTGTTCGGGGGCGTGAAATATCGCTTTGTTGCCACTGCCACGCCATCTCCTAATCGGCACAAGGAACTGATCCATTACGCCGGTTTCCTGGGAATAATGGACACAGGGCAAGCTCTCACGCGGTTCTTTCAACGGGACAGCCAGAAGGCCGGAAACCTGACGCTATACCCGCACAAAGAGCAAGAGTTCTGGTATTGGGTCAATTCATGGGCCGTCTTCCTGCAACGTCCATCCGACCTTGGATACAGCGATGAAGGATACAGTCTGCCAAAGCTGCATATCCATTATCATGAGGTGGAGACTGATTTGAGTTTCCGCAAAGAGCGCAACGGGCAAATGAATATGTTCAATGATGCCGGGTTATCTCTTCAGGATGCCAGCCGGGAGAAACGGCGCAGTCTGGACGCGAGAATCGAGAAGATGCTGGAAATCCGCAACGCTGATCCTGATAACAATTACATAATTTGGCACGACCAGGAAGCAGAGCGGCACGCAATCAAGAAAGCAATCCCGACCTGCAAGGAGGTGTATGGCTCGCTCGATCTTGAAGAGCGGGAGCAACGGATCATAGACTTTTCTGAAGGAAGGATAAAAGACCTTGCCACTAAGCCGATTCTTTCCGGGTCAGGTTGTAACCTGCAATACCATTGTCACAACGCTATCTATCTCGGTATCGGGTTCAAATTTAACGATTTCATCCAGAGCATAAAACGCATTCATCGCTTTCTTCAGGGCAAAGAGTGCCACATCCATATCATCTACACAGATACGGAAAAGCGGGTGCTCCAAATCCTTCAAGAGAAGTGGAGACTACACGACATAATGGTGGAGAAAATGAGCGACATTATCAAAAAACACGGCCTGTCCGTGCTGCAAATGGCCAACGAGATGTTGAGGTCATTAGGCTGCGAAAGGGTAGAGGTAAGCGGGAAAAACTACACAGCCGTAAATAACGACTGCGTAAACGAGACGCGACGAATGGCAGAAAATAGCGTCGGGTTGATCCATACCTCTATCCCATTCTCGAACCATTACGAATACAGCCCGAGCTATAACGATTTCGGGCACAACACTGATAACGATACGTTTTTCGAACAGATGGATTTTCTTACGCCTGAATTGTTACGGGTGTTGAAACCTGGCCGGGTGTTCGCTTGCCACGTAAAAGACCGGATACAATTCGGCAACGTCACCGGCTACGGGATGCCGTCTGTTGATCCTTTCCATGTCACCTGTATCAATCATTACCGGCAGCATGGTTTCATCTACATCGGCATGATTACGGTCGTTACAGACGTTGTCAGGGAGAACAACCAGACATATCGCCTGGGATGGACAGAGCAATGCAAAGACGGGTCCAAGATGGGGGTAGGTTGCCCTGAATATATCCTCCTGTTTCGGAAATTGCCGAGCGATAATAGCAAGGCATACTCAGACGAGAGAGTTGTAAAAGACAAGCAATCATATAGCCGTAGCCGTTGGCAGATTGATGCTCATGCTTTCTGGCGGTCTTCAGGGGATAGGTTATTGTCGGTCGAAGAGTTGACGAAGTATCCGGTAAAAACCATCGGAAAACTGTTCAAGAAATATCTTTCGGAAGGTATCTACGACTATGAAACACATGTAAAAATAGGAGAAGAGCTTGACATCAAGGGGGCATTGCCGTCAACCTTCATGTTGCTTGATCCTCCGTCAAATGATCCTGAAGTTTGGCATGATGTTTGCCGGATGAGAACTCTCAATGGGAATCAAAAACAGCGTGGGCTGAATAACCACATTTGCCCACTGCAGATTGATATTGTTGATCGTATAATTACCCGCTACAGCAACGAGGGCGACGTTGTGTATGATCCTTTTGGCGGATTGATGACAGTGCCCTATCGTGCAGTGATTAAAAAGCGATACGGCATTGGATGTGAACTTAATCCTGAGTATTTTGCAGATGGATTATCGTATCTTAACCAGGCTGACAAGGCCGTGCAGATGCCGACATTGTTCGACTGTGAAATTGAAAGCTCGGAGGCAGCAGCATGACCATCGAAGACATAGAAAAAGAGGTATTGGAGTGGCAGACAAATACCTTCCCTTGTGCCACAATGAAAGCGAAAATGCTCAAATTGCGCGAAGAATGCATTGAACTGATCGCTGCAATAGAGTTCGGAAATTATCAACAGGTAGTCGAGGAAGCCGCAGATGTGTTCATCGTATCGGTAAACATTGCAAATGATCGGCGCGAGTTTGAAGATAACGTCACGATGACGCGGGTTATTGCGGATAAACTGGCAGTAAATAAGGCCCGCACATGGGGGCCGGAACAACCTGACGGAAATCGGAAAAAGGAGATTGAACAATGCTGAATAAAATAATGCTCATTGGTTTTCTGGGCGGTGACGTTACAACGCGATATACCCAAAGCGGTATAGCGGTATCTAATTTCTCGGTAGCAACGTCTGAGAGGTTCAAGGACAAATCCGGTAAAGTTCAAGATATCACGACATGGCACAGGGTTGTCGCGTGGGGAAGATTAGCGGAAATCTGCGGCGAATATCTTGCAAAGGGTAGCAAGGTATATATCGAAGGCAAGTTGACAGAGAAGAAGTGGAAAGACAAGGATGGGAACGACAGGACAAGTGCGGAAATCGTTGCAGCGGAGATGAAGATGCTCGACGGCGCGGGGAAGCAGAGCGAAGATATCCCTAATCCGCCTTCGCTCCCTGCTGCAAGTGACTATGAAATCCATTTTTGATATCCATTCACCGTTCCAGGCCCGATTTCATGTTAAAAATTGTTCGATGGCTGTTATAATTAGCCATTGAAGTTAATCCCTACCAAGGATAAAGAATGAAAATTGAAAGCCCCTTTAGAGTAATTGATTGTCGCCTTTCCTTGGTAGGGTTTAGCGATGACGGTTGCTCTGAAGGGGCTTTTTTCGTTTGGGGGCATCAAATGACATACGCAGATAAATTGAAAGACCCAAGGTGGAAGGCAAAGCGACTGGAGATTTTAGAAAAAAATATGTTCATCTGTGCCGACTGTTATGGCGATGAACCGCTGTTGCATGTGCATCACATTTACTACGAGAGCGGTCTTGAACCTTGGGAATACTCTGACGAAGCATATCTCCCACTGTGTGATTTGTGTCATGAGATAGAGCATGACAGGTTTGATAGATATGTAGGGCCAGAAAGAGATATGAGTTTAAGGAAAATTGGTTTCAGGGCAAAAGACTATGAGGAGCTTGTATTTAGTTCTGTTGGAGTAGCTCTAGGATGGTTCACTCAACAAAAATCGATTGAAATGGTTATTCGTAACATCAAAAGAAGAAAAGAAAACTATCAAAGGATAGTTGATCAAAAGATAAAATTCATTGGTCTTGCTGAAAACACAGGACACGACGAGTATGGCTACAGATATTAGAATATCAGTAGATTTTTGGCATCATCACAAGACAGGTAAACTTGCAAGAGAAGCAGGGCTTGAAGGGGTGAGAAGCCTTCAAATATTGTGGGCGTGGACTGCTCGCAATCGTCCAGACGGCGTATTGTCTGGTATGGACGCAGATGATATTGAATTTGCGGCAGATTGGAGAGGAACAAGCGGATCTTTGTACGGCGTACTTACGGCGAACAAATGGGTAGATGTAATAGACGGTATTCATGTCATTCATGACTGGCATGAGCACAATCCTTGGGCCGCAGAAAGTGAGGAAAGAAGTGATGCGGCGAGGCTTTCAAGGCTTTGCAGGGACAACCCAGAGAAGGGGAAAGAGCTTAGGAAGGCAGGTGTTACAGGGATAACAGCCGAACAATACAAAGAATACAAAAATACGCTAACGCCCGCACAACGACCGTGCAACGAATCTACTACGGAACGCAGTGCTCCTGCTCCTGCTCCTGCTCCTGCTCCTACGCTTAAAGGAAAACATAATGGGACGCCGCAGCGCCCTGTGTTTATCCCAGAAGAACTGTGGGCGGCATTTATCAGCAATCGGAAGTTCAAAAAACTACAAAACACCGAACTTGCCCTAAAGACCGTTTGTAAGCAGATCAAGGCGGCTATCGATCAGGGTTATACGGCAGAGGAATGTATCGGTGCGTATGTGTCATCAAAGTGGCAACGGTTCAATGTCGAATGGATGAAGGACAAAGACCCAGCTATCCAGAACCAAAGGCCACAATCCTTGAGAGACAAACGAAACGAGTATCAAGAGCGGGAAATGAAGAGAATCAGGGAGGGTTTGGAAAATGGAACAATTGACTTTGGACTTGGTAAGGGCGGCTGTGATCCGGATCTCCTGTCATTACCCGAATAGCGGCCTGTCGGAATCGGCAATTGAGGCGATCATCGAAGATTGGCACATGGACTTCAATCATGCTCGTATCTCTCCGGTTCTGTTTTCAAGGATGGTTGTTCTCGCAAGAAGACGATGCAAGTTTTTCCCTACAGAGGCCGATATGCTGGAATTCATGAAGGAAATAAAGGCAATGGATGTGCAGAAATCGTCTACCATTGCACTCCCAGAATCAGATGTCATATCGGACGAAGATGCTGAAATGGGATTACGCAGACTACGGAAGGCAATCGAGCTGGTGAGTAGCGGAAAGAGTCCAGATGAGGCTGAAAAGGAAATGGCTGAATTTATCGCGGCTGGATGAAACCGAATTGGAGTATGTCAACGAGTACACCAGTCTGCATGAAAAATTTTAAGGGGAAATCATGATCGATACAGATGCACAATGTAAGCGCTGTGGCCGTTATTGGGGGTTGGAGACAGAACAATACGCATGTATTGAGGTTTACGGAAAGTGCATTGTATGCTGCGTCGAAAACGAAAAGGATGGGTTTGCCTGGAGTATCAAAAAAGTGCTTGAAAAACAGAATGAAATATTACGAGAGGGGAAATCATGAACAGAGATGAAGGAATCAAGCCGTGTCCATTCTGCGGGGAGGCTGATGATTTTGGGATAGGTCGCGGGACCGAGGATAGGGAAGGTTGGCCGACATACGTGTATTGCGTTACGTGTGGAGCACAAGGGCCTTGGATATACACCAGGGACGAATCGGTATTTGGCTGCACCAAAATTGCAGCAGAAAAAACGAACTGGAATTGGAGGGATAAATGAGCAGAGACGAAAACGAAGGCATGAAGCAGGACGAAGGGAAGCAGGAATGGTTCGCAATGCCGCTTGTCGTGCTTGAACCTCTGGCCAATGTGTTCGCAGCCGGAATTAAAAAAGGATACCCTCGGTTCAATTGTCTCCATCCATTCACCAACGCCGATGAGCGATTCTGGAATAGTACCATGCGTCACCTTGTGGCCTGTCAGCTCGATCCGCTGGCTATCGACCCGGAGACCGGATGCTACCATGCTGCTCAAGCGTGTTTCGGAATGCTGATGCGGATACGCAATGCCGAGATGCAGAGCAACGGGGCGGGAGAATCCGACCCGTTGGTATTTGCATGGCAAAAGGTCGAGGATGGCACAGGTTCGATTTCCACCGGCAAATGATAAAAGGTACGCGCCGCCCTGCAATCGACGCGTGGAGGTGGCAAATTTTGACGAATTGAGGGGGTTGAGAGATGGTAGATCAATACAACATTGACGTTGATGGTTGCGACTGCTGCGAGGTGGTTGAGTACGTAGATACTGATGGTGATTGGGTGTTATACGAGGATTACGCAAAACTGGCCGACCTGTGCGGTCGGATGAAATCCTTGCTTTATTTTACGTCCAGACGCTCTCCGGTGCGCGATGGATCGGTGGTGGATAAAATGATCAAAAAGGCGATTGCCGAGGCTGAAGAGGTGCTGAAGTGAGGATATCCGCCGCCATTGGGAGACGGCGAATGGGGGTTATTTTGCTGGGGCGGTCTTTGCCAACTGCGCCATTATTTTCTGGGCAGGGACAGACGGTGTGCGCCTGCCCTGCTCCCAATCCTCGCATGTACGTCCGCTTACCCCTACCAGTGCGCCGAAATCGGCTGTGTTGAGTCCGAGGTTCCGGCGGAGGTGGCGGATTTGTTGCGGGTTCATACGTTATATCCAGATTTGGTTAAGACCAACCCGGATCCTACTTTCCGTAAGTATCCTCGCTTGACCATTTCTCTGCGGGCGTTGTCGGTGAGGTGTGCCAGCCGTGAGTACATATCTGTACCCGGAGTTGTTTCGACATATCCGTAGGAGTTCCGCATTGACTCATTCAGCATTTGCTCGATTGTTTTTCTCATGGTCTTCCTCCTGATCTTGGTTTGGCTTGATTGCCTGTGTTCCTTCCTCTTGATTTATAGTACGGCATTGCCGTAGTGATTGCAAGGGGAAAATGCAATTATTTTTCATCACAATCATTTTTTTCTTATCTCCGCAATATTCCACCATTCCATTGCATTTTATTGCTAAAAGTGCGATAATATGGGGAGATGTGTTGCAGTTTACGCAATAGAGAGGTGGCGATGATAACGATCAAGATGGACACGAAGAACGTGGTCAAGATGTTGACCAATATAGCGGAGAAACAGATACCCTATGCCGCAAGTGTAGCGCTAAATAACACGGCTTTTATCGTTAAGGATGACGAGGTAAAGGCGCTGGATAAGCATCTCGACAGACCTACGCCCTTCACCAAGCGGGCATATGAGGTCAAGAAATCGACTAAGCAGCGGCTAATTGCAACGATACAGATGAGGCAGAAGCAGGGCGAGTATCTCAAGTACCAAGTACTTGGAGGGTCACAGGCCCCCAAAGGAAAATCATTCGGTATGCCAGTAGAGGGAGGACAACCGTTGAACCAATACGGCAACCTCAAGATAAAGCCAAGGTCACTCCTCAAGCAGAAGACCACATTCAGCGGGACGATCAATGGTGCGCCTGGTATATGGCGGCGACTGAGGGGAAAGGCGAACCACGGCAGGGTGAAGCTCTTGGTGGCATACGAGAGCAAGGCGAAATACAAGCCGATCCTGCCATTCTATGAGGTTGCTGAGGACAGTGTTAAGGCGAACATCGAAAGAGAGTTCGGTAAGGCGCTGGCTAAGGCGCTGGCTACTGCGCGATGATGCAAGCCATGTGCCAGTTCTCATGGTTGACGTTTACGTCAACGTCGGCATGGGGGGGGCGGGTCCTCCTGGGTCGAAAGCTGGCGAGGGTCATCGATGCA
>Ga0209318_1000781_pt1 | contig 26523 bp, 39 predicted proteins | sample RifGroE1_FD_183999 | JGI IMG/M metagenome (GOLD analysis project Ga0209318, IMG submission 183999) | Groundwater microbial communities from Rifle, Colorado, USA - Groundwater E1 (SPAdes) (version 2) | ecosystem: Environmental > Aquatic > Deep subsurface > Groundwater | place: Rifle, Colorado... | reverse complement strand
GAGCCGTAACGGAGAATCCCCATTGGAGAGGCAATCGGCCAGAGCGGGCGCGGGACGCTGGCAAAATCGGTTTCGAACCCCTCCGGAATGATTATCGGCCTGGACTCCCCGATCTGGTACACGTAATCCTCAAGAAGCCTGGCTCTGATGGTGCAAGGAATGAACTCGAATTTCGGTTCTGGGAAATGGTTCATCGCGCCTGTTTCCTCCATATCCACGGCTGTACCGGTGCCGGGTCCACCCATAACCCCACCTTGTTGCCGGCGGAGATGCCCTGCAAGGTCGTCCATGCCTGGCAGAACCTCTCCTTGCAGTAGTCTGGATAAACCCAAGCGTAGCCCTGGAGGATCAGCTGCTCCTGCAGGCATTGGGTGCCGACCATGACGAGGGCAACTGTCCGTCCGTAGCGGTCCCTGCCGACCGGGGCGACGTCGACGATCTTGCCGAAGACTTGCGAGGCGGCGAAGTCCCGGGCGGACTGGCCGTGCGCCTGGGATTTCTCAGGGGAGTCGACGCCGTAGAGACGAACTACAGTGATACCTTGCTCAGTGGCTACCTTGAGGGTGTCGCCGTCGACGACATTGACTACCGTGGCCGGCTCGGCGTGGGCAGTTGAGGCTACAAAGAATAGGATGAGGATTATAATTTGACGCATAATTTTACTCCGGTAGGTTGCTGCCTGAACCTCTCACAGCCTTTGTTCTTCCGCCCGTTGTAGTCGAAGGAGAAGCAGGGGCCGTCTTCCGGGCAGTAGCGATCCTTTACCTGATGAATACCGTTCTCGTCCCTGTCACTCATGTGCAAACTCGCTTCCGCAATCACCCTCATCTCTCCCTCCAGGAAGTAAAGGAAAACTTCAGTCGCAATCTTCGTTTGGATAATTACATATCGGGCATCTTGGACCGGTATATTTGTGCCCACATTGGGGACAAATTACCATTGCATTTTCACTTCTTTGCTATCGTTCCCGTAAGGAGCATGGAGATAGATGCCACCGTGCGCCGTGCCGCGATCTGCATCACCGGTTCCATTCGGTAACCCGTTGCCCGGCTTGTACAGAAATCCGTCTTTCTCCGCACGGGAATCCCTATTGCAGGTATCCTCTCTATCTCGACAGTTCTTGTTCGGGTCTTTGACCACGAAAGTCAGTCCGTCCGAGAAGGTGAATTTTACCGGCCCTGAGCCGAGGGAATCGCCTCGTTTGTTGATGCGCCACGCCCACCTATCACCATTCCTTTTTCCGTATGCCTTGTATGTCGCAGAGTTCTTATATACTCCCGGGGTAACCGGTCCAGTTGTCTCTCCGGCGGTGCCACTCTTGGCAGTATACGTCACACCGTCAGCCATTTTGATCACGAACTGCAGCGGCCTGGCATACTGATCGCCGGACTTGGTCAGCAGGAAGACCGGTGCTCCTTTGTACGGTGTGCCTTGCCTCGCAACCTCGCCGTTGACCGAGACGTAGGTAATCGATCCGGCCTGCAGGGTCCTGAACAGGATGCCGGCTGAGCCGTTGCCCTGAGTGGTTTCTCGCTCGAAGGTGATCTGGTGCGGGAATGTCTTGTTGCCGGATGGAGGTGTGGCAGGGGGCGTTATCGGTGGTGTGACTGGCACACCTCCCGGAAAATACTGAGCACAAAGGGCGTTGCACTCGTTAAGCGACTGAGGTATGGTCACTGCACTGGCCGGCACCGCCCAGAGTAAGACAAGCGCCAGCACTAACCTGAACATCAGTCTACCTCCTCAATCTGGCCTTCAGGCTCGATGGGGTCAGCGAGTTCTTCAGCCGGCGGTGTAACATCAGGAAAGATAGGAGTGGAGGGTTCTGTCGGAGCGAGCGGAGGTACAACCGGCTCCTGTACCTTCTCAACAATGCTTGGCACGTCTGGTTTCAGCGCATCAAGGAATCCTTCAAGGGCTGCTCCAGGCATACTGGCATCCTGTGCGGTTGACTTGTCGAACTGGCTGCCATCAGCTCGGATGTTGGCCTTTGAACTGCCCTCTGCCTTGATATTGTACTCGATGCTCGTGTAATCAATCGCACAACTCGACAGCAACCCCACGACCAGTGCCACTGCAAAAAGTCTCTTCATTTTTTTCACCCAAGTAAAGTTTGCTCGTTTCTTGTCATTGCAGTCCCATAGTCCCGCTACCACCCAACCCCATCGAACCAGATCCACCCATTCCGGCAGTGCCGCCCAAATTGATCCCGAACCCTGCCCGGATGTAATCATTAACGGCATCGGCGGTGTATTCTGTCCGCCAATTCTGGCGGGATTGAGCAATAGCGGCGGCCATAAACTCTGGCGTTGAGGCTGTGCCTCCGAGCGTGACGTTGTATGTCTTCACCGTCCTCGTTGCATCTGGGTACGTTATCTCAGTGATGATGTGCCCGGTCTCTCCAACTGCTGTCACCCACCCTGCGATAGTCCCGCCTGGAGAAAACCACGTACTCGCATCCGCAGATGAGTAGTACCTGTTCCCTGAATAAGTGAACCCTGATAGAGGGGAGGCATCGAGGTATACAAGATTGGTTGAGCCTGCGGGCATCTGAATATCATTGTCATAGATATTATTCCCCGAGACATCCGTTAATCCTACTATATAGATTCCTCTGCCCGACCCTGACCCATTGATATTGTAAATCACGTTGTCATGCACACTCACATTATGGGAGTAATTAAAACCCTCTCCATCACCTAAAAGAGTTATGCCGTAAGTGGATGCCGTTACGCCAACGGGGTCGATAAATATGTTGTGATGCACCTCAGTGTTCAACATATTGATGAGCTTGAGTTTTGTCCCCTCCCCGGTATTTGCCGAGCCTTCTGCGAATACATTGTTTCTTATCACTGTTCCCGACTGGATTGATCCCGAGCTTCCGCCAAACCCTCCGACATTTACAGGAGCCTGAACGAAGAGGTTGTTGTCGAACAGTCCTCCAGACCTCCCGTCGATACCTCCACGGTCGGAGTAATAGAGAATGTTCCCTCTCATAACCACGTTGGTGAGGTCGTGGTGCGTGTCTCCATTCGGGCCATCAGGCGATAGGTAAAAATGTCTACCCTCAACAGCAGGGGCAAGGGCGTCGGGGTCGTGCGGCTTATAAAATATGCTCTCTTCAAACAGGATGTTATCGGCAATTGCAGCGTACCACATTCCGTCATGGGCGGACATCTCGGAAAATGTCGATCTCCTGATGGCGAGGTTGTTGACGAAAATACCAGTGTTTACGGTGTCGCCCTGGATGACGTTCTTCCAGTGCTTCTCGACAAAAAAATCCTCAAGGAGAATATCGTTTGAGTCGAGCAGGACGCTTATGCCGGGGGTACTGGACTCCCACGTTGGACAGTAAAACCACACTGAGGAAAATATCAGGTTATCCCCTCCGTAAATCTTCAGTGCTTCGTTGCCCGCTTCGTCAGATGTGATTTTTGCCCTCTCCCCTGTCCCGTAACTGGATACTATCATCCTGGCAGATGTCGAGGCCCCAGATTTTGTCCAATTGCCAACCCCGCCAGTAGAGAACCGTGTCACCCAGTTATCTCCCCGCTTGAGCAGGAGGATATCTGCATACCCGTCTCTCATTTGCGTGTATCCAGCGCCTACCGTGGCATAGGGATGGATTGTACCGGCAGGCTGAAATGATCCGTAGGCATCAAACGTGACGTTGGCGATTGTATCTGGTGTCCCGGTCCCATCATCACCATCCGTAGAGGAAACAAAGATTACGCGAGATGTTGAGTAGCCGCCTCCCCCGGTCATCGTGGCAAAGTCCGTCCATCCTGAAGCCGTAATCGGGAGTCCAGTAATGTCGTGGACCGCCCCGAAAGACAGACCCGGAAAGATGAGAAGCGATATCAAGAGTAGCAGTCTGATCATCATAGCGTCAGCCCTATAGCCACCAGAAAGTGTGCGTTTTGATCGGTTACGTTCAGGGATTTTTCGTAATCGCCAGCCGAAGAAACATTCTGCCTCCAAGCACCAGCACGACTACTGGCGGGAGTGACTATCACTACCTCTGTCATACCAGCGGGGGGTGTGTTGATAGTGGCAGGATCATCAGACCCCCACAAGAAAAGCAGCATTCCTGGGTTTGTCGCAGTGACTGTAAGTGGAACTAACGTTCCAGCGGCAGCGAAATCAGCTATCGACCACGTTCCAGTGGTTTTGCTCAACCTCACCACAACCCCGGACCACTCGGTGGATGAACCTATCGTCGCGGATGGCACTGCATCGCCGGTCTGAAACACTCGGTAGTATACCCCAGCGTCGGCTGACGCATAGCTATCGACATAAGCAATCTGTGTCCACCCGGCAAGGGGTGTGATCCCCGTACCTGCATCCTCGTTGACCACCATAACCAGAAGGTCACCGTCTGTGGTCCCTGTAGGGGTGGAGAAGGTTGCAGCGGTCCCTGTTCCACTATTACTAGAATAGATTTCATAGGCTATTGCTGGATCTGGAGTGCCCCCAGCTGCCCCCTGTGTAATAGCCCCAATAAAGCCCGGAGGAAACGCCCACGAAGCAGAGGCCCATAGGCACAAGATCAAACTCAGCATGAATTTTTTCATATTAGTTGGCTGCAAAGGTTGATGTTCCAATCGAAATTGATTTGCACATCCAGTCATAGGCATCCGTCTTGAATGTCCAGCAGGCAAACGATTGTCCAACTTGTGCAGCGGTCATGCGAGCATACCCATTGTCCGCCCCTGCTGCTATTGTGCCATCAGCGGCCAGCAGATAGATTTTATCACTCGCTCCTGCTTGAACCCCCCACTTGTTAGATTGTGCCGTCCCGACTGTGAAAATTACCGAGTATCCAGATGCAGCGGTTGGCAGGACCAAGGCAACGTCTGCCGCGCCCATGCCGGTGTTGTAGACGATTGTCGATGACACGTTTGCAGCGGTCAGGTTGCCACTGGCAGAACCGTTGACCTCTGGTACTACTGTGGTTGCCAACGTACCTGTAGTCGGTAGGGTTACGTCCGTTGCCCCAGTAGCCGTTAAGGTTGTGCTGTAGGCCCCGGCAGTAATAAGACTTGATCCATCAACGAGCGTAAGGGTTGCACCGGTAGCTGGTTGGGTTATCGTGATCTTATTATAACTTCCAGCATCAGTGAAATCTCCAATCCCCTCCAGGGAATTGGTCCAGGCGTATGTACCAACACCAGTTGATTGCATAATCTGGTTGTCGGCAGATGGTACAGAGGAAAGGCCAACCTTGTTATTAAATGTATCCCAATCCGTATCCGAGAGGGCACCAATTGTGCTGGTAGAGGCTAAACCAAGCGTAAGAACCTGGCTTCCATCAACGCTAAGTCCGTTGGCCGTGGCGTTGATTGTGACAGCACTATGCCCGCCAGCCAGTGATTCGATCTTGTCCCTTATAGCATTCTTGGTGGCTGCATCGGTGTTGGCGTTCCAGGTGGTAGCATCGTAAGCTGTGTCGCTGATAACCTGATCGCCAGTATTAGTGCCACTGGTATTCCCAATGACGGTTTTTTCGGCATCTGTCACATAGTTATCATCAGCACCAAGAGCTGCGGCAAACGTAGCCGGATCAACAAAACCCATCTGGCCGTTCTCGTCCATATTCATCAGCCTGGTAGTTCCTGCACCAGGGGCTGCGGCAAGAGGTAGTCTCCATGATCTATTGGCGACCGAATTCCCAGCCTGCAGTGCGGTCCAAAAACCTCCAGGGCCGTAGAGCTTGATCAGGTCACCACCATCGCTTGTACCGTCAAGGCATGGGCCTACTGTACAGGAGCCAGCCAAGGTTGAAGCTGTAGCTGGAACACCCAGTGACGTTCTTGCATTAGCAGCAGTAGCCGCATTGGTCCCGCCGTAGGCAATATCGATGTATCCGTTGTTATCAATATCGGTGTCAACATTCGCAGCCATCGAGTACGTTGAGGCCACCAGGAGAAAACACAGGAATAAAAATAAATTTTTCATAGAGTCCTCAGAATGTTAGTGGGTCGTCATTTATTGTCGCTTGATCTTCGTTTATAAATAGTAAATCAACTTCTTCAGGCGCGACATACCCCACCACCCGATCAGCTCGGATAATCCCGGCAGCATCCAGCGCAGTGCGATAGACCAGCGTCCCCCGTGGTCCAGTCCGCACCTGTGTTGTCGGTACGAGGGTGGCGAGGTCTACCGCTGCGCCGTTCGTGAAGGTGTCGATGGCCTGGAACTTCGGGCCGAGTGGGGCGGTTATGGTGGTGCCGGTTATTGGGCCGTCTATGCCGAGGGGGCCGGGGATTAACAACGGCTCACTGTAAGCATCCCCAGCAGAGTATGTAGTCGGCAATAGACTACTGAATAGATCGGCCTGCGCCTTCGACCCAATTACGTTAGGATGTAGATGATCAGCAGTTTCATAATACACCAGCAATGCCACTGTGCTCGGATCTTTCCATGTAGCGTAGAGATCTGCGAGAGTGTGCCCATTTGCCGCACAATACGCAGCCAGGAGGGTATTGAACGACTCCAACTGTGTCTGTTTTGCAGATGACCATGATGCGTGACTCCCGAATGGCGGCAGGGTGGACACCATCAATCGTATGTTATTATTTACACAGAGCACGGCACACTCTGTGATTTTTGCCATTATCGCTGTCGCAGCAGTCCCTGCAATAATATCATTTATCCCTACCAGCAGGATACAATCTGTGGCCCCTGCGTCCACGACATCGGCTTGAAATCTTGCCGCCACCTGAGTTGATGTGCTCCCACCTATGCCTGCGTAATAAAACTCGGTAGAGGGGTTAAGCGACGATATGTATCCGACATACCCATTTGTGAGACTATCCCCGATACATACAACTCGTCCGATATCGGAGGGCAACCCGCGCACTGATGCAGGTGTTTTGTATGTGATGATTTCCCGGAGGGATTCAACTGTAATTTTTGATTCTGAATCAGAGTAAAAATTCAGCTTTACGCCGGTTGCGGTAAAATCTTTTGAAAACGCACCGACCGTTGCGGGATAATACCCAGCCGCCATCGTAGATCCTGAGATGCCTACATAGCTGCCACCATGCTGATGTATAGTGAACCGGCATCTGTACTGTTTGCCTACGACGATTGGTATCCCGTATAACGAAGATCCTGCACCTGTGTGAGTCGCAAAGCCGCCGCCAATAATCCATGTGGTGCCGGTCCCATTATCCCAGACTCCTGAGTCATAGGTCATCTCCCGGTCCTGGACGGCAGGTATCATCTCTGGACCTAATCCGGTGAGGCTATACCCCCTCTCGTTTAGCCAATTGCTGCCCGTCCCGTCCAGCCTCTCGGTGATGGTAGTAGTCACCAGCGCCGTGAGATGGTGACCATTACCAGAGGCATCTAACTCAGCATCTTTACTGACGTTTATCCCCTTCCAACTCGCCCACCTCACCCCATCCCGGAACACATCAATATCCCAGCAATCCGGCCCAGGAAAAGTCAGCGTGCCAGCCACGCTGCATATCGGATCAGATGGCCCGCTGGAGGTGATGGTGTCGCTGACCAACAGGCCAGCTACAGTGGCGCTGCCCGCGCCGAGGAAGCCAGAGCCTTTTACCTGCTGTGTGACATGGCTGGTGCCCGGAGGCAGCCAGGCTTTGAGGTTCCCGTCGACGATGTCGGTGCGGTACCACGCCAGTAAGTTCTCAGTGTCGGGGTAGAGCCCTGCGTCGCCGCCGGCGGAGAGAGCAGAGCCGAAGTTCTGCCCGAATGGCTCGTTGGTCAGTGAGTGGAACGGGTCGAAGAAGACAGACATATCAGTACTCCTGCTCAACCAGAGCGACGCCGATGGTGGCACCTACCGACTCCGTCTTGACGAACTGCAGCCTGATGGGGCTGGGGATGGTGATCGGCTGGGAGGTGGCGGTGATGGTCACCGCGGCGCCGAAGGCGTCGTAGAGCGGCAGGACGGCCGTCGCTGCACCTGCTGCATCCATGGCTGTGACGATATTGACGGCGATCGTGTTGGCGGCGAACGGTCCGACCGCATGGATGGTCTTCGGGAAGGGTCCACGGGTCAGATGGATGACGTCCGAGGTCTTGGCTGTGGTCTGAGGGGTGATGATGTCGCCCATTGTTAACTCCTTGATATTAGGTCAGAAATTGATCTGGACATTGATAGTACTGCCAGTGGCGCCGGTTTCTTCCTTGCTCTCTTTGGGGATCAGGCCGCCCCAGGCCACCGTCGACTTGATTGCTTCCAGCCGGGTGCTGGCCGGCGTCCCGTCGCTGTACACCAGCTCGTCTAAGACCTCGAGGTAGGCCTCTGCCTGGACCCGGGCCTTGGCTTTGAACGGCAGGCCGTTTTCGCGGACGTCGCGGATGGTCAGAGCCAGCTCCCGCCTGAAGATCGGCGAGTGGGCCAGGGTCTCGTAGTCGTCTGGAGTGAGGTTATAGCGGGGCAGGACGGTGTCGAGGTCTTCCACCCCCAGGGCCAGGTCGAGGATGAGCCTGGGGTCCCAGCGGTTGACTGTGTCGCGTTTGAGAACAGTAGGAGTGGGGGCGGCGACGGTGAATATCTCGCCATCCTGCATGGCCACAGCTTGTGGTAGGTCCTCGTAGTCCCCAGAAAGAAGGTCGGCGAGATCGTCTTCGAGCATGGTGTGATGGCTTGTCAGGTTCATATTAAAGGTGGTAGCGTGTTTGCGGAGAAATTGCAAGAGAAAAGTAACAGGATGATACGGAACGCAGTTGCTGAGTGTTAGGGTTCTTGGTTGGTTCGAGGGAATTTCTGAGGGCTTCAGGGGTGTGTGGTTTGGTTTACGGAAATTTGTAGTAAAAACGGGGGGTTATATTTTAGGGAGGAGGATTTTTGTAGTAAGTACGGGGGTTTACGGAGATTTGGGTCTGGAGATAGTTTTCCTAACAGAAGGTATGAAATGAAGCATGGCCCTCCGCCCCCCTTGCCCCCAGGCACCCTTCCCCGATATCACGGACGCCCCTACCCCTACGCACCCGGCGCCCTGTGATCCTCAATTGAAATTCCCCTAGCTGATCTGCACAAACCAGGCGAGCTGGCAATCATACCCGCCTGGCAGCCCTCAAAAGGTAAACCGATTCGCCTACGCAAACGGATTAACAAAGTAAACCAAGCAACGAAATAAAAATGTAAACGGATTAACTTTTCCCTTGTATCTTTGCGATACATCGAATACTATTAATTATAGAGATTGATTGAGAATAACTCAACTTGAGGAGAGCATTATGAGAAAGGCATATCTTAAACGCGATGTTAATGAAATGAGAACAGCTAAGCGGATTTACTGGCGGAACTGCTGGCGAATAGTAGATGAAAAAGGAAATGACGTTGTAGTCCCTTGGTCCTGGACAAAGAAAGAAGCAAGGGAAACCTGCAAAGCACTCAATATAAAGATTATAGGCGAACTTAAGTAAACCCAAACTCCCGAGCCGGGCGGGATATCCCGGCAAAGGGGGAGAAGATGATAAAGACAGCAGAGCAGATAGCAAATGAGGCGGACGACAAGAACGGCCTAGCGAATATCCGCGCAATCAATAAAGCATACCTAGCGCAGGACGATAGCCATTTATGGCCTATTAATAATAGGTTCAATGCAACCGAACGGGCGATACGACAGGCCCGCAAGTTACAGCGGGAAAGCGGTGCAGTTTATGGCCTGGAATATTGTTACATGCTGGATAGTCTTATCTCGATAATCGTTAATAGTGAGGTGTAACTATGAAAGCCCTTATCTGCATAGTTGTCGCCGTTCTGGTCTATGCCGGACACTTGGCAATTATCAAGGTGTCCGTGCTTATGCACCCAATAATATCAGCTCTTGAGGTGGTGAAATGAGAACAATTGAAAAGGTAGTTTATAAATTTGACGAGTTATCAGATGATGCTAAAGAAAAGGCGCGGCAATGGTGGAGAGACTGCGAGAATCAGGATTCATCTACCTTTGATTTTACCTATGAGGATGTAGCGACTATAGCGGAAACTTTTGGCCTTGATATCAGGACAAGGCCAGTTAAACTCATGAATGGCAAAGTAAGGTATGATCCCTGCATTTACTTTTCTGGTTTTTCATCTCAAGGTGACGGCGCTTGTTTTAAGGGCGAATATCAATACAAGGCAGGCGCTTTCAAGGCGATTAAAACTGAGTATCCAAAGGATGAAGAATTGCATAGAATCGTCAAAGTTCTGCAAGATTTACAGAAGAAAAACTTCTACCGAATTCATTGTTCAATGCGTCACAGCGGGCATTATTATCATTCAGGTTGTATGCAGGTAGAGTGTGAAAACTCATTCGACAGCTATCTACCTGTAGTTGGTGAAGATGATTTTATACAGTGTATGCGAGACTTCGCTGATTGGATATATGATAGGCTGGAAGATGAGTATAATTGGATAATGTCAGATGAACAGGTGGATGAATCCATCATTGCTAACGAATATGAATTTACCAGCGAAGGAGAAATGATATGAGACACATCTTAATAAGGCAAGCGCTCTCCAGGTTATTGTCCGAACCTGGCTATTATCGGTTGAGTATTTCGGCTCGGTTGCAGGTTGTTCACTTTTACATTTTCGAGGTGATATGATGAACGTTATACAAATTGAGTATAAGAAATATATGAAGCAATATGCAGCAAAAAGCCTTGCCGATTATCCGTTAATGCGACAATTTCACATAGAAATGAATGGTGTATCCTGGCCATACTTCAATGAGAGCGAGTATGAAAACCTACTCTCTATTGTATCCAAACACGGTTATTGTCTGGAAGTAGCAAGCTGTTAATACATCGTGCCCGGTTCGCCGGGCCTTGTGTTAAAAATCAAAAATTGAAGGGGAATATCATGCAGCGAGTAACGAAAAAAGACCTTGAAATGGTTGTGGCCAGGATCAACAAAGTAACCGGCAATCCTGAAACCGCTTACACCAGAAAAGACGGCACGTATCAGGCAAACCCTGGATGCTACCACCTGAGCTGGGCGTATGGCGGTGTTTGCCTTGAACAGATGAGCAATGAAGGCGGCGGAGTGCGGACGGTACTTTATACAGGGTACACGACAAAAAGCCGGCTGATGGATGCAATGCAGGCATACCTTGCCGGTATCGAGAAAGGCAAATAGTAGCAATTTGATACCTAAAACATGCAGGCCGGAGGCCCTAAAACCCGAAAGTCTGCATGTTTTGAGTAGTGAATTGTTACAAGTTATGTAACAGGAATATACATCTGTAGTAACATTCTGTAGTAACATTCTGATACATAAAAAGTAACAAAACTATACTGTCGCTAGGAGGTCAAACACTGGCGAGGTAGCAGAATTGAGTTAGGAAAGTGCGGATCACACCACATCTGAGACGATTTTTATCTGAAAAAATTTTGGTGTTTTACTGAAAAAATGTAAACTGAAGCTGATCAGGTCCGCAAAATGATACGTTTGAAGGAGATCAAACACAGAGACGATGGAGTAAAAAATCTTGCTGATTCTTGCCTATTCCTCCGACATCAGTGGAGAAACATATACCACAGTGTGGTGTTTTAGAAGGTCGGGCGAACAGGCATGTATCATATCGCGGACCGAGAGGAGGTAAAAAATGATTTTTCTGTGGCATAGTTTACACGAAAAAGGCTATTTCTAGAGGTTTTGGTGGCGGCGGGGGGTCCCAGTCGCGTGGAGAAAATTGAATAAAATCATACCCCTTATATTATATTTATTAAATAATATATATATATATAGTAAAAAAAGACATAAGCACTGCCTAAGGACTAGCCATTTGGTCCGCGATATGATACATCAGCCTAACACTGGCATATTTACCAATTTAATTGATGTAGCATATTACGGACCAAAATACATACAGACTGAGTATGATTTTCGTTTTTAGGTTAAATTCGTCCTACCTTCCAGCCTAACTATCTGGAATCATTGTAATTCAATCTGAAAAAACTTATTTTTACATTATTTCTTGTAAACCGCTTGACTTTAACTTCCTGCTTAGTATATTATGACTACATAAGGAGGAAAACCACAATGGCTGGACAACGATTGAAAGAAGTACGGCAAATGGCAGGCTGGTCAGTTTTCTACGCAGCCAAACAATTCAATATCTCAGAGAGCTACTACCGTAGACTCGAAAAATCAGCCAACGTCCCGGCGCGCATAGCCGACTTTATGGAAATCAAAGCAAAGGAAGACCCTAGGTATATAAAGACAGAAAGGCGGGCCACCCCGGCCCACTTAACAGCCTTCAGATCAGCATTTAAACTCACCCAGGGAAAAGCCTCTGACCTTCTCGGCGTTTCTCGCATCACATGGAACAGATGGGAGAATGGCCAGACGGCCATCCCGAAACATATGCTCCACACTTTAAGGGGCATGGTCGCACAACTCAAAACTGAGCAACAGGAGCGCAAACAATGACAACCAAGGAGACCACCATGACCTTACCTGCATCCAAATTAGTCAAGAACCAGAAACTGACCCGTACCAAAACTATCGGCAACGAACGCTTAACCGTCACCATCCGCCACGACGACGATTGCGGCAACGGACACAATTCGTTTGCTATTACTGCCGTCAAGGCAGAGCGGGCCGGGAATAATCGCTGGTACGACCGCTGCTGGGGCATGCAGCACGACGAAGTAGCCAGGTTCTTCCCTGACCTCGCACCCCTCTTGAAATGGCACCTGTGCAGCACTGCCGGCCCGATGCACTACGTGGCCAACTCGATCTATCACGCCTCAGACAAAGACTGTTGGGGCAAGCGCAAAGGCGAGCCGAAGAATTTTGAGACTGTGGTCCGGTTCCTGGATGTACCGATCAGGCACAAACTCCCTCAGAAATTTGTTACCTGGTTGCAGTCGTTGGAAAATTTCGACAACCTGACCATTGCGCCGGTCCACCACAAGACGGACCCGAAAACCTTCAAACCGAAATATACCTTTCTGCCCTACTCACTCGACACCTGGCACTCCTGCCCGTTCGACTCCTTAGCTGAGGCTGTAGAGTGGCAGGATGCTCTCAGGTATTACGAGCCTGATTTTGTCACGATGCCAACTGCCTGGGGCGAAGGCAAAGACCCCGACCTCGCCGCCGCCAGGTATACAGCCATCTGGCCCGCTGCAGAGCTCGCAGACTTCACCGAAGAAAAACTCCTTGCTCGCTTGCCCGCGCTGATGGAGGAGTTCAAAACTGCCGTTGAGTCGCTTGGTCTGGTGTACTGAGCCGCCCGGCTCCTGGGGAGGGACCAGCGCCCTCCTCGGCGGCGAGGCAGCACATACAAAAACACTCAAACAGGAGAATAAAATGGGAAAGGATCTGAAGAACGAAATAGAGTTGAAAGCGGACGCCCTTGCAGAGTCGTATGGCTGGTGGGGAGAGCACCCAAAATACACGGCTGATGACTGGCAGGACGAAGTGTACCACGGCAACACTCGGTCCGGGTACTGGCTGTGGGTGGCCAATTTTATTGACAGTGATGGAGAATAGCCCATGACCAAACCCTCAACAGTAGCAGACATATTTGAGCAGTTAAGGACTCACGGCACCGTGCCGTGGCAAGATGAGGATAAACCAGCAGAGGAGGACAAAGATATGAAATACACAGACGAAGACGTTGACAAGTTACTGGACGCACTTGAAGCAAAGCAGGCACCACAGCAAGTTAAACTCCAACCCTACACGGTCCTGATGATCGTTCCCGACACTATTGCTCACCAGTACGGCGAGGACACATACCTGGCCCACATTAACGCGGAAAACGTCGAGGAGGCGCAGCAGGTAGCTCAGGCTGAGGCTATGGAGGTGCTGTCCGGCGAGGAAGGTATAGGCGACTGCGTAGGTACCGACTTCGCCGTTGTCTTCGTCTGTGAAGGCCACATGGCCGACATCCATATTTGGTAAGGAGCCCAAACCATGAAATCCCTACTCCTCTATGCCGCAGCTGCGACCCTGATAGCCGCCATGTCCTTCGCCTTCGTCCACACCCTGCCGAAGGCCATAGACAAGCTGACCGACCACCAAACAACCCAGAGGCCGACATATGACAACGCCCAGTATTAAGCCCTCAAGAGTCATCCGACCGCCACGCCGTATCACCCTGCCCTCCGGCCAGAAGACCTATGAGCTTGCCTGTGATGACGGCAAGAGCTACACCTCCGGAGACCTGGCGGTCCTCATCGGCCTTGCCAACGGTGCCAGCCTGGTGCAGCGCATGGCCCGGATGGGCTGGGACAGCCCGACCCTCCTCGCCCCGCCGGCCAAGCGTGGGTTCTCCATCACCGGCGAGTCGGCTAAAAACGCAGGCAGTGCTGAGTGGGCCGCGCTGTCAGGCAAGGACAGGAGCGCAAACTTATGGAAAATCCCCGCAGCCGGGACGTTTGAGCTAACTTTATCTTGCAGCGGCGAGCGATAAACTGTAAACTGAGTCACATTAAAAAGGAGCCTGTAAAATGAAAACATACGACACCCCGCTCGACGGCCTGCCAACAAAGGAAAAGCTCGCCTGGTTCTGTTTCACCATCGCCTGGGCTGGGTTTATTTGTGTAACTTTCGTACTGCTGAGAGGATTGGTATGACCCCCGAACAAATCAAATTCATCCGCACCACCCTCGGGCGGACCCAGCAGGACATGGCCAAGATCCTCGGGGTTTCCGTCAGTGTCTGGCAACTGTGGGAGTCGGGGGCAGGCGGACCGAAGCCGGAGAACATGACCAAATTACTGAAGCTCCACCACCACGTGGTGGGGCGGGAGGGGAGAAACTAATGATCGATGCAAAAGCAGGAGAAAAAGTATGGGTGCTCGGATGGTCGGGCTTCTGCGGACCTGATGAGCAGGAAGTTGTCGTTGCTGTAGATATTCGTTACGACAACATCACAGGCAAAAAATACAAAGAGTACGTGTTGTCTGGGGAGCGCAGGTTCGACGGTAGGGACGGACATGCAATCACTCCGCCGTTGGCTTACTCGATTCAGAACGTGGTGAAACAACCATGATCAAAGTAACCCTCGACTGGGAAACCGCCTACGGCAAGCACCCAGTGACGCAGGAGAACATCACCCTGTCGAAGATGACAACGGAAGAGTATGTCCGTCATGATCTCTTCAAAGTCCACGGCCTGGGGGTCAAAATAGAGCGGGAGCGAGCGTTTTACCTCTACAAGCGAGAAGACCTCCTGCACTTCCTGAAGACCCACCCCTGGCAGGACAGCTTCGTCGTCTGCCACCATACTCACTTCGACGGTGCCATACTCTCCTGGCGGACGGGGATCAAACCGGCGTTCTGGGGCTGCACCTTGAGCATGGCCCGCGCCATCTATCCGCATGAGTCGGTAAGCCTGGCCAACATCGCCCGTCTGCTGCAGCTTGGCGAGAAGGGACATGAACTGGTCAGTTTCATCAACCTCTGGGAACTGACCGACGAGCAGCAGCGCATACTCGGCAGCTATTGTTGCAACGACGTGGAGTTGACCTCCGATGCCTTTGATGTGATGAAACGACAATTTCCGCCGTCTGAGCTGCGGTTGATCGATCTGACCATCCGGCTGTTCACCGAGCCGGTGCTGCAGGTCGAGCGAGGTATCCTGGTTGAGGAGTACAAACGAGAGCGCAGGAGCAAGCGGGCGCTATTGAAGAAATGCGCGACGGACAAGTCCGTGCTCGCCTCCAACGACCAGTTTGCTGCCCTGCTGCTGACCCTTGGCGTGAACCCGCCGAAAAAACTCAGTCCGTCGAAGCTGAAAGATGGGCGGGTGGACCCGGACAACGCCGGCGAGCCGCCGCTCGGGATCTTGCCTTCCTTTAAGACTGCAGGGCTGCCGGTCGAGGACCGGGTGCGGATGAAAGAGGAGAAAAACTCCTATCCTTGGGCCTACGCCTTCGGCAAGAGCGACGAGGAGTTCAAAATGCTCCTCGACCATCCAGACGAGCAGGTCCAAGCTGTAGTTGAAGCCCGCATGGGGATCAAATCGACGATCAAGGAAACCCGGAGCAAGCGGTTCTTCAAAATCGGTAAGCGCGGGGCGTTCCCGGTGTACCTGACCTATTATGGTGCCCATACCGGGCGCTGGTCCGGCGGCGACAAACAGAACGCGCAGAACCTAGGGAGAGTAAATCCAAAAGACATCACTTCCGGAGCTCTGCGAAAATCCCTCTGCGCCCTCGATAAGCATGTTCTTGTCGTGCGTGACCTTGGGCAGATCGAGGCTCGGATGCTCGCTTACTGGGCGGGGCAGGAGGATCTGCTTGAGTTGTTCCGTGCTGACGGCGACCCGTACAACCGCCAGGCCTCGCTGATCTTCGGCTACAAGGTCAACCGCAAGCTGCCCGAGTTTTGGTTGGAGGGCATGGCCGGCAAAGCCTCGGTACTCGGTAACGGCTATGGTATGGGCTGGTCGAAGTTCCAGGAGAGCCTGCGGGTCGGGTTCATGGGGATGCCCTCCATCCTCTTTGGTCCAGCAGAAGCCGAGAAGCTGGGGGCAAACATCGACGTTTTCTGCCACCAGCGGAGTTACAAACCCGGTTGTGCCTTCTTACAGGATGAGGCACTGGCCATGAAACCTCTCAATGTCGAGGCAGAAGCCCATCTCTGGCACTGCGCGACGGTGAAGCAGATAGTTGACAAGTACCGCCTGAGTAACGCCGCTGTGGTGGCCTCCTGGAAGGAAGCAGGCGGGGCCTTGGCAGCCATCGTGCAGGGGGACGAAATCCCGGTTGGTAAACGCGACTTGGTAACTACCTGCAAGGAAGGACTGATTATGCCGAACGGCATGAAGATCAGGTATCATAAACTCCGCAGCAACGAGCAGAGGCAGTACCGGTATCTCTCCAATGCCCGGAAGAAAGAGTGGTCTTATATCTACGGCGGTAAATGTGTGGAAAATGTGGTACAAGGATTATCCAGGATCGTGCTCTCCGATCAAATGCTGGTCATTCGTGCGAAGCTGGCAGCCTGGGGGGCAGCCGACCGGCAGGGAACGTATAAGGTCGTCACCAGCACCCATGACGAAGTAGTCTGCTGCGTCCCGTTCTACCGCGCCGACGACTGCCTGCAGATGATGAAGAAAGTCATGGCCACCGCATCGCCGTGGTGCCCGGACCTGCCGCTGAAGTCATCGGGCGGGTATGCAGTGAGCTACGGGGACTGCGAGAAATAAGTAAACCCCGCAACTTTTTACTTGTTTTTATTTGTAAACCATGTCACAGTAAATTGTGCGCTGGACGATGCCCTCGCAGGATCGCACTCTGGCTGGGTAACTGACTGCGAGGGCATCATTTTTCTTACTAAGGAGGGAACTATGATTCAGTTTTTTACTATCCCAATATCGGCATTGGTTTTTCTATTGTCGGTCTACAAAGGACACCGCAAGTTACACGCTGAAGCGAGTACGCTGGCGTTCGCTGCAAGTATTATCGCACTTGCTGGCTTAGCAATCGACCAAGTGCTCAAGGGCATATATGGCCATTATGTATACTTCTTCTAAGGACCTCAAATGACCCAACCACTCAACGCCAAGGGCAAGCCCTTCAGCTGGAGCTACACCGCTTTGGAGAAGTTTGAAACTTGTCCGAAGATGTACGCATCTCGCTGGTTCTATTTTACAGTTCTGTTCACAGACTCACCAGAGTCGATATGGGGGCAGCGTGTCCATAAATCAGGAGAGCTTTTCTTAAAAGGCATCCCGCACCCGGACATCGAGGCACTCAAACCCGTCGAGAAATACGCGACGGCCATGCTCCGCTCCGGCCACAAGGTCGAGGCCGAGCTTGAGATCGCCCTGACCCGGCAGCTGAAGCCGGTCAGCTGGTTCGCCAAGGACGTCTGGTTCCGCGCCAAGCTCGACGTGGTGGTTACAAAAGTAAAGGAGAACGCCGTCCAGCTGTACGACTGGAAAACTTCAAAAAGCATCCGAGACGACGAGGACCAGCTGCGAGTCTGTGCTGCCGCCTTGTCAGTGGTCAGGCCGTACCTGCAGGAGTTTGGAGGCAAATACATCTGGACCAAGCACCAGCAGACGACCGGCATCAGGCCGATCACCAAGGCGGAGATCCCCAAGGTCTGGCAGGAGTTCATCCCAAGGGTGCAGAGGATGGAGGACGCCTGGAGGATGGAGATCTTCGAGGCCAGGCCTTCAGGCCTATGTCCTTGGTGCCTGGTAAACGATTGCGCCTCACGGCGCGGGGAGAGGAGAGTATGAGCAAATTCATTGACAATATTAAAGCAGAGTTGTCCGGAAAGAAGACAGTAGATCCGATACCTTTGTTGCAAGTCTCGGTTAATGCTTCCCGAGAATCAGTGTACTCTACTCATTTGCAGTACACAATATCAGTGGAGTACGGGATTAAAGTATCCTGTCTTCCAGAGGATATTGGAAAGATGAAAGACAACCTCATCGCGCAGCTTCGAGATGAGATCTATGGAGACTTTCGCAAGAAAGCCTACGCATTGCAGCGAGCGGCGTACTCAGGCAGCAGAGAGGAAATTATCAGAGCTACGGACGCACTTATGGGGGAGGTATTGGGATGATCACCTCATACGAAGATTACATAGACTGGTGCTGGGACAGAGATCAGGAGCCGCTGTCCGAGGATGAGTGGGCAGCAGAGGTCGCACAAGCCCGAGCCGACAGGCTCATACCCAACAAGGAGATGGATGATGCTGAAGGTAGATAAGCATCTCGACTGGAACGACCCGCAGATAACAATTTCCGATGACTTTTTTGATATCGAGATATCTGGAGGAGAGGTAGAAATTATCTGTGAGTGGGACTATGGGTATGGTGGGCGCGGATCCGAACGATGCTGGATACCTGTTGAAGTGCTCGAAACAGCATTGAGAGAGTACAAGGAAGAACTCGCCAGGCGAGTCACAACTACGGAGGAAAAATGAAACCAGTAACAGTTCTCTACCACTCAGATGCGGACGGGTTTGCCTCAGCCTACGCAGCCTGGAGAGTCTACCAGGACACGGCGACCTACATCTCAGTCCAGTACAACCAGCCAGTGCCGGAGATCCCAGAGGGCACGACGCATCTGCTCATTGTCGATTTTTCCTACGACCGAGAGACCTGCGGCGCCCTCGCTGCCAAATACAGCCTGCTGGTCATTGATCACCACAAGTCGGCGGAAGAGAATTTACGCGGCAGTAACTACGCCATCTTCAGTATGAACAAGTCCGGTTGCGCCCTGACTTGGGAGTATTTCCACCCGCGGGAGCCGATGCCTGCCATCCTCGCCTACGTCCAGGACCGTGACCTGTGGAAGTTCGAGCTGGAAGACTCTGAAGCAATTAATCTTTACATCGCCACCCTACCCTTTGACTTCGGAGTATGGCACAACAACGCTACTCATCCTGATTTTGTTCATTTTGCACTTGAGGCCGGCAGCTACATCCAGACCTTCCGCAATGGCCAGATCAAAGCCGCCCTGCGCGACGTCCGGATCATGTTCTGGGACATCCACGAGGTGCCGGTGGTCAACTGCTCGGCCAACGTAAGCGAGGTCGGTAACGAGCTCTGTCGGGTCTATCCGGACGCCCCGTTCTCAGCGACCTACTGCGACAGGAAAGGTGTGCGGTCGTGGTCGTTGCGATCAGTGGGTGACTTCGATGTCTCTGAGGTAGCTCGGCGGTATGGCGGGGGCGGACATCAGCGAGCCGCTGGGTTTGCTACCGAGGTTGATACGTTTCCTGATGACTTTCTTTGGGGGGAGTGATGAACTGGCCTGAAGCATTTTGCGTCGTTGGAGTAGTGGTAGCATTCTGCTGGATGCTTATGAAGTTATGAGCACTCCTGAAAGCAAGACCAAGAGCCTGGCCCGCGACCTCCTCGCCCGCTATGACATCCAGCCGGCCAGCAAGGCAGGGACGTTCAAACAGGCAGCCGGCTGGTACTACTTTGCAGTACAAGGCATGATGTCAGTGCGCGGAATACCTGACATAATAGGGCAGTATCGAGGGATTTTCTTCGGGGTAGAATTAAAGGCCCTAGGAAAGAAGGCTACAGGCTTCCAGAAACTCCAGATCGACGCCATCTCATGCGCCGGTGGAGCTTGTTTTGTGGTCGACGGGCCTGAGACTTTGAAAGATTTTGAATCTTGGTTGAAGAAGTTGAACCTGCTGAACCATCCCAGTCTTGAGTATATCAACAGGATGTATAAATGACCATCCGCGTCCTAAACGACCACTACGTCCTGCAGACCGACAACGCTGGCCAGTTCCGCGCCCTGTTCCCTGATCTCAAGGAGGCGGTGGTGCAGGGCCGCCAGTTCGTCGCCGTGCCTCACACCCTCGAGGTTGCTCGGGTGCTCAATAACATCGGGGTGAAGGTTCAATCCCCAATCAGGACGCAATATGATTGGCCGGGGAGGTACACCCCGAGGTGGTATCAGCGCGATACTGCGGAGTTTTTCACCTTTTACTCCCGCTGCTACTGTTTGTCAGAAATGCGTACTGGAAAAACCCTCAGTGCCCTGTGGGCAGCCGACTACTTGAGACGCACCGGCAAGGTCCACCGCACCCTGATCGCCGCCCCGCTCTCCACCATTTATGATGTCTGGGAGCAGAACATCTTCGAGAGCTTCCCGCTGCGTACCTTCGCCGTCTTGCACGGCAGCCGACAGAAACGCCTCGACCTGCTTGCCCAGCCACATGATTTTTACATCGTCAATCACCATGGAGTAGGCCTTATCGAGGAAGCCCTTGCCTCCCGGCCGGACATCGACCTGGTGATCGTCGATGAGTTAGCAGAACTTCGCTCAGCAAAAAATAAGAAGGGCGTCCTGTGGGCGCCGATGAACCGGGTGCTGAATAAGCAGGGCATTGTCCGCTCCGCCTGGGGACTGACCGGGACCCCGACTCCCAATGAACCGCCTGACGCCTTCGGACAGTGCAAGTTGATCACCCCTGAGAACTACCGCGGCCACTTCACCAGCTTTCGACATGAAACTATGATTCAGTTCGGACCTTTTCGCTGGGTGCCGAAGAAAGGGGCGGAAGAGTCCGTCGCCAGAATATTGAAACCCGCCATCCGATTCAAGCGTACAGTCTGCTCCACCATGGAGCCGTGCTTCATCGATCGCCGGGCCCCGCTGTCAGCAGAGCAGGAGAGGGCATACAAGCAGCTGCGCAACCAGGCCGCAACCGACTTACGAGGGCAGACAGTTACAGCAGTTAACGCTGCGGTATTATTAAGTAAATTAATTCAGGTCAGTTGTGGCGTGGCTTATGATGCTGAGGGTAAGCTGGTCAAGTTCGACTTTGGCCCGCGGCTGAAAGTCCTTGAGGAACTGATTGAGGCCAACAATGAAAAAGTCCTGGTCTTCGTGCCGTTCACCGGGGTCCTGAACACCCTCGCTACTGAGCTCCGCAAGCGTTGGTCGGTGGCAGTTGTCGATGGCAGTGTCTCTGCCAGCCGGCGGGCGCAGATCTTCCGGGAGTTCCGCTCACTGCCCGATCCTTGGATCATCATGGCCAATCCGGACACCATGGCCCACGGCCTCGACCTCACCGCTGCCTCCTTGTCGATCTGGTACGCTCCCTACTTGAAAGCTGCCAAGGTCCAGCAGGCCAACGCTAGGACGGATGGGTCGAAGCAGTCGGCAAAGATCGACATCGCCCATATCTACGCAACAGCTGAAGAGAAACGCGCTTATGATGTCCTGCTTGGCAAGGGGCGTTTCCAAGACGTTGTTTTGGAGATGACGAATAAAAAGTAAACCCCTTCACAAATAATTGTTGACAACCCGTTTACAAAGAACTAAGGTTGAATTGAAAGGAGCGAGGGAATATGCAGTTCGAGATGCGCCATAAGTTTTTTACTGAGAGGGATCCGGGGATGTTTTCCGAGTTAGCTGCCCCGGCTTGGCTAACCAGTAATAATACTATTGCAGGATCTACCATGGATCAGCGCTGGTTTTGGTGTGAGCATATCCTGACTCTGGCAGTTGGTGAATCGGTAGAAACTGATTTTCAAATCATCACGAGAACAATATGACTGCAAGCAAACCAGTAGGCATGATGAGCATGGCGGAGTATAAGATCCTGCACCAGGGCTGCCCGAAGTGCGGCAGGGCTCCGAACCGGCTCACCAGTGTCAACTACCCGGCCCCGCCGGACCTCAACGTCGTCGAGTGCATGTGCAACTGGATAGGCACCGTCAACGAACTGAAACCTCAAAAGAAGAAGGAGACCACCATGACCCAGACGATCACCGTTGACATGGTCATTGAGAAGTATGTCGCCACTCGAGACCTGATCGCGGCCAAGACCAAGGCACTTGCCGCCGAGCTTGCCGACCTCAAGGTCCTGCAGGAGAAACGCGAAGCCTGGCTGATGTCCGAGATGACCCGGGTCGGTGCTTCCAGCATGAAGACCCCGCACGGCACCAGTTACATCGAGACCGGCGACTCGGTCACCGTCGCCGACTGGGAGACGTTCTTTGGCTGGGTCCAGGCCAACGCCGAGTTTGAGTTCCTGACTCACTCAGTCTCGAAGACCGCGGTTAAGCAGCGGCTTGAGGACGGGCAGACACCTCCCCCAGGTGTAAACTACACGACTTTCAAAGGCATTAAGGTACGGCGCAGTTAATCTACAGCCCGACAGGGCGCAACCATCAAATTATTTAGGAGCAACAAATGAGTGATCTTGATCTGATGATTCCCGACCGCACTACCATTCCGTCATATATTCTTAACCCCACCCTCGCCAAGCAGGCCAACGACGAGGCAGCTGCAGGCATAAGCACCGGGATGCCTCCGCGCCTGAAACTCTCCGGTAAGCAGTTCACCTTGGTCGACTCCGGTGGAGAAGAGACTCCGTTCCCGGCCGGGAAGATGGTCATCGGCCCGGATGAGAACGCCTACCTGCCGATGGTCGTGCTGCGGGCTCGGAAGCCTCTGCAGAAGACCTGGTATGCCACGGCGTTCAATCCCGGCGAGGAAGGCAAATCTCCGGACTGCTTCTCCGTCGATGGCGAGCGGCCGGATCCGACATCTCTGGCAGTGCAGAGCGACCTCTGTGCCACCTGCCCTCACAACCAGTTCGGCAGCGGCACCGACCAGAATGGCAACGCCACCAAGGGCAAGGCCTGCGCTGACTCAAAGCTCCTGGCCATCTTCATCCCCGGCAGCCGCAAGACTGAGACCGACCCGAAAGTCTACCAGTTTAAGATCCCGCCAGCGTCACTGAAAAACTTCGGCCTGTACGTCAAGCAGCTTTCGGCCGCAGGTATCCCTCTTGGCACTGCCCAGACCCTGGTCGGCTTCGACCCGGCCCAGACTTTCCCGGTCGTGATCTTCAAGTTCGGAGGCTTCCTGCCTGAAGCATCCCTGCCCAAGCTGGCTGAGATGGCTGCCTTGCCGGAGACCGAGGATATCATCGGCGGGTTCAACGCTCCTGCTTTGCCGGCACCTCCGGTTGCTCAGCAACTGAGTGCCCCCTCTCAGGATACCCTGCTGGCTGAACGTGCAAGAATAGCAGCAGAGGCCGCTGCCAGTGTCGCCGCTGCTGAGAAAGCCAGTAATGAGGCTGCTGAAGCTGCCAAATCCAAAGCCGAGAAAGCCGCAGCTACCAAGGCAGCCAAAGCCAAGGCTGCTGCCGAGGCCAAAGCCAAGGCGGACGCTGAAGCTGCCACCGCAGCGCAGGGGGGTGGAGAACTGCTGGACGACCTCGGTCTTGATCTCAGTACAGTCCCGGTCCCGGCCGCTGCCTCAGCTCCCGCAGCCGCTCCCGGCGAAGTGACTGATGACCAGCTGATGAAGGACCTCGGTCTGTAAGATTAACCTTCCGGCAGGAGCGATGTTCCGCTCCTGCCACTAAAATATTGGAGCCGACAATGGACCACATGATGATGGCAAGAGTATCAAGAATAAACGCCGAAATTTTGGCGATATCTATAGAAGTCGACGGCATGAAAATCGCTAATATGGAGAGGCTCTCAAAAGGCGAACCACTGGCCTATCCCGACTCTGATTTTTTTGATGCGGCAAACAATGTGAGAGGTTTTGCCACTGAGCTTTTTCAGTTATCGGTCTAGGTCGTCAATAGTTCAATTTAATTATACATCTAAGAGAGCCCCCCATGTCAGACGCAACGAAACAAAAAGTCGACTTCATCTTCCGCATCATCGAAGTTGCTGAAATGAAGCAGGTAGATTTCTCATTCATCACCGGCATCTCCCGGGAGACCATCCACCGCTGGAAAAACGGCCACAACGTGGCGGACCAGCTCAGGCTCACAAGGGCGTACTGGTACGCGCAGATGATCCAGCGCGGCTGCAAGGCTGGCCGGTTCCCGCTGCCGGAAAAACTCAAGACGGCCGAGCGCCAGGCACTCCTGAAGAAAATCGTTGCGGAAATGTCACGTCCCCAGTAGGTAAAGCACTACACATATAACCTACTAGTGGAGGTGATCGATGTTTCTGCACAGGCTCCTTCCCGGAGAAGGGTATTATTGCGTCGCAATGCTGTTGCCTGGAGGCGGTTTCCGTCACCACTTCCATGACAATCTCGACGCCGCAGTAGCCAACCTCCTCGCCTTGGATAAAGGCGGCAATACCGTTTACATAACTCAGGCGGCGTTCAGTCCTGAGAAGATCAAGGAAGCCCAGGCGCATAACCGGCTGATTCCGAAGGGCATACCGAAAGACGAGTACAAGAGACTCGCCATGAAGACCCGGAGTCAGGTCAATACCCTGACCCTGAAGAACTTCTTCTTAGACATCGACTGTGGCGAGAAGTGGCCACTAAAGAATCAGCGCGAGGGTTGCAAAGCACTGCAGCAGTTCATCGCCGAGACTGGTCTGCCGATGCCCGCCGTGGTCAACTCCGGCAATGGCCTCTACGCCCACTGGATCCTTACTGAGCCGATCCCCACGGCACAGTGGCAGACCGTGGCGTATACCCTGAAAAAAGTCGTGGCGGCCTATGCTCCTGCGATCGGTGCTGATTCCTCTCGTACCTCCGACCCGGCCTCGGTCCTGCGCATCCCCGGCACGACCAACAGGAAGCCCGGCAAGGAGCCAAAACCGGTGCAGATTATCTACGACCCGGGCGACATCGAGTTCGAGGAGTTCACCGCTCGTCTCTTGGCCGCGGCACAGAAGAAAAAGGTACGGCACCAGGCTCTGCTGCCGCCAAAGGTCAACACCGATATCAATGCCGAGTTCTTCGTCCATGACGACGTGCCCAGCGACGCCAACCTGATCGCCGACAAGTGTGCCCAAGTCAGCCAGATGCGAGCGACAGGTGGCAATATCAGCGAGCCTGTGTGGTACGCCTGCATCGGTGTCCTGGTCCATTGTGTCAACGGCCCGGAAATCATCCATGCCTGGTCGCAGGGGTACTCCGGCTACACCGCCACCGAGACCGACGCCAAGATCCAGCAGTGGCGGGACGCTGGGGTAGGCCCGACGACCTGTGCCAAGCTCGGCTCAGAGAATGCCGGCGGCTGCATCGGCTGCCCGCACAACGGCAAGATCAAGAGTCCGGTCGTCCTCGGCCGGCCGGAACCGGCGAAAAAGGAAGTCCCTGTTGAAGAGTGCGAGCCCCCCGCTGGCTACCGCCGCACTGAGGAAGGCCTGTTTGCTGAGGAAGAAGGCCGCTGGGTACGCTTCTATGACCAGGACCTGCACATCTCCTGCCTCGCCTACGACGAGTCGCTGGGCTACGAGGTGACCACTCTCAGGCACCGGCTGCCGCATGAAGGCGAGATGGAGTGCACGATCCGCAGTTCTTTGGTCCATGACCCCAAGGCGCTGATGACCATACTGTCAGACAATCATATCAAGGTGGTAGGCATGAACGAGAAAAAGAAAATGGTCGGTTACATCGAGTCGTACCAGGCAAAGCTGCAGCGTAACCGACGGATGACCCGCCTGCTCTGCCAGATGGGCTGGAAAGAGACCAGCGGCGGCAAGCCGATGTTCGTCCATGGCCGGAAGATCTACCACGCCGACGGTTCCTGCGAAGAGGCGAGTCTCGCCCGCAACGTCCCGAAGTCAGCGGAGGGTTTCCGGCAGCAAGGGTCGCTTGAGAAGTGGTCGGCAGCCACCGGGGTCTTCAACAACCGTGGCATGGAGCCGTTCGCCTTTGCCCTCTTGGCTGGGTTCGGTGCCCCACTGATGAAGTTCACCGGCTTTGACGGGGCCTTGATTTCGATGGTCGGCGAGTCCGGTGCCGGCAAGACCCTGATGCTCAGATTTAACCAGTCGATCTGGGGATACCACAACGACCTGATGATGCTCAGGGATGACACCAAGAACGCCCTGGTGTCCAGGCTCGGGGTCTACGGCAACCTGCCGCTGGTGGTCGACGAGGTGACCAACATGCCGGGGATCGAGATCTCGGACTTCGTCTACAAGGTCACCCAAGGACGGGACAAGGCACGGCTGACCAAGAACTCCGAGGAACGCAAGCTGATCAACGCCTGGAACACCCTGGCCGTGACCTCGTCAAACGCCTCCTTGATTGATAAGCTGAGTGAACTCAAGCACGACGCCTCCGCCGAGATCAATCGGGTCTTCGAGTACCCAGTGCCGGAGATGGACT
>Ga0209318_1000778_pt1 | contig 26582 bp, 27 predicted proteins | sample RifGroE1_FD_183999 | JGI IMG/M metagenome (GOLD analysis project Ga0209318, IMG submission 183999) | Groundwater microbial communities from Rifle, Colorado, USA - Groundwater E1 (SPAdes) (version 2) | ecosystem: Environmental > Aquatic > Deep subsurface > Groundwater | place: Rifle, Colorado... | reverse complement strand
GAAAAACATGGGTTTTCTAATTTAGTATGGGAGTTAGTATCTTGTAGAAATAATATATGGAATGTTGCAAATAAACAAGATGGAATATTAACACTTTATTCTAGTAAGATTGTGGTTAAACCTAGAAATGAAATATCTTTAGAAGATATTAAAGATCATTTTAATAATTTTAGTGATAATTATAAAAGTCCTGTTCATATTCCTACTAAATATGATATTAATGGAAAAATGTTAGAAATTAATATTGCAGATTTACATGTAGGTAAATTAGCATGGATTGGTGATTCAGGTGAAAACTATGATTATAAAATAGCAAAAGAAAGATTCTTTTACATATTGAATGATATTATAACACGTACAAAACACTATAATTTTAGTAAAATATTATTTGTATGGAGCAACGATTTCTTTCACTATGATACTACTAATATTACTACAACTGCTGGGACGAGACAAGATAGTGATATTCGTTGGCAAAAATTATATAAGGTTGGAATAGAAATATTAATTGAAGGTATTGATTTATTATCTCAATATGCTCCAATTGAAACATTTTATATTGGCTCAAACCATGATAAAATGACAAGTTTTTATGCTATTAATGAACTTTATGCTTGGTATAGACACAACGATAATATAATTATTAACATTAAACCGCAATCAAGAAAATATATTGAATTTGGAAAATGTCTCATTGGTTTCACTCATGGGGATTCAGAAAAAAAGAATAGAATCGGTAAATTAATGCCTATTGAAGCAAAAGAATCTTGGGGCAGAACAGAATATCATGAAGTACATGCCGCACATTTTCATTCTGAACAAGTAGTAAAAGAAGAAAATGGAATTATAATTAGATATATTAGTTCCCCTACTTCTACTGATAATTGGCATTATGAGAATGGGTATGTTGGAGCAGTAAAGAAAGCACAAAGTTTTATTTGGGATAAAGATTTAGGATTGACTGATATTTTACATTCAGTAATAAAATAATTATTAAATATAATTTTACTCCTTTAGACTGTATCTCTATTTGGAGTTTTGATGGTAGACTGTATCTCTATCATCTTTTTTATTTATAAATAAGATAAAGGAGATGGTAACAGTGTATATTGGAGAAATTTATAAAATTACCAATATAATTAATGGTAAAATTTATATAGGACAGACACAAATTGGAATAGTAAAAAGATGGTTAAAACATATTGAGACAAGTAAATATAAAAATTTTAAAATTAGCAAAGCAATTAGAAAATATGGAGAAGATAAATTTAAGATTGAAGTTATAGATTACGCTTATACAACTAACGAATTAAATGAAAAAGAAAAATATTGGATTGAAAAATATGATTCTTTTAAAAATGGATATAACTCTACAAAAGGCGGAGAAGATAATCCAATGAACTATGAAGAAAATCGTAAAAAAGTAAGTGAAGGAGTAAAAGGTAATACTAATTGGTTAGGAAGAAAACATACTCAAGAAGAAAAAGATAAAATATCAAAAGGAAATAAAGGTAAAATAATATCTGAAGAAACAATAAGAAAAATGGTTGATGCAAGAAAAAATCAAATAATGCCAAGTGGTTTTAACCATCCAAATAGTAAAAGTATTGTACAAATTAATAAATATACAAATGAATTAATAAAAATTTATGGAAGTATAAGAGAAGCAGAAATAAATATAAATGGTAAAACTACTGGTAATATATTTAGAGTTTTAAGTAATAATTATTCAAATAAAAGTGCTTTTGGTTTTAAATGGATGTATAAAGAAGATTATGATAAATTAATTAGTTAATGATATTATATTGAAAGGTAATATAAATATGGAATTTTTAATGCCAAATGATAGAATAATGGATGAAATGCGTATTAACTCTGCTATGAGAGACAGACGCATATTTATTTCAGAAGAGATAGAACGTGATTCCATCTTCAAAGTAATGTATTGGTTAGATAGACTTAGATTATTAGATAAAAAGAATAATATTAAAGAACCAATAGAAATAGTTATAGACAGTTATGGTGGAGATGCGTATTCAACAATTGCGTTATGCTCTAAAATAAGAAGTATGATTGAAAATGATGGTTATAATATTATCACAACTGTACATACTACAGCATTTTCTGGAGGATTTTGGATTCTCATAAGTGGTTCTGAACGTAGAGCATTATCTGATTCTAGAATTATGGTTCATAGCATTATATCAGGTACATTTGGTAAACATCAAGAAATGATTGATGATATAGAAGAAACTAATACAATGTGGAAAAAGTTAAAAGAAATAGTAACATATAATACAAATATAACTGAAGAAAGATTAGAAGATATTAAGAAATTAAAATATGATTGGTACTTTTGGGGAAGTGAAGCATGTCAAGACAACTTAAAAGTAGTTGATTATTTAATTTAAGGAGAATTTAAAACATGAACGATAAAACAAAAACAATATCTCAAACACAAGAACAAGAATCTGAATTAGCCACTCCCCTACTATCTTCAACATCAGAAGTAATTTTATTCTTTGAACCATTAGAGATCTCTACAGATAATTTAGTAGAAGATACTAACATTCAATTAGATTCAGATGAATTTAAAAGAGGGTTAAAAGATTCTTCATATTATTCTGGAATGTATACAGGATTGATTAATTCAGGTATTTCAATGGATGATTCAATTACGTTAATTTTAAATAAAATGAATGTTGATCATAGTGTAAAAATAACTAATATAAATGCTAATGCTAGTATTGAGAGTTCTAAAAATGCAACAATATTAAAGAAAAAGGAAATGTTGTAATTATTAGATTAATAATATAATTTAAATTATCAATATAATAAATTTTAAATTTAAAGGAGAAATTTAACCATGAATTTATTTGAAGCAAAAGCAATCTATGATTCTAAGTCTGGTAAATTTTTAGAAGAATTCTATATCAATGGAAATTCAGTAGATTGTGATGAATATTATTTTTATTTAGAAAGAGAAAAGGATATTGAGGATAAGAAATTAAAATATAAGGATAAATTAGAATATAAAGAGAAAGAATTAGTAAAAGAAAAAGTAGAAGATAATCCTTATGAATACGATGATGAAGATGAAGTTTGTGAATGTGATGAATGTAAATACAAAGATAAAAAGAAATATGAAAGTTGCAATAATGATTGTGAAAATGAAGATTGTGAAGAATGTGAAGGATGTAAAGTAGAAGAATTTGATTATGGTGAGTTGTTAGGAATTTTTACAAAAAGAATTCAAGATACTGGAGGATGCCCTGAATGCATCAAGGAAATTTTAGATGAATTTGCGGATATTTTCATTCCAGATTATGATGAAGATAAATTTGAATGTGAGAATGAGGATTGTATGATTGAAGATTGTAATTGTGATGGTACATGTGGATGTTGTGAATTAACTGACGAAAAAATTGAAGAAATTAAACTTATTGAAATGGTTGCTAATAAAATTGAAAATATTCAATGTACTTGTGGTTATGAATTGAGAGATGCACTTTTTTGGTTATATTCTATTGGGAAAAGTATTGGATGGAATGACCATTGTTGCTTTATGAGAGAATTGATGGATGAAGTATTAAAAGAATAATATAATAAATTTTAATGTATATTTAATATTAGAATAATGATATAATTTTGTAAGTTATAAGGACATTAACTAAAAATTAGTGTCTTTTTATATTTACAAAATTAATTAACTAATAATTATTTTGTAAATTAATGAAATAAAAAATTAAAATTATTAGGAATTAGCTACTCCTAATTAAAAGGATGTATTTTACTCCAGGATACATCCTTTTTTTATTTTATTTTAATAAATACTGGAGTTTATGTTTGTATTGTGGTGTTTTGAAAATTTAGAACTGGAGTGTGATTAAATATATATAAATATGATGAAGTCAAATACAATCTTAGTAAACTTAATATTAAATTAGTTAGTAAAAAATATATTAATTGCAAAGAAAAATTAATATTAGAAGATATAGAAGGTTTTCTATATTACATGACTTATGATTCTTTTTTATCTTTAGATAAATTTTGTACGAAATCAAAATTTTATAAATCAAATCCATACACTATACAAAATATCAAACTATATTTAAAAATTAATAATATTGATTTAGAATTATTAAATGAAAATTATAAAGACAGTGATGAAAAATTAATTTTTAAAGATAGTAATAATTATTATTATTCAATAACTATTTCTCAATTACAGTCTACTATAAAAAGAGGATTTATGCCTAGAATATATGACAAGCATAATATTTTTACAGTAAAAAATATAATTAATTGGTGCAAATTAAATAATAAATCATTTGAATTATTAAGTGATACATATAATGGTAATAATAAAAATCTTAAATGGAAATGTTTAAAAGATGGTTGTGAAGAAGAATTTGAAGCACCGTGGAAAGATATTTTAAATGGTAATTGTTGTCCTTATTGTGCAGGTAAGCAAGTAGGATTATCTAATTGCCTAGCAAATAAAAATCCTAAACTTGTATCTGAATGGCATCCAACATTAAATGGTGATTTAACACCTTGGGATGTGACTTGCGGTAGTGCAAGATATGCTTGGTGGAAATGTAAAGAATGTAATTATAGTTGGTATGCTCAAATTAGAAGTAGAAATAGTGGTAATGGTTGTTCAGAATGTTGTAAATCTAAAGGTGAAAAGAAAATAGATGAAGTATTAATAAATAATAATTGGATTAAAATATCTCAAAAAGAATTTGATCAATTAGAAGATAAATATAAATTTCAAAAAATGTATTTTATATATCAAATGAAATATGATGGTTTAGTAGGTTTAGGCAATGGACTATTATCATATGATTATTTTATACCAAAATATAACCTATTAATTGAATATCAAGGTGAGCAACATGAAAGATACATTAAAGGATTTCATGAATCTTATGATGATTTTTTAAAACAGTTAGAACATGATAAACGAAAAAGAGAATATGCTAAAAATAATAATATAAAATTACTTGAGATTTGGTATTATGATTTTGACAATATTGATGATATTTTAATTGATATATTAAAGGAGGTATAAATAAATGGCATATATTCATGTATATCAAGGTGCTTCTATTACATCTGGCGGTACAGACGGAACTCAAGTGTCGGAAGGAGATTCTACTTCGCCAATAAGCTGTGTTTTAAATGCAAGTAATAATGAGATTTCAAGCAATATAAAATTAGCATTACGTTGTGAAACTGGATATTTGACTGTAGGAGATTTAATAATTACACCAACAGGTGATTCTGCATCAAAATGGGCATTAAGTTTAGATGGAATAACATTTGAAGCATATGGTGATCCATTAACTATTACTAGTGTTATTGATGCAACAAATACTATATTTTATGCCAAAGCAAAATCAACTAGTGATGAAACTCCACAAAATGATCAGGGGACAGATTTAGTTGTTAGTTGTACAATAGGTGCTGTGTAAGGAGTTGATAACATAATATGCAAACTATGTTTCCTGGAATTGTCAATTCTCCAGTAACACAATTATCAAACGATATAACTAATTCACAAACAACAATATCCATAACAGATCCCTCTAAATTACCATCTGCACCTAATGAAGCAACTATTGGTACAGGTGAAGATACAGAAACAATTACATATACAGATATTTCTGGTAATGATTTAACAGGTTGTGTAAGAGGATTTGAAGGTATTGCAAAAGGATGGAGTAGTGGAACTAGTATTGGTAGAAATTTTACAAATTATGATTATAGTAGTTTAGTTAGCAATATAGATGAGAATAATGATAATTATATAAATCATATAAATTCAGAATATCATAGCATTTCAATGTCTCGTCAAGCAGTAATTAATGGAAATTTTGAATTATGGTTAAATGGAATTGTTTTTATTAATCCTTTATCAAGTTCTATATTGGCAGAAAAATGGGAATTATCTATTAATGCAGACGGAGGTCTTCTCCCTACAATAGAACATAGTCAATCTATTTTGTCTTCAGGAAGCTTACCAGGATCTGTTTATAGTTATAGAGTAGATGTTGATGGATCTGGAACTTCTTTTGGATCTAATTCTTATTATTATGTTCGTCAAAAAATAATTAATGGTGTTAGATGTTTGTGCGGGTTAGATAAAAAGGTTACAGTATCTTTTTGGGCAAAATCAAATATTGCAAATAAAAGAATAGGGATATATTTACAACAATTATATGGCACTTTAGGTAGTCCATCGGCAATTGAGACATTAAATGGGACTAATTTTACTTTAACATCTACTTTGACTAAATATACATTTACATTCACAACAAATACTTTAAGTGGAAAAACATTTGGAACAAACAATGATGATAATTTAATTATAGGTTTTATGTATCAATGGGGTTCATCAATACAAACAAGATGTAATTCAACAACTTCAGAAGATTTTGTAGGTGCAGGTTATATTGATATATCTCAAGTACAAGTATGTGCAGGAGATGTAGATTTATTATTTATGCCAAGAAGCTATAATGAAGAATTAAATTTAAATCAAGATTATTCTGTTTTAACATCTAAAATTAATGATCTAACAGAATTACAGACAGATGTTTATTTTTCAAAAAATATAAATACTGATATAACATTAAGAAAATGGAGATTTGCATTAGCAAGATTATTAGCAGGAGAAGAAGCAATATACAATCTAAATTTTATAGGGGATTCTATTACGGAAGGTAAGGTTGCAGGAAATTCTTTAAATACTATAATTGCAAATAGTTTTATTGGAATAATAAGAAATGTATTAAAAAATAGATATGGTGATGTTGGAATAGGAATTTCACCAGTTTATCAATTAGATTCCTTATATCCAGCATGGTCATTTACTGGAGATTGGACTACTGATACTGCTAATCTTGGAATAGCAAAAACTCATAAATACACCTTTACACAAAATGATACTGCAACTTTTTCATTTAATGGTACAGGATTAAGAATACTTGCTGTAACTGGTGCGGCTGGTTCTACATTTAGTGCCACTGTAGATGGTGGAACTCCTGTAGATTTCAATTCATACAATGCAACAACTGTAGGTTGTGCTGAATTTGCAATAGATGGACTATCTGATGGGGATCATACAGTAGTTATTAAAAATACAGATTCTAATACAGCACATAAAGTAAGACTTATTGGTGCATACCCAATAAAAGGGAATAAAGGCATAAGAGTTAATATGATGGGTAAAGTTGCTGCAATAATAGGTAATTATGTTGGAAGTGCATTAGCAGATGTTGCTGTATTTAATATTTTACCACCAACTCTAACTATTATTAGTTTAATTGCAAATGACTATTCTCAAAATATAGATCCAGCAACATATAAAACAAATCTTGAAACATTAGTTGATAAAGCATTAACAATAGGTGATGTATTAATAACAACTATAGGTATATCAACTCAATCAGGAACATATCTACAAAGTGAATATGTAACGGCTTGTCAAGAAGTAGCAACTGCAAAAAGTTGTTCATATTTAGATATTTATAGTTTATATGGTAGTTCTGCTATCGCAACATCATTAGGATATTATTATGATAGTGTTCATCCTAATGTGTATGGACATAGAGATATTGCATCTATAGTATTAGATAAAATTTTATAACTCCTTGAAAGGAGTGGATTAGTTGATAAATGTTTAATAGAAGTAAATTTAACAGACAACCATTTAATAGAACATTAGAAATTACATTTAATGTAACTATATCAGTAGATACAAATCGTCAATTAGTATTATCTGATATAGTTAATAATGATACTATGAGATATGTAAATATAATTGATACAATTAACACTGACAATATCAGGATATTATATAATACAATATCTACAAATATTGATACTTTGAGAAATATTGTAAATAATATATCTTTAAATAGTGATAATATTAGAATTATTAATAATAGTGTTTCTATTGATAATGATATTTTGCGTATTGTATTGAATGATGAATTAGTAAATAGTGATTCAATTAGACATATAGAAAATAGTATTAATATCAACAATGATAGTTTAAGGATTATATTAAATAGTGACATATTGAACACAGATACATCAAGGAATATAATCAATACTATTTCTATTAATAATGATTTATTGAGAATTATACATATAACAGAAAATACTAATAGTGATTTATCAAGAAATATTAATAACAATGTAAATGTATTAATTGATACTTTAAGAGTTATTACTTCAACAGATATTACTATTGTAAATGTTGATTTACTTAGAAAATTAATTATTGATGATATTATTAATAGTGATAGTAAAAGATTAATAGTTAATACTGATGTGATTAATAGTGATTTGTTTAGGATATTATTGAATAGTAATATAATTAATAATGATACAAATAGAATTGTATTAAATAATATATCTCTAAATAGTGATACATTAAGAAATATATTAGTTAGTGATAATGTAAATGTAGATTTGTTAAGAATATTAACTAATCAAGATATAACTATTGTTAATGTAGATTTATTGAGAATATTGTTAAATAGTGTACAATTTAATGGTGATTTGAATAGGAAATTAATTGTTAATGATATTTTATCAATAGATACAATTAGAAGTATATTAAATAGTAAAATTATATTTGCTGATGTGTTGAGACATGTTAATAGGTCAGTTAGTATTAGTAGTGATTTAAGAAGGAATATACAATTATATATTAGTGTATTAGAAGATTTAAAGAGGATTATTATTTCTTCTGATGATATATCTGTCAAACAATTAGAATTTATAGTTTATATTGAATTACTTAAAGAAATTGAAGTATCAATTGAGAGTTATAAGGAATTTGAGGTGATAATATAGGCAAATGAAAACAGGTGATGTTGGAGAAGAATTAATATTTATTGTTAAAGAAAAGAAAACAATAAATGGTAAAATAGAAATAAGTATAATGAATTTAACAAATGTATTAAAAGCAGAATTAATATATAGAGGATATAAAGTTACATATATAAAAGAATGTGATATTTTAGAACCTAAGACAAGTGGTAAGGTTAAATATATAGTTGAAAGTGGTGATTTTCCTAGAGAATATATTTATAATGCACAGATTAAATTAACATTTATTGATGGAGATGTGTTTTATACTGATAAATTTAGTATTGTTGTGGATGGAGTTATTGGGTAGTGTTGAGTAGTGGAATTTGATGTATGATGATTAAGAATTTTATGGGTGTAGAATCCCAACAAAGAAGTTATATAGTAGTCGAAAGGACAAATTTAATAATAAGGTAGATTGAACTATGCTAATTTGTTTTGATTGGTTAGCATAGTTTTCTTGTGCTTTATTATTTAGTATAAATGTGAGATTTGGTTGTGATATTTTTTAGGTTGGTAGTTTAGTATTAGATTATAATTTTATTATAATAAATTTTATATGTTTATTTTAGAGAAGTTAGGTATTTTAGGGGAGTCATGATCCCCTCTCTACGCAACCTAACTTCTTTTTTATTTTTTATTTTAAGGATAATGCGTAGAAAAATTTGAAAGTAAAAATAAATTGCGTGGAGGTTGATTAGGAATGTTAATAACAAAAGAAGTAGAGGTAACATGCTTGTCTAATAATAAACCATATATAGAAAGTTTAGGATTAACATGGGAATATAAAAAAGTTTATACAATAGATGTTCATAAATTATTAGAAGGTAGCAATATAGGAATTGAATGTTTGTGTGATTATTGTTTAGAAGAAGGAATAGAAACAATAATACCAAAATCATATTATAAATACATCAATAGTCATAAAAATCAACCAATAATTAAAGATGCTTGTGAAAAGCATAAACATGATAAACAAGTTGAATTATGTTTATTAAAGAAAGGTGTAAAATCTTCTGTAAAACTTCCAGATATTTATAAAAAAATTGTAAATAGTATTCGTAAAAATAATATTGATTTAGTTAAAAAAGAATTTGAAGAAAGAAATTTAATTTTATTAACAAAAGAATATTATAGTCCAGATGATTATATGGAATTTATTTGTCCAAGTCATAAAGATAAAGGTATTCAGTCTATTAGATATGGAAATTTTAAATATAAAAATCAAGGATGTAAATATTGTTCTTATGATAAATTAAGTCAACAAAAAAGATTAGATTTTAGTATTGTCCAAGAAGCATTTAAGAAAAGAAAGTATATTCTTATATCTACTAAAGAAGATTATATAAATAATAATTCTAAATTGAAATATATATGTCCATTACATAAAAATATTATTCAAGAAATTTCATATAATAATTTAGTAAGTGGTAGTGGATGTTCTATATGTGCTATTGAGAATAATTCAGGAGAAAATAATCATAATTGGAAAGGTGGAAGATCATCTTTATATGAATATTTAAGAAATTGTATTGTTGATTGGAAAAAAGAATCTATGAAGAATTGTAACTATAAATGTGTTTTAACTAATCAACGATTTGATATAATACATCATTTATTTGGATTTGATTTAATATTAGAAGAAATTTTAAATGAGAATAATTTAAATTTAAAACAATCAATATCTGAATATAGTGAAGATGAATTAGAAATATTGAAGACGCAATGTATTGAAAAACATAAGAAATATCCTGGAATTTGCATTATTAATAGTTTACATGCAATTTTTCACAAAGAATACGGATTTGGAAAGAATACACCAGAACAGTTTAAAGAGTTTGAGAAAAAATATAAGAATTTTGAATATGATAATTTATTAGATGATAATTATAAATATTTCAATGTGTTGGAAAACAGTTAGTTAAATGTTTAATTGTTTATTTTATTTAAAAGGAGTTGATGCCAGATGCCAAGGGCAAAAACAATTAAAGAAATAAAAAAAGTGGTATCTGGAGAAGGTTATTGTCGCATATGTCAAAAAACATTACCTGCTTCTAGTTTTTATGAGGCAACTAATCCAATGATTGATAAAAATGGTTTAATGTCTGTGTGCCGTGATCATTGTAACCAGATTTTTGATACATATAATTCAATACATAATAACATAGATATTGCTTTAAAATTAACTTGCAGAGATTTAGATGTAAGATATAGTGAAGAAGCATTAAAACAAGCACAATCACATGTTGAAAGTTTAATGTCTAAAGGTAAAAAAGCAGATAAATTATTTGGATATTATAAAAGTAAACTTGGTTCTACTGGTAAAAATAATGAAAAGTTAGAATCATTTAGATTTAAGGATAGTGAATTTGAAAATATTATTAATGATCAAGTAGAAGAAGATATTGATGATGAGTTAGTTTTATTTTGGGGAAGAGGTTTTGATTCTATTGATGATTATATATTTTTAGAAACAGAATTATCAAACTGGAAAAAAACACATAAATGTGATAATCAAGCAGAAGTAACATTATTAAAAGAAATTTGTATAAAAATATTAACAATAAGAAATAAACGTGCAGAAGGAGAAACTGTATCACAAGATGTAAAAGAATTACAAGAACTTTTTAAAACTGCAAGCGTAGATCCTGCAAAAGCTAATGTTGCAAGTGCGGGAAAATCACATGATGCATGGGGATTATTTGTAAAAGATATAGAACAATTTAGACCTGCTGAATGGCATGACAAACAAGAAAAATATAAAGATATGGATGGTTTTATTCCATATATTAAAAATTATATATTACGTCCTATTAAGAATTTTGTTACTGGGAATAGAGATTTTCAAATTAATGATAATATTAATGTTAATTTAGAAGATGAAGAGGTAGTTGATGCCAGTGGGTAGGTCATATGCAAAATATGAGAATAATTTTAGTAAATATGCAGGTCATAGTAATCAATTTAAAGCTCCTAAGTCTATGATTAAAGAAAAAGATGTAACAGAACAATGGAGAGATAATATAATTGACTGGAATACATATTTTAGAAGAAATATCCACAGGTTCATCCAGTTTTATTTTCAAGTAGATCTCCACTGGTATCAAATAATATGGATATATTTTATGAGTATTTCTGAAGCTTTTGTAAGTATTGCAAGTAGAGCAGCAGCAAAATCTTGGTTAATTGCTTTATTTGCATTAGCAAGGGCTACACTTTGGCCAAATTCGGAGATCGTAGTGGTTGCGTCTACACAAAAACAAGCAGGAATTATATTAGGGAAAGTTGCAAGATTTAGACTTGATCATCCTAATATTGCAAGAGAAATAGCTGATTTTGCAAATACTAATAATAATCGTGTTTGTACTCTCCACAACGGTAGTACAATAAAAGTAGTTGCTTGTAACGAAGGTGGGCGAGGCGAACGCTCAACATTTACAATTGCAGAAGAATTTAGGATAATGGATAAAAATAAATACGACAGTATTGTAAAACCTTTTGCTTATGCCAGACAAACTCCTTATTTAAAAAATCCTGAGTATCAACATTTAATTGAAGAACCTAGAGAAGTATTAATTTCTTCTGCTTATCACAAAGCAATGTGGTGGTATGAAGAAACAAAAACAATGATTAAAATGATGTTAAGTGGTGATAATGTAGGTTTTATTGCTTTTGATTATCCTATTGCTATTAAACATGGTATTAAAACAAGAAAACAAATATTAAGAGAAAAGTCTACAATGGATAAAGTTACTTTTATGGAAGAGTATGAAAATATTCCATTTGGTGAAAATAGTAACTCATATTTTAAATTGCAGATGTTTAATAAAAATAGAATTATAAAAAAATCATTTTATCCATTAAGAAATGATTTATTAGATAAAAAGAAAAATCCGTATAATATTAAAAAATCAGATGGTGAAATTAGATTAGTATCTATTGACGTAGCAACTCGAAAGGGCGAAAAAAATGATAATACTATTATAACATGCATTAGGTTACTTCCTACTGCAAAAGGTTATAAGAGAGAATTTGTTTATATGGAATCTCATCAAGGTGAACATACTGCTTTACAATCAATTAGAATTAAGCAAATATATTATGATTTTGAAGGTGACTATATTGTACTTGACTTACATAATGTAGGAATAACAATTTTTGAAAGATTGGCAGAAGTAACTAAAGATGAAGAAAGAGGTATTGAATATGATGCATTTACAGTTTATGAACATAAATCATTAAGCAATAAATTAATTGAAGAATTAAAAGAAAAAACATTATCATTAAATGCAAAACCTGTAATATATCCTGTTTTGGCAGATGCTAAATTTAATAGTGATGTTGCAGTAGATTTTAGAGATAAATTACAAAGAAGTATGTGTAGTTTTCTTGTTGATGAAAGTGAAGCAGAAATTTATTTAACAAAAAATAATAAAGAATATATAGGTAGTAATGATGTAGAATTAAGTAATTGGTTTATTGCTCCTTATTTAGAAATGGAATTACTTATAAATGAAACTATTAATTTAGAATATCATATTTTGAATGGTAATATAAAATTAGAGACTGTAGGTACTGCAAGGAAAGACAGGTACACATCGTGTTCATACGGAAATTTTTTTGCTTCGTTATTAGAAATTGAATTATTGAAACAAAATCAAGATTCAGATTATGATTTCGTATTTTCATTTTCATAATAACACATTATTAATATAAATGTCAAGAATAAATGTCAATCAATATTTATTTAAAACAATAAATAAATTAAATCTTAAATTTAAATCATAAATAAAAATTAAACACAGAAAGGAGGATTTTATTTAATTGCCAAAAAAACAAAAAGAAGATCCTCAATCACAAATTCAGCAACAAATTCAACAGCAACAACAAATAGAAACAAATAATCAAAACACTCAATTTACTGATACATCTCCCCCACTCTCTAATTCTAATGAAATAGAATTAAATTCACTTTCTTATAGTTCTTTTTCATTAGGAAGATTAGATACTGACAATATATCTATGAGCGATTTAAAACAGTATGTAAAATATCCTATGATATATAATGAAATTTTAAGGACTATATCAGAACAAGCATATAATGAACAAGGAATTTATAGTAATATAGTGGATTATATGATTGCTATACCAACATTATCTCATATAACAACTATGAGAAATAAAACAGACAAATTTAAAGAAAAAAAGAAAAAATTTAACTTATTATTAAAACTTTTAAATCATGATAGATCAACAAGAGATATATTGAGAAATTTATATATTTTTGGAACATATATTGGTATATTGAGAGATACAACAGCAAGTAATAAAAAAATTGATACCGGAGCAGTAATATTAGATTCAATTGATAGAATTGAAGGATTATCATTAGATGATAATTTTATGATACAACCTTTAGATTTAGATTATTGTAAAATAATTGGATTTCAAAATAATATATCTATTGCAACATTTGATATGATGTATTTTGATCAATTTAAATATGGTGGACTAATAAATGAAATTAAGAACTATCCTAAAGATTTTATAAAAGCATATATGGATTATAAAAAAGATGTTAGTAAAAGATGGTTTATTCTTGATTATAGAAAAACAATTGCATTAAAATCTAAAGCAAAAGAGGATGAACCATATGGTAGACCTCTAGGATTATCAGCTTTTAAAGATATGAAATTAAGTGGAGATTATGATGATAGTCAATATCAACTAATTAGTGAATTAGCTAGTAGTATATATTTCCTTATTCTCCCAGAAGGAGAAAAAGCAGGTTCTTGCAGTTTAAATAAAACACAACAAGATAATATAATAGAAGCATTTAAAAATGCTGTTAAAGTTAATACAAACGGTAATACTGCTAAAATTTCAACTTTGTCTCTTGCTCCAGGTACAAAAATTGATAGATTAAGTAAAGACTCTTCTTTAATTGTCGATACTTTAAGTGATGAAAATATGAAGAAGATAAGTACAAGTTTAGGTTTTGCTAGTAGTGCATTAAATGCGGAATCAAGTGGAGGAAGTTCATATGCAAATTTAGCAGTAAATTTAGATTTAGTATCTTCTCAAGTATTTCAATCAGTAAATGAAATAGCTAGAGAATATACAAGAGTTATTAATGAGTTATTAAATATAAGACCTAAAGATTACATAGATATTAAGTATTTGCCTATTTCTTGGTTAAATAAGGATGATATGTTTGAAAAGGCAGAAAAATTATATACTCAAGGAAGGGGTAGTTTAAAATTTTGGATATCTACTTTGGGTGTTGATGTTGATGATTATTTAAGTTTAATGGATGAAGAATTAGATGAAGATTTTGAGAATAAATATCCTGTACATGCTACATCATTCAATTCAAATGGTGGAGATATAAATGATAAAGGTGGAGCACCATTAAAAAAAACTAAAGATTTAAAACCAGGAGGTCAAATTCAGCGTAATTTAGGGAGTAATAAACAGAAAAAGCAAAGTACAGATTAATATTATTATAATAATAGGTAATGGAGGTATTTTAATATGGAAGAAGTTTTTAAATATAATTATAAGGGAAATTTAATAATTTTTAATTTACCTGAAGGTGAAAGAAGTGGATCTTGTTCATTAAATAAAGAACAACAAGATAATTTAAAGACATATATAGAAAATCAATTTGCAAAAATAAATGAGGAAAACGGTGGTGTTTTAATATTACCTCCAAAGACAAAGTTTTCTCTTATAGAGTTAAAAGATAAGACTAATGAATAATTATTATAAAATTTATTATTTTATAAAAGATAGTTAAGGAGTAATTAACCTTAATGATAAGACGAGTTCCTTTCGCTCGTCTTCTTTTATTGTTTAATTTTAAGTAAAGGAAGGAACAGAAAGATATTCATTTGAAAGGAATGATAAAATAATGAGTAAAAAGAAAACGCATGAAGAATTTGTTAAAGAATTAAAAAATATAAATCCTAATATCGAAGTTATTGGTAAGTATGTTAAATATAAAGATAATATAAAAGTGAGATGTATAAATTGCACTGGTGAATGGGAACCAATGGCTCAAAATTTATTAAGAAATTATGGTTGCCCTTATTGTGCTAATCAAAAAATACTGATTGGATTTAATGATATGTGGACAACTAATCCTGAATTAGCTAATAATTTAGCTAATCCTGAAGATGGATATAAATATTTTCATGGTAGTAATAAAAAAGTAAATTTTAAATGCCCTAATTGTGGAACTATATTAAAAAATAAAAGTATAACTAATGTTAGAACACATGGATTATCTTGTAATAAATGTAGTGATGGAATATCATACCCTAATAAATTTGCATTTAATTTATTAGAACAATTAAAATTAAATTTTGAATATGAATTTTCACCAGATTGGATTAAACCAAAGAGATATGATTTTTATTTTAAAGTAAATGGGAAAGAATATATTCTTGAAATGGATGGTGGGTTAGGTCATGGAAATAAAAATAATTTAAATGGTAAAACAGCAGAAGAAACAAAAAATATAGATAATTATAAAGATTTGAAAGCAAAAGAATATGGAATTGAAGTTATAAGAATAGATTGTTTAATATCAGATTTAGAATATATAAAAAATAATATTTTACATAGTAAATTAAATAATATATTTGATTTAAATAATATAGATTGGTTGAAATGTCATGAATTCTGTATGAATATTTTGTAAAAATTGCATGTGACTTATGGAATAGTAATAAATATAGTGTTAAAGAAATAGCAACAATTATAAAAGTTAGTTCTTCTACTATTATAAGGTATTTAAAACAAGGAACTAAAATAAAATGGTGCAATTATAATTCTAAAAAAGAAATATTAGATAATTTAAGAAATATGACATTAAAATCTATTGAAACTACATCTAAAAAAGTTAAATGTATAGAAACTAATCAAATTTTTAAATCTATAATGGAAGCATCTAGGCAAATGGGTTGTGGAGATAGTCATATTTCATAATGTTGTAATGGAAAAAGGAAATCTTGTGGTAAATTAAAAGATGGGACTAAATTACATTGGCAATATATAATTTACTTATAAAGGTGGTGATAATTTGGAAATTAAATCCATGTTTGAAATATGTGAATTACCTGAAGATAAAATGGCAGGTCGTGTTAAAATACGTATGTCTGCCCATAAAATAGTTGATAAACAAAGTTTAGAAACAGCTAATGAAAATGGAATTTGCTGGTTAGAAGAATATGTTCAAAAAAATATAGATACTTGTATAGGTATGCCATATGTTGTTGACTGGATGTATTCTAAAGAAGATGGTATTCCATCTGGACATGGCAATATGAAATACACAGATGACGGTGAAGTAATTTTTGAAGGAGAATCAGTAGGATCTGTTCAAAACGCCTTTATTGAAGATATTGAAATTGATGGAGAAATAAAAAAAGTTTTAATGACAGAAGGATACATTTATGAACAACGTAATAAACCTCTTGTAGACTTTTTAAAAACACAAAAAGAAGAAGGTAATAAAATATATGGTTCTATTGAGATTAATGGTAAAAATGGAAGTAAAATTATAGAATATTTAGATGGAAACAAGAATCTTGACGGAAGTTTAAAAATGGATAGAGTTCCGATATCCTATGGATATAGTGGATTAAGCATACTCTATATAGACCCACCAGCAGATAAAAATAGTCAGGTTTTTGAGGTTAACTCTAAACAAGATAACCTTGATATAAATACAAATATAAATATAAATAATATTATAGTAAAGGAGGATGATAATTTGGGTGAAGAAAATAATAAAAACAAAAACATAATTGAAATTAATGAATTGAATATTGATGATATTGCTACTTTAGTTGAGAATGCGTTTAATAGAAAATTTAATGAAAATAAAAATGATTATAGATATTTTTATATTCATAAATTTTATCCAACTAATTCTACATTTGTGGTAAAAAGTTGGTACTCAGTAGGAGAATACTACAAAAGTACATATACCGTAGAAAATTCAAAGGTTTTAATTGGTGAAATTATGCAAGTAGAAGAATCATGGATGCCAATAGATGGCAGTGAATCTGTTGAAGTTAACAATTCATTAATTAATCTATTAAATAATAAAACAAAGGAGGACAAAAACAAAATGGATGAAAAAATTGTATTAGAACTTAACCAAAAAATCGAAGATAAAATTAATGAGATTAATTCATTAACCAAATCTTTAGAGGTGAAAGATTTAGAAATTAACACTTTAACTAAATCTTTGGAAGAAAAAGCAGTAGAAATTAACACTCTATCAGAAAAATCTCAAGAATTAGATAGTAAAATAATTGAATTAAATACTACTATTGTAGAGGTTAATAAACTACTTGAATCTGAGAAAACTGAAAAAGAATCTCTTATTGTAGAAGTTAATTCTTTTAGAGAAGAGAAAACAAAATTGGAATCAGAAGCAAAAATTGCAGAAGTTAATGCTTATTTTGAAACTGAAATTACTAAAAATGGTTTTGAAGAAGCAGAAATTAATTCACTCAAATCTTTTGTAGAATCTGTTGATTTAGATGGATTAAAGAAAGCAGAAGCAGAATTATGTGCAAAGAAATTTAAAGAAATGATTGCTAAAGATGCATCTGTAGAAGTTAATACTAAGAATGATATGTTTATTTCAATTAAAGAAAAAGATATTAAAAGAATTCCAGGAAGCATCCCTTCTTTCTTTAACTAAGTTTGAAGAAAGTAAATATATAATTTAAAATATAAAAATAATAGGAGGTAATAAATATGAGTTTATTCAAGTTTCATGATTCTAATTTTCTAAAGGTTCCTAATAAACCTAATGTATTAGCAATTGCAGATACATATAACGGTTATCAGTTTAATGTAGTTTCTGACACTCAGGTAATTGTTCCAGATTTAGCAACAGCAAAACTTGGTGATATTTATGTAATGTTTAATATCATTGATAAACCTGAAATTATCAATACTGATGAATATAAGGTAGTTGCAGGTGAGTATATTCGTGCATTTAGACTTAAAGATTTAGTAGGTCAACAATTAGATATGTCTGCTGATTTAGTTACTGATACATTTGCTAATGTTGCTGTAGGTGATTTTATTATTGGTAGGTCTGTAGCTGATACTACTAATACTCAAAAATGGACTAAAACTGCTGATCCTTCTACATATGCAATTTATCTTAAAGTGATTAAGAAAACTACTTTTGGTTCATTTACTATTGATGCAGGTGGTGGAGTTGTTCCTGGTGGTTATGTTGTGGAAGTTATGGCAAACGATTTGTAAGATTGGTTTTATTAGAGTATTAAAATAATTAAAATAAAATAGGAGGTATTAAATATGAATTCAGGAATTGATTTTAAGAATTTAAGTGAGAATGCAGAACAAATTGAAATTAATAAAATTGTAAAAAATAAGTTGTCAAATGCAATGACAAATAATCGTCCTAGTGAAGATATTGAAATTTTTACTAATGTACTTTATGGTAAGGATACTAGTAAATATGGTAAAAAAGTTGATACAGTGATGGACAAGATTAAAACTTTAGCAGGAATGGCTGAAGATGGTAATACTAAGGCTAAAGCTGAATTAAATGCTATTCGCACTATTACTATTCAACAACCTTTAGAGAAGAGATTATCTATTAATAATGCTATGGGCCAAGTAACACGCGTAAAAGAAAATGAGGAATTGAGGTTCTCCGTAGTCCAGTTACAAGGAGATAAGTCAAGAATTCAGGCAAATTCTGGTTCGTTTGTATTCCCTACCGTTAAGAAAAGAACTGGTACTATGACAGTTCAAAATGCTACTGGTGGTTTGATTATTGATCCTAGAGAATTATTGTCTGGGGATACTAATACGATGGCCTACGCCAATGAACAAGTAATGACAGATATTATTAATCAAATGGTACTATCTCATATTAATGCTTTAAGAAGTGCTATTACTGCTGCTACTACTTTAAAGAATTATGCTGAGGGAATTACTAAGACGAATGTTGAAAATGTAAGAAAAAAAGCTAGGCGTTTTGGTACTTCTGTTACTATTATGGGTGATTATAGTGCTGTTAGTAAACTTGGTGAATTAACTACTTTCAACGTAGTGTCAGCAGGTACAGAATTTAGATTCCCTGAGTATGTAATGGAAGAAGTAATGAAAACTGGTCTTATTAAAAATTATAAAGGTAGTGTTGTTGTAGAAATGCCTAATAGTTATAATATGATCGATCTTAATACCGCTGGTGATTTCTATGCCCCTCAATTGCCTACAACTGATTTGTGGTTTTTACCACAAGGTTTTGTTTCCCCCCTTCAGATCGGTATACAAGGGACATTGCAGACTATGACCGCAACAGATATTAATTTACGTGCAGAAGTGACAAGATTCGACATTAGTTACGGAAATAAGGTATTAATTGAAATGATTCCTGCAATGGGATATATATATGATGATGCCTTAGCAGAATAAATTATAAAATAATTCTTGACAGATTGTTAATATAATTGTATAATACATATTAAGATAGATATTAATCTTGAATCGATGCTTGATTAATATTGATAAGGAGGTTTTCCTAGACCTCCTTCTTATATTAATAATTTTAGGAATACTAAATTCTATAGGAGGAATTATATGACTACATATAGCACAATTAAAGAGTATATAAATAACGAAAATACTGGTAATGGTTGCAAATTAATTACTACACAAGAAGAATTTGAAATTGAGAAATTTAAACAAAATAAAAGCAATGTAAAAGTAAAAATAAAAATTCAATGTGGATGTACAAATGGAAATATATTTGAAACAGACTTTGATAAATTTAAAAGTAGGAATAAAAAACAATGTAATACTTGCGGTAAATTAATTACAAGAAATAAAAGATTATTATCATATGAATATGTTAAAAACTATATTGAAGTTGAAAGTAATTCTGGTTGTGAATTAATTAGTAATGAATATACTGGAATATTTGATAAACTTGAAGTAAAATGTAAGTGTGGAAATCATTTTAATGTTAGTTTTGACAATTTCAATAAAAGAAATGTAAGAAGATGTTCTGAATGCTATAAAAAATCAATGAGAGAAATTAAAACACTATCTTATGAAGAAGTTAAATATTTTATTGAAATTGAATCAGAAAGTGGATGTGAATTATTAAGCAAAGAGTATTTAAATGCACACGAAAATTTAAAATTAAAATGTAAATGTGGAAATGATTTTTATGTTTGCTTTAATAGCTTTAAATCAGATAATCAAAGACAATGTAAAGAATGTGGGTATAAAAATACAGGTGATAAGTTAAGAAAACCATATGAAATAGTAAAATATTTTATAGAAGTTGAAAGTGAAAGTAATTGTAAGTTAATAAGTAAAAAATATATAGACGCAAAAAGCAACTTAGACATCGAATGTAAATGTGGTAATGTATTTACTACAACATATGATAATTTTTCAAGTGGCAAAAGGCAATGTGAAGTATGTGCTATGAAATTACTTTCAGAAAAACTTAAAACACCATATTGTGATATAAAAGCAATTATCGAAGGTGATAATGGTAATGGTTGTAAATTATTAACTAGTGAAATTGATTATATTAGAACAAATGAAAATATTCTTATTGAATGTAGATGTGGAAACAAATTTACTACGACATATAATACTTTCATATATAGTAATAAAAAACAATGTGATGATTGTACGAAAATATATACAAAATTAATGTGTTTAGCAATATATGGAGTAGATAATCCCATGAAAAATAAGGAAATTTCTGCTAAAGTAAGAGAAACTTTATTTAAAAATGGTACTGCACCACGTTCTAAACAGCAAATTTATGTTCATCAGTTAATTGGTGGAGAAATAAATTACCCATATTATAATGCTTCTTTAGATATTGCTTTTCCAGAAGAAAAATTATATATTGAATGTGATTTTGGAGGACATTGGTTATCAATTAAATTAGGTGGTTTAACACAAGATGCATTTGATAAAAAACAAAGAAATAGATGGTATTCATTGTATCGTTCTAACTGGAAGAGTATAAATATTATTTCACGTAATGACAATCTCCCATCAGACACAAAACTAATAGAAATGATATCTTACGCACGTACATATTTAAATCAAAATCACCACTACATAAAATTTGACATTGACAATAATAAAATAATTAATTCACAGGGAGAATTTGATTTTGATTATGGAGAATTAAGAAAAATTAAATTAACAGACTTAAAAGAAGCAATCTAATATGCTTCTTTTTTATTTGCGTTTATGTATTATAAATTAAACAGCAAAACAAATCAAAAACAACAAAATAATAAAGGTTATATGGAGGGAAAAATAAATTATGGCAATAGATATGAACAGTCGTTCAAGGGTTAGAAACTTATGTGATTGGAATGTATCATGGGAACGATATTCTATGGAAGGTGATGAATTCATCAAAGCTAACCAAACAGTATATATTCCTAATATGGAAATTGAAACACAAGTGCAAAATAAAAATCTATTTCTCTCTGGAAATGATGGGATAGGCTCACACGCTCGTTGCTATATTGAGAATCCAGAGATGAGAGAACATCTTGGTTTTGACAATAAAGAAGAAAAACGTACTCAATTAATCCTAACTGATGAAAAATGTAAAGAAATTTTTGATTACAAAACATTTAGTACATTCAAAAAACACGTAACTGAAAATATCATTACTAATCAAGAAAAATCAAAAATAGTTAATTATGCTAAAAAAAATAAGATAAATGATTATGATAAAATTCAGTTTTTAACCGAATATACAAATTTACCATTCAAAAATGATGATTAAAGGGAGTGAATAAATATGGCTGGTACTCCCCTCTCAGAAATTTATGATGCATTCTTTATTAAATCAGGTAAAGATTATTCATATAAAGAAGATCAAGTATTTCAATTTTTTAAAACAGGTGTAAGTAAATGTCATAAAACAATATCACATAGTTTAATTTATATTGTTGATGAAAATTATGATGGTGAATTTATTGAAATATTAGGTCAAGATGAAATTGAATTAATTGCATTAAATATGTTGTTAGAAGAAAAAAGACAAAGAAAATCAGAATTAGATTATACTAAAACCTATTTAGGAACAAAAGATTTTAATAAACTTGTTGATAAAGTTGCAGAATATAAAGTTTTAAATGAATCTATTAAAAATCTTCAAGAAGAAATTGATGCATTCAGACAAGAATTTTATTCTTATTCTAATTAAGTTGGTGATAGTATGATAAATAATAAAAATAAATATAATCACAATAAACAAATTCTTATTAAAACACCAAGTTGTGAAATGAGTTTAAATGATTTATGTAATAAAGAATACTTAAAAATTAATCACATAATGCACATGATTGAAAAAGAATTTAATATATCTTTACATGATTATCCAGAATTAAGGAGTGAAATTCTTGATATAAGTAATTTTATTCGTAGGATACCTTATATGGAAAAAGAAATCATGTAAATGTAATATAATTTTAAATAAAATTAAGATAAAAGGAGGAAAGTAAATTGGGATATAGTGATTTTCAATTCAAAACACCATTAGCATCTGCATACGAAGAAGTTACCCTTGGGACAGCAGAAGCCAGTAAAGCAGTAGTTCTTGACGCAAATAAAAAGATAGATGGAATAGTATTAACAGATGCAAAAATAGACGATACTGATGCAGGGGTAATTATAACATCTGCTAATCAAACTCATGCTAACCCTATAGTAACTATACCTAATATTGTAGATGCTGCTGATACATTTGTGGTGCTTGATACTGCACAAACTTTGACTAATAAAACATTAACTAGTCCTAAAATAAATGAAGATGTAGCATTAACTTCCACTGCAACAGAATTAAATGTACTAGATGCAATTGCAAGGGGTTCCCTTGTTGTAGGTGGAGTTGCTGGTACAACTGTATTAAATGCAAAAACTTCTGGTCAAATTCTTGTTGGTGATGGTACTGATTTGGTATCTGTTGCTGTTGGTGGAGATGCTAGTTTAGGGGCAGATGGAACTTTAGCATTAGCAGTTCCCAAATTATCATATATTAATAAAACATGTCTTATAGCTAATTTTACCGATAATCTTGACACTACTGGTTATATTGATTTTACTTCACAATTACCAGCAGGTGCTATTGTTGTTGGATGGAAAGCTATTGTTTCTGCTGGATTTGCTGGTGATACATCTGCCGTAATACAAATTGGTGTTGCTGGTACATTAGGTAAATTCTCTGCAAGTGTAGCACAGTCTGTTTTTGCTGCTGGAACTGTTGGTTCTGGTGCTCCAATGGATACATGTTTTAATGCTGTCGCTTCTACTCCTAGAATTACCGTGACTGGTAATGCTGATTTTACAAGTATTGTAACCGAAGGTAATGGAGCAATGAATGTATATTTGTATTATATTGCTACTGTTTAATAAAATAATAAAATAAATATTATAAGGAGGAATTTATTATGACGAATTTCATTGGTAGGAGTTTAGTAGTTAACGAATTAGAACAAAATGTAGAATTAAATATAGAATTTATTAATCTTATTGTAAACGATAGTGCAAATATTGTAACGCTAAGTTTTGACATTGCCAGTGCAAGCGCAGCTAACAATTTAATGGTTTTAAAAGCAGGAGAATCAAGAACAAATATTGCTGTACCTTTTAAAAAATTATATTATAAAGCAGCAGCAGATGCTTCTGCAATGAGAATTGAAGGATTAGCAAAAGCACCATTTTAATTATTAATAATAATAGTTATTAAAGAGTAGATATACTTATTATAATCTACTCTTTAATAATATAATTTATTATAAGAGGTTGTGATTTATGAACACAAGACAAGAATGGTTAAATAATACAGATCCAATTACTCAATTCTATTCAGCAGAAGAAACAATAAATGAAGTAAAAGATAATTTTGATATAAGAAGATATTATAGTGCTGAAGGAGCAGATGTTATTGTAGATGGAGTAACTTGTAGAGCATTAGTTCAATATTTTACCAATCCATTAAATCAAGCTAAATATGATAGAAAATTACATGTTACAATGGATATTAATATTAATACTGGTTCTATTGTTGATTATGATGATTATAAATGGTTAGTAACAGGAAGTATTGATGATATACAAGCATATAAAACTGCTGGTATGGTGAAATGTAACAATATAATCAATCTATACAAAAACAACACTTCATATCAAATTCCTTGTATTGTAAATTCAACTGCGAATCTTGATACGGATAAAACTGTTTATATAGAGACTCCATCAACTACTATTGTATTAAGAATACCTAACACAGAAATCACAAGGCAAATTAAACGTGGAGAGATTTATAAACTAGGATTGCAGAATTATGAGGTAAAAGATATCAATGATATAGTTGAACCTGGAATTCTTAGATTAGAGATTATGTATAGTCAAGAGGCACAGGAAGAACATACATATGTACTTACCATCCTTAATAATGATAATCTACAAATTGCACAATCTCAATCACTTACAATTAATGCTCAATTAACTGATAATGGAGAGATTGTAGATTCACCTAATTTAATTTATTCTTCAAGTAATGAAAGTATTGCCACTATTGATGAAGATGGTGTTGTGAGTATTTTAACAATAGGTACTGTTACAATTACTGTTCAAAAATCAGATGATATAAATGTGAGTGATAGTATTAATGTAGAGATTATTGAAGATGTAGTTAATAACTTTACTTATACTCTTATATCCACAAGTTTGCCTGATACTGAGATTATTGTAACACAAACAAAACAATATACTGTTAAAAAATATAATAATGGTATTTTAATGGAACAGAATTTTACTTTTAATGTTGTAGGTGATAGTTCAAGTTATCAATTGTCAGTTATTGATGGAAATCATTGTAGTGTGAAAGCATTGAAGAGTGGATATATGATAACATTAAATGCAGTAGATAATAGTGATGAAAGTGAGATTGTTTTGAAGGATATTAAATTGAAAAATTTGTTTTAATCGTTGAGGTGATATTTTATTGGACAATTTGAAAAGTTAACAGAATATAAAAATAATATTATTTATAAATTAATTACGAATGAAAATTTACTTAAAGCATTAGTAATTAATCCTAAAGATTTCTTAAATCATAATTTACCAAATGATTTTAATCCTGCTAGTTTAATACATTCGCAAATATTTCCCTATCAATATTCTATAGATATTCAAGATACACCATTAAGTTATATAACAATGTCATTTGGTAATTATAAGTATATTAATAATTCATTTAAATCTGGTTTATTAAATATTTATATTTTTTCTCATACTTCATTAATTAAAACAGATTATGGTCTTCGTTACGATTACATACTTGATCAAGTCGATACTATGTACAATAAAAAAAAAAATATTGGTGATTTCAGTTTAGAACTTTATTCAGGGGGTGATTTTAAGGTAAACGATGATTATTTTGGTTGTGTGATTAGTTATAAATTTATTGATTTTCAGTGAGGTAATTTTTATGGATATTAAAATAGATGATGAATTAAGACTACTGAAAGGTAGTTCTTTTTTTGTTGATGAAATTGAAATTAAACCTTTTACAATTGGTGAAATTGTTGAAATTGGATATGAAAAATATTTAATAAATTTAAATATTTTTATAT
>Ga0209318_1000776_pt1 | contig 26668 bp, 28 predicted proteins | sample RifGroE1_FD_183999 | JGI IMG/M metagenome (GOLD analysis project Ga0209318, IMG submission 183999) | Groundwater microbial communities from Rifle, Colorado, USA - Groundwater E1 (SPAdes) (version 2) | ecosystem: Environmental > Aquatic > Deep subsurface > Groundwater | place: Rifle, Colorado... | reverse complement strand
GGAGAACTGGAGAGAGACCATGACTCTCCTTTATCCGAACGGTCAGGCTCCGTTGACCGCGCTCCTGAGCTTGATGAAGAGCAAGTCGACGGACGACCCGATCTTCCACTGGTTTGAAAAAGAGATGCCGAATCAGATCGTCACTGTGACTGGCGTTTATAGTGATGCCCTGATCACCGCTTGGGGTGCCGCAGAAAAGGCGCAGGGCGCAGACGTTTATATTAAGATGAGCGCAGCTCATGTGACGAACTTTAAGATTGGGCACGTTGTTGCAGTTTCTGCACCGGCATCTAGCGACCTGGCCAAGAATAGGTTTATGGTTCTGGTTACGGCGGCGCCTATTGTAAATGGTGCGAATAGTTATATTCAAGGCAAACTGGTTTCTGCGACCTTTACTTCTCTGGCCTCTGCATCTTACACCACCGCCAAGCCCAGTGGTACGGCGTATCCGGAAGGTGATACCTCTGGCGTATCTATCGGTTACGACCCGACTGAGGTCAGTAACTACACGCAGATCTTCAGAAACTCTCTGGAGAATACCCGTACCGCAGGCAAGACTCGTCTGCGCACTGGTGATGCCGTAATCCAGGCTAAGAAAGAGTGCCTTGAGCTGCACATGATCGAGATGGAGCAGGCCTTCTTTAATAACGGCCCGAAGTATGTAACCACCGGCGCTAATGGCCAGCCGCTACGACTCTCTGGCGGCATCCGCGGAGCGATTAGCTCCAACAAGTGGGACTTCCGGGCAGCAACTGGTGTCGGCTCTACAACTTGGGCAGGCTCCGCTGCGGATGCTTTGAAGAACTACATGTGGCTTCTCGATAGGTTGGAGGAAATCTTCAGATATGGTAGCCAGACCAAGATCGGTTTCTGCGGCAATACAGTTCCGCTGGCGATTCAGAAGCTGATTCTGGCTCTTGGGTCGACGCAGATATCTATCACCAGCGAACAGCTGAATTATGGGTTCAAAGTACAGAACCTCACCTGCCCGTTCGGTGAGCTGCTGCTTAAGACGCATCCGCTGATGAATCTTGATGCAGCTACCCGCGGAGAGTGTACTATTCTCGATACGGAGAAGCTGACTTATAGGTATGTAGACGATACGACTTATAAGCCGGAAATCCAAGCTAATGACCTCGATGGTAAGAAGTCTGAGTATCTTACTGAGTGTGGTCTTGAACTCGGTCTTGAGAAAACTCATGCGATTCTCAATGGTCTGGGGAATGCACCTACTAACTAAGGTGCTATAAACTAGAGAGGGGGAGATAACTTCAAACCCTCTTTAGTTTAAATTCAAATTTTGAATTGAAAGTTGGGAGGCTTTATGGCCTTTAAAGAATATTACATAGGTACACATGGGCCTTTCTATGTTGAAGATACAGATCCTGCTTTTGCTAATCCAGGGCAGGTTGTTATAAAGAGTGAGGTTACGGATAATCTTGATTTAGCTTCTATAGTTGATAACCTAACAACAGATGATCCGAGTAGAGTTCTTAGTGCTAGACAAGGGAAAGTTCTTAAAGAGATAACAGATACCAAAGCAGACAAAGCTTCCCCCATATTTACTGGCATTCCCTTAGCACCTACCGCGACAATAGATAATGCTACAATGCAAATAGCAACTACAGCCTTTGTTATATCTCAGATTAGTACTACTGCGCCTGTGATGGATGGCACAGCTTCTGCAGGGGTTAGTACTAGATTTTCCGCAGCTGATCATAAGCATCCTTCAGATACGTCGCGAGCCGCATCTGGGCAGACCTTCTATATAGGCACCACGCAGGTGGCGATTAATAGAACCTCGGCACCTCTCACATTAGCTGGCATAACCCTCACAACGCCAAGCATCGGAACTGCGGAAATGCTATACGCAGGTAAACGCCGCTGGGCTACGCCTATTGCAAACGTAGCATCTATTACCATTAGACGTTTGATCACTATAACAACATCCGCTACGCAATACTCAGGTGCCGGTCTTTCTGGAAGGGTTTACATACAAAAAGATGATAACTGGAATGGAAGCTATAATGAGCATTTTTTCTCTCTTAGGATCACTAATGGGACAGTCCCTTACTTCAATACCTCAACTTCAGCCCTTACCTTGGTTCAGGTATCAACTTATGTGTTTGAACTTCAGTTTACCCAGAGCGCAAACACTGCGCATTATGTCGATATCTTATCTGGGAACGCTAGTAGTGTGACAATCACAGGTAACTTTGACTCGGCACCTTCCGCAGGTACTCCGATAGCTAATACGAATGCTAGCTTAGTTACGACTTATTATCAGAATATAAGCGCAATAGCTATCACAGGAACTAGCTTTAATTCGATAACAGGACTGGCCTCAGTCGCACCTTTAGCGAACGGAGTAGCGGCTGTTGGTACATCTACAACCGTCGCCAGACAAGACCACGTACATCCTGCGCAGATACCTGCTTTAGTTGTTGTCAATACAACTTCCGGTAACGTGGTCAAAGATTTAGCTGGTTTAACAAGATACAGATGTGTGAAATCTGATGGTAGTGTAAATACAATTACGTTTATAGATTCATCTGGGAAAACTTTCTCGCAGGTGTTTACTTTAACCCTTCAATTTGAGCGGGTCGATCTGGAGTTAGTTGGAACTGTCTGGTGGTGATAAGGAGGTTTTATGAATCTAACAGAGTTGATTGAAGAGTTTAAAGAGGTCACAGGTAGGATTGATCTTTCTACTTCGGATGCGACGAAATATCTTAATCGGGGCTGCAAGTTTCTAGATGAGATAACTTATAAGGTTCAAGCAGATGCAAGGCACTTTGCTCTGATTAGTGCTGAAACAACTGGGGTTGTTATACACAGGAGTGTGAGGGCAATCAAGAGTGTCTGGGCTTGTACAGAGATAGAGCGTTTTGAACTTGCATATTTGCCCCTAGGTGATATGCGGAATCTATATAAGGATTTCACAGCTTCTAGTGGAACTCCAACTCATTACAGCCCTTCACCGGTTAGATTGGTGGCAACTAATAACAACAACCAACAAGGGGATATTCCGGGAGTCTGGGCCGATTTTCCAGGATCTGTGGATACAGTAAGAGAAGCTATTATGATCTGGCCGAGGCCGGACATAGATTATAGCCTAGAAATCCTTGGGAACTTTTACACAGAGTCTTTGTCTTCCGAAACGGTAGAGAATTGGTGGAGTGTTAGGCATCCTGAACTGGTTATACAAGCTGCAATCTATAGAATGGATAACAACTATCGAAATACAAATGGAGGCAAAGAGCTTCTTGAGAGTTTGACTCTAGGTGCTCAGACAATATATTTCGATGAAATCGAGAATGAATCTAACAGATCTTCGATCATGAAAGGATAGGTTAATGGATTTTATAACTAATGAAGAGGCCACTGAGCTGGGGTTGAGCAAAGATAAAGTTAATAAAATCCTTGAGAGGGTTTATAATCTTGCTATAGAAAAAGCCCTTTGTAATTTACCAGAACTCTTGAATCATTTATCAAAGAGGCAGGCACATTTACAAGGGCTTTATACAAAATTCTTCGCGGAACATCCTCAGTATGTAGAGCAGAAAGCGAAGGTTGCTGAGGCTATTCAGAGTCTTGAGCTTCTTAACCCAGGCGACACGCCGGAGCAAATCTTTGAAAAGCTTCCCAAGAAGCTGCGAGACTTCGCTTTGGTTTCCAAGGAAGTTAAAGTAACTCCAGTAGATTTAGCGAAACTAAACGAGAGTGTAAATGGGGTGCTGTGATGGCTTATAAACAGATAACAGGCGATACACTGGAGCATCTTCTTGAAAGTATTGATGCTCACATAGATGTTCTCACGAGAAAGCCTAGGAGGATTATTGAACTTTGCATCCACCAACATCCGGCCGGTTGTCAACTTAGAAACGTCCTAATAGGAGAACTACTCGGAGTTGGTTTTTATGTAACAGCTGGAACATTGAAGAACTTTACTTTCATAACCCCAGTTGGAGATAGAAATCTATCTGTGGAGATAATTAGAAGTAAAGACTCCCAGACAGTTATTGATGAAGTTGCTTTAAGTGGCACAACATCTTTTGCGACTCCTATAGTTATCGAAGCCGGCACTGAGGTTTTTCTTAAACTCAAGCACGCTTCCCTAATAGAAGTTGCCTTCCTTACAGCTGGCTTTGTATTCGAACCTAGGGCGGAGGTTATCTAGATGCGACAAAACAAGTTCGATTTATCGAAACTCCTTGGAAAGGGCTTGCTATCTTCGCATCCAGCTGGAGTTAATCAAGAAGGCTTCGTTGAGCTTGTTAATCTAAAGCCATGGGAATCTAAGTTAAAGTATGTAGATAAACTCACTCTTGTTCCTGTTAGTAAGAAAACTCAGGAGTTTAGAATTGGCAACCAGAGCTGGGCGGTTGATAATAGTGCTTGTTATTCTATATCTGGCGGTGTTCTCACAAAGGTTTTGGACTTCACTGAGACTAACAAGCATTGGGATTCTGCGAACTTTATCAAGTTTGGGATTATATCTAATGGTGATGTTACTATCTTTATAAGCGATGGCGTAGCTAGTTTAGATAAACCCTTTGATGCGGATTTGCCAGTTTCGAACTCTATGACAGATTTACATGGGCAACTTATCTTAGGCGGTTTAACAGCTGCTTGGAATAATCTAGATGGTACTTTCGTAGCTTGGTCGAAGATCGGAGCTGTTAATTTCACAGTAGGTAAAGACACAGAAGCTGGATTCCATAATCCAGATATTGGTAATGTTCTAAAGGTTCTTCCTCTCGACAAAGGTTTCTGCGCGATCGGAGATGCTGGCGTTGCAATCTATAAGCCCGTTCTTCAAACTTTCTCTTATAAGAAAATCTGGGGTGTTGGCGCAAGGGATAAAGCGAGCTGTGCTGGGAATGGTGAAGAGGTTTATTTTATAGACACCTTTGGGAAGCTCTGTCGAGTTACCGGAACTCCTAAAGTCTTGCAAGCAGAGAAAGGGCCTGAGGTTCTTGATTACGAGTGGATTCTGCGAGACACAGATGCAAGCCTCTTCTACTCAAGGGACCTTGATGAACTTTGGATTCGAAATTCGAATGGAAACTTTGTTTTGAATAAAAGTGGGATGTATCAGAGAAGTGTTGAGGTATCGGGCCTTTTCAAAGAAGGCTCAGTTTTATACGGTTTAAAAGTTTCTGGAACCGAAACAGCTGCTTGGTTTAAGACCAGTAAGTTGGACTTTAACATAGGTGGGGATAAGACAATTTCTGAGGTTTATTGTCAAGATGACAGTGGTGGCTCGAAGTATACAGAGCTGACACTTACGAAGAAGCAAGTAGATTATGCTTCGAGAGAATTTCTTGAAAACGACAACGGAGTTACGTATCCACATCTTACAGGAAACGTAATGGCTGTTAAGAGAATTACTAAGAACTTCACGAGTGGTTCGATTTCCAATCTTCATGTACAGACAATAAGAGTAGACGGCCGATCAGGTTTAGGCTGGACAGGAGCTCAGAATGTTAATTAAACTATTACCGAGCCAAACGGCTAAGATATGGGATATTGTTAGGTTTTGTTATCTGAGATCTTTGCCCGTCGGAACGAAGGAAGATAGTGAAGCAGTACAGGGCGTCCTTCACAGTTTGCTTCTTGAAACTAGTCAGTGTTGGGTCGGAGTTGATAAAGCAGAACCTGATCCGAATAATCAAGTATATGTGGTTCTCCTAAGTAAGATTCTTATAGATGAAGTTACACAAGAGAGAAATCTTTGCTTGTATACAATCTTTGGATTCCGGCCCATACCTGATGAGATGTGGGAACAAGGTATAGAATCCATCAAACAGTTTGCAAAGGCAAATAGATGTTCATATATAACAAGTCTAAGTGCGCATCCTAAAGTCATGGAAGTCTGCCAAAAGCTAGGCTTCATCTCAACTAGGTTACTCTCACTGGAGGTGTAAGATGGGAAAAGGTGGTGGCGGCGGTGGATCTAGTGGCAAGACAGACTTTCCGGATTACATGAAGACTTTTCATGGCTCTATGTTAGATCATGGGGGCACAGATACTTTTGATCTTTCTATAGTTGATTGTGTAAATGCGGCGCTGGCCGGTAATTCACCTTACTTCGCCTATACAACAGGGCAGCTGACGGTTAATCAACTTATGCTCGGCTCTGGTAAGTTGATTACAGATGCATCTTATAAGAAGCCATTCGATCTCTTAGGTACGCTTCAGCTTTTAGACTTTTCTACTTTGGTGACTGAGTTCAACTTCAATGTAACCAACGATGATTATACTCTAGCCCTTATTGCAGCCGAAACAACTGTGTTAGATGATGAGATAGATAATAACGTCGCACCTAAGTTTCACGCCTCTATGCGAGATATTGGAATGGTTATGTCCTCGGCCTTTGTAATCGGAGATGCCACAATCCAAGGAGATAAAATCAAAGCACTTGCGAAGCATAGGATGATAGTTGAGGAGCTTAAGCTAAAGGCGGCTGATCTTTCAATGCGCAAGGCGTCTATGCAGATGGATTTCGATAAAGGCATTGCAGCTCTTACATTAGATGCGTCTAAATACTACCATGCAATCAAGGCAGAAATTGAGGACACTAATGCTGAGTGGGGGGCTAAAGATCTTTTATGGGATATAAAGCTTTATCAGTACGCAGCTAATACGCTTGGGGCTATATCTGGAGCCGCTTTAGCTGTTGATGAGGGCAAAGGATCGAAGCTAGGAAGTGCAGTTAGTGGCGCGTTGTCGGGTGCCGCAGCAGGCGGTATGGTTGGCGGTCCTTGGGGAGCCGCTGTAGGTGGGGCGCTGGGCCTAGCTGGTGGGCTTTTCTAATAAGTTTCAATTCAAATTTTGAATACAAAGGAGAAAACAAATGGGACTTTTTGACTCTCTTACAGATGGTGGCGGTTTCTTAACTTCAATGCCTATCCTCAATGCTGTGCAAGATACACCTTTGAATCCAATTAACGGGCCGCTTATTAAGAATGCGCCGGCTATTCTAGATAAGGCAATGAATCCTATGCTGTTGGCTTCTGTTCTTGGGATGGCTGGCAGTGCTATTGGAGGTCCTAACAGCTGGCAAGGAAGACTTGGCAGTGGTGTACAACAGGCAGCTAATGGCAATATGATGGCTGGCGCGCTTCTCGAAAGAGAGAAAGGCCAGAGAGATTTTTTAAAGAAAATCTTGGAAGCGCATGGGAAAGTTGGCCTTGAAACAGCATCTGCACTAGGCATGCAAAGTCCCGAGCAAAGTGGGCTTTCGCTATCCGGAGCTATGGGAGGTAAATAAGATGGCTTTGATAAAACAAACTGCGCCTCTTCAACAGGCTGCGCCTATTGTCGCTCCGAATATGAATCCAGCTTATGATGCTTTGAAAGCGGGTCTTCAGCAACAGTATGCACAGGCAGCTAACTTTGGTCGAATAGACCCAACTGTCTTGAGAGAGGCCCTCAGTAATGGGGGCTCACTTTCTAATACGTTTGGCTTTAATAGTCCTACGGATGTTCTAGGTTTATCGCCTCAAGAACTTATGATGCTCACCCAAGGTCAGTCTGTGAACAACCAGTTGCAGCAAGGTCAGAAGACTTTCGATGCAGTTACAGGTGGGCCTGAGAATCGAGATGCTATCCGGAGCATGGCTAATCAGTTGTTCCAAGGCGGACAGAGGTTTGAAGCTGATAAGGCGAATAACCAGATGCAAGTTGATTCAGCTAATCAGAGAAGTCAACAAGATGTTTATAATCAACAATTCTCTGTAAATAACAGAAGGGCGGAGAGCGAAGCATCTTTGCAAGAGCAAGTAAGGCATAGCCGGGAAGTCGAGAGGCAAGGCCTTGAAGGTCTTAGGTTGAAAGCCAGCGAGATGAAGTACTGGCAGAGCTTTAACGCCCAGCAGCAAGCTCAGCCGCAGACGGGTTTGCCTTTCGATAGTGAGCTGCAAGAGCACTATACGAAGCAAGCAACTTATTGGGCTGGCAAAGATGATCCGCTTTCTAAAGTTAATATGGCCACAAATCAGTTGTATGCTGTTGCGTTAGGGCAACCTTTTAATAAAGCCTTTGATGTGAATGATGCTAATTTAGCTCGATACCTAAATGGCGCAACTCAGGTAGTTCTTAGGCCCGATGGCTTCTATGGGCGCAAAGTCGTAGATGGCAAATACCAATACGTGAGTATGAAACCTGTCTTGGGATTGCCCGGACAAGATCAGCCGAAAACCAAGAAAGCCGGTTCCGGTAGTGCCGGTAAGCGATTCACTTATAATCCTCAATAGGAGGGCTCTTTATGGGCTGGATGGAAGATTCACTAAGAGAAGTAAACGAACCTGTGAAGGCTGCACAGAAGCCGCAGTGGATGATCGATTCTGAGTTGAGTGATGTTCCTGCGCAGGAGGCTAGTGTAGTTTCGGAACTCTCTAACACTGTTAGTGACATTGCGCAGGCTGTTAAGAATCCAGCCCTTACATTCGGCACAATGCGAGCTGGACTGGAGCAATCCATAGGCGGCTTTCAACAGATGCGAGGTGAGCAGCAGATTAAAGACCTTACACAAGCTTGGAAGCCCCTCAGAACTTTTGCAGGTATCCAAGAAGAAGACCCGCTCGAAAAGGCGGAAAATGTAAAGCAAGCTCTAGCTGCTATGCAAGCTACGGTTAAGCAGGGTAAAGATCTTTACAATGAAGGCAAGGCCTTGGAAGCGGGTTTAGCTGAAGCCTTTCCACAGAAATCTTATCTTGGAACAGTTGCTCGAGGAGTAACTACCAGCGTCGGCCTCCAGTTGCCTGTAATGGCCGCAGCTTTTATCCTGCCAGAGCTGGCTGTGCCTCTTACTTCTTCGATGTATGTTACAACTGCAGGACAGAAGTACGGAGAGAGAAGGAACGAACAAGGCATTGATGTAGAGACTGCACAGAGGGATGCAGCTTTCCATGGCACTGTCGAAGTTGCGACTGAGCTAGGAGGAGCTTATTTCATGGGGCAGTTCTGGAAGGCTGCGAAAGCTGGTCAAGGCGTTCTCAAGCCGTTTGTGCAGAATCTGATTAGTGAGGTTGTAGGTGAATCAAGCGCAACAGCTTTGCAAGGAGCTAATGACTTTTCTGGGGCTCCCTTAGATTATATCTTCTCAAAGCAGCATCTGTCTGATCAGATTGATACGGCTGTTGCTACTTTGATGCAGTCTAGCCTTATGGGCATCCCAGGCAAGGTTGTGCAGTTTGACAGTAAGAGGCGCGCTACTAACTATGTAAACCAACTTCAAGATTTTATAACCGAAGCAGAAGCTGCTGGGGAAACGCAGATAGAAATGCCCGGCGGAGCTGTTGTTCAACTTGCAGAGATCAAACAAGAGAAAGCAGATCTTGAAAAAGCTTTTGAACTTACGATACCAGCACAGGAAGATGAGGCGGCTAGGGCTATTGAAGAAGGTGCGCCTGAGGCACCCTCTCAGACTGAAGTGCAGCCTACCGAAGGTGAAGTTATTGCATCTACTAAAGAAGCTCTTCAAAGTGTAAAGGACCTAGCTGAGGTAACGCCTGAAGAACTTGCGAATGATACTGAGTTGATGCAAGAAGATTCTCTTGAGTCTACTACACAAGTTGTACAAGAACAACAGCCTGACCCGCTCTTCGCAGAGATGATTGTTCAACATCTGGGTAGCCCTCTTAAAGATGATGAGCTTTTGGTGAGTTCTCCCGCTCTTCAATCTTTTAGCAACTATGCAGAAGATTTGCTTATTAGTACAGATACAAAAGCCAAAGTAGCTGTGCTTACTGTAGAAGATCTTAGAAGCAATCCAGAGATTGGGACTGCGCTAGGAGATTCTGTTACTAAACTAGTTGATTACATGAGTCAAGTTGATGCCCCTCGTGCAGCTATTTTAAAAGCCGGAGGTAGGTATGTAGTTGCAGTTGGGTCTGGTAATACAGATGCCCAAACTCTCGAGCTGGTAACCCACGAAGCAGTTGGGCATGTGATCGCCTATGAACATTTCGATAAGGCCACTACAGAGCAGAAGACGGCTATCGAGGCAGACTATCAAGCCTATGTCGCAAAGGTTAATGGCGGTGTATCTAATGAGCAGCTAGCTAAAGATATGTATCCCTTTAACCTTGCTTCTCCTAACCTGCCAGTTGATATAGGTTACATCTCCGTTCTACAAGACGGAACTAATGTCGGCAAAGAGTGGCTTGCGAACCAGATAACTAAGTGGGCGACTACTGACAAGGCTCCGCTGACCCTCGCAGATAAATGGTTCAAGGCTCTTGCAAATCAGTTTAGGAAGGCTCTGACGAAGATGAAGCGGAAAGGAGATACAACTGCGTTAGCTGTAGACTCTGTCGCAGATTGGCTGAATAGTATCTTCGATCCCTCTCGTTTAGATTCAATTCAAAATTCGAATTCAAACTTGATTGAGGTTCCAGCGCAGGATGGACGGAAAGTTCTTTCAAGAAAGCGACAAGTTGCGAAGCTGAGAAAGGCTGTTGATCCGAAAGTACTTGAACGGTACACAATAGGCAAAGCTGTAATGTCTCCGGAAGATGAGAAGATTGCATCTAAGCTTCGCAGTGATATCAAGGCTATAACTAAGACTGGCATGTCAAGTGTAGAGGTTGAGAACAAGAAGAGGCAGCTTAAGCAGATTGAGGGGAAGTACAGTAATGCTGTTACTGTCTTTGCTAAGGGGAATCTGAATAGTCTCGTTCCTTTGAAGACTATAACTGCCTCAAGTAGGTCAACCGCACAAAGAGAAGCTGAGTTCTATAAACTTATTATCGCGGCAGCAGGTAAAGATTTTATCAACACTTCGAGTACGACCTCCAAGCGTATCGAATACTATAGGGGGTTGATTACTAACTTCAAGCAGGAAATCCAACAGTATGCAGACGACCACGGCTTGTCTTTTGAACAGACTTGGCTGAACTTCATAGGTGATCCGGCGAACTTCCTTGGCAAGCTAGGACCTAAGCCGATGTTTGTTAACATGAGGTTGTTTAATAAGCTTGCGGCTGCGGTTGAGCATAACCCTAATGCAGTTAAAAGAGCCATCCTCTATGAGAAGCGGGTTATATCTGAGGAGGTTCAAGAAGTTGTTAAAGAGACCGAAGCTGTTAATGCAGAGCTAGCTGCGACGGAGAAGAAAGTTATTGTAAGGAAGAAAGTATCTGTATCCGACATTCCCAAGGTAGGCAAAGAAGAAGCTATTGAGGCAAAGCAAGAGGTTGTTAAGAGGCTCTCGAAGGCCCCTTCAAATAGTGATATTGCAATGCAACTGGAGGTTCTTCTAAACCAGTATAATGATATCATAGCTGGGAATGCTGATTACAGTGACTTCCAACCTGAACCAGTTTCAATTCAAAATTCGAATTTAAACTCATGGGATCGGATATCTGTGCCCGATGAAGTAAGTGATGAAGAAGCAAAGATGTTTATGGATATGCTAGATAGTTTTGCTGCCGCATGGCATGGAACGCCTCATAGGTTTGAGAAGTTCTCTACGAAGCATATCGGAAGTGGGGAAGGTGCGCAGGTATATGGATGGGGATTGTACTTTGCTAGTAATGAAAAAGTTGCTAGGTGGTATAAGGATAAATTATCTAAAGAGAAAGATGGGCCTGTCACCGTTAAGTTGAATGGCGTAGTGCAAAACTTCTATCGTTTAGACGAGTCTCCTCAAGCTATTTTAACTAAAATTATAGCTCGCGTAGCCTTGCCAAAAGATAGAAGTGCTTTTATATGGGAGAAGGTAATATATGACGTAGATAAAAAGTTGGAAAATAGTATTAAACATTTGAATGTACTAAAACAATCAGGAGCAAAAGAAAACACTTTAGGCGGAGCTATTGATGGTGTGCAGTATTGGAGGGATGTTTTAAGATTAGCTAAGGAATGGGAAGTATCTAAATACGTCGAAGTAAGTAAACCCAAAAGAGGAGCTCTCTACAAAGTCGAACTTGCTCCGCAGGAAGATGAGTATTTGCTTTGGGATGAGCCTTTAGAAGAGCAAAGTAAGAAGGTAAGAACAGCTGTACTGCCTACACTTAAGGAGTGGGCTCGTATAGATGATCCCGATCATATAAACTATATGTTTGGAACTTCTGGCAAAGGCTTTTACTCTGAATTGGTTAGTAGACTAGGAAGTCAAAGTGAAGCTTCTGCTTATCTTTACAGTCTCGGCATCAGAGGGAACAAGTATCTAGATGGCAATAGCCGCTCAAAGGGCGAAGGGCATTACAACTACGTAATCTTCAACGAGGATGATGTTGAGATTAGTGAGATTAGTGACTTTGCGGGTAAGTCAAAGGAAGAAAAGAAAGCCCAGAGGATAAAAGATACACTCTATAAAGTCCGCCCCCAGAAGAGAAACCTTAAACCTCTTACGCCTGATGAACTTGAAAAGAGAGAAGCAGCTAAGTTAGAGAGAAGATCTAAAGCCGAACGCCAAAGAAGAGAGCTTCTCAAAAACGTGATAAAGCTCGCTGAGACTGCGAAGGAGAAAGGACTTGCCTTAACGGAATATCTCCAGCAAAGCGGTTTCTCTGATGAAGAGAACGTTAAGATGGTGAGGTTGTATCTTCAGAACCGAGGAGTCTTTAATCAGCGCGAGCATATTATGCGCCTTGCAACTGCACTGGGACTTTCCGATAGTGTGTCTGGTGATGAAGGTTTACAGGAATTTATCCTTACGGTGTTCCCAAAAAGCTATGGAACTCTTGATACTATTGGTATCCGTGGTAAGGATATTATCCTGCACAGGTTACAGGAACTCTACTTTAATCAGAACCAAGACTTTATGGACTTTACAAAGGAGAAAACGCTTCGAGATTTTAAAGCAGAGAAAGCTGAGGAGTTCAAAGGTCTAGCAACATGGGATAGGCTATTGGCTTTTAAGTTACGCATTATAGATCAGGTTGAAGAGAATCTCTCTGTAACACCGGCAGGATCTAAGATTGTCTATCATCTGAAGCAGGTCCTCGGAGCTCAGTATGCTCTTTATTCTAGAGACTACATGAGACAGATAGATAACATGCTGCAAGAGATACCAGATAAGGCGGCTCGAGAAGAGTTGCTAGAGAGATATCTGGAGGGTGTCCCAGGGCAGGCTGGAAGAAATGAGACTGAGACTAGATACTTTAATATGATGGATCAGATTTTTCAAGCCTACGGCAAGGAGATGGAGATTCTAGGCTTTAAGACTTTCTATAACTCTGGCCGGCGGGAACTATTTAAGCACGATCCAACTGTGAGATACTTCCCCAGGATGTGGCCGAAAGGAGCTTTTGAAAAGCCCTCTGAGATTATGATTCAAAGTCTTATAAGAAGCGGGGAAGCTTTCAATGAAGAACACGCTAGGAAGCTGATTAACAAGATGCGCCGCAGACAAGCTCTTTTGCATGTTCCTAGGTATGCAAACATGGAGATGGCAAGAGAAACGAACATGGATGGGTGGATTAAAGATCCGGTTGAGGTCCTGAGATCTTATGTAGCAAACGGGAGTAGAAGACTTGCAGTTGTCAGGATGCTCGGACCTACGGCAGAGGCGAAGTTGGTCTCTCTCGCAGCTGAACATCTTCGCCAGAGCGCCATACCAGAAGCTATGGAAGACGCCATCAATGCTGTCAATGCAATCATAGGCGGGCGTTCAGCAGTAGAGAAAGATACAGCAGTTGGTTGGGGTGTTGGAGAGGGTCAAGCTATGGCAGTTGCTACTATGCTTCAACACTCGCAATTACTTCAACCAGGTGTGGCGTCTAACGTATCTGCGATATCAGGTTATAAGCATTTGATTAAAGGCTTTTCTCAGATTCTTTTCAGAGATAGAGCAACCAGAGAGCAGGCTAAGGCAAGAGCTTTTGCTATGGGCGTCGCTGAGAGGTTCGTATCCAGGGAGATTATAGATAACCTGGATATAGATAGCCCAGCTAGGGAGCGGACAGATAAGCTTTTGCGCGCTTGGAAGATGGTAGGGATTGACCAGTGGATGCGCGCTGGCTCAGCTTTGGCTTTCCATAGCTATTTAATGGAAGAAACAGCTAAGGCGGTTTCTGGAAGTGCGAAGGCGAGGGCAAATCTTAAAGAGGCCTACGTAGATGCAGACGCTATCATAGCTGCATATAATGCAAACGAGGAGAAAGAAGTTGAAGATTGGATTCAACTTGGAGCTTTCTCTCTAACACAAAAGACTAACTTTGCAACAGATGCTCTTACAACACCGAAGATTTTAGAGAAGGCAAACCCTTGGATGCAGATGCTAACTTTGTTTTCTCGGTACAGTTATCATCAGCATAAGTATCTTAAAGATATGCTACTTAATCACCCAGAAAGACTATTTAGGCAGGGGATGAGTACGACAATCATAGGCGCTCCTATCTATATGCTTAGATTATTAGCAAAAGGAGTTGATCCGTTTAAACAGTTTGAAGAAGATGGAGTCTTTGCTACTCTATACAAGATGTTCATGTCCGGCTCTGGTTTAGGGTTATTTGTAGATAGTCTAGGCTCAGCTTTGATGGGTTACCAAGGATCTAGCGGGGGCGGACCTTTGATCGAGAAAGGTAAAGATGTAGGTAGTCTTGCCCTTGGGGCAGCGAAAAACGCTGTGCAAGGGAAACCTATTACCGAGTATACGTATGTTATGGCTGTGAGAACTTTCGTTGATGCAGGTATTTATGTATCTGCTAGGGTGCTTCCGGCTAAGATCGGTATTCCTATTGCAGCTGGTTTGGGCTTTGTAGCTCCGGCGATAGAGAAGAATGTTATGCCCACCAAGAAAGAAGCGGTTGTTAACTTTGTAGACGGAAAAAGGAGGTAGCGAAGATGGCAAAGTGGCTAGAGATCGCAAAGGGTGAAGTCGGAGTATCTGAGGTCAAAGGAGGCGAGAATAAGAAGATCATCGAGTATCATTCTACCACCACACTAAAGGCGAAGGAGGACGAGATACCGTGGTGCTCTAGCTTTGTAAACTGGTGCATCTTGAAAGCCGGACTCAAAGGTACAAATAGTGCAGCTGCGAAGAGTTGGCTTGACTGGGGTGTGGCTTGCGAGCCTAGGGAGGGGGCTATCTGTATTATACAGCAGAAGCAGGCCGGAGCAGATAAAGCAACTGGAAGCTCCTCGGGATATCACGTAGGGTTTTATCTTAGAGAGCAAGATGGGCGGGTTAGACTTCTGGGCGGGAACCAAGGTGATTCAGTAAAAGAAAGTGGTTTCGGTCTTGGGTCTTATAGGATCGTTGGTATGAGATGGCCAACAGAGGAGGCGTAGAGAATGTGGAATAAGATTTATACGGCTATTATTCTTGTGGCACTAACCGCAGGTATTGCTTCGGCATGGACTTCGACACTGCCCTCAGCTAGCCACGGCACACTCGGAGATAATCAGAAGCTCGAGCTGATTAAGCAGAATCTGGAAGAGCTTAGAACTCGGATCGATGCAGATAAGGCTATTTTTGCTTCCTACACTTCGACGCATTCCTAAAGGAGATTGTTATGCAAGATAAAGATAAACTCACTACCATTCTTGGTGCGGTTGGTGCCGTTGTAACCGCCGCTGAGCCGGTTGTTTCTGCAAGCTCTGGCACCATGCATCAAGGTGATTGGCTGCAACTTGCTATGGCGGTTGTTTTCGGTCTGCTCGGTTGGGCGACTAATAAGAAAGAGGCTAAGATAATCAGCACGGATTAGTTTCCATTCGAATTTCGAATTTAAACTAAAGGAGGTGATATAGATGCCGAAGAAACCTACTATGCCGATGATGCCCAAGAAAGATATGCCGCAGATGCCTAAGGGCGGAAAGAAAGGTGGGAAGTGTTAAGTAGATAAAAGAAAGGGAGATAGACTTAGCTATTGTCTATCTCCCTTTTCTTATCTATTTAGAGGCCTCAAAGCCTGGGAAGTAATCTTCTACACAGCTATCTAAGTTACAAGACTTACAAGGTTCTTGATCATAGCGCTTGAAGCGGAACTTACAGCGAACGCAGCCACCTTGAGTTTCTTGATTTCTAGTCTTGGCTTTCTTTTCTTTCTCTTCGCATTCGGCACAGGTTCCCATTGTTTAATCCTCCTTAGTAAATTGTTTCAAGATATCTCCAACAGGGGCATAGATTGGTCGGTCGTCTATAAGATTATTTACCGCCATGGCATCTAGGATAATTGCACAACATGCCATTACGTGACCTAAGTGGCAAGCTCCAGACTCTTCTTCTACATCTTCCCTATCTAGGAAAGCTCTCAAGTGACGTTCGGCGGCATTAAGATAAACCATAGCAGATACTGACTTCTCTCTCCAGTTGTATGGCCCATACTTAGCTGCGCCTAGTTGAAAAGCTATGGCGGTGTGAATCAGCGCTGGGGAAGGTATAAGACCCAGAGCAGGCTTCTTCATACCGAAGATAGATTTTGGATTGTTATCAGGGCGCTCCACTTTTAACCTCCTTTAGTGTAATAAAGATTGTTCCATAGCAACCCTTGCAAGACTTGTCGTTAGCTTGCTTTGTTCCGCAGGTTATGCACCTATACAGCTTCATTAGTCTTTCCCTCCAGTATGTGTTTCGAGATTGAATAGAGATAATCTGTTCTCTCTGCATCGTATCGGATATCTATAACCTTCCTAGCTGCAAGAGTCTTCATGATAATCTGCAAGGTGTATTCATCTATATCGTAGCAGAACTTATCTAAGATATCACTTCTAGTTGTTTGCTTTACCTTGAGAAGGTAATCGAAGATTTGAGCAGTTGATTCACTGTATCTAGCTTTGCCGAGTCCAAGGAAAGCTCTAGGCATCTTAGGCTCTACTGATTCAAGCAAAGAAACAGCTCGCTCAAAGTCAGATACAAGAATAATTCTGTCAGAAGAGCGAGAAGCACTAGCAACCATACTGAGCTTAAGAGTGTGAACAGCTCTTCGCTCACAATAGCCAGCAAAGTGAGGATCTTTAATAACCGGACTCTTGCTTTGGTGAGTATACCACTTTGTATAAGCTTCCATAGTTTTGTTATCAAATCGCATCTCCCCGGCCATCAGTGCAATCTGCTCAAGATCATTCACAAGGTAAGGCCGCATATTCAGAATATCTTGCGAAACAGTAGGATCAGCTACAATCTGTTTTTTAGTATCCTCGACGACGAATATAATTCGAGATGTGAAGCCACCCCCGAAGGCTTCTTGCGGCAAGATAGATCGCAGCCAATCAGGTGCAGTTGCTCCGAGGAAGTTAACACACACGCCGGTGAGTTTGTCTGTGCCACTGCCCTTGGTTCTGTATGTCCACTGGTCGTGACAATCAAACCAGTCAGTGAGATCAGCAAGGAATTTGATATTACCCTGGCCAAGAAAGACACTGAGTTCCTCCGATTGAACTGTTATAGAGCAATGAAACTTGGGGACGTTATCAGTTGGGTCCATGTAGGTAGCGACACAGTCTCGCATATCTCTGATGAGAGCCTCCCTAGTTACAGACTCGCTTGTAAGGACAACTCCGTTGATGTCTTGCAAGAGGTCCTTGCCTATGCCCATCGCAGTTCCCTTACGACACCCGCTGGGCCCAATCAAGACTATGTACAAATTCGGATAGAGTCTTTTGAAACCCCACTTTAAGTATACCCTTCTTTGTAAGCATCCGCTGATAGCGGAAAGCGCTGTCCAGATATGGTAGTTTGTAGGGGGTTCCGTGTTTGCAGTGTATCTTAGATACGCTGTTAAGAAGTCCTCGTAGTTTCTTGCCATTACCCCTCCTCAACTTCATCATCTTCAGAGTCCTCCAATTCATCTAAGTCGATAGCGGTTGAGGTTTGTTTTTGCTTCTCAAGTAGCTTTGCGACAACCTGTTCGAGGTTTGCTGTAACTTCGTCTAGTGTTCCTTCTATGGAGACTTTCTCAAGATTCTTTGCATCAAAGCCTACTTTTGCATCTGTTCTGATTATAAATGATCTGCCATTAGCCACCAAGGGGACTTCAGCAAACTCCTTTATAGCCAGCATACACTGGGCGTAGCCTCTAAGATCTGAGAGAATCCTTTGCCAGAGGACAGAGTCATGCACTTGGGAGAGTAGCTCTAGCTTTCGCAAGAACTCAAAGTCTGGCAAAGTCTGCTTCTCGTAGCAATCAATCAGGGCTTTGTTAAGAAGCTGAGCAACCGTGCTCTGAGGGATATAGGCGTAAGCTGCTTTAAAGAGATCATCTCCCCAGCGATCTAAAAACCTCCTTTTCCTTCCAAACAGATTTACAAGAGTCCGATCTTTTCCCAATTGCGTTCTGATATGTGCGTGCCAGATTCTAATAGAAGGATAAGCTCTGTGGTAGAGATCACAGCAGCGCCGCGCTTCCCTGAGATCGAGACCATATGTAGCAGCAAATCCGTTCGCTCCGAGGTCGTAGTTGAGACCGTGATTTGACTTCTTCCCGGCTTGCCTACAGGACATATTAGGAATAGGATGATAGCGAAGGATATCAGGGCAATACTCTTTCCGCTTCTGTAGAATAACAGATTCATCAGACTCACTCCCTAGGATTTCATCCTCTAACTTTATAAGCTCTTTCGGTGCGCCGAACATTAGATGGGCTGTATTGATATGCGCATCTTCCCTATTCTCTATGGTGCGGATCATATTAGCATCGCCACAGAGATAAGCTACGACAACCCATTCAGCTTGTGCTTTGTCCATCTCGCACATGAGATAACCTTCGTCAGCCTCTAAGAAGGCCTTAAAGATTTTAGGAAGGTTTTGCATGTTAGTTCCGGTGCCAAATATCGTTGCGCTGGAAGAAAGTCTACCACTATTAGTGCCAGAGATATTCCAAGAACACCTAAGACGGCCATCACTATCAAAGCTAATATTAAGGTAGGTACCGATAAGCTTCCTGTAAGCACGTACTTGTTGGACAAGGGTTGCCTCCTTGCAGCCTTTAAGGGCTAGTTTTTTCATTGCTTTGTTGTCTGTTGTAGCTTTTGAACTTCGCTCTCCAGTAACAGGGTCTTTCTTCAAGGCGGTTATTGGCTTATAACCTTTGACGCCGTAGAAGTACTCTTTGCATTGTTTCGGACTTGAGACGTTAAGAGCAAAGCCGCAGAGTTTATTCAACTCGATTTGCGCCTTCTCAAGGGACGCTGTTGCTTCAACTTTATGTGCCTGCAACTTATCTTTGTTAACCTTAATTCCTCTGGTTGCCATGAACAGAAGTGGCTCCATGAGTCTGCGGCAGAAGTCATATGTCTCAGCGTTTCCAAACTTGACTAGCTCATCTTGTAGCAAAGGATCAGCTTCGAGAAGCACCGCAGAGTCTTTTGCATTATACTCGTAGAACTGATTAATGTTGTTATGTCCGCTACCTTTGATATCATTGAACCAAGTCTTGCCGTCGTCTTTATAGTAGGGTTCCCTTGTAAAGAGGGAGCAGATGAAACCTAAGCCTTTCGGAAAGTCAGGGTAGTTCAGATGGCACTTTATCATTGTGTCGTGGACTGTGCCTCTTACGATAATCTTATTCCGCATCAAAAGAAAGCTTCTATCAAACATTCCGTTTTGGAGATATTTTGCTATAGAGGCATCGCCTAGATAAGCCTCAATCAATCTCCAGAGTTCTGCTTCCTCTTCGATAGTCCAACGCGAGTCGAAAGGGATTGACATAGATAGCAAGGAATCAGGAGCGAAAGAGATACAAGAAACTTCACCTTTGTAAACCTCGATATCGAAAGCGGAAGGTTTCTTATCGGTGATAAGCTCAAGAAGAAAAGCCTTACATTCAAGGAAACTGGGTTGGACCAGTAAAGTACGGGCCGGGACTCGAATGTCTGGGTAAAAACTCTCTTCATGAATCCTCCGAAAGTCATTGGCGATGTGATATCTTAAGAGATATTGTCTAATTGCGGTTGCTGGAGATAGCGTTGGGATAACTTTGTAGGGCGTTCCATCTTCGCGAGTAAAGTTCCCAGCTGCTTCGAGCATTGAGTTGCGATACTTGGTAATCCCTGATCTCCTGCAAACCGCTTGGAAGGGAATCTCACCTAGAGGCACAATAACATTAGGATTTATGCTCTTGACTATGGAACAGATATTCCCTATTGCGTCGGCACCGATAGTCGTAAAACCGCCTTTCTCTGTCCAAAGCCCGGCACAACTGATTCCAGTCGGGTTCAAGAAGATTACCGATAATGATGAGAGTTGAATACCAGCAGTACCCAAGCACTGTCCTAAGAGAGTCCCAGCAGTACCAGAGAAAGGCTTGCGAGTTTTGAAGTCGTCTGAGCATGGCGCGTCTCCTATGACTACGATTCGACTACCAGGGATTATTTGGGATATGCCTTCGGTTTGTGTTTGTAGACCGTCCATTTGAATGAAGCTCATTCGCAGTCCTCCGACCTGTAGTGTTTATACTGGCTACAAGAATCAGAGTCTTCAACTTTCGGTTGCTGCCATGTTGTGATATCTTTTTGCATTACCAACACAGGCGGGTTAAAGCAACATCTATTTTCCTTCTTCCAAAGGCAACTGCCACAACGTCTTTCCATAAAACCTCCAAGTAACTGCACCGTCTATGCAGTTTGTATTCAAATTTCGAATGCAATCTAATGCAAGCGATTAAAGATTCTTCTTATTGTATAACTTCGGATAAGAGAAATAGCTGTGAACCAGAGACTGATCTTTATGTTGGTTTCCAAAGGGCAGTTGATTCCATAAAGAGGAAAGATCAATACCTGGCTTGCAACTGCAACTGCCCAACCTATAAAGATATTCGCCCAACTTTCTATGAAGGAGCCGATCTTACTCTGACTCATAGAATTCCGGCCTGTTCCATTTCAACGAGCCTGATAAGGAATCTCTTCTTAACCTCCTCATTAAGGTCAAAGCCGAATGTACTATGGCCCATAGAAAAGCCAGTGAGTAGATCATTACCACTTCCGATAAACGGCACAAGGATTGTACAGCCCGGCTGAGCATAGGTTTCGAAGACCTCCTTCATAAGGGATAAAGGCTTTTCCGTAGGGTGAATCTTCTTATCTCCGTTGAGTTTTTTATGCCGGAAGATATTACTTCTTCCCCTCTTGAAGATAACCGGAGTGCCTTTTCTACAAGAGAAGAAGGGTTCATAGCATCTTGCAAGATACAGCTCAGGTTGATTTGTCTGACCTTGTTCGCCGGTATCCCAGATGTTAGGGATAGCATCTACTTTCCACCCTACCTGCTGGAGCATTTCAAGGAGAGGCTGATACCACTGGATTGCAAACCACCAAGTCATGGAGCAGTCATCTGCAGAAAGCCTAAAGCACTCGGATGCGACTTCATAAGCGAAACCTCTCCATTCTCCACTCTCTTTATCGCGGAAGAGAAAATCTCCTGCAGCCACTTCTCGGTAATCTGATTCGATAATCTTAACGTCTCCACCGTTATCTCGCTTGATTGCATTAAGGTCGATTCCGTACGGAGTGTCGACGTTGATATATCGCAGGGTTGTGCTCGGCTCGAGATTCTTAAGGCCTTCGATAGCATCACCGATTCTAAAGCTTGCGTCTGCTTGTGAGTAGAAAGATAACTTAGGCTTTTGGGTTGCAAGAGCTGGGTTTTCAACAACAGTAGCTCCGCCTTTGTCAACTTGAATTGTGTTCGTAGCACGGTGCCTCCTTCCAAGTTCTTCTACAATAAGACGCTCTTGCATCTGCTTAAGCTTCTTGCGCGCTTCATCCTTAGTTGAACAGGCCGCAAGCTCTGGGATTTCCTCCATAGCCTTCGCAAGTGCCACGTCCATAGAGAAGTTAGCTTGGGAGTCACCAAGCATCTCGGCGACGTCTTTCTGAGATACCCCAGATGAATTAGTTGCTGCACGACCTGTGCCTTTAATGCCGTGAAGCTCTTGCTTAAGGCGGAGGATTTCATTTTTAAGTGCAACCTCCTCTTGCCAGGTTAAGTTTTCTCTCTGGAGGTTTTCTTCCAGTTCCATTTCTCTGAGCTTGATAGGACTGACATCTTTCATTTCCCTCACAGGGATTTGGGTCCAGCCCAGTTTTTTCAGAGCAGTCATTCTTCGGCCGCCGGCAATCAGATTATTCTGTTCATCAACTACAGGAAAATGCATCAGGCCGTTTTCGACTATAGATTGGCAGAGTTCATCTATCTTGTTGTACTCCTTCCTGAATCTTTCTCCGATAACTATGTCTTCTACAAAAAGGTATTTAGATGGTTGATCTTCAACTGCACCTGTAAGCATATCACCGAAGCTCACTATTTTATCCTCCTAAGTTTATGTTCAAATTTTAAATTCAAAGTTACTTCGGAAGTTCAACTCCCATCTGAGCCAGTAGAGCTCTAGCCATTTCCGGAGTCATATTTGCGAGAACCTTATCTGCACTGTTCTTCTTTTCTCTTGCTTTAGTGAGGATTATTGTTTCTTTAGTACGATTGTGTCTGATATCCTTTAAAGCTTCGAAAAGCTCTTCATCAGACATTTCGCTTATTGTAGTTACAATGTCTTCTAGTAAAGCCACTGTTATACCTCCTTCTTAGAAACATGTTTAGTTACGGCATTCCAATCTTTGTTGAGAATCAAACCTACCAATTCCTTCCCATGAGTTTCAACTGCATCACAGAGATTTTCACAAAGAGCTTCCATTACTTTGTTCTTCACGCCCCATGGAAGGAACTTGTTCATTCTCTGATCTAGTGAGTCTTCGATAATGATGCTTACACGAGGCATTGAGCAGCCTCCTCCGGGAAGAGCCCGTTTTCATCTAAATCTTCTGCACAACTTCTACAGGCATGTTGGTTTATTCCTAACAACGTAATCGGCCCGTATGTAACGTATTTATCAGGTGTTCCGCTCCCTCTTACTATTTGCTTTGTACAACAGTCACAGGTTGTAATCCTGCCAAGTTTCATAAAACCTCCCTTCGAAAATTGAGACAAAAAAGGGAGAGCTGATTTGTTTAAGAACCAACTCTCCCTCTTTGTGTTCTGCACCTGCCCGAGGACTACGCCGCCTCAAGTCGTTTACGATCAAGAACCATAGTTCTAACCTCGGCTTAATTGCTGCAGGCGCATTTGTTTACTTCATCATCGGCAACTTGATTTTGTTAGAAACAACTCCCTGATACTCATCCTGAGTCAGGAAGCACTTGGCGCGAGCGCCGGGGAAGCGGGTAAGGTCGATGCCTCCTTGGAACGGAATACCGAACTGAACGAGGAAGCGCTTCATGAAGAGGAGCTTGTTTTTCTTCTTGCTCTCGTCGTCATGAGCGAGAGGGAAGCTGATGTTGTGGAGGACGTTGGCAGCGCCGGTTGCGCCTTCAACTTCAAGGATCACCAGCAGGCCTTTGCTGTTGCCACTTTCATCCTGCTTCTCCTTGACGTCGGTGATAACCAGGCTGTACTCCCCTTCAGCTACCGGCTTGTCTTCTTCGATTGCATCCAGTTCCATGTCGATAAAGCTCATCTGTGTTTCTCCCTTTTCTTTTGTTTGGTTGAGGTTTCGTTTGTGTTTAGATTCGATTTGAAATTCGAATTTAAACTACTCTTCTTCGTCCAGTTGTTCGCAATCTCCGCAGTTGTCAAGCGTGATTTCCTCGAGGGTGCAGTTACCTTCTGCGTTCTCGTCCTGATACTTGCAGTCGGTATTAGCGCAGCTTTTCATAACAGCCATGTTCTCACCTCCTTTGTTTTCGACGTCTCTACTATGGTTAATCCGTCCAGATACCCTTCTCCCGCAAGATCTTCCCAAGGCCGAACTTTGTTACGTCGGAAGAGTTTGCAGGAATTGTAATATCTAAGGTCGGAGGAAGCTCCATGCTGCATCTTGCAGTTGGGTACATATCCGTAGGGACGGTGTCGATAAGATACTTTACCTGCCCATTGACTACGTCTGCATGACAGTGGTAGATGTCAGAGAAGAGGATCGGAAGTTTCTGTTTAAGTTGACCAGCTACCATGAGCTGGATCTTGACGGTCTTCATAAGCTTGTCTTGGGCAGCGTTCTCGTGGCCGGTGAAGAAGACAAAACAACCCTGTCCGTTGGCATTACGAATGATTCTGGCCAATGCATTAGCAGCCACGCCGTAGTCACTGATTTCTGGCTGCTTACCTGCGCGTCCATTGATCTCGAGAATGCGATCCATAAGGAGGTCATTAAGGGTAGTGATGCTGTCGAAACCAATCGCATCAAAGCCTCCTTTAACTCCGTCTATTTCAGCGTTGGGATCAGAAAACCAGTTTGCCTTGAGCCTCTTCTCGAAGTCATTCTCCCACTTGGAGTAGACGTCATTAGCTTCGTAGCGGGGGGCACTTGAATCCTTAACGCCCTTCAGAGTAGAAACACTCATTGATATATTCTCAGGCATAAAAGCCTCATAGAAGATATCATCAGAACCTTTTATCGAAGACAAACCTGCCGGGTCGAACATGTAGAGGAACTTTCTACCAGGGATTGTACGGAAAGCGGTTGTTTTCCCGCTACCTATGTCTCCGTAAAGGAGGAAGTTGTTTCTAGCTGGTTTTGTCATTTCAGATGCATGGGGCATTGAGAGGAACCTCCGCCATTGCGTAATCTTCCGCTTCTTCAGCAGGTCTTATTCGAGCTGCGCCTATGTCATAGCTTGGTCCAAGGGTTGCCGGTGCTTCGAGAGTTTTATTGACTGCGTTAGCTACGTAAGCTTTCTCGACTGTTTCGGGGTTTTCATAGTAGCGATCAATCTCTCTAGCCATTGTAGTTCTATCTGTAAACACTAACTGCTGACAGCCGACTTGAACTACAAAGCCATTTAAAACAGGGTGGATTGTGAGGTCTCGGATCATTTCTTTACTCTCCTTTGTGTTGTTGTATTAGATGGCAAGACTTAGCTCGCCTCCGCTGTTGGGGTACAAGTTACTGTACCATCAAGATTCTCAGTGATATTAAAAGGAACCCAAGTCGCACTCTGCATACTATCAGGAATCTCTTTATGCTCCGGATTCTCCCAGAACTGGCAAAGATCATGATAAGGACAAGTGCCGAAGTATTGAGTGCAAGAGGTAGTGCACTTAGGGAAGGCCGGCAGATAGTCTAGCCTATCCCCGCTTGCTCTGTACTCCAGCAGACGCTCCTCATTCAACTCGATCATGTCAATCAGATCTGTAACCTCCCAGACCCATGCATTGAGTTGACTTGTTTGCCTCTGCAAAGGGATTCTTTGGAAATCAATCTTTGTTTTCGAAACCAGAGCGCCGTCGATCAAGACACCATGCATTTCATCTCCGTAGGTCATATGCCCAGCGTGGAGATAGCCGTCCATCTGGCCGTTCGGCGAGAAGGAGTTTATCCAACTACTTTGCATACTCGAAGCGGTTTTATGATCGCAGATTGTTATGCCCAGTCGATCTCGGAAAACCTTATCCCACTTGCCTATGTAGAAGATGTTTGCATTGTCTAAAGAAAGAGGCACAACAAAGGCTGTTTCGGTTTCCATCAACTGTATACGCTCGAGTTGACTTCGATATGTTCTGATATACTCTTCCAGCATCGAAACCGCACGAGCTGGCGTTCTTGGAAAGGTGTCGAAGTCTAATGAGTCTGTCATACCCATAACTTTCCAGGTTTTTATAAACTCACAAGAAGCACCCTCTAATAGTTGATAATCATTCAGCCCTTGTATGTTGTTCCAAGTGAAGTCCATTGCAGCGTGCCATGCGCTGCCGAAGATGAGAGGCACTCTAATACCTGAAGTCTCCCAATGTCTGATGTGCCGGAAGTAGAATTTGCGGGGGCAAACCCTCATGACGTCGAGCATAGAGTTGTCAAAGAAACGCTTCCCACTGGGTGTGGACATTCCAGATAATTTAAGCTCTCTTCCTGCATCGACTGTTGTTATACTATATGCCGGATTTAAATCTGAATTTAGCATATTATCCCCTATTATTGCAATTTATCTTGTGCGTAGTCCAACGGCAGTTGTCTTTGTAGTACCCTTTATTATTATCTATTCGATCTAATTCCAATCCGTCAGGAGCTTCACCCATATCATATAGAAACTTCATAAAAGTCTTTCCAGCGTGGCTCTACTGTAATACCTCGACCTCCGTATCTGTGATAGCTTGGTATCTTCGGATTAGTGCAACGTTGCAGCATATCTGCCCATGCTTGGTAAGTACTTGTGCCGCACATCCTATGACTCGGTCCGCCAGACATACACCCACAGGATCTACTTAAGCCGTTAGTAAGTGATGTAGTTCTAATAACTCTAACTTGCCCGCAGTCACATTTACACAAATATGCTGGGCGGTTATTTTGCCTATATCCACAAGCTACAACTTCTAACTTCCCGAATCGCGAGCCGATAGCTAAGAATATTTTGCGCTTACCTCCCATAAGCTCTCCTAAGTTTCAATTCGAAATTTGAATTTAATCTTCTTCTTTGACTTCAAGACACTTAACATCCTCACCTGGGAACATGTAACAAGCTTCTTCCTCAGTGCAACTATTTGTCATACAAGTCATTCCATCGTCGGCAGATTCTTCGTATTGAACTTCACTATGCTTTTCTCTGTGCGGGCAGTTTATCTGGGTGCAGACCGTAGCCTTATTGCATATCAACAGCATCAGAAGACCTCCCGATCTAAGAGAATTGTCCTACTCATATAGCGGCCGTTCCTATACATGAGTAGATTAAGCTTTCCGTGTTTAAAAGCGAATATGGCACAGCCTACACTGCAGAGGGTTGTTAAAGATGT